>OOAA01000327.1_pt1 | contig 37406 bp, 24 predicted proteins | sample 1671671 | NCBI WGS metagenome assembly OOAA01 (sample SAMN06348180, study PRJEB24527) | human gut metagenome | biome: human gut; feature: ankylosing spondylitis patient; material: feces | host: Homo sapiens | place: China | collected 2015-10 | reverse complement strand
TTATTTCATTAATTTTTTTCGTTAATGTTCATTCTCGTTAGGCCGATAAATTGCAGTTTATCTTATTCACCATGCCCACAATAACGAAGGGTAAGAGGCTATTGTAGTAAGTAATATCAAAAGTGGGCGAGAAGAGATTGAAGTTGTCCAACAAGTACATGTTATGCACAAAAGTGATGCAAACGAAGAGGAATAACATCAAACCAGCATAAGCATAATAACGCTGCCAATTGCCGCGCCACGAAAGGGATAAGAAGAGTGCCAGTGGTAAGAAGATGAAGAAATCTGACGTGTTGCCCTGACGCGTCTGTAACGACCACGGATTGTTTTTGTGATAAAAGAAGTCCTGCCAATCCCATAAAGCAAAGGGAGCAAATGTGAGCGCAAACGTAATGCCGAATACTATGGGCAACACTACCTTAACACGCAAAGGCGCACGAAAGTAATAAGGCAAGAGCAAGAGTCCCAAGGGGATAAGTGTGACCAATCGCGTGCTGGCAAAGAGTCCAGCGACAATACCTAATACAATGGCATGACCTGTCAACCACTCTGTCGTGATGCGACCGCTCAACCAATTGACAAAGGCACCCACCAACAATAGGTTGGCTATAAAATCGCTGCGAACGGCCACTTCGTACCATACGCCTGGAGCTGCCACGAACAACACGAAGGCACCCAAAAAGGCACGTTTTCCCCATCGACTATACACGCTCCACAGAAACAAAGCCAACGCCGCGAAGAACGACAATCCGACATTGCCCAAAAGGTAGAATGGTACATGAATAATTTGCCACACGGGAAAGGGCGACGCATTACCGCCTAAATGTGTAGAAGCGATATAGGGATAAACGCCATGTAACATATTTTGAATCGGGAAGTGGAGGGCCGACCAACGGTCTACTTGAATACTATAGGGATCGACTGCATACTGCACAACGACCATTCCCACTACGGCCAACAGAGCTGCAACGAGGCATGGCTTATAAGCACGCTCACGCTGCATAAGCCAAGGCAAGACGTAATGTAAGAATAGAAAGCCGATAACTAAAGTGGCAAACGTGAGGTAAGGAGAAAGTGTGGGCTGTATGCGAGCTGAATATTTGGCTACGAATAAGGCGTTCACCACCAAGTATAGTCCCATGGGCAACGTTAGGCGCGGCTGCACATAGGTGGTGTAGACGTATAATAATGCGAATGACAGAAGGCTAAACCCTACAAAGGTGGGCACACTCGATAGCGTGGTAATAAGCGGCAACAGGGGGATATGGGCAATGTACACCTCTAAACTCATTCTGCCACAAAAGGCAAGCATTCGGCTGCGTTCTATCACATTGAGTCGTGCGAGTAGGTAAAGGGCTACGATGCCCCACGTTAAGCGAAAGGGGCAAAGTAAGTAGTTATAGGGTACAGTACCTATATAGGCGTGCAAGGTGGGTAAGGTCTTTAAGCCAAAAGCCAATAACCCGATAAGGAAACAGCCACACACAGCCACGCGCACCTTTTGTGCTGACTGGCGGTTGAACCATTCTTTTTTCTCAGACAAGAGTACACCGAACAAGAATGAGAACGATTGTTCTGATTCTAAGTGCATATCGCAAGCTTGATAATTTAAGCAAACTACTGCACACAATATCAAAAATAGCCCCCAACGCTTCCCCATATAGCGTCGCGCCAACCAATACACGATGTAACACTTGGTCACGTGAAAGACGAACCAATACGTTGGGGTTATATAAAGCACCTCATTTACAAGGGTTTGCATATTGCGTTGCGGATCGAATAAGCTAAAGCAACTGGCAAAGACCAAGGTGGGGACGATCACCTTGGTCAGTCGTTTGTGCCAATAGTCTTTTAGGCCGTGCTTATGAAACGACTCATTGATGCCATAGCCACTCAGGATTAAGAATACGGCCACAAACATGCCTCCCCAAAAGTGAAACACGGCTGAGGAACTAATGCCAATGATGATGTGAAACAGAAATATAGCTAAAGCACAAATGCCACGCACAGCATTCGTCTTGGAAGGGGAAAGTAAGTGGGAAAGGTCCATTCGTTAGGGAGATAAGGGAGTGAGTTAGAAGGTTAAGAGGTTAGAAGGTTAGGAGGTTGAGTTACGTCACGTTGATAATCAGGTTAAGTAATGTTCAAAAAAACGACTTGTGTAATTTTAAAAGCATTACTAAACAACTATAACCTTCCCTATACCGTCACCACTTCACGTGCTTTGCTGCGCAAGGTGGTGAGGTGGTCGTCCTCGCCTACGACCCAAAGGACATCATTGCGGAGAATAACGCGTTCGGCCGTAGCAGGAATAATATTGCCGTCACTGTCTTCAAATCCTACTACCATACAGTGATAGGCAGAACGAATATTACTGTCACGCAAAGCGAGGCCGATAAAGGGACTGCCTTGACGTATGAGCAGACGGCGCAACTGCAAGCGGCTGGCAGCCAAGGGATAGGCAGTCTGTTCGCTTTGCATACGTTGTTGGAAGTGTTGCAGACTATCATCGCTACCAATCACCTCTATGCGGTCAGCAGGGAATATCATTGCCTCACCATCAGGCACGTTGATGCGATGCGCGCCACGCACAATGGCAGCGATCATCACCCCGTCTTCATGACTAAAGGCCAACTCACACAAGCGGCGGCCCGCCCATGCACTATTATCGGGCACTTCGAGTTCGGCTATGTGAATGTTGCGATTGGTAAGTCTACCAGCATAGCCAGGTTCTGTGCCGTCGGCCAGGGCACGTGCCTCACGCGAACGAAGGTTTTGTAAGAAGGTGCGCTCCATTTTGATGCTTATCCACTTTGTTTGACGTGAAGCAATGAAGAGTCCTACTACGGCAATGGCTGCTGCCACGTGCCACGGCCACCATAGGGGCGACAAGAAGTTGAACACGTAATAAACGGCTGCGGCAGCTATGGCATAACGCAACACAAAGGTGATCCAAAGGGCCATGCGGTGAAGGCGACCTTGACGGCTCAGTTCTTTCCACTCCTCTGAATGGTTCTTACGCATCACTATAGCGCGCAAGAAGGGTGACGATACGATGAGCGTCAGCAGTCCACACACAGCATTGCCCCACCAATGTCCCAACAGAGCACGGCTCAAGGGCAATAATACGGAGAAGGAGATGAGGATAACGGCCACACTCAGCGTGAGGTAAGCACCCACTTGACTTACGAGGGCGGTGAGCAAACGCTTCCAAACGCCCTCCTCGTGTGCTATCGTAGGCGCGGCTTTCGTACCGCGTTCAGCCAAACGCTGCATAACGTTGGCGGGTACAATACGTTCAAGCCATTGGTAAGTAGGACGCGCGGCACGTATCATGTAAGGAGTAAAGAAGGTGGTGATGATGCTCACCGCCACAACAACGGGATAAAGGAAATCGCTCGTTACGCCCAACGTTGTACCTAATGAGGCTAAGATGAAGGCAAACTCACCAATCTGTGCCAACGAGAAGCCACCTTGCACAGCGATGCGTAAGGGTTGGCCTGAGAGCAAGAAACTGGTGGTGCCAAACACGGCTTGCCCCGCAATAATCGCTAAGCAGATAACGAGTATGGGCAGCCAATAGGTGGCTAACACGGCGGGGTCGACCAACATGCCAACTGACACGAAGAAGATAGCACCAAACAAGTCCTTGACGGGCGACACGACGCGCTCTATCTGTTCAGCCTCTAACGTTTCGGCTAAAATACTGCCCATCATAAAGGCACCAAAGGCGGAACTGTAACCAGCCTTTTGAGCCACGACGACGAGTAGGAAACAGAGACCAATGCTCACAACGAGCAACGTCTCGCGATTCATCAGTCGGTGGGCTTTACGTAGAAAGATAGGTATGACGTACACGCCTACGACAAACCATAGAATAAGGAAGAATCCCAACTGCAATAGGCTGCCAACTAACGCCATGCCCTCAAACTGTCGCGAAACGGCTACGGCACTGAGCACGACCATGAGGAGAATACCTAATATATCTTCCAAGATAAGCACGGAGAGCACCTCACTCGCAAACTTCTGTTGGCGAAGTCCTAAGTCGTCGAAGGCTTTATAGATAATGGTGGTACTCGACATCGCCAACATGCCGCCTAAGAAGAGGCTGTTCATGCTGCCCCAACCGAAGAAGTGGCCCACCATGCTGCCAACACTCATCATGCAGAACATTACGCTACAAGCAGCTATGATAGGACCCACACCCATCTTGACTATCTTCTTAAACGAAAACTCAAGGCCGAGCGTAAACATGAGGAATATCACACCGATGTCAGCCCACGTATGTATGCTCGTCATATCGCTTACACTGGGCGTATAGGGCATGTGCGGTCCTGCCAAGAAGCCTGCCACAATGTAGCCCAACACGAGGGGTTGCTTCAAGCGTTTGAACAGTAGCGTAACAATACCTGCCGATATGAGGATAATGGCTAAATCTGATATGAAATTTTCCATAAATTTACGAATTTACTTGTTTTATGTGCAAATGCTTGGTGAATGCTTGGTAAATATGCAAATGTGAGAATGTGCAAATGTGCAAATGCTTGGTAAATGTGCAAATGTGTAAATGGTCACATTTTGTTACCGCACCGAAGAATGATGCTATAGCAATATATTGTTAAGGTACAAATGATTATAACTTATAAAAGAACTCAGCTGTACAAGGCGACAATTTGCACATTTGCACATTCTCACATTTGCACATTCACCAAGCATTTGCACATTCTCACATTTGCACATTTGCACATTTACTAAGCATTCCCTAATATTCCCGTCCGTTTTGTAACAAGCTCTTGTGCGGCTCGACGTAATGCTCATTGATAACGCTGCGCGAAGGATCGAAATATCGGGAATGTACTCCCAATAGGTCGAACAAGAGGTGAGGCAAGTTGTCGGTCGTAAATTTGCGGTGAAGGGCAGATGCCACACGTTGCGCCTGTTGAGGGTGGAGCTTGAGGTATTGAGGTGTCATGTAGATAAGCAACGGCACATCTAACTGACAGCGAAAAGCCTCTGGCGTATCGGTCGATAGGTCGGTTCGCCCCGCCTGCCGACGAAAATTGTGTACCTCCTCACCATGGTCAGAGAAGTAAACAATAAGGGCATTGCGTCGTTCAAAAAGGCGAATGATACTATCTACTACCACATCGTTATAGGCAGTGGCGTTAAGGTAGTCAGCTACGTCCTGCCGCTGCGCCTGATCTAACTGTGACTTCGAAGTCGGACGCATCGCATAACGCTTACTCACATCGCTGGCCTTGAAACGGGCAAAGGCTGGCGGGAACCGCATAGCGAAACCTACGTGTTGGCCATAAAGGTGGAAAATAGTGAGGTTGCGCTGAGGGCGTTCAAGCGCTGCGCGATGTTGGGCATAGTCCGTAATAAGTGGAAGGTCATAGTCGTACTTCTGCGTATTGCGGTGGTTGAAGAGGTAAGGTTCAATGCCGGGGTGATTGACAAATCCCATTGAAGCGTCCCACTGTCCAAGATTGTCGTTGGGCGCGAACTGGTTGCTATAGAAAGTTACGTTGTAGCCACATCGCCGCAAAATGGTGGGAAAGAGCGGACGATCACACCATGCAATGCCCTTCTGATCGACCGAAGCGGTGGACATAAAGTACTTAAAGTTTTGCGTCGTACCATTGTCTGTGGCTATAGCATTGGTAAAGACAAAGAGCCGTCCCTTGTCCGTGCGCTGACGTTGTATCAAGAGTGGATTCGTATTGTAAGCACCGTCGTAGAGGTTGCTCATGTGGCGAGAGAAGGATTCGCCAATAATAAATACCAAATCAGCTTCCGTCTCGGCACATTGGGGGTACTCGTTATACTGCTGTTGCACCGTAGCACAACGCTCAAACTCAGCTCTAAACTCGCCATACTTTAAGCACGACTGCCACAGGTTCCAAAAAGCATTGCGCTTAATAGGTGAAAAGCAACGCGCAGTGCGATCAAAATTCTCATCTGCATTGAAACTGAAAAAGTAAGCGTGTCCTAACATTAGCAGCAGCCATGCGCCCCATAAAGTACGAGCCCACCTTGCCTTGGGCACAAGCGATAACTGCCGTCCTCGTCTGCTCAACACGACTTCGGCTGTAAAAAGGACTACAACGAGAAGTAAAGACGCTCCTACTGACCACGAGAAGAGGTAGGTCAAAAGGAACTCTTTGGCTTCTCGCCAGTTGGTCTCGTAAACAAACTGTATGGTGTAAGCGTCCCAATGACGATGAAAGCACAACGTTAGGAAAAGGCTCGACACAACATACGCAGCCAACAATGTGTGGAAGATGATGTGAACCACACATCTCCACCTCTTACCTCCCATATTGGCTATAAGGCAAAGCGCCCACGCTACTGTCGTGTAAAGTGCCAAGTTGAATATTGTGGCCACTATGGGGTCCCACCAACGTGAGGTGTTGAACTGCGCCACCTCAGGTATCATGAATAGTACAATGTAGGTTAGCAATACAATAGGACTAAAGCGTAACGTTGTGAGTGGTCTCATGCTTTTGGAAGGTATATATATGATATATATATTTAAAATAGGTGTTCAAAATGATGGTGCTATTACAAATCGTGTGGGTAAGCAAATACAGGACAATATTACTAAGCAGGTTGTATTGTCAAGTTGGGGCTTTGAGTCCCAACTTGACAATGCCGACGCGAGGACGCATCGCCTACCTATTTCTTTACTTATTTACACGCCTTGTAACAGATCCAAAATTCAGAACACCAATTAAACTCAATAAACTTATTAAACTCAATAAACTCATTAAACTTATTAAACTCAATAAACTTATTAAACTCATTAAATAACCACTACCTTCCCCGCAACGGCTGTTTTACCGTCGGCAGTAGCCACCATAATGTAATATACGCCAGGGGCAACGCGCTCGCCAGTGTTTTGTTGCGTAACGTCCCACTGCCAAGAACCACCTACTGACGTGCCACGAGCAACGAGTTGCGAACCTGTGGTGAGCACTTTTATTTCTGATCCTTCGGTGAGTCCTGCTATCGTAACGGGACCTCGATAGTCAGGACGAACGGGGTTGGGGAATATACGGAGGTTTGCCTTGTCAAGTGTAGGTTGTGCCTCTGTAGAACCTGCATCATAACTGCAAAGACCTTGGTCAGTAGCAATGTAGAGGCGACCATTGTTAGGATTGATAGCGAAGTCGTAGACATTGTCAGAAAGCAAAGGCGAATTGTCTGCCGTAAAGTGTTGCAATATCTCCGATCCATCTTCATTGACTAAGTAAATGCCCGCACCAAACGTGCCTATCCATTTACGATTGCCCGCATCAACACAAATCGCAGAAACGGTTACACCCGTTAAGAGGTAGTCTGCATAGTCCGTACCATCGTTGCGAGGCACTTTCGGCTGATTGACCGTAAAGCCTGTTTTGAAGCACTGCTTAGGATCGGGAATGTTGTAGATACCCGAAACGCAACCAAACCATATCTGGCCGTTCTTATCTTCGGTCAGTGCCATGACATTCGAAAAATCACATGACGTGCCGTCTTCGTTATTAGCAGCAGTAAAGTATACAGAGCGGTCGTCACTCTTATTGTTGAGCGTGCCACCATAGTCAAGCAACATGATACCCGCACCGATAGGATTGGTCCACGTACGTCCATTTACCCATAAGTAGCCACGCGAATCGAATAGGATGCGTTCGGCTCCCTGCCAGTACGAATTGTAATAGCCTGCCACATGCATCCAATCGCCATTTGGCTTTAAGACGGTGAGCAACGTGTCAGCATAGTTGTTCGTTATCCAGAGATTGCCATCCTTGTCAAAAGCACAACCACCAAGGCGCACATTACTGTTACGTGCACCGGCATCCACAACGGGAGGACACTGCAAAGCCGAATTGTCGGTATTGTAAAGGTTGACGAGCTTGCCATTCCGATATTCATAAAGGCCCTCAAGCATACTGGTCATAAACACATGCTCGGGGTCAGAAGGATCGACAGCCATGTGTGAAGTGTTCTTATACTTCATGCCGTAGCGACCTTCATAACTCGTTTCCGTGCGAGCGCGGTCTTCGTCCATGTCACTCCATTTCGTACCATCATAGCAACCAAAGAAACCCTCTACATCATCTTCAGAGAATTGGCTGCCTGCCACAAAGAGACGATTATGGTCGAAAAGCAATGAGTAACTACCCGTATGGCGCGGACCTAAATTACCCACTGTACCTATGGGGGTAGGCAACTCTGTTTGCGTTGCATTGAGTTGATATACGTTAAGTCCCTCATCGCCTTGTGCTATAAGGGTAAGTCCACTGGTAGTACGTGCTACATCAGCATAGGTAGAGGCTGTAGCGATGTTAAGTTCCACCTCGTCAGGACGCTCGCTATTGAAGGCAAATACAGCACTCTTGCTCGTAAACTGCACCAGCTTACCATTCGACGTACCTTGGAAAGGAGCCGAACCCGTTACCAATAGCTGGACCGTCAGCGCCTTATCTTCTGTAATGCCGAGGCGACCGATGCCTTGCACCACGCCCGATGTCTCGCTTGTGTAATAGTTTAGAGCCGCATAAATAGTGCCGTCAGCACTTGCTACAAACTGTCCTGCAGTAATCCATAAGTAGGCAACTTCCCATGAAGTAGCAACATAAAGGTCGTCCGTCATTTTACCTACCAATATGCGATCGGAAACGGCAGCGTACACCTTGCCGTCCTTTACAAAGGCGTCGTTGACGGCTCGTCCTAACTTATAGTACCCACGCACGGTCTGTCCCTTTACATCGAACACAATGACACCTTTCGACGTACTCATACAAGCCCAATCACCATTGGCAGAGAGACGATCGATTGTGATTTCCTCTTCAAAGTTTTTGATTTGTGGCACATTGGTTACGCTAAAGCGCCCATCGCCTGTTGGGTAAACAAGGTCGATGTTATTATTCTTATAAAGTAGAATTAAGCATTGTTGTGTGTTGGACCACGCGAGCGCTTTTATGCCCATGTCTGAGAGTCCAGGTGACATCTTGTCGAGCGTGTACGACTGCCCCGTCTCACTATCATAGGCTAAAAGGTTGCCATTGAAAACGGTATACACCCAATTACCCACAGCTTGCGTGTGAGTGGCATTGTGATAAGAGAGCTGGTAATTCCAACGCAGGGCATCTGCCGTTGAGTCGGCAAGTACCGAAACGGCACAGCCTAAGAACAGAATAAACGTGAACAGAATTTTTTTCATATTTGTTGTGTCGTTTCGTGATAGTTAGTAGGGGAAATAATTCGGTTTTCTGTTTGGAGGTTATGAGGTTACATCACGTTGATAATTAACTAAACGAACTTTATAACCTTTAAACTGCACTTTATTATTTATTCAAGAACGCTGCCAATTTGGCCACAGCGCGTGCGCGGTGTGAGATGTGGTTCTTCACGTCTACACCGAGTTCGGCAAAGGTCTTGCCGCCTTCGCCTTCAGGGGCGAACACTGGGTCATAGCCAAAACCTTCTGTGCCGCGCTTCTCGGTAGCTATCTGACCACGCACGATGCCTTCGAAGAGGTGTTCTTCACCATTTTGAATAAGGGCTATGACCGTGCGAAACTGTGCCGAGCGGTCTGCCTTGTCGTCAAGTTCGGCCAAGAGCTTCTGGGTATTGGCTTCGGGGTCGTGACGATCGGGGTAGGCATAGCGGGCTGTGTGTACACCAGGACCACCGCCTAAGGCTGACACTTCAAGGCCCGTGTCGTCGGCAAAACAATCGAAGCCATAGCGTTCCTTTACCCAACGAGCTTTGATAAGGGCATTGCCTTCAAGGGTGTCAGCCGTTTCGGGTATGTCGTCGTGGCAGTCGATGTCGGCCAACGAAAGGATATGTAACTTATCGCCAAAGATAGCACGTATCTCTGATAACTTATGAGCATTATTGGTGGCAAACACCAAGGTGGGGACGGAGGAAGTATTTTTCATAAAAATGGAAGGGGAAAATTAATGTGAGAATGTGAGAATGTGAGAATGTGAGAATGCTGAGTTAACGTGCAAATATGCAAATATGCAAATGTGCAAATTGTCGCCTTTGTACGCTGAGTAATTAAAACTTCATTCAATCATTTGCACATTTGCACATTTGCATATTTGCACATTAACTCAGCATTTGCACATTGATCTCAGTTTTCTTTCTTTGCTTTTACTTTAATGCGGTCAAAGCCCTCGCCAAATACACCGATTACTTTCGACTGTGAAACGAAGGCATTGGGGTCGATGCTTTGAATAATGCGGAAGATGTTGGTGCTCTCACGCTTCTTAGCCAATACGACGAGCACTTTGCGCTCTTGCTTGGTATACCAACCTTGGCCGTCGAGCACGGTGACACCACGATGCGTAGCACTAATGGCTGCGGCTATGGCATCATATTCGCGCGAGAAGATAAGGAATTGCACGGATTGACGACCACGGTCTACGACGTAGTCTAACATGAGGTTAACGATAATAAGAGTGCAGTAGCCGTAGAGCAACTTGTCTACATCGCCGTCAGGCAAGAAGAAAGCTGTGGTGATGATAATAATGTCGCAAAGCATCATCATCTGTCCCAACGTGACATCCTTATACTTATTAATAATAGAGGCTATAATATCGGTACCACCCGTCGACCCATTGTGTAAGAATACGAAACCAATGCCCACACCTTCAATGGCTGCACCTAAGATGCACGACATGAAGGCATTGCCTTGCACTACTTGGGGCAAATGGCTACGAGGATTAATGTCGGGAAACATGTCTGGGCGCGTCTGCCCCCAATAAATCATGACCTCTTGCACGAGTCCGAGCAAGAAGGTAAGCATGAATACGGCATAAATCGTTTTTAAACAGAAACGCCAGCCTAACACTTTGACGGCCACTACTAACAAAAGGATATTGACCGAGAAAAAAGTGTACTGCACAGGGAAACCTGTAGCATAGAATATGACGGCACCCGCACCTGCAAGGCCACCCGTGGTAATCTCATAGGGCAGTTGGAAACAGGTAAAGCCGATAGCGTACATCAACAATCCAATGGTGATGATGACATAGTCGCGAACGTCCTGCGCTATGCTTGTTCTATATTTTGTAACCATTTATTTTTTTTAGTTGACGAGTTAACAAGTTGACAAGTTGACGAGTTAACGGGTAGGTTTGTCTTGTGTATATTGAGTAAACAAAATTGACGAGCTAACAGGTAGGTTAGTTCTTTTATATGAAGTAACTTACCTGTTAACCTGTTAACTCGTCAACTTGTCAACCATAAAAATCACTTTACCACAATGTTAACGATGCGGCCAGGCACAACGATTACCTTAACTACTTGTTTGCCTTCAAGGTGCTTTTGTGACTGTTCGGCCGTGAGAGCAGCCTCTTGTATCTGTTCCTTCGTAGCATCGGCAGCAAAGTCGAGTGTGAAGCGTGTCTTACCGTTGAATGAGATAGAAAGTGTCTGCTTGTCCTCCTTCAAGTATTGTTCGTCGAACTGAGGCCACTGAGCGTCACATACTGTAGTGGTGTGACCCAACGTGTGCCACAACTCTTCGGCAATGTGGGGTGCAAAGGGGGCGAGCAAGATGACAAACTGCTCTAATACGCTGCGGCTGGTACACTTCTGCTGTGCCCACTCGCCTACGGCTATCATGAAGGCCGGGATAGACGTATTGTATGAGAAATCCTCAATGTCTTCCGTCACCTTCTTGATGAGCTTATGCAGTGTCTTGAGGTTATCCTTTGTAGGCTCGCTATCCGTAACGGCCCAATCGCCATTCTGCGGATAGAAGAGGTTCCATGCCTTGCGCAAGAAGCGGAAGCAACCGTCAATGCCGTTTGAGTCCCAAGGCTTGCTCTGATTGATCGGGCCAAGAAACATTTCGTACAAGCGGAGCGTGTCAGCACCATACTTCTCGACAATCATGTCGGGGTTGACTACGTTGTACATTGACTTTGACATCTTTTCGATAGCCCAACCACACACGTACTTGCCGTCTTCAAGTACGAACTCTGCTGTCTTATACTCAGGACGCCATGCCTTAAAGGCTTCAATGTCGAGTACGTCGTTCTGTACGATGTTTACGTCAACGTGAATAGGTGTCGTATCATACTGATCCTTCAATCCGAGGCTTACGAAGGTGTTGGTGTCCTTAATACGATACACGAAGTTTGAGCGGCCTTGTATCATACCCTGATTGACCAACTTTTGGAACGGCTCGTCCTTGCATGACACACCGAGGTCGAAGAGGAACTTATCCCAGAAACGTGAGTAAATCAAGTGCCCCGTAGCGTGCTCTGAACCACCGATGTAGAGGTCGACGTTCTGCCAATATTCATCGGCTGCTTCGCCTACGAGAGCTGCATCGTTGCGAGGGTCCATATAGCGCAAGTAGTAGGCTGATGAACCAGCGAAACCTGGCATCGTAGAGAGTTCGAGGGGGAATACCGTCTGATTGTCGATGCGATCGTTGTCGGTCACGCAGTTGTTCACCGTATCCCAAGCCCAACGAGTAGCATTGCCGAGGGGAGGTTCGCCCGTTTCGGTGGGCAAGAACTTCGTCACTTCGGGCAATTCGAGTGGCAAGCACTCAGCAGGCACCATTTGGGGCATGCCGTCCTTATAATATACGGGGAAGGGTTCACCCCAGTAGCGTTGACGTGAGAAGATTGCATCGCGCAAGCGGAAGTTCACCTTTACGCGGCCTAACTTATTCTCCGTCACAAACTTCTTCGTAGCAGCAATGGCTTCTTTCACGCTGAGTCCGTTGAGTGTAAAGCCATTGAGCGCTTGTTTACCCTCAGCTGGTGAGTTCATCACCGTGCCTTCCTTGGCATCAAAACTCTCTTCGCTCACGTCAGCACCCTCAATAAGGGGAATGATAGGCAAGTTGAAATGGCGTGCAAAAGCATAGTCACGTGAGTCGTGAGCCGGAACGGCCATAATGGCTCCCGTACCATAACCTGCGAGCACGTAGTCGCTCACCCAAACGGGTATCTCATCGCCCGTAAAGGGATTGATAGCGTAAGACCCAGTGAACACACCTGTCACGCGGCGGTCGGCAATGCGTTCGCGCTCCGTGCGCTTCTTGGTAGCGTCGAGGTAAGCCTCAACGTCTGCCTTCTGTGCCTCTGTGGTGAGTTGCTGTACGAGTTCGCTCTCAGGGGCAAGCACCATAAAGGTCACACCGAAGATAGTATCCGCACGTGTGGTGAAGATCGTAAACTTCACGTCGCTATCTTTCACAGAGAATTGCATCTCCGTACCCTCTGAACGGCCAATCCAGTTACGTTGCGTTTCCTTCAATGAATCTGTCCAGTCGATTGTATCGAGTCCGTCGAGCAAGCGCTGAGCATAAGCTGATACGCGCAAGCACCACTGCTTCATCTTCTTCTGTACAACGGGGTAGCCACCGCGTTCGCTCACACCGTCTACCACCTCATCGTTGGCCAACACCGTGCCGAGCTTCGGACACCAATTGACCATTGTCTCGCCGAGGTAAGCAATGCGGTAGTTCATCAACACTTGTTGTTGCTCTACGTCGCTCATCTGCTTCCACTCCTCAGCGGTGAAGTGGAGTTCTTCGCTTTGGGCGTAATCCTCAGTGCCCTCACTACCTTTCTCCTCGAAGTGTTTGATAAGTTCGCTAATAGGCTCCGCCTTTTGACACTTCTTACAATAGAAGTGGTTGAACATCTGTTCGAAGGCCCACTGTGTCCAGTGATAGTATTGAGGATCGCAAGTGCGCACCTCGCGGTCCCAGTCGAAAGAGAAGCCAATCTTATCTAACTGTTCGCGATAGCGAGCAATATTCGTCTCAGTCGTTACGGCAGGGTGCTGTCCTGTCTGAATAGCATACTGTTCTGCAGGCAATCCGTAGGCATCATAGCCCATAGGGTTGAGCACGTTATAGCCACATGAGCGCTTATAACGTGCATAGATGTCAGAAGCAATATAGCCTAAGGGGTGACCTACGTGAAGGCCAGCGCCTGAGGGGTAGGGAAACATGTTGAGTACGTAGAATTTCTTCTTATTCTCATCGATTTCAACATGGTATGTCTTTTCGGTGGCCCAAGTCTTTTGCCACTTCTTTTCAATATCGATAAAGTTATATTCCATTGTGTTTTTACTTATTTGGGAACAAAGTTAGTGCAAGGTGAGCGAAGAGCAAAATGAAAGTCAAAAAACTTTCATTTTGCTCTTCAGAGCCGCAACCTAACTTGACGAGCGAAGGAACGTTAAGGCGCGCTTCGCGCTTTGGCTTTTGAACATTAATGTCTCATTAATTGACCATTAATCTTTTTCATTAATCTTTTTCATTAATCTTTCCATTAAATACATAAGAAGAGTATTTGTTCAATGGTAGACTATAGAACAAGATTAATGGAAAGATTAACGAACAAGATTAATGGTCGATTAATGAGACATTAATGTTCAAAAACCAAAGCGCAAAGCGCGCCTTAATGTGTTCCTATCTGTTCGATAAATATACTTTATCGTGTGGACAACTTATCTTATAAACTCTTTGCGGGAGTCAATGTGTCGACCAGATTTTGGCCTTCACCTTCAGATTACTTCTTAGGAGCAACAGTGTCCTTCTGTTCGGGTACGACCGTATCGTTGAGGGCAAACTGTACGGGTTCAGTCTTGACGGGTTCGCTCTTGACGGTGTCCTTCTGTTCGGGTACGACCGTGTCGTTGAGGGCAAATTGTATGGGGTCAGTCTCAGTCTTGACGGGTTCGCTCTTGGCGGTGTCCTTCTGTTCAGGTACGACCGTGTCGTTCGGTACAACGGTGTCAGCAGCAAGGGCTGAGCCACTTGCGATACCGCGATAGTTGACTGAAGTAGTTCCTGCAAAGGCTGCGCTACTTAATACAACAACTCCCATTGCCATGATGGCAGAAATAGTGAACTTTTTCATAATCTTATTTTTTGTTTTTGTGTTTTGTAATGTTCGTTTCTGCCTTATAAAGCGCAATGGGCGTGCCAAAAAGAAGAATTAATTCCTAAGTCATTGAAAATAAAGGACTTATGATTTTACGGCCAAAAATGGGGATATGTGGAAAGTGTGGAAAATAGTGTGGCGTATGTGGAATAATTCCACACTTTAACGTGTGGAATTTATTCCTTATCCTCTAATTGTGCCAATTTATTGTAGAGCGTTTTGCGATCGATGCCAAGTAATTTAGCTGCGCGACTTTTGTTGCCCCCTGTAATTTGTAGTGCTTCTTGAATGCGCGATAGTTCGTCCGATTGCGATACTTTGAGCGAAAGAGAGTTGTGAATAGCGATAGAACTTGGGGGATTAGGCAGAAGCAGCTGTGTGGAAGTAAGCGTGTTGCCCTCTTCTGTTAGTAGTGCTGCACGCGTGATGATGTTGCGCATTTCGCGCAAGTTGCCTGGCCATGCGTATTGCAATAAGGCCTGCTCAGCATCGGGACTGAGGTGGGTGATGTGACGGCCTAACTCATGGTTAGCTTGTTGTAGAAAATAGTGGGCAAACTCAATAATATCTCTCCCTCGTTCGCGCAATAGAGGCATGTGAAGTGTAAACTCATTGATGCGGTGAAATAGGTCCTCACGAAATCTTCCTTGCGTAATGGCTTCAGTCATATTCTCATTTGTCGCGCAGACGAGGCGAATGTCAATACTTCGCTCCTCTGCACTGCCCACGGGGCGAATACGCCGTTCTTGCAAGGCTCGCAAGAGTTGCACCTGCACGTCATAGCTCAAGTTGCCCACTTCGTCAAGAAAGAGCGTTCCGCCTTGTGCCTGTTCGAAAGCTCCCACTTTATTATTTAAAGCTCCCGTAAAGGCTCCCTTGGTATGGCCGAATAGTTCAGAGGCTGCCAACTCCTTCGTCAGTGCTCCACAGTCAATGGCCACAAAAGGTCCATTGACACGTTTGCTTAGCTCGTGAATGCGGTGTGCCACATATTCCTTACCCGTTCCGCTTGCTCCATTAATCAAGACAGATAAAGGTGTTGGCGCAACGAGTGCTACCAATCGATAAAGGTCTTGGGCAACGGGGGAGTGTCCCTCAATGCCAGGGTGAGAAGTTGCAGACGTAGAAGAGGCAGAAGTTGTAGCAGTGATATTTTCCACCTTTGATTGAATGGTAGTAGTTGGAAGGGAAGAAAGAGAGGCTGAGCGTAATGCCTCTTTCATCTTTTGCAGCAAGAGGTCGGGTTGTATGGGTTTGCTAATGTAGTCAGTAGCCCCCAGCTTCATGGCTTCAACAGCGTTTTGCACTTCAGCATAGCTTGTCATAACGATGAAGGGCTGAGCGAACCCTTGCTTGCGCATCCACGCCAAGAGGTAAAGCCCATCGTGATCGGGCAGTCGTAGGTCGGATAAGACTAATTGTGGTGTCTCCTTATCAGTCTGCGTAAGTGCCTTAACGGCAGCTGATACGCTTGAAACAGCGTTAACCTCAAAATCTTTTTTGCGCAACCATGTGCTAAGCATGGTGCTAAATGTGAGGTCGTCTTCAACAATTAATATTGGGATAGACATTTGTCTTGCAATATATGGGTTATTTCGTTGATTATACTTTCTGCTTGTTGCCCGTCTTCTTCTTTCCAACGTTGGTCGTCACGTTGTGCATCAAGTCGTTGCAGTGTTGACACTATGTGTGAACTGATGAGCGTAAAGGTGGGCAACATTTTATGTGCTACTTTACAGAGCGTGGTGCGATCGTGCTGGCTAATTGCCGCTTGTAGTTGGGTGCGGTGCTGCTCGCAGTCTTTCTTAAATTGTTGTAAAATAGCTTCTTCAGCACGCTCGTCTCCCTCAGCAAATGCTAAGAGTGGCGATAGCTGAGATGAGGGAACGATAGAGGTAGCGTCTGAGCCAGAAGGAGCGGGTGGATCGTTCTTGGTCTCTTGCTGAAATAAACGTGTTAAGTCGTTTTGAGTAAAAGGTTTGAATAGGACATCAGTAAAGCCGTGTTGCTTAAAGTCGCTTATAGGGACTAACAGATGTGAGGTCATCGCCACGACAGGCACGTGGCTTGTATCTTCATGCTGTCGCAGTAGATGGAGCAGTTCATAACCTGTGAGTGAAGGCATCTCAATGTCGGTCAGTAAGAACGTGGGGCGATGCCCTTCGTCCAACCATTTAAATAGTGCATCAGGCTGCGTAAAACTAACGACGTCAGTCGATTGAGGCAATACGTTGTGAAGCATCGCCTCGGTGAGCTGCAGTTGTAAGGTGTCGTCGTCAATTATGGCTACGCTCATGTTGGAGTGGTGCGTGAGTGACGGCTCGTTACCTTCTTCTTGTCGTTCTTGTTTCGCAAAGGTGCATGGAAGACATAGCGTGAAGTTGCTCCCTTGGTTCAGCTGACTGGTAACGTGCAGCGTTCCGCCTAACAGGTGGACAAGCTGTCGTGTAATGCTCAGTCCCAACCCTGTACCCTCTTGTCCTTCGCTACCCTTAACACGTGTAAATGGTAGGAATATGCGGTCAATATCATGGGGCGAAAGTCCGCAGCCGGTGTCTTGAATAGAGATGTATAGTTCACCTTGCGCTTCGCCTTTCCGCCATATAGCTAACGTCACCTGTCCCTCTGCGGTATATTTAATGGCATTGCTCAATAAGTTGTCAACGACTTGACGTAGGCGAAAGGCATCAGTACGAATTGACAGATCGCATGGCAAGTCATTGGTAAATGTCAACTCAAGTCGTTTATTCTGGGCAATGGGACGAAAAGCATCAAAAGCGGTGTGTAAGAGCTGAAGAATGTTGGTCGCTTCCTTGTGTAAAGTAATGCCTCCCACCTCCAACTTATGATAGTCTAAGAGGCTCATGACCAGATGAAGTAAGTGTTGGGAAGAGGCCTCGATGGCTTTAAGTTCATGGCGATTTTGCACTTCGTCTTGTGGTAGTAGTCTTAGGTAGCCAATGATGCTATTGATAGGTGCCTTTATGTCGTGCGATATGGTGAGCAAGAGCTGCTCACGGCGCTCCATAAGTTGCTCCGTATGTAGCTTTTCTTCTTCTAACGCTGTGCGATAGTGATTGGCTCGTTTGATATTACGATACAGCCATATTAAGAGAGAGGCCGAAATGATGACAGAAAGTAGTGCCATCGAGCTGAGTACAAGGGCGGCACTACTTCGCTCACGACGCTCATTGCTTACGACGTCACTGATGATACGTTGTTGCTCAAGGGTAAAGTTGTCAATGAGGTTTGTCATGCGGGCTGATAGCAAGGTTGAAGCCGTGCGAAGTTCGTCAGACTTGCGATACACGCGCCTTGACTGCAACTGATCGTCGCGTTGCAAGTGGTGGTGTACATTGGCTAAAAGATTCGCCATCGTGTCGGCAATGTTGACCATTGCGTGCGTGGTATCAACCACTCTTTCGTGTTGAGTGATGTGGGTACTTATGGTATCATCCTTAGCACGTCTGAAAGCATCGCCGAGGCGACGAAAGAAGCCTCGCTTGCGGCGTTCGATGACCACTCTCTCCCCTTGTTCAAGAACGGGCATATCAACGTTCACTTTTAGGAGGCGTTGCTCGTTGTGTAGTCGGTCAATTTGCTTTTGTAAGTTATCACCCCGCTTGTTTTCTTTTCGGAGTGTATTGATAAGGTTGATAGTGCCGTCACGTCTGAGCCAGACGAGAACTTGCAATGAGTCTATTCGGCAGCGTTGTGTCGAATCGGTCACTTCGGCGCTAAGTTGTCGAACGGCTTTATCAACAGCTTTTGCTGCTGTGAGGTATCGTTCCGTCTCTTCATTGTCAGCGTATTGTAGGGTGGCCATTTCAGCTTGATTGCTGGCATTGAGGAGTTCGGTTAGCAACTTATTAGTTGCACGCCGCTGCCGATGTATCTGTTGCTCGGTCAGCGTTACGTTGCGAAGGGTATGAGTAGACTTTATGACACACCCAATGGCAACTCCCAGTGTAACTGAAAGTAGTAAGAAAGCTATGAGAAGTTGTCCAAAGCTCCATCTCACATAGCCTCGATGTTGGGTTACGCCTTTTCTCGTTTCTATCATAATGGTTTTCGGAATGACAAGCGAAGATACAAACTCTTTGTAATTTATGGTATTATAGACATATTCTTTTATGGTTCTGTAACGAATTGTGTGGGTAACTGCCTAATTGGGGGGCGAGTTTTTAACCCGCGACAGCAGCATGTTGTAGATATTCAAAGCATTCTACTGCTGCCGCGGGTTAAAAACCCGCCCCCCAATTAGGCAGTTATCCACACAATTCGTTACAGAGTCTTTTTTTGCATAAGATAGGCTGCGGTTCGGCATAACGTTCAAGTAAACTTGACGTTATGCGCTCACCTTGCACTATCTTTGCAAACAAAAACGATGAAAGTTAACAACAACCTTATATTTACCTTTTCTGCTACGGGCAATAGTTTGCACGTGGCACAGTGCGTGGCAGAGACTTTACGCGCTCAAGTAAACGAGATTGATAAATGCTTAGAACAAAAAAATCTTACGTTTAATATAACTTCTAAGAATATTAGCATAGGTTTTGTCTTTCCCGTCTACTTTTGGGGACTTCCTACGATTGTGCGCCAATTCGTTGAACTGCTTACACTTGAAGGCGAAAAGCCTGCCTACGTTTACGACATCGTAACCTTTGGCACTTCGTTGGGCGAAGTACACCAACAACTACGGCTATCGCTAAGTAAGAAAGGAATAACACTGAATGGCAACTTCGGGGTGCGCATGGTAGATGTGTGGACACCGATGTTCGACGTGTCGAATAAAGAACGTTGCTTGAAGCGGATCCTTCAAGCAGAAACGGAAATAAAAAATGTAATCGCACAAATAAAAGAACGTAAGAATGGCCGTCGGCATTGGTCGACTCTTCCTCATTTCATCTCTATGTTCGAAACGTGGTTGTACCCTTCCGCACGACGCACGAAACACTTCCACGTCATCAACGACCGTTGTACTGGCTGCGGACTATGTGCGCGACAATGCCCCGCGTCGGCTATCCAACTTAATGAACAGCACGTGCCAGAATGGCACAAAGCGGAATGCATAGCTTGCCTGCGCTGCTTACATCACTGCCCTCACTTTGCCATTCAGTATGGCAAGAAAACAATCAAACACGGACAGTATCTACATCAAACGTACAACAAAAAATGAGGCCTCACCCCCTAGCCCCCTCTCCTTGAAGAGAGGGGGAACAAATTACCTTTACTTACTGCATTTCTAACTGAATATCTGCAAGAAACTCTATATATAGAAGTAACTTGTTCCCCCTCTCTTCAAGGAGAGGGGGCTAGGGGGTGAGGCCTTTAGGGGGTGAGGCCTCATTGTTACTTACCCCATTCGCTTGGGTTAGCACGCCATTGGTGTAAGAGATCGACGTGCTCCTGCTTAATGTAGCCCGTTTGCAAAGCCACCTCGACTACTGCTTCATAGTTGGTAAGCGTAGTAAGTTCGACGTTGGCTGCCTTGAAAGCCTCTTCAGCTACGGGGAAGCCATACGTGTAGCTGGCTACCATGCCAATCACTTCACAACCATGTTGACGCAAAGCCTCAACAGCCTTCAAGCTGCTACCGCCCGTTGAGATAAGGTCCTCAATCACTACTACCTTCATGCCCTTCTGCAAGTCACCCTCAATGAGGTTGGTCATGCCGTGGTCTTTGGGTTTCGAACGCACGTAAGCGAAAGGCAAACCTAAAGCATCGGCCACCAAAGCTCCCTGTGCGATAGCACCCGTAGCCACACCTGCAATGGCATCAGCCTCAGGATACTTCTCTGCCACGATGCGACTCAACTCCAACTTAACGAAGCTACGCAATGCGGGGAAAGCCAACGTCTTGCGGTTGTCACAATAGAAAGGCGACTTCCAACCACTGGCCCAAGTAAAGGGCTGCTCAGGTTGCAACTTAATGGCCTTAACATTCAATAGTTTCTCTGCAAAAATCTTTTCAAGCGTACTCATATTATTCAAAATGTATGATTTTCAAATGGAGGTTCTACAAAAGTACAACTTTTATTTTCGTTAAGCACTCATAGTGCGTTTTATTAACTCTAATGCACAAAAAAAACGCTTTTTTCTTTCTTATACAATGCATTTGCACTACCTTTGTTGCTCAAAATAATAAAAACACTTTCTAAAGAAAAGATACTATGACACTGATTAAATCCATCTCAGGTTTTCGTGGTACTATCGGAGGCCGTACGGGCGATACTTTAAACCCCGTCGACATTGCCAAGTCTGTTTCAGCATTTGCCGCTTTGCGCGAGAACGTTGTAAGCCGTTCATTCCGTCGCAAAGTCGTAGTAGGTCGTGATGCACGTATCTCAGGCGAAATGGTAAGCCACGTAGTATGTGGTACATTGATGGGTATGGGATTCGATGTAGTCAACATCGGTTTGGCTTCAACTCCTACCACTGAATTAGCTGTTACGATGGAGCACGCTTGCGGTGGTATCATCATCACTGCCAGCCACAACCCCCGTCAGTGGAACGCATTGAAGTTCCTCAACGAAAAGGGCGAATTCCTCCCCCCCGCAGAGGCTTCAGAAGTAGTACGCTTGGCTAATAACTGCAACTTCGAGTTTGCTGACGTTGATAGCCTCGGCTGCTACACCAAGAACTTTAGCTACGACCAGCGCCACATCGAGTTGGTAAAGGATCTCGAATTGGTAGACATCGAAGCTATTCGCCGCGCTCACTTCACCGTAGCTATCGATACGGTAAACTCTGTCGGTGGTATCATCATTCCTAAATTGTTAGGTCAGCTCGGCGTAACAGAAGTTACAGGTTTGAACACAGAGCCTACTGGTAACTTCGCCCACAACCCCGAGCCCTTGAAGCAAAACTTGGGCGAGATTCGCAACCTCTTGCGCAAAGGCCGTCACGACCTCGGTATCGTAGTTGACCCCGATGTTGATCGTTTGGCACTTATCTGCGAGGACGGTACCATGTTTGGTGAAGAGAACACCCTCGTAGCTTGCGCTGACTACGTTCTCCAACACACTCCTGGCCCAACGGTTTCAAACCTCTCTTCTACTCGCGGTCTGCGCGACGTAACCGAGAAGTATGGTTGCAACTACGCAGCTGCTGCCGTAGGCGAAGTAAACGTTGTAACGAAGATGAAGGAGACAGGTGCTGTAATCGGTGGTGAAGGCAATGGCGGTGTTATCTATCCCGCTGCTCACTCTGGCCGCGACGCTTTGGTAGGTATCGCTCTTATCCTTACTTACTTGGCTAAGACGGGCATGCGTGCTACTGAGTTGCGCAACGCTCTGCCTCAATACTTCATCGCTAAGAACCGCATCGACCTCGACCCAACTACCGACATCTTTGCTATCCTGCAGAAGGTGAAGGAACTCTACAAGGACGAGAAGGTAACCGACATCGATGGTGTTAAGATCGACTTCCCTGATAAGTGGGTACACTTACGTAAGAGCAACACCGAGCCGATTATCCGCGTTTACTCTGAGGCTCACACCATGGAGGAAGCCGATGCACTTGGCAAGCAAATTATGGACATCGTCTATAATATGACACAGAAGAAATAAGAATGACTCGTTGACGAATAGATAAACGAATCACACACAACTAATAATTTAACGAGTTGTCGATTATGCAACGCACACACATGGGCTGCATAATGTGCCAACTCGTTTTTTTTACTTCCTATCGTATGAAGAAAAATCTGCTTTTATTAGCTCCTATATTATTCCCTGCAGCGGCTGCCGCACAAGGTCATTATAATATTGTCTATATCATGACCGACGACCACACGGCACAGATGATGAGCTGCTACGACAATCGATTTGTCGAAACGCCTAACCTCGACCGCATTGCAGCCGACGGCGTAAAGTTTGTCAACTCTTACGTGGCCAACTCTCTCTCAGGCCCCAGCCGTGCTTGTATGATTACGGGTAAGCACAGCCACAAGAATGGATTTACAAACAACGAACACGGCATCTTCGACGGTTCGCAACAGACCATGCCGAAACTCTTACAAAAGGCTGGTTACCAAACCGCTATCGTGGGTAAGTGGCACTTGGTAAGCACCCCGACAGGCTTTGACTACTTCAACATTCTGCCAGCACAGGGTGATTACTACAACCCCAACTTCATCAACATGGACGGCTCGACTACGCGTGAGAAGGGATACGTGACCAATATCATCACCGATAAGGCCATTGACTGGATGGAGCACAAACGCGACAAGTCGAAGCCTTTCATTCTCTTCATTCACCACAAGGCTTGCCACCGCGCGTGGTTGCCCGAGTTGAAGTACCTACGTGAGTATGAGGACAAGACGTTTGCATTGCCCAGCAACTTCTACGACAACTACGAAGGCCGTGATGCTGCTAAGACAGCGGAGATGCAGATCGACAAACACATGGACATCGTGTACGACACAAAGATGTTCACACCTGGTGCTAAAACTCGTCTTACCGACACTTACTTAGACATGGTAGGTCGCCTCGACACACGCGACCGCGCAGAATACGACTACTTCTACGACTCTTTGGCCGTCGACTTCAACAATCGTCACCTCACGGGCAAGGCACTCGCCGAGTTTAAGTATCAACGCTACATGCGCGACTACGCAAAGGTAGTAAAGAGCCTTGACGACAACATTGGCCGTACACTTGACTACTTGAAGCAAGCCGGACTATTAGACTCAACGCTCGTAGTCTACACCTCTGACCAAGGTTTCTACATGGGCGAACACGGCTGGTTTGACAAGCGCTTTATGTACGAAGAGTCGCTCAACACTCCACTCGTCATGCGTCTGCCGAAGGGCTTCAACACGCGTGGAGAAGTGAAGGAAATGGTACAGAACATTGACTATGCGCCTACCTTCTTGCAATTAGCAGGTGCGCCTATTCCCTCTGACATTCAGGGTGAGTCTCTCTTACCCTTGTTGCAAGGCAAGCACCCCAAGAATTGGCGTAAGAGCATTTACTATCACTACTACGAATATCCAGCCGAACACGCCGTTAAGCGTCACTATGGTGTACGTAGCTCTGATGGTTACAAGCTCATTCACTTCTACAACGACATCAATAAGTGGGAACTCTATGACTTAAACAAAGACCCACACGAGATGCACAACATCTATGGCCAGAAGGGCACAGAGAAGATTACAAAGCGCCTCATGAACGAACTCGTTCGTTTGCAGAAGCAATACGACGACAAATATGGCTTGAAACTTAACTCTTTTGGCAGATAAACTGCAATTTATCGCACAAAATCTCTATACGTTTTCAAAACCTTTGATTTATCTTTCATGTTTCATTTTTAGTTTCATGTTTCACTTTTAAAAACACTGAGGGAGCGCTTTCACGCTCCTACAGTGTTTTGAAATCGATCCCTCAGTGTTTTGAAATCGCTCCCACAGTGTTTTTAAATCGCTCCCTCAGTGTATTTGTTCAATGGTAGACTATAGATGAACAAGATTAATGGAAAGATTAATGGAAAGATTAATGTTAAAAAAAAAGCGCGAAGCGCGCCTTAATGTTCATTCCTGTCTGTAATGTTTCGTCAATCTTTTTGTACATTTGTACCCAAAATCATACAACAAGAACTATGACACAAGTAAAGGACTCTTGGAAAGAAAAAGGATACGTTGACGAACCTATCCCCGCAGGACTCGACCTCAAGGCCGAAATCCGTCGTATGTGTAAAGAGAAGAATGCTATCATTTTGGCACATTATTATACGGAGGGCGTACTGCAAGACATTGCCGACTTCGTAGGCGATAGCCTCGGACTGGCACAACAAGCGGCTAAGACGGACGCTGACATCATCGTGATGTGTGGCGTACACTTTATGGGCGAAACGAATAAGATTCTTTGTCCCAACAAGATGGTCTTGGTGCCTGACTTGAATGCTACTTGTTCTCTTGCTGAGAGTTGCCCAGCTGATGAATTTAAGAAGTTTGTCGAAGCGCACCCTGGCTATCAGGTTGTCTCTTACGTCAATACAACAGCTGCGGTGAAGGCACTGACGGACGTGGTCGTCACCTCCAGCAACGCAAAGAAGATCGTTGAGACCTTCCCGAAAGACGCGAAACTCATCTTCGGCCCTGACTATAACTTGGGCAATTACATCAACTCTGAGACGGGACGCAACATGTTGCTCTGGAACGGTGGTTGCCACGTTCACGAACGTTTCTCGGTTGAAAAGCTCGTAGAGTTGAAGCGTGAATATCCTAAGGCAAAGGTTTTGGTTCACCCCGAATGCCGTGGTGCCGTGGTGAAGTTGGCCGACGTGGTAGGTTCGACAGCTGCACTCCTACACTATGCTATCGACTCTGACTGCGACACGTTCCTCGTTGTAACAGAAAGTGGCATTCTACACGAAATGCAAAAGAACTGCCCTGAGAAGCATTTCATTCCCGTTCCGCCCGATGACAGTACGTGTGGTTGCAACGAATGCAACTTCATGCGTCTCTGTACGCTTGAGAAGGTGTACAACACCTTGCGCTACGAATGGCCCACAATCGAAGTGCCTGCCGACGTGGCTGAACGCGCGGTGAAACCAATCGAGCGCATGCTCGAACTTAGTAAGTAACATTAACCCTATACGCGAACGTTAAAACAAAATACGAAGATCGCGCTTCGCGCTCTGGTTTTTGAACATTAATTATCATTAATTAGTCATTAATTAGTCATTAATTAGTCATTAATTAGTCATTAATTATTTCATTAATTATTCCTCGTCAATAGATTGAATTAACGACAATTACATGAAATAATTAACGAAGAAATTAATGAACAATTAATGATAATTAATGTTCCCTCCCCGCGCGAAGCGCGCCAAGACACTGAATGTTCACTTAACGTTCCCTCTGTTTAACGCCATTTCGTTATGAACGAAAGATTAAAGTTACTCCGCCAGTGGACGACAACTCAGCCCACTGCGCCCGATGCATATATCATTCCTACTGCCGACCCACATAATAGTGAATACGTGGCTCCCCACTGGGCTTGCCGCGAATGGATAACAGGTTTTACAGGTTCTGCTGGTCTGGCCATCGTCACTCAGAAGGAGGCCGTACTCTGGACCGACTCACGCTATTGGCTACAAGCCGAAGAGCAACTGAAAGACTCGGAGTTCCAACTCATGCGCGAAGGTGCTGAAGGCGTAGCGAGCCCCGAAGATTGGGTGCTTAAGCACGTAGGCTGTGACGCAAAGATAGGTGCTCCCGCTGAATTGATTAACGAAGCAGTACTCCAGATAGCCTATGCTATTGACGAAGAACTCATGTTTCGTCCTGACGATGCTATAATCGTTACACGCGCTGATGCTTTCGACGCGATTTGGACCGACCGCCCCGCCCTACCCGCTGCTCCTATCGTACCCCAAGACGCACGCTACACGGGTTGCGACGTCAAGACGAAACTGGAGCGATTGGAAAAGGAATTGCCCCGTTCCAACTCTTGCGAGGACGATATGTTCGTCTTCAACGACCTGTCGGACATCGCTTGGCTGCTCAACCTTCGTGGGGCTGACATCGCATACAATCCCGTATTCTTGGGCTACCTCGTTTACGACCGCTGTCTTCACCACTTCTCGCTCTTCACCCACGACGATACGATGACGCCAGAGGCTATCGCCCAACTGCGCGAGGCTGACGTAACGATTTCGCCCTACGCAGATGTAGTTCCCCTCTTGCGTATGCCACAAATGCGCTTCAGCAATGGTCCATTCGGATTGACATCTATCAACTACCGCACGTTCGAAAACCCCGTGCCCCGTTGGCGCGCTCAAAAGGACGAGGCCGAAATGGAAGGCTTCCGTCAGGCTATGCTCAACGACGGTGTAGCCATGGTACGCTTCCTACGTTGGTTGGACGAACAGATGCAAGCAGGGGCGACGGTTACGGAAATGGACATTGACCGTCAACTCACCGCCTTCCGTGCTGAACAGCCTGGCTTTGAGCAACCGAGTTTTGCCACTATTGCAGCTTATGGCGCTCACGGTGCGATCGTCCATTACGAGGCGGACGAGAAGAGCAACGCTACGCTCCAACCTCACGGTCTCCTCTTGCTCGATAGCGGTGGACAATACGCTTCAGGCACAACAGACATCACGCGTACCATAGCCCTTGGCCCCTTGACCGATGAGGAACGCCACGTCAACACGCTCGTTATGAAGGGACACCTTCGTTTGGCTTCGCTCCACTTCCCCGTGGGCACGAAGGGCCTACAGCTCGACCTCGCTGCACGCATTGATATGTGGGCCGCTGGCTACGACTTTGGCCACGGCACGGGGCATGGCGTGGGGGCTCACCTCTGCGTTCACGAAGGGCCTCAACAGATTCGCAAGGACGAGCGTTCAGCGACGCTCATCGGTTTCCGCTCGGGCATGACGATTACCGACGAACCGGGCATTTACGTTACAGGCAAGTTTGGTGTGCGCATTGAGAACACGCTTCTCTGCGTACCCGACCGCACGACGGACTACGGCAGTTTTCTCCGTTTCGAAGTACTCACGCTCTGCCCCTATGACTTGCGCGCACTCGACCTCTCACTGCTATCACCGCGTGAGATTGAACAGATCAATACGTACCACCGCCACGTACGCGAAACGCTCCTTCCCCACCTCACCTCTGAGGCTGACCAACGCTGGTTGGCATACGCCACAGCTGCGATTGAGGAGGAGAGCTAAATTTTGAGTTTAATAAGTTTAGTGAGTTTAATAAGTTTAATGAGTCCTAAGCCAATACGTACTTACATAACGCAAGCTTCTTTATATACACACAAAACTCAATAAACTCATTAAACTCACTAAACTTATTAAACTCAAAGACTTATTAAACTCACTAAACTTATTAAACTCAAAAACTCAATAAACTCACTAAACTCAAACTCAATAAACTCTCACATGGAAACAACCAGACAACAAAAAATAGCTCGCTTAATTCAGAAGGAGTTGAGCGACATCTTTCAGCGTCAAACGCAGGGCACACATGGTGTGTTAGTATCGGTCAGTGCCGTACGCATCAGTCCTGACTTGAGCATTGCACGCGGTTACCTGAGCATCTTCCCCTCAGAGCGTGCCGAAGAGATATTGAACAACATCAATGCCAACACACGCCAAGTGCGCTACGAGTTAGGCCAACGTGTGCGCCACCAGTTGCGCATCATTCCCGAGTTGAAGTTCTTCATCGACGACTCTCTCGACTACCTCGACCACATCGACGCTTTGCTAAAAGAATAAGCTCCCCGAAGGGGATAATGTGCAAATGGGGAAAATGTGCAAATGATTTAATGTATTGATAATCAGAACACAGCCCAAAACGCAGCAAATAAAGGCGACCATTTGCACATTTGCACATTCTCACATTTGCACATTTCCCCAGCATTTGCACATTCTCACATTTGCACATTAAAATCCATGCGCCTACCCCTCTTCATGGCCCTACGTTACTTGTTTTCGCGCAAGCGCGTGGGAGCCATCAATATCATATCGGGCATTTCCGTCTTAGGAGTAGCCTTTGGCACAGCAGCCTTGTTGTGCACACTTAGTGTGTTCAACGGCTTTCGTGATCTCATCGGCTCACTCTACACGGCCTTCGACCCACCTCTTATGGTGGTGCCCACTCAGGGCAAGTTTGCTACCACCGACGATCCTTCCTTACTCCAGATGATGCGCCAACCCGAAGTGAAAGCTGCCAGTTTCACACTGGAGGACCACGCACTCATTCTCTTTCGCGGCCGTCCCACCGTCATTACGCTCAAAGGCGTTGACGACAACTACGACCGCGTGACGGGCATTCGCTCTATTCTCTACGGCACAGGTCGTTACGAACTGCATCGCGGCACGTTGAACTATGGCATTCCGGGCATTGGCCTCGCCTCTGCCATGGGCGGCATTGACTACGGCACACTTCAAATCTGTGCCCCTCGCAAGGGAGAACGCATCAACCTTGCCAATCCGGGCGAGAGCTTTAATGCCGACGACATCACCTCGCCTCGCGTATGTTTTGATGTCAACCAACGCAAGTACGACGAGAATTATTTCATCACCTCGCTTGCCTTCGCACAAGGGCTCTTTGAACAACCGGGTTGCATCACGGCGCTCGAACTCAGCCTTCAGCCATCGGCCAACCCAGATGCGACGAAACGCAAAATGCAAGAATTGGCAGGCCAGCGATTTAAGGTGATGGACCAATTGGAACAACAGCAAGAGGTGTTTAACGTCATGAACATTGAGAAGTCGATGGCTTATCTCTTCTTGACGTTCATCTTGTTGGTAGCGTGTTTCAACATCATCGGTTCGGTGTCGATGCTCATCATCGACAAGCGCAACGATGTCGAAACGCTGCGCCACCTCGGTGCTTCCGACCGCCTTATCTTCCGCATTTTCCTTTACGAGGGTCGTATCATTGCCCTCTTAGGAGCTGCCATAGGTACGGTATTGGGCCTCAGCCTTTGTTGGGCTCAACAGACGTTTGGCCTCATCAAGATGGGGTCGGACCGGAGCAACTTCATCATTGATGCTTACCCCGTTAGCATTCATGCCACGGACGTGCTGCTGGTGATCGCTACCGTCATCGTCGTCGGCTTTGCCTCCGTTTGGTGGCCAGTGAAACATCAAACCCGTAAACACGGAATTAACATCTAATTCACGCTTAACGTTAAGGATAAGGCGCGCTTCGCGCTTGGATTTGAACATTAATTATCATTAATTAGCCATTAATTATTTCGTTAATTATTTCATGTAATTGTCATTAATTTTTCTCTTTTGGTAATTAACGAGATAATTAATGAAAGAATTAATGGATAATTAATGAAAGAATTAATGGATAATTAATGATAATTAATGTTCACCCCAGAGCGCGAAGCGCGACCTTAACGTCCACCGTGTTAAAGTATTATACGTTCACATGTCAAGCAATTTAATTGGTGTTTTCGATTCAGGTTACGGCGGACTAACTATCCTCCGTCAAATACGTCAGCTCCTGCCTCAATACGATTACCTGTACTTAGGCGATAATGCGCGCGCCCCCTATGGTTCGCACTCCTTCGACATCATCTATCGTTACACCCTTCAAGCCGTCGAAGAACTTTTCCACCGTGGCTGCCGCCTTGTCATCTTGGCGTGCAATACCGCCTCTGCCAAGGCCCTGCGCACCATTCAGCAGTGCGACCTACCACGGTTGGGTGAGGAGCGCCGCGTACTGGGCGTAATACGTCCCACCGTCGAGGCCGTAGGCCCCTTGAGTAACACCCGCCATATTGGTCTATTAGGCACACAGGGCACTGTCAACTCGCAGTCGTACGACTTAGAGCTACACAAACTCTATCCCGACGTGACTGTCACTTCATTGGCCTGCCCCATGTGGGTGCCATTGGTCGAAAACTTTGAATACGATTCTCCTGGTGCCGACTACTTCGTGAAGAAGCGCATCGACGGCATCATGCGTCTCGACCCTCAGATCGACACACTCATTCTCGGTTGTACGCACTACCCCTTGTTGATGAACAAAATCGTCAAATACGTACCCGCTGGCGTGCGCATCGTGCCTCAGGGCGAATACGTAGCTGCCTCCTTGCGTAACTACCTCCAACGCCACACCGATATGCAATCTGCCCTCAGCCAACACGGCACGTGTCACTACCTCACCACCGAAAGCAGTGAGAAGTTCAACCTCAGTGCGGCTATGTTTATGCACGAACACGTTGAGAGCGAAAGCATCACGCTTGAGGGATAGGACACAAAAAGTAACATAGAATAAATAGGATATTGCGTTTCATGCAATATCCTATTTATTTTTATAATCAATGTAATAAAACCATTCATTTACTTCTCACTTTGTAAAACAAATCGTACCTTTGTTTTACAAATTGTAAACAATAAACACAACTTTTATGAAAAACCTTTACATGCTCATGGCCACTGCCTTGTTGGCCACGGCAGCTACGGCTGCTACTCCTGTGCGCAAGACCGTTCATCGCGTTGCGCCCAAAGTTACAACCCCTGCTACACGTTCCCTCTATAAAGCTCATGCCTTATCGAGCGACAACGTCTACACACCCACGGTCGACACGCTCATTAGCAACCAACCTACGGGTACGCTCCACGCTAACCAATACCGCTCTGGCGTGAGCTTTGTCAATAACATGGGCTATGTAGAAAAAGACGTCGCACGCGACGGCATTGTAAGCCACGTAGTAGAAGCTGGAGACGGCAAGACGGTCTACATCTACAATCCGCTCTGCGCTTTCTCTACAAAAGCTTGGATTAAGGGTACACGCACCGTGGGCGACACGATTGAAGTGAAACTTCCTCAATACCTCACGCATTACGACAATCCCGAAATGGGCGATGACTCTTTCCTTTTTAGAATGCGCCCCGTCAAGAACGATGACAATCAACTTACCTTTGTGCCCGATGACGACCAAACGGTTAAGTTTACGTGGCGCAACGACACGCTCGCCTTTGTCAATACTACAGCTGATAGCCGCATTCTTGGTATGGCCACTACGGCTGGCGAATGGGGCGGCTTCGGCGACTACGTATGGCAGCAGACTTCATTTGACGCTACGACTATTCAGCCTTCTTCTACCGAAGGGAAGCAAAAGTACGCAATGGAATACTTGGAGTCGGGCCAAGTTTACGGCCGCATAAAAGATGTCGTTTTTGAAGGCGATAAGGTGTACATTCAGGGCATGGACCCCACACTGCCAGAGGCTTGGATTGTAGGTGAGATTAACGGCAAGGAAGCTATTTTTAAGGGCGACCAATACTTGGGCATCGACCCTAAGAGCGAAACGTTCCGTTTCTTCGAACCTGCTGCTGTCAACCGCGTTGAATTTGGCGAAGGCGAAGACGACTACTACCTTGAGGTTACGGGATTAGCTGACGAGATGACGCTTACCTACAATGCCGACACCAAATCGCTCTCATCGGAGGATGTCATGCTCATCAATCAAGGAAAGAATGCTTTAAACGCGCTTTATACTTACGAGGAACCTGACTTCTCTTTCTGGCAGGAGGAGGCTATCCAGCCGGAGGCTGTTACCGAACTTGCTTACGATCGTTACGACGAATCGGTTGGCTACGGCGTCATTCGTTTCATTCCTAACGAATATGCTTATAATGAAGAGACGGAAGACTACGACCGTTTGCTCAACACGCGTAATATGTACTACAACATCTACATCGATGATCAGCTCTACGCCTTCACGCCCGACCAATACTTTGGTCTTGACAAGGTGATGACGGACATTCCGTTCGACTATTCTGACCAACTCGACTTCGTTATCTATGGGGGGCAGTACAATATCATGACGCACTTTAAGAACGAGGTGAAGTACATCGGCGTACAGGTAGTCTACAACGTAGCTGGTCAGCAACTCAAGTCTGACATAGCCTACATCGGTGGCGACGGCAACGAAATTAACCCTGACGACGTTCAGGGCATCAATCAGACTACGATCTCTCTCGACAAGGGCAACAACGTACTCTACGACCTCACTGGCCGCCGTGTCGTTCGTCCCGTCAAGGGTGGCATCTACATCAATGCCAACGGCAAGAAATTGGTGAAGTAATAGTCCTGATTGGGGGGCGAGTCCCCAAACTATAACAAAAATAAACTGCAATTTATCTGCCTAACGAGAATGAACATTAACGAAAAAAATTAATGAAATAATTAATGTTCATTCTCGTTAGGCCGATAAATTGCAGTCTATCTAATTCAGCATTGTGCGGCCAATTGATTGTTGATTGCCTTACAAACAAACGAATTGATAGAGATGCCAGCCTTTCTTGCTATATCTACAATTTTTGAATGCATATCTGGCGAAATACGAATATTTAGTGAACCAGAGAAAGATTTCCTGGGCTGAATCTGATGTTCTTCACAATATTGTAGATAATCGTCAACTGCGCCCTCGAAATCCTGCTTTAATGCCGAAACCGTATCGCCCTCATAAGTTATACACGTATCGTTAGGCAAATCCATAACTTTACCATATAAACAATTATCTTCTTGACTTATTTCGACACTACCTACATAACCCTTATAGCTTAACGTATTCATATGATTCCATTTTTAGTTAAAAAATCAAGTACCTGCTTCATCACATAGCCTTTTATATACTTGTCAGGATGTGGCTTATGTGCTATATAACGTGCTTTTCCATTATCAAATATTACACGCGAGCCACTTGTTTTCCCTTTATTGCCCAATTCAAAGCCTAATATAGAGAACAGCCTTTTCAACTCATCCCATGTAAAGTCTTTTGGTAAGAGTTTGAAGCGTTCTATCAATTTATCCTTACTCCCCATTCTGTCATATTTTTTTGCAAATGTAGTAAATACATTATCACCCTCCAAACATCACCCCACAAAAAAGCGCGCCCGCACTTGATGTGCGGACGCGCCGAATAATTTATGTTCACTCCTCACTCAAAAGAAAAGAGTGAGAGAGGAAGCGTGGTTTACTTTACAAGTACCTTCTGACCACCGATTACGTAAACACCAGCGGGGAGGTTCTTAGTAGCATTAGCAGCCTTAACGCTCTTCTTGATGAGCTGACCGTTGATGCCGTAAACGTTAACTACTGAAGGAAGAACAACTACCTTAGCATCGTCAATGCCAGTGAGCGTGTCACCAACACCCTTAGCTAAATCGATAGAAGCTTTACCCTTCTCAGCTGTAATAGCAGCATTAGCAAGGTAAGCACCGTTGCAAGGAACTGTGTAAGCACCAGTAACGATCTTGCCGTTAGCAATGTGACCACAAGTTTCAGCGATTTCAACAGGCTCGCAGAGTACACCGCACAAGCCGTCGCCTACCTTAGGTTCGAATACGAATTCTGCAGAAGCGAGGTCTTCGCAACCTACTGTTAGATTACCTACTGTACCTTCACCGTTGTTAGTGAGGACGTCAGCGAGGAGGATAACAGGAGTACCAGCAGGAACTTCGTCTTCAACTTCAGCCAAGATGAGCTTATCCTTAGCTTCATTTACACCGAGCACAGTGTAAGGAACTGCATTACCATCAGGAGTAACAGCAACAGGGAAGGTACAAGCATAGAACTGACCTTCTTTTACACCCTTAACAGCGAAGCATTCAGTAGTGTAGTCGTCGTCTGCCAACTCGTTGAACTGCCAGTAAGAGTTTTCATCAGCAGGATCCTTCCAAGGTACTACAGTGCCTGTAGCGCCCTTCGTGTTCATGTACTGAGTTACACCATTAGCATCTTCACCGAGGTTGAAACGGAATACGTTAGGCTTAACACCTTCACCAAGGATAGGAGTAGGCTCAGTGCTCTGGTAGAGCTTACCGTTAGCACCTGTGAGGTACATACCAGTAGCGAGGTTGCGGAGAACCATCTTACCGTCTTGAGCAGTTTCAGCCTTCCATACGTATGAAGCATCGTCCTTCAATGAGATAGAGTCTGACAAAGAAGACATCATAGCATCGAGTGAAGTTTCACCGTCAGCAGTTACTTCGCTTGAGTGGTTAGCGAAAGTGAAGCGTACTGCGCTATTAGCGTCAGAGAGTGAGTTAGACTTATTGTTGCCTGTAGAGTAAACAATAGCGTTGTAGATAGCGCCTTGGTAACCCTGAGATTGCTTATCAGCCTCAGCAACTACCTTAGTAGAAGCACTCTTGATTGTGTAGAACTTACCAGCTTCGGGCAAACGAACTGAACCCTTGAATGCGCTGAATGCAGCATTGATTTCGTTAACAGCAGTGTTGATGCTTACGAGGTCAATCTTGTCGAATGTCTCGTACTTAGCCAAAGTAGCTTGCAATGCATCAGCAGTCTCTTGAGAGTACTGAGCGAGCTCTGTACCGATCATGTTGTTGGTGTTAGCAGCATCGAGGAATGCCTTAGCAGCATTGTAAGCGTCAGTTACGCGTGAAGGAACAGGGAGGTTGTTCTTGAACGCTTCAATAGCAGCATTCAAAGCATCGATCTGAGCTTGAGTAGCCTTACCTGCAGCGAGTTCAGCAGCGGCCTTGTTGATTTCTTCACCAAGTGTAGCGTACACTTCAGGAGCAGCAGTCAATGCTTCTTGGTACTCAGGAGTAATGGTCTTAACTACACCAGTAGTAGGCCATACGTTCATTTGAGCCAAGCAGAAGTAACCACGATTGTTATCAGGTCGGCCTGCATTGTACTGAGTCTTAGTAGCAGAGAAGCGAAGGTAAGCATAAGAAGCGTCTAAGTGAGCGTAAGCAACACCTACACCGTCCTTGACACTGCTTGCAATAGAGTCGTTACCAGCAGCATCCTTCATTGTGTAAGCTACTGAGTCAGTGTAAGAGATGTCAGCATAGCCTTGGAATACCCAAGAAGCTGTACCAGCAGCCTTGTCGAAGTCATTAGCACCGTAAACGGCGAACTGAGTAGGATAGTCATTACCAGTTGCACGCTTAGCAACCTTGATCATAATGTCGCCTGATGCAGGAGCATCGAGCTTAGCAACCAAGTAGTGGTTTTTCTCAATTGAGGGTACAAATTCTTTACCTGACCAATTAGAGTGGAAGTATGTTGTGGGGTCATTGTCAGTAAGTGCCTCGTAAGTACCCTCACCGTTTTGCTTCTTGTTACACCACCAGTTTGAGTTATTCTCATCACCAGTAGCTGAGACCATCTTGCCGTCTTCTGTGAAGAGACCTGTGTAAGTAGCACCTTCTGGACGGTTGAATACGTTACCACCATTGTATTGAGCAGTAGCATTCGCATAAGTTGTAGCCAAAGTTTCGTTCAACTTGATCTGTTTAGCCTCAGCAGCCCATTGTGCAATCTTAGCATCGTCTACGTCAACAGCAGTGAATGAGAAGTGGTTACCAGCATCGTTAACGTCCGTCCAGCTCAACATCCAACCTGCGGGGTTAGTACAAGCACGTTCGTTACCCTTGGGAGTGATCCAGAATGCAGCTCTGTTACCTGCAGTAGGAGCAGAAAGCTTCAAAGCAACGGGTTCTTTACCAAGAGCATAGTGATTGTTGTCAGCCATTGAACTCTGAACGTACAAGCCAGTGAGCAAGTGCTTCAAGTAGATTGAGTCTTGACCTGCAATCTCAACATCCCAGAGGTAGCTTGCAGCTGAGTAATCCAATTCTTCAGGAACGGTGTAAGCTGAACATGACCAAGCGTCCTTGTTGCTAACTGTAGTAGCATTCAAGTAGAGCTTTGTATCACGGTTGTCGTTAATGAAGTAACGACCAGCTGTCAATGGGAAACGTGCGTCAGCAGCTGTAAGAGCAGTCATAGTGTTTTCGATCTTATCGCAAAGCACGTTCGTCTCTTCATCAGTAAGCGTGTATGAACCTTCTACCTGAAGGATGTCATAAGCTTCTTTCCAAGCAGCGTGTGCAGCATCAACAAGTCCTGCCTTGAAATAACCTGCTGTTGTACCAGCGGGGTAATTTAATGCTGGGTCAGCATTGTCTGTACCGTAATAAGCGGTAGTGTAAGCCAAGAGCTTGTCCTTACCTGTAGGCTGGAATACTGAGAAGATCAACCAATAGTTGGTATCATTATAAAGTGAATAGAAAGGCTCTGAATAGTGACCTAAGTATTGTACGTTAGCACCAGCATTATCAGCACGGTGGTCAGTAGCAAGTACGAAACCTACACGGCTGAAGTCTTGGTTACCACCTGCTGAAGCAGCACGAGGGTCATCGCTATTTTCAACACCTGCAACTACTGTGAACTTCATAGCTTGAGCCTTGTCAGTAGTCAACTTTGTCATGTGACCATCGAAAGGAGAGTCTGAAGTATCTTCTTCATCACCAACCGTGTAGTCAGCGAAGTACTCGCCTGTTGCGACACGCTTGAGTACGTAGAGGTTGTAGCCATCAGCTGTGCCATCAACCTTTTCAAAACGATAAACGCAATCTTTAGATACACTTGTAGCGTATCCTTGGCCACAGAGGTACTCATTAGCATGGTACCCACCAGTCGACATCAATAGGACATCTTGACTCGTAACAGCTTCTTCTGTTTCGAGCAAGTCACCTTCTTGATACGCCTGAGCCATTGCGCTCGTAACTCCTGCTACCATGAGCAGAAGCAATGAAAGGAAGTAATTGTAAAACCTTTTCATTTGCGTAAGTAATTTATAAAGTTAAACATAGAATAAGTTCATAGCTTTAAGGAGCGTTTTTACACCTTATATAATATGTCGGGTGTCATGTCAATGCACAACGACTCATATTACGCGGCAAAGATAATGCTTTGTTTTTGATTGGTGCAACGTTTTTGTAATTCTTTTTTTTCAAAATTGTAGTTTATAACATTTATAATGTTAACACTTGCTAAGTGGAGCAAACAATTGCTCTGCTTAAACTTAAACACGCTCCTTCGTTTAACTTTCTACACCCAAGCTCTTAAATTGATTTTGATAAACTGCAATTTGTCGGCCTAATTGAGGAAACGCGTTCTAACCTGGGGGCGACGCGTCCCCGCGTCGGTATTGCCATGTTGGGGCTCGAGGCCCC
>OOAA01000320.1_pt1 | contig 38036 bp, 23 predicted proteins | sample 1671671 | NCBI WGS metagenome assembly OOAA01 (sample SAMN06348180, study PRJEB24527) | human gut metagenome | biome: human gut; feature: ankylosing spondylitis patient; material: feces | host: Homo sapiens | place: China | collected 2015-10 | reverse complement strand
TGTTGCTCAGGCACTTATAAATAATGTTAAACTATAGTGTTGCGGAATTAAGGTTTACCTTCCTTTTCCAGGATTTCTTCCAGAAATTCAGAAGCGTCAGCCACGCAAAGAGGGCATTCGCGAAGCACCTTTCCTGTACCCACCCCTTTGAGCAATTTGCATTGTGTGGCACCGTTGCGCTGCTTGAATTTATCCATAATCTGCCTCATGCCCTTGACGGACTTCGCCTTGTCCTGAGTGGCAAGACCGAGTATGATGCCTGCGCCTACGATGGCTCCGCAAGTACCCTCCATATTACCCATACCTGCAGCAAAAGCATTGCCAGCATTCTTAATGGTTTCTTCTTCCATGCAGGCGAAGTCGTGATAGGTGCAGAGAACAGCCTGTGTGCAATTATGCGAACCACAACGCTTCTTCTCAGCTGCTATGTCTTTTCTTGTTTCCATATTATTATCTCCTTGTTATTTTATTTGTTGTTATGATTTCGGCTACAAAGATAATGCTTTTATTATAGATACATAAAAGATATCAGCTATACATCAATAGATAATTTCTATCGTTAGAATATTTGGCGTGGCGAAAAATAATATATATCTTTGTGAAATGAAACTTACACAAGATAAGATATGGAAGAAAGTATGGTATTCAAAATAGTAGATATATCTTCCGGAGCCATAACGCTTGCCTTGGCAGCTATTCTTATTTTCTTGAAGATGCCCCAAGACATCCGTTGGAAAGCAATGCGCAGGATGCTCAGCCTTCTGTCGTTATGCTATATATGTATGGGTGTTTCCAATCTTATCACCGGACTTACTGGCGTCAGTGAGGCAGAAAACGCAGAGATGGGTATCGCAGTCCTTTTGGTGTCATTCTTTCAGGCGTTGTTCTTCACTGCTACATGTCTTGCATTTGTAGCACCGTCTAAGGTTGGAGTGAGATGGTTGACGGCAAATGTTGCGGCTGCTTCGTCAGTATGCATAGTCACCATATATGCGTTGATACGATGCAAGTGGGCAATAAATTATATATGGGTGATAGATATATTGCTATATATCTTACAACTTGTATATTATTGCATTTTGTTCTACAGAAGCTATGCTGGATGTCAGAAAGTGCTTGAAGACAACTATGACGATGAACTCTCGAGTGGATTGCGTTGGATAAGAAACTGCTTTTTAGGTGCCCTTACTGTAGGCGTCAGCGCATTGCTTTTCGCTATGTTTCGTATGGGTGATGTGATGTATTTGATTTTCACGAGCATTTACACCTTATATTATATATACCTTGTGATCTGTGTCATCAACTATCGTATAGAGGCAGGGTATATTGTTAAGGTAGTTACATTGGACGAAGTCTCACAGGAAATTCCAGATAAATCGCCTGAAGAATCGCATTTCGACGAGCAGAATTTGCGTGATGCTATAGAGAAGTGGGTGAGTGATAAGCAGTATGTGAAGAACGACCAGACCGTAGAGGAGATAGCCTATGAGTTGGGCACAACACACACGGTGCTCAAGTGGTATTTCACCAATCGTATGCACACTACTTTCCGCACTTGGCGTATCTCGCTACGCATTCAAGAAGCCAAACGTCTGATGCGTGAAGAAAAAGTAGCGGCATCGGTTGTCCATAAGATGGTTGGCGTGGCAGACAAGAGCAACTTCCACAAACAGTTTCGCCAAGTTACTGGCGTTACACCTAAAGAGTATGCAGAAAGAGCTTTGGGGGACGAGTAATGATTATTCCCCCTCAATAAAAGCAAATCATAGAGAGAATCGTGGTATTCCAGCTTTTTCGTTGGAATATCACGTTTTTTTTGTGGTATTTCGATTGTCCTACTGAAATACCACTTTTATACAGGTGGGTTATTGTTTGTAAAACCGTAAATTTGGACATATTTATCAAATTTAAATCATTTAAAACATTTACTATGGCACATTTTTATATTGTCAATTACGACTCGCCACCCCCTTCACTACGAAGGCGGTGTGGCAGTATGCTTATCAGGTTTGTGCTGGCATTGTTGCTGGCATTGGCACCTGGTGCGTCGTGGGCAGGTGAACATTTCTACGACCTCGACCATGCCGTGCATCTTCACCCTAACGTTAATGAACCTTACATCAACATCTATCTATGTTTTTACGACACCAATGGTAAGGACGGATTCTTCACGCACGATGGTGGAGGACCTGCCATCTACGTTGACGGGCATCTCATTTGCCATGCCGACTGGGAGTTGGCATGGCCTGGAAACGGCAGTGGTAACAACGACGGTCTTGAAGATCAGAGAGGAAACAGTGGTTGGTGGGGCAACACCTATACACGCACAGTAAAAGGCACCAAATACACCGTACGTTTTTGGGACCCGCGCAAAGCAGGTGGCAAATTCTATGTCTTGCTATGCATAGACATGGACAATATGGAGGTGGGCAAGACCCACACCGTAACAGTAAGGGGAACGTGGAGAATCAATAGCGGCACTACGCAGTTGGAGAGCAAGACGTTCAATATTGGTGCTGTCAATATCCCTTCATGGTACAGCACAAACTTTAATCGCACCAACTACAACACTGTGGAGGCCAATGGAACGGTATTAAGTAACTACGGTCCAACTACGGTGGCTGCAAAGAATCCTATTGTAGTAGGAAAAGGAAGCGAAGCTCTACCTACTAAATACATCAATCCATCATCACTTCCTGCATCAAAAGGTCTCGGCAAGGGTACGACAGCATGGAGTGGTATGAATATGACATACGACGACAGCAATGAGAAGACGTATGGCAACCGTATTGTGCATTACCAACATTCTTTAGGTGTAAATCCTAATGGACGCTCGTATTGTACTTTATGGAAATGGGATAGAGCGTTTTTACACGATTTCGTAAAGGCTGCAAAGATTAAGGCAGAAGCCGATGTATGGAAGAAGCAGACAACCATTACTTGGGAAAACTACGACGAACGCAGTTCTTTCGAGGGAACGTGGTCTGTCTATCGCTATCCCAAGGGTAAACCTGAAGCGTCTAAGGTTATCGCCCAGAAGCTAAGCGTCAAGACGCACAAATACACCGACGACATACCTGACTACGACACCGACTATATGTATGAGGTGGCCTTCATTCCTACAGGTATGCCGGACGGCAAGCGCATAGAGCGACTTGTGGGCAGCATAACAACGCAAGTAACACGCAAGTTCACCATCAATGGACTTGACATCGATGCGGAGAAGACAAATGACAAAAGCATCACTATCAAGTGGAACAACCAGGAGTTTAAAGGCAACGAAAACTATGTTTTCAAGATTCTGCGTGCCGACGGCGATACCATCAACTGGGAAGAGATAGGAAGCGTAAGTGTCAGCAAGAAGAGTCAGACGCAATACAGCTATACCGACTCAAAGAACCTGCAGGCATGCCACACCTATTTTTATAAGGTGCAGACCACCATGCTTGAGAACCATACCTTCGTGTCGGAAAACTATGTGATGGGCAACCTTTTGGGCGAGTCGCAAGTGACGTCGCTGACAGCCACCAAGGGTGACTACAATGGTCTGGTGAAACTCTCGTGGGAGGTTCACCAGGTAGGCAACAGTATTACGCGCTATGAGCTTATGCGCACTGTGAAAGGCAAGAACAACTGGGCCACCATCTACAAGACCAGTGGCATAGCCTCTTCCTATTATTATGAGGACAACACCGCCCTGCCTGGCCAATACTACGACTACAAGGTGCGCAGCATAACCAGTTGCGACGAGCAGGAAAGTTATCTGGAACGTGGCACCGATGGCTTCTGTCGTTCTACGGGCATCGTGTCGGGACGCATAGCCTACGGCACGGGCACAGCCGTTGACGGTGCTCGCGTAACCCTCGTGCGCAACAATGATAACGCCAGCGACATCAGCCAGTTCTATTCGCTGCGCACGTCCGGTTCGGGCGACGGCGTGTTCCTCGCCCTTAGCAGTGACGCTCTTAACAGCCAGTTTGGCAACAGTGCCTATTCCGTGCAGATGTTTGTCCGTCCAGACGACAGTCAGACAGGTTCGGCACCCACACTCTTCGACCTTGGCGGCAAGCTGCAGCTGCAGCTCGGCACCATGGATGAAGCCAAGGGCTATCCGCTGCTTCTGAACAACGGCACTGATGCCACAGCCACCGGACTTTACCTTCCGGCGAGTGTCTTCACTTCGCTCACGCTTTCGGTGGATGCCAATGGCCAGGCATCAGTCACTACTGTTGATGCCGTGGACACCATGTCTGTGGCCACAGTGCCAGGCATCTGCAAGGTCAGCTTCACTGCTTCCGAAAAGACGGGGCTCTGCTTAGGCGGAAGCTATGAGCCTTCTGCCGACCGCACCTTCAGCGGATACATTGACGAGATGCGTGTCTTCAGCGGAAGGGCGCTCACGAAAGCTGATATCCTGAAGAACTACAACCATTCGCTCACGGGCACCGAAGACGGACTCTTCGCCTACTGGCCGGTGGATGAGGGCATCTACAATCAGACCACTGCCTATGACTACTCCAAGACCAGTGGCGTGGCCAATGGCAACCATGGTCAGTTAGGCCCATCTACCACGACTTCCAACACCGTACTCCCTACAGAGCATCAGTTTGGTATCTTCGGCATAACCGATGCACAGGGCAACTTCGTCATACGCGGCGTGCCTTTCAATGGCGACGGCACCACATACATGGTTGTCCCCAGCAAGGGCATACATGAGTTCTCGCCCAATTATTCCACACGCTACGTCAGTGCCTCGGCACTCGTTCACAACGGTGTCGACTTCGAAGACGTAAGCTCATTCCCAGTGAGCGGACGCGTGGTATATGCCGGAACCAACTATCCCGTCGAGGGAGCGCAGTTTACCGTAGACGGTACGCTCTGCAGCAAGGACGGCGAGGTAATCACCACCAATGCCAACGGCGAATACACCATCAGTGTGCCCATCGGCGACCATTATATAAAAGTGTCGAAGACCGGTCATGTATTCAATAACGAAGGCCGTTATCCTGCCGATCCTAATGAGGTAGGCACACGCCTCACCTTCAATCAGGAAGTGAAGGGGCTTGAGTTTGTCGACGCTACGCTTGTCAATTTCAGCGGCAAGGTGGTTGGCGGTGACATCGAAGGCAACAAGGCCGTAGGTTTCGGCTTGAGCAAGAACAATATCGGTGTTACAGAACTTGTTCTCACCCCCACCAACACCATCTATAATCTCAATATGCTACGCAAGACCACGGGAGGCGTGGTGAGCTACGAAGTAAATCCGGAGACTGTGGAGGTGAAGTCGGCCACCGACACCATCGCCAGTCATGCATGGCGCGGTGCTGGCAGTGCCGATGCCAAGAAGATAATCATCCGCACCGACTCCAAGACGGGCGAGTTTTCTGCTTTGGTGCCGCCGCTGATGTATAAGGTGGAGGCACAGAAGGTGGTAGCTACGGGCGAGACAGTGGGCAGTTCGGCCACTGTGGACCTCACCAATCCGCTCGAACAAATGTCCGACACGCTCTACAATAGCAACAACGAAGTGGAACGTCTCTATACCTACTGCAAGAAACTGGCTGTGACATATCACAGCAATCCGCAGTTTAATGTCATGCAGCGGGGCAACGACGACGGTGCGTTCGGCATCAGCGAATACACCGTTGCTGACGAACTTGGCAGTATGAAGGTCAGCGACATCTATTCCACAGCTACGGGAAAGCCAGTCTACAAGTATGGCGCTCCGTTGTTTATAGAGATGGACTCTTATACCTTCGACATAGACGCCTTCGAGCAGTACGTCAACAAGGATGACAAGCAGAACCCCGTAACCGAAAAAGTGCCGTTGCGCAATCTTGAGGTTATCGTAAGCAACGCCCTGTCGTCAGAACAGAGTGTCTACGCCGAAAACAATCCGCAGGGCGGAACACCCGGTGAGGTGGGACAGATGGTCAACAACATTCTTGTACTCGACTCTGTAGGTCATGCCACCTATATGTGGAAGGCAGGTCTGCCAAACATCACCGCGCCATATAAGCGCACCATCTCAATGAGCTACGACATCAACGACCGCGCCTATATGTGGGATTCCACCGGCGACGGCACCAACATGCAGGAGGGCATCATCCTCGGATTCCTGCCTACGGGCAACAACTTCGTTACCGAGGGTCCGACATTGCTGCAGATGATTCTGCGCGACCCGCCGGGAACAGCTTCCTGCGCCCAGTGGACCACAGGTACTGTCAAGTCGAAGTATTCATACAAGGGAAATACCGTCGTTACAGACAATAGTCTTGAGGTGGTAAGTCATTGGGGCAACAAGACATCCCTTGGAAGCGGAATCGGATTTATCGTCATGACCGATGTAGAGAACAAGTGGGATGCAGGTTTGGGAGTGAAAATATCTAACGTGAGTGAGGACGGCAACTCATGGACAAGCACCGTGTCAACCGAGAAGGTCATATCCACCTCGGCTGAACCGGAATACGTAGGAGCCAACGGCGACCTCTTCATAGGAAGCTCCAACAACCTTATCTACGGACTTGCCCGCAACCTCACCTTGCGTCGTGACGGCAGCGATGTAACGCTTGGCGTGAAGGATGCCTATACCACAGGACTGCAGTTTAAGACTGAGTTTGCCTACAGTGCCAACTACATCGAGAACGTGCTCATACCTAACCTCATCAGTCTGCGCAATTCAAAGCTTACCTATGTTGCCAACGTCAACGACTTCAAGCCGAGTGGCGACAGCGTGGTTTATCTCACTACGCTCAAGCCAGAGGACATTGGCTATGGTACGAACAATAATGACAAGATATGGGGTAAGGACGCTGTGCTCTCGTCAACAGGCAGGTCGTACACCATGAAGATAGGCGACCCCACGAAGTCGTGCAGCGACGAGATAGTATGGTATAACGACCAGATAGAGAACTGGCAGAAATGGCTTGCCGTGAATGAGGAGGAGAAGATAAGGGCCTATGAGGACCGCGACGAGAACACCAAGAACTACTCGTTTGATGCAGGCTCGTCCATCACCTACACCGCTACCAACGAGAACGGCAAGGGCAAACAGTATGAAAATAATTTCACGGGATTGGCTCATGTAATTGGTAGAACAGGATTCCAGATTGCTGGAGTAGGTATCACTGCAACCGTAACCACCGATACTGGCGGCGGCATACACACCTCAGGTGAAGAAACCGAGACCGAAACGTCCACGTTCAGCTACACCCTCGCAGAGACAGGCGATGATGATGCCATCACAGTGGATGTGTACGGTTACGGCAAGTATTCGCCCATCTTCCGCACACGTGGCGGACAGACGTCAGGCCCGTACGAGGGTGAGGCGAAGACCAAGTATTATCGTCCTGGTACCACCATCATGGAAGCAACAATGCAAATAGAGGTGCCAAAGATTGATGTTGATGTGGCCACCGTTACCGACGTACCAGCCGGACAGGCCGCCAATTATACGCTGCGTATGATGAACGAGTCGCAGACCAGCGAGGATGTCTACTACAAGCTAATGATGATTGACGAGACCAATCCTGACGGAGCCAAGCTGACCATTGACGGACAGCCGCTAACTGACGGCCGCCTCATCAAGATTCCTGCTGGCGAAACCGTCACCAAGGCTTTGCAGCTGACGCAGACCAATCTTGGCATACTCAACTATAAGAATGTGGGCATCGTGCTCGCCTCGCAGTCGCAGTACGACAACACAAGCACATGGGAGCAGATAGCCGACACGGTGTATGTCACAGCCCACTTCGCTCCATCGTCATCAGCAGTGGACATGAGTCTTTCGCGTACTACCATCAACACGAGTGCGGGCGAGAAACTGACCATCTCGTTTGATAAGTTCGACAGAAAGTATCTCAACCTAAAAGCGTTCCGCATACAGTATCAGAAGCAGGGCGATACCGACTGGACACTGTTGCGAGAGTATGTCGTCGACAAGAAAGACCTTACTGCCAACAACCAGATGCTGCCGGAAGGCTCTACAGTAAGTTACGACCTCGACATGCATAGCTACAGCGACGGCAAGTATCTGTTCCGCGTGGTGTCTGTATGCACTTACGGCACCAGTGAGATATACAACACCAGCAAGGAGATAGCTCTGGTGAAGGACATGCAGAAGCCGCGCGCCCTCGGACTGCCAACACCTACCAACGGTGTGCTTACAGCAGGCGATGACATCAGCCTTACCTTCAGCGAGAATATCCTAAAGGGCGAACTCACCAAGGACATGAACTTCCTCGTAACGGGTGTGCTCAATAGCGCCAAGGTGGACCATGCCACCGCACTCTACCTTGCGGATATGGCTGAGGCTGCTAAGACCGAAGCTGACATCAATCTCTCAGACAAGAGTTTCGCCTTCGACCTTTGGATTAATGCCAAGAAGTCGGGCACCATACTCAGTCATGGTAGCGGTGCTTCGAAGTTTGCAGCAGCCATCAACGACGACGGCACACTGACAGTCATCGTAGGCACTGACAAGTATACATCCGTCAATGCCATGCCTTTGGGCAAGTGGAGCTACCTGCATATCGACTATGAACGCACAACGCCAGGCGGACTGCTGAATGCAGCAGTGGCAAACGACGAAAACACCGTCAGTCTGTTTGCAGACACGCCAGTGGCAGAGTATACCGGTAACGGACCTCTTGCAGTGGGTCAGAATCTGGGTGCAGCTATCCATGAACTGTGTCTGTGGGATGAAGCGCGCAGCATAGATGAGTCGCTTGCCGACCGATCTAAGACCAAGCAGCCGTCCACCCGACATCTTATAGGCTACTGGAAGATGAACGAGGGTGAGGGTACAGCTATACGCGACTACTCTCGTTCGCGCAATATGACAGCCGCTGCCGAGTCATGGTATATCAACAATGAGAACAAGGCAGTGAAGCTCAACGGTACCAGCCACGTCGGTGTGATGATGGCAGAGTGTTCGCCGCTCTCAACCGACGACTACGCAGTGGAGTTGTGGATGCGTGCAGGAAAGCAGGATGGTGAGGCACAGATTATGCATAGCGGCGAAACCGGACTATGGCTCAACGCTGCCGGACAACTACGTCTTACTTCTGCTGACAATACCTTCGAGGCAAGCAATGCTCCGCTCACTGACAACGCATGGCACCACGTGGCGCTCAATGTGCTGCGCAACGGCAATGCAGCTGTCTACGTGGACGGTGCCCGCACTCTTGCTATCAGCGCACGCAAGGTGGGAGGCATAGCTGCCGACTCGCTCTATGTAGGCGCACGACGCGGAGCTGTTGATGAGGCGACGGGCAAGCACACCTTCGACCGTCAGCTCACAGGACAGGTGGACGAGTTGCGTGTTTGGAACGCCACAATGAACGCCGAGTTGCTACGCACCAACCGTAAGGTGCGCCTCACGGGTAAGGAACCCGGTCTGGTGGCATACTATCCTTTCGAGAAGAAGACCCTTGATGCCTACAATCAGACGGTGACAAATGGTTCGGATATCGACCTCGTCACAGGCAAGCATACTGCCGTGAGCGGCAAGAACATTGCCTATACAGATGAGGCTCCAGCCTTAAGAACCAAGCCCACTGAAGAGAATGTGGACTTCACCTTCACAGCGAGCGACAACAAGATTGTCATTGAGCTTAATGAGGACGAGGCTGCCATCGACGGATCTACACTCAACTTCACCGTGCGTGAGGTGCGCGACGAGAACGGCAACTATTCGGAGCCGATACGCTGGTCAGCATTCGTCAACCGACGCCAACTGTCGTGGAGCGACAATGTCGTGACACTCACCAAGAAACTTGGCGAATCTCTCGCTTTCAGTGTCAAGGTGGTCAACAACGGCGGCAAACAGCAAATGTGGGAGATAAGCGGTATGCCTTCATGGCTTACTGCCGACACCGACAATGGAACCACAGATCCGCTTGTACAGGACGATGTGACCTTCACAATAGCTAAGTCGACACCGATAGGCACTTACAGCCAGACTGTATACCTTGTAGGCGGCGACGCCATTGAAGTGCCGCTGACACTCAACCTTACAGTGACGGGCGATGAACCGGAGTGGATGGTAGACAAGTCTGACTACGAAAACACGATGAACATGATATCCCAGCTATCTATACTTGGCACGCCCAGTGCAGACACGGCCGACAAGTTGGCGGTGTTTGTAGGTGACGAGTGCCGCGGTGTAGGCCGCCCGGTATACAGCAAGCGCTATGACAGTTACTATGTGCTGCTCGACATCTACGGAAACGCTGCGGATGAGGGTACGAATCTTTCGTTCCGTGCTTACGACGCCAGCACCGGTATGGTGTATACGCAACTGGAGTGTAGCAATGGCGATGTGGCATTCACCAAAGACCAAATAGCAGGCACCTATGCCGATCCCGTATTGCTCAATGCCCTTGACTATCAAGAGCAGACAACCAGCTTAACCAAAGGATGGAACTGGATGGCGCTCTATGTGCAGCCAGATGACATGTCAATGCAGACGGTACTTGCACCGATAAACGCTGAAGTCACTATGGCAAAGAGTCAGACTGGATTTATGGAATCGACAGGCTCAGAATGGTATGGTAATGAGATAATGATGAACAATAGCGAGATGTACAAGATCAACCTATCCGCCCCAGCCACACTCAAGGTATTGGGTAGAGTGGCCGACCCGTCAAGCCGTCTCATTACAGTCAAGCAAGGCTGGAACTGGATAGCCTACAATGCCACTTCCGCTATGTCGCTCGACGAGGCCTTTGCCGGAATGCAGCCCGAGGATGGCGACGTAGTGAAGGCCCAGAGTTGTTTTGCCGTATACGACGGCTACGAATGGGCAGGAACTTTGTCGCTTCTTGAGCCAAGCCAAGGCTATATGCTCTACAGTGTCGCAACAGCCGATCGTACCTTTGCCTATCCGTTGGCAGGACAAATAGACAAGACAGTAAAGGCAAGGGCAAGACGTCTGCCGCCGGCAGGCTATTTTGAGCCAGTCGACTATCATAAGTATCCCGACAATATGTCGCTTATAGCACGTGTTACCTTTGACGGAAATGAGCTACCGGGAGCTGAGATAGGTATATATGCCGGTGATGAATGTAGGTCGCACGCCTACACTAATGACGCCGGACTGGCGTACGTCACCATCCCAGGCAATGCAAAGACGACGCTCACGTTCAAGTTACTGTACAAGGGAAAGGTCTATACCTCTACTACTACTCTTGATTATGAGAGCGATGGCATAGTAGGTTCTACCTTCAACCCGTTTGTCATCAACTTCGACACAACGACAGGCATAGGCACATTGACTGTTGATGCCGACGAGAATACCGAATGGTTCACTGTCAGCGGTCAGAAACTCGGTCGGAAACCCAAAGCTGCAGGCATTTATATCCGTAAACGCTACGACAGTGAGGCACGTCGCACAGTGACAGAGACTGTAACGATAACTGACCGTGAAATTGAATGACATAACAGGATATTCATTATATTAAGTAACATAAGAATATTTTCTTCCGAATAAATTAGGGGGTATACCGTAAGTTAACGCTTACAGGTATGCCCCCTCTTCTCGTCTAAAACGATTACATTTTTCGGTCAAAAGACTTATAGAATGTATGAAAGCGCAAATTCAAAGATAACAGTTATCCTCCATAACAAATCGCAATAAAAAGTTGTCCACACAATTGTACACACGCATGCAAAATATTGCCATTTTATTTTGTGGTTTCGTACATTTGCACTAACTTTGCATAATAAATACTACAACATTTCGGGGTTGACTGGATTTGACAGCGGGATGAAATGGTATGTAAGCATGCGGAGCCTCGATGGCTAGCTCCTTAATCTGAGTGATCAAAAATTTAATTGGCGAAAACAACTACGCTCTCGCTGCTTAATCGAAGTACAGTAGATTAGCTTTATTCCGCCACAAGGTTGGCGGAACGAGACATCGCTCCAAGGATGTTGTTCCGAATCTGAGGGTCAAGCGGTGCAGGTAAATCGGAAATAGTCTGTGGTGTGCCTCGCCATCCGGATGAAATTTTAGAGGATAAGGTCGCGATTGGTGGTCCAGGTCTTGTCGCGGCACGAAAACCGAAGGCTGGAATAAGCATGTAGAAAGCGTATGGTTTCCCTGTTTGGACGTGGGTTCGAATCCCACCAGCTCCACAAAGAGATAACCATCTGATTATTAGATAGTTATCTCTTTTTTATTTTTTGTACCATTACAATTTTGTACCAATTTTGTCCCAAACGCCCCTTTGGAGTGGGTATCATGAGAAACAGCAGCACCCCAATACAAAATACAACAAACTCAATTTTGCGCCCGTTAAGTTGAGCTACGGTCGATGGGGTCGTTCTAATCGAGGTCATAGGTTATTGACGTTAGCCAACTCGTCTTTGAATTGATGTTTATATTTTACATAGGGTCTTTTCTCCCCATGTAGGAAGGTAACGGAATATTATCCATACCCCTCCCCCCCCCCTTATGAAAAGAAGAAAGCGAATGTAGTAACCTCGTATGAAAATTTTTTCTTTCGGATTTTTTTTATTACCTTTGCAGTACAGTATAATTTAAATACACACTTTGTATTCATACAACAAGAAAAGCGGTTGCTAGTGATGGTAGCCGCTTTTTGTTTGTGTGGTTAACCTTGCCCACCCTTCTTGGAAGAGCGAGCCTTGGCGCGCCTTACGATTCCCTCACGGCTTAACATAACATAGCCGTCGGGAACTTCCGAACCGTCCTTTATGAAATTAACTCTAAAGGCTGTAACCTCGGGACAGGGTTCTCCGAAATAGAGCCGCTTTATCTCATCAGGGGTTCTATTTCCCCATTCTTTACACAGCCATTTGTTGAGGATGATAAATATTATCCCATCAATCTCTCTGAAATAACGGCTTGTCTTGTTCTTGTAGCGTTTGTCTTGCAACCAAGCGTTAAACGCTTTCCGGAACGCTGCGTCATAGTTGTTCATCTTCATTTATTTTTTTATAATTGTTATTTATGGCTACCTCCTTGGGAATCTTCTCCCCTTCATAGAAATAGCCGTTCTTACTCTTCTGGACTGAATTAAAGCCATGTATAAATACACCATTGTGAAAATGATTCTTTATAAATCGCTCCTTCTGCTCCTTGCTTATGAAGGTTACTATAGCACCTCCGTCAAGCCTCATCATCAACTCCTCCTTGCTCATTCCTCCTTCCTCCTTTGCTGCTCTTCCATGTATGCCCTATCCATAGTTGTCCTATCATAGAAGTGTGTGTGTTCTGCGTCAAAGTTGCACACGAAAGAATAGATCCCTACATTGCGTCCCTTTGCGCATTGTATTAATGCCGTCCCTTTGGTGTCGGTGTTACGATACGCTCCGCTATACTGCTTTCCGTAAATCTCAGGACGATAAAGCAGGAATGTCATGTCTGCCGCTTCGTTTATCTGCCCCGAACCTCTCAGTCTTGAAAGGTTCGGCTCTGGGTTGTCATAGCTCCTTGAATGCTGGGACAACAGCACTATGCACATATCCAACTCCTTAGCCAAATTCTTTAGGTTGCGTGCCACCTCTCCGTAGAACGTCTCAAGGTTAGCAACCCTTTGATTGGTGGACAGAATTTGCAGATAGTCTATAATAGCCATTTTAACGCCCTTGCGCCTCTTTAATGTGCGAAGTGAGGAATAGACCTTGTTTATTGACGTTGTGCTGTTATCGTCAAAATAAATGGGCAAATTGCGTAATTCTGCAATAGACTTGTCTATTCTCTCCAACTCTCCGCTGTTCAGGCGTTCGTTCAGTATAAGCCGTGAGTTGACCTCTGCGCCCTGAGATAACGCTCTTGCCGCTAATTGCGTTTGCCTCATTTCCATCGAATAGACGGCAATGGGGACACCGGTCTTTGCAGCGTTCACGGCTATATCAATGGCAAAGGACGTTTTTCCTTGGGAACTGTCAGCAGCTATTATTACCAAGTCGGACAACTGAAAGCCGCCCCTATTGTCTATGCTGCTAACCCCCGTCATCAAACCATGTTTAATGCCGCCCGTCTGATTAGCCTTAACCGCGCGTTGTACGTCTTGTAGAACCTCTGCAAAAGAGGCAATGTTTGTGTCCGGATTATCGTCAAGCTTCTTTATACCCTCCACGGCTTCCTCCACGGCTTCCTCTACGCCCTGTTCCCTTGACACGCCAATATCGGATAGCTTCAGGGCTAACTCCCTTATCTTCCTACGCTTGTAAAGCTCCTCAATCTCCTGAATATTACTTTGCAGGGTTGCAGTACTTTTGTATTCCAACAAAGAAATAACGAGTCCTATGTTTGCTGCTCCTTCTCTTGTCTTTGAATATCCAAGGCTAACAGAAGACAAGTCTATTTCAGCACCACCCCAATACAGGTCGGTCATGATACTATATATAGCCGCGTGTTGAGGCTGATAAAACATAGAAGCCGTTATTCGTTGTGTCACTGCCTCCATAGCACCTCCACCATATTCGAGGATAGTGCCTAATATAGACCGCTCTGCCGCGTCATTGTGCAACACAGCTACAGCCAAATTACTATTGCCATTCTTCATTATATCTCGTGTTTAATGTCGGGTTTAATGAATCCCGCCGATTCTACTTGTTGTTTCCCTCCCTTGCTCCTCCATCTTTGCAGACGTCTTGCTACGTCGAATCCTCCATGATCTGAGCTATAACGCTCTTTCTCGAACTCCATAAGACCGCACGATGTATCAAGGCTTATCCAATGGTTGTAAAACTCCATGAGGACATCTTGTCCATAGATCCTTGTGTTGTCGGTGGTCATAACCTCATTTAAGAACTCCTCTCTTCTTTGGTCAACGGATTCTTTTACTATCCGTTCACGTGCTTCATACGGTCTCTCGCTCCGCGTCTGCTGTTGAGGCTGACTTGTCGAGGTTGCCTTACTTGCCTTAGTGTTGCCGCCCTTCCTGCCGTTCTCTGCGTTTCTCCTGCATATCTCGTTATACTTTTCCGAGTCCTTGTCGTAATTCACTTTGAACTGACAAAACATCGCCATAATGAGCGGATCTTCTTCTTTAGGAAGAATGCCCTTTTCAGTATAATTTAATATACACATCATAATAGAGCCGATTGTCTCACGGGAAATATAACGCATAGACATTAACCAGTTTTTATAGATAAAGAAGCAATCTCTTTCCTTGGCTTTGTCTACATCTTCGTCTTTCTTTTCTTTCATATATTAAACCCTTTTACGTAGACATTCTCTCCGTATGCGCAAATACATCTGATTCCGTCTACCTGTTCCACAATCCAAGGAACGTCCCAATATGAAACGCCCAACATATTAGCCAACTCTCCTTGGGTAATCTCTTTACCCATGCCACGGAAGATGGCTTTAACCTGAAGGATCTTTTTTGTTGTATTCATACAAATCCTTTCTTTAGCGGTTGTACTTAGAAAGTTTGCCGTCCTTGATAAGTGCGACAACCTCCGCTTTGTTGTAAACGCTTTTCTTTCCTATTTTTGTAGGAATGATGCGTCCCTCCTTCTCCATTCTCCACAGGGTCACGTTGCTAACCCCAATGAGCTTGCAAAGCTCCTTTCTTGTTACGAACTCGTCCTTCTGGACTCCTACCTTAGAGACTGCGTTGCCTCTTTCGTCTAAGACTTGGTTAATGGCTTCCTTTAAGTCAGCCAAGCTAAACATAAGTATATTGTTCATATTAATATAATTTATATGTTGTTAATATTTTGTTGAGTTAAACTCATTGCAAAATTAACACGTAGAACCAATACAACCAAGAAAAAACCAATTATTTTGCATAAATATCCATATTTTTGCATAAATATCCAACGGTTCGATTAAACAGCTTAACACTTGTTTACAATTTAAAAGGCATTATCTTTCGCATCAATATCATAAAAGTGTCCATCTTGCTTTTCAAGGTAAGCCTCAACACAATCTACAGCTACACACAACAAGCCCAAACCCCAAAACAAATCCTTTTTTATCTCTTTAGAGATTTTTATATATCTATCTTCTATCTATCTTATCTATCTTATCTATCCGCCCCCGACCGCTACCGACCGCTACCGACCGCTACCGACCGCTACCGACCGCTACACCAAACAAAAACATGAAATCAAAATTAAGACTTCCACACCACCACAAAAACCACCCGATAGCGTATTACGGCATTTTAAAGCCTTCTAAGCCATTACGACGGCAAAGCCTTTACAACTTGCCGTGCACGTTATAAACTACGTTTATAACTAAAATAAACAGGTTCTACAGTATAAGGGTAAAGCCACCACTAAAAAAGACCACAGCCGACACACGAACACTAAAAACCGTAATACGAAACCAACTACGACACATACACACAAAAAGGGGTATCTCCCCTATATAGGAAATACCCCCTTGGTCGTTATTGATGAGGCTTAAAACCTCCTGTCTTTACCGTCCGGCTACTACGCGTATTACAGATAGGTCGGCAAAAAACACGCCTTTATACCATTCGATAGGAACACATTGCAGGCGTTTATCCTCCCCTCATGGTCTTTTGTGTTGAGGCTCATGCGTCCATAGAGAACACACCAATCCCACACGTTCACGTCTTTACATCTTCTATTGTAACAAGACTTGGCATCCTCCATCACTGACGGATCGATGTCTTTAATTGCATAATAATAGCCTGCAAGCTCTTCCGTATAATTGCAGTCCGAGACTTCACCATAAGCAGACCTAACCGCGTCAAATAGAATTTCATCCTTGCCCAACACTGGGTTAATGTTTTCCAACACCTCTATAAACGCGTTTTGTACTGCGATTACATCATTGCATTCTCTAACCCTTTTAATTAATTCTTCCAACATAGTGTAAATATTATTAAGTTATTGATTATCAACGAAAAGTGATTTTTCACTTGTCGTTAATCCTATTTACTTTGCCATTCTTAGAACCTTTCCTTCGTCCTCCTTTAATTGCTTGGCTATCATCTTGGCGCGTTCTAACTTCTGAACCTTTATGTATTCCTCGAAGATTTCCCTCTTCTCGTGTCCTGTGATAGACATCATTTGGTCGGTGTCAAGCTTGCCTTGTAGGTACATATTCGTAGCCTTAGAACGTCTCGCTGTGTGGCTTGTTACAAGTTCATACTTGTACTTTACAACCTCTCCTTTGGCGTTTCTTTCCCATAGAGAGCCGTCCATTAGTCCATGTGCAAGAGAATAGCGTCTTCCCCTATTATATTCGCTCCTGTCGTTGTAGTCAAGCTTTTCCCCATTCGCCACACGTTCAAACAACACTCTGAAACGCTCTTCTCTGCTCCTCTCTCCTGCTGTTAGCAGTGTTGTATACTTTTCTTTGAGAGAAGGAACGCTCTTCGCGACCAACTCGCAAACGTCCTTTATATACATATTCATGAGCTGCTCTCTAACCTTCGGCAAATGGTAGTGATATTTTTCGAACAGCTCTATAACTCTATCATCCGTTATAGGAACGTAGACCTCGTTTCCGGTTTTCTTCTGGAAAAGATGCAAGAGAGTTATGTCCCCCTCCTTGATTATGTTGTCCCTTGTAAGAATACTATAGTCACTGAATCTTTGTCCGGATTGGTATCCGATATAAAACAAGTCTCTCACTTCCTCGCGCTTACCCTCTAAAGACACGGCATAGATGGCGTTAAGCTCTTCCTCCGTCAGATATATCTCCATCCGCTTTTGTTCGTCCTTCACTGTTACGTCTCCCCATACATAAGGAGCGGAGCTATCACGTCCGATTACACCGTCTTTAACGGCTGCATTACACAGCTTTCTGAAACAGGTTGTGTACTTGCCGATGGTCTTTGCCATATATTGCCTATCCTTCAGGAACTTGACAAACCTATTAGCAAACCTTTCGTCTACCATCCCGAAAGAGACAGACTCGTTACCATTCAGGAAGATGTTTATAAGGTTACCAAATGATTTCCAAACGCTGATACCACCCTGTGTGTACTCTTTAAAGTTATTGCCGTGTGTCCTCTCTCCTGACACAATGCCCTCAAAGAACTTTGAGTAGTAAGAGAGCACCGAATTTAAGGAGCGTCTTTCAACCTCTCTACGGATCTTTTCTATTTCTTCTTCGTCCTCATGTCGGGCAATGGCTATCACTTGTTCCTTTATAGCCTCTATATCCTTAACCCCTTGAGCCTTTAGGCTTCTTAGAGTAGTCTGAACCTTTAAAGCGAGAGCTTTGGCTTTGACACCTTCCACCGACTCAAAGTAACCGACAGCACCAAGTCTATTCCATGTGGCTGTATTTACGTTTATACCCGTGTTAATGGCGTTGTCCTTCCCCGTGAAGGTTAGTCTTACATACAATGGGGACTGCCCACCCTTCTTGGAAGAGCGGACTTTAAAGTTCATGTAGATCTCGTTGTCATTGTGTTTCATAATTCAGTATAATTTAAATTTCTATCACAAAGGTAGTCAATTTTATTGGTACAGCAAAGAAAACTTGTACCAATTTTGTACCAATAATTGAAATATTAGGAAATATTAAGAAAACCATAACAATACCTACATACTGATTGTTAGTTAGTTATACGTTTCAATAGATTCATTCAAATTACACACGTGAGAGCGAATCCCACCAGCCCCACCCTAACAAAAGCAAAAGTCCTGTAGTTCGTCTGAATTACAGGACTTTTGCTTTTTATTATATAATGTATCAGTACATTTTTACGACCAGACACACTAAAACAACAACGGCACAACTCTCATCGAGCTGTGCCGTTATTGTATGTTTAACTTAAAAAACTTTTCGTAATTAATGAAGATTCTCACGAGCCCTCATAGTTACCTGTTAAACAATCATTCAATTTACCTTAAACCTAATAACTAAAAACCTAAATCTATTACTACTAACCTAAACAATCTATTAACCTTTTGACGATGCAAAGGTACAAAGATTTTTTGTGTCCGCAAACAAACGGCGACTTTTTTAGCGTCTTTTAGCTGTTTTATTGATTTACGACAAGGTTTTGTGTCCGAACACAACACTTGTTAACACATGATAGCAAGCGTTTAACAAACCCATCCGTTTTCTTTGCTTTACGCCATAAAAGCCTTAACTTTGCATCCATGAAAAAACAAGATACTAAAACAAAAGATTCGAAACCGCATTACGCTCTCCTTGACGGTCTGCGAGGCGTGGCGGCACTTCTCGTGGTATGGTATCACGTATTCGAGGGATTTCAGTTTGCGGGCAACAAGCCCGTTATTGACTTCATCAATCACGGCTACCTTGCCGTCGACTTCTTCTTCATCCTTTCCGGATTTGTGGTCGGCTATGCCTATGACAACCGCTGGGGAAAGACGCTGACCTTGGGAGGATTCTTCCGCCGCCGTCTTATACGCCTCCAGCCGATGGTGTGTATGGGAGCCCTGATAGGCGCTGCGTCGTTCCTTCTCAGCGGCATGGAGCGATGGGACGGCACGCACGCCACGCTTTGGCTCACCTTTCTCGCCTTCGTCTGTGGATGCCTTATGCTCCCTGCCCTACCCGGAATGCCGCGTGAGGTGCGTGGCAACGGCGAGATGTTTCCGCTGAACGGACCGTGCTGGTCGCTCTTCTTCGAGTACGTTGGCAACATCGTATACGCGCTATTCATACGACGTCTGTCCACACGTCTGCTCGCCGTACTTTCGTTTGCGCTCTGCTGTGCCCTTGCATGGTTTGCCGTTACCGCCCAGTCGGGCTACGGATCTATCGGCGTTGGATGGACAGTTGACCGCACCAACATACTCGGAGGGTCGCTTCGCATGCTTTGTCCTTTCACCATGGGCTTGCTCTTGTCGCGCATATTCAAGCCCATACATTATGCCCGCGGAGCCTTCTGGACGAGCGCAGCCTTATTGCTCATCATCTTCCACGTACCTTATATACATAGTGACGGAGCGCTGAGCCTTAACGGAATTTTCGAGGCAGCTTGCATCATAGCTGTATTCCCGCTGGTGGTATGGTACGCTGCATCCGGCAAAACCACCGACATAGCCTCAACGCGCATCTGCCGTTTCCTCGGCGACATTTCGTATCCGCTATACATCGTCCACTATCCTCTGATGTACGCATTCTATATGTGGCTCATCAAGACACGCCAATACACGCTGCACGAGACTTGGCCTGCGGCATTGGCCGCAGTGACCGCCAGCATCATCCTGGCATGGCTGTGCCTCAAGCTGTACGATATGCCGGTAAGAAAATGGTTGAGAAACCTATAAAAACGAAACGTCTCCCATATATATAATAAGGTGGAACATTATTGTTCTTACTTTTCTTCGTTCTTGTCTCCTCCCATCAACCTTTTCTGTTCACGCTCAAAGTTCTCCAAGAAGTGAATCTCTACAGGCGAGAGGTCGTTCTTGGTACGCTCCTTGAATTTGTCGTATTCTTGGTCGGCTTTCTCTTTGAAATCTCCAATACCTTGCAATAGAACACCTTCTCACTGGAGCGGATGTCACGTATTCTTGCAAGCAGTTCGTCAAAGTAGTTGCCCCTCCAGCTCTCTTCAATAGGTCATCGTTCATGGCGAAGCCTTTTACTATATACTTCTTCAATAGCTCCATGCTTAGTGGTTATTGCAAAAAATGCAACAACCTCTTTTTCGTCAAGTTCGCCATCCTCCAACACATTCTTTATATGTCGTGAGATAGTGGACTTATTACGCTGAAACAACTCTGCCATCTGGTCAAGTGAGAGCCAGACAGTATCGTTCTGCAACTTCACTTCTATCTGTGAATCACCGTCAGGAGTTTGATATAATAAAAATTGCCCTTTATCCATAATGTTATAATCATTTCAAATACAAATATATACTTTTCATTTTAATCCTACTGCGTTTTTCAAGTTAAATAACAAAAAACGCCTCCCATAACCCTTGCGGACTATGGGAGGCGTCATATTATGTAAATCTTCTAAGAAAGAAGAAGATTACTTCTTGTTGAGGGCGAGGTCGATAGCCACGGCGATAGCTACAGAAGCACCTACCATCGGGTTGTTACCCATACCGAGGAAGCCCATCATCTCTACGTGAGCAGGAACTGAAGAAGAACCTGCGAACTGAGCGTCAGAGTGCATACGGCCGAGAGTATCTGTCATACCGTAAGAAGCAGGACCTGCAGCCATGTTGTCCGGGTGGAGTGTACGGCCTGTACCGCCACCAGAAGCTACTGAGAAGTAAGGCTTGCCGGCGAGGATACGCTCCTTCTTGTATGTACCAGCTACCGGGTGCTGGAAGCGTGTCGGGTTGGTAGAGTTACCAGTGATTGATACGTCTACGTCCTCGCTCCAGTTGATTGCTACACCCTCGCGAACGTCGTTGGCACCGTAGCAGTTAACCTTAGCACGGGGACCGTCTGAGTAAGCGATGCGGTCAACAACCTTCAGCTCACCTGTATAGTAGTCGAACTCTGTCTTTACGTATGTGAAACCGTTGATACGGCTGATGATCTGAGCAGCGTCCTTGCCAAGACCGTTGAGGATAACGCGGAGCGGGTTCTTACGAACCTTGTTAGCCATCTCAGCAATCTTAATAGCACCCTCAGCAGCTGCGAACGACTCGTGACCTGCCAAGAAAGCGAAGCACTGTGTCTCCTCGCGGAGCAGACGGGCAGCGAGGTTACCGTGGCCGAGACCTACCTTACGGTCGTCAGCTACAGAACCGGGGATGCAGAATGCCTGCAGACCAACACCGATAGCCTCAGCAGCGTCAGCAGCTGTCTTAACGCCACGCTTGATAGCGATGGCAGCACCTGCAACGTATGCCCACTTTGCGTTCTCGAAGCAGATACGCTGTGTGTCCTCACACATCTGATAAGGATCAACACCAGCTGCTTCGCAAATCTCGTTAGCCTCTTCAAGGCTCTTGATTCCCTCAGCGTTAAGAGCGGCAAGAACCTGAGCCTCGCGGCGCTCCTGACTTTCGTAACTTACTTTTCTAATCATAGTTGTGTATCTCCTTATTATTCTTTACGTGGATCAATTGCTTTAACAACACCCTGCTCGGCAGTTGTACGACCGTAAGAGCCAGTGAACTTCTTCACAGCCTCGTTGGCGTCCATACCGTTCTTGATGGCTTCCATCATCTTGCCGAGGTGAACATACTCATAACCGCAAACCTGGTTGTCCTTGTCGAGGAACTGCTTTGTGATGTAGCCCTCTGTGAGCTCCAAGTAACGTGTACCCTTAGCTACTGTGCCGTAGAGAGTACCTGTCTGTGAACGGAGACCCTTACCGAGGTCCTCAAGACCTGCACCGATTACGAGGCCGCCCTCAGAGAATGCGCTCTGTGTACGTCCGTAAACGATCTGGAGGAAGAGCTCGCGCATAGCAGTATTGATGGCGTCGCAAACGAGGTCAGTGTTAAGAGCCTCGAGGATGGTCTTGCCGGGAAGAATCTCAGAAGCCATAGCTGCTGAGTGAGTCATACCGGTGCAACCGATAGTCTCAACAAGAGCCTCCTGGATGACGCCGTCCTTTACGTTCAGAGAGAGCTTGCAAGCACCCTGCTGAGGAGCACACCAACCCACACCGTGAGTATAACCAGAAATATCCTTAATCTCCTTGGCGTAGATCCATTTTCCTTCTTCAGGAATTGGAGCCGGTCCGTGGTTAGGACCCTTTGCGACAACGCACATGTTGTCTACTTCTTTTGAATAAATCATAATCGGTATAATAAAATAAATTATTAATGTAAAAGTCTTACCCATACGCGAGCGATGCTATATCCTATATATAATAAGGTATAGACGCTCTACTCATTTACGTTTACAAAATTACAAAAAAAGACTTAGACAATACCTATTTCAAGGTACTTTTTTGTTTGTATTTCAGTATTTTCACTTCTCAACAGCAAAAAGCAGTAACAGCCTGTTAAAAAAACATGCTGTTACTGCTTCTCTTAATTTGTCATTATCATCTTACGGCAATCTTCTCAGCCTTACCGTTTCTCACGCGGATGTAGACGCCGGCTGCTTTTGGCTTCTGTTTCAAGGCACAACCATCGTAGGTATACCATTTTTCATCAGCCTCACTGTTTTCCACTTCCACGATACTTGTCGTAATCGAGCGTTCATCAAAAGCAATCTCAAAAGGACTCTTCCTATTGCCTACCACAGCGTCGTCAGAATACTCCAGCGTATTGTCGGAAATCAGGATGTCTGCTCCATACTTTATTCTGAAAGTCAGTTTCTCGACAGACTCTCCTGGAATTGTCAGGAAGACGATGCCGTCACTGTCAGTAATTCCTGTGGTACGACACTCGCTACCGGCAAACACTCCCGTCTCGCATTCAGCAAGCGGTTTTCCGCAATAAACGACGCGGGCAACGACGGTCATATTGCCAGGATACTTACTGTCATCCACCGGATTGAATACTGTCATCGTTACTGGCAGGTACTCCATTGCGGCGGCCTTCGCCTTTGCCATGCTCTTCGGATATGAGAAAGAGCGGTCGGCATCAGCCTTGCTAAGATACATATAACCTTGCGACGGAACAAGAGCCTGCAGGGTGCCTGCCCATTCGTAACCATCGAAGATAGCGAAGCCTGACTTACCCTTTACGAGGTCACCGTCTACGGGATTGAGCGAAGCGAATGCATCACCAAGGCTTATGGCTGCCATACCGTTGTATGCCAGCCAGTTCCAGCCATTCCTTACGGTAATCGTACGCTCTGAGTCTGTCGGAGACAAACCGATGACTGAAAGCTCCTCGGCATTGTTCATAAGCACCTTATACATCTCCCGGTTGTTCATCAGGATGTCCCCACCGTCCCAGACGTTCTCGTATCTCATGATGGAGCGCTTCTTGCTCTTCACCACATCAACGCTGCCAGATATCGGCGACATCAAAGAAGTGGCATTCATATCGTTGGCCACTACGGAGAGAGACATCCAGTTCCATCCCTCACCCAGGGTCATCGTCTGTTCTATCATTTCAAGAGCGTCAAGGACCACAGGCTCCTGGAATGAGCCAAACACTCCACTGACATTGAAGTCTATGTCACGGCTTGTCTTTACCATAGGCCATACGGTTCCCGTAGAAGCATCATACACTCTGAACGTCACGTTCTTGTTCTTGTCGTCAGCATTGCCTGCAATGTCGAGCATGACGAAATAGTCATCGTAGCGCTTGTTGTAAACAGGATGAGCCACGCCTCTGCACTCGCCGTCTACGAATGCCGCAACAATGTCATCAGGGTCGTTTGACGGAATGCCCTGTATAGACAGACTTCCTACAAGATTCATCGAACTTGAATACTTGCCGTTATCAACTGTCCATGTGGGAACACTTCCACTGACGTTCAGTTCGAGAGTCAGCGGTACGGCTATGTCGTCTGAGTTGACGAGATAGACTGTCTCCGAATATCTGCCGACCGGACAACTCTTGGCGACGGTGAAACATACAGTCTGCTGCGACAGCGGCGACAGCATACCTGATGTAGCGTCAGCCTTGAGCCATTGCGGCAGGTTGCTGATGGTCCATTCCTGCTGAGTTCCGCCCTTGTTCACAATGACAGCACTGAAGGCCGACTGCTGACCTACCTCCTGTTCCATAGCAACATTGTCCTCCATCCATGAAAGAGCGTTGCGGTGTACATAAGCCGACCAGCACACTGGCTCGCAGTAGTTGCCGTTGACATCCTTGACGCGCTTAACCCTGAAGTTAAGAGTACATCCCTCAATCCGAGCCGGAGCCTCGTCAATGTTGATCACAATCTTTTCGTTGCTTGCAGTAAACGAGAACGGCACATTGGTCTCCACCGGTTTCTCCTTAAGAGCAGGAGCCACGTCTGAGAACATAAGTCCTGATGAAGATCCGACCATCCTTCTCGTCATATTCATGGCGACGATACATGTATCGACAGGAACGGTCTGCAGCTGATTGCCGCTATCAAGGATTTTTGTTTCAAACGGGAAGTAAGCCACGAGTCCGGTCTCCTTTCCGGTGAGCCTCAGCTTGCGGTTGTCCGCCAGGGTGGAAGCATCCAGAGTGGCGTTCCACACCCTCACCTCGTCAATGCCACCTTTCAGACGGCGGTCGTAAACGTAAGTCTGATCCGGATTCACACGTCTGCGCACTCCGACAAGGATGGAGTCAGAGTTAAGCGAACCGACATTTCGTGACGACAATGACAATGCACGCTGTCCGTCAACATAAAGGGATGTGTTTCCGGAACGAAGCACATTCAGCGCGATATGATGCCACTGGTTATCGGCAACATCAATCGTTGAAGTCTGCTGCACGTTGTCAGAAGCCGTCAGTCTGATCTGTCCGTTCTTGTCTGTCCACACGTCAATGTCGCCCATCTGCAGAATCTGAGCCTCAGCCTGCTGTTTTCCTGCCTTTACCCACAGCTCCACAGCTCTGTTGTCCTCTGTTCCGACAGCCAGGTCGCCGGCGAAGAAAGCAAGATGAGTGTTACCGTCAAGACTGACAGCTTTGTTCACGTTGTTCAGATACCATGTATCGCCGGTTGCCACGAGATGACGGTTACGCGCATAGTCGTTAATCAGCGTGCCGTTGCCCTCATCCATTTTCCAGTAACCTATGAGATGAGCCGTAGAAGGCATCTTGGTTAGCTGGCGCTGGCGCTGAGCCTCTGTGTTGTCATGTGCGACGTCCCACAGAGTCAGTTCATGAATAGCGCCTTTCAGATTCTCGCCTACCGACAGAGTGCCTGCTCCGTTGTAAGCCTCCGTAACGCAATCTCTGAACAGGTCCTTGGTCTGAGCCGTAGCCTCATCAGCCACGGTGGCGTTAAGCAGACCGCCGTTGCCGTCACGCTTATAGCTCACCGTGAGGTAGCACCATGAGTCCTGCGGCACCGTCTCCGAGGAAGTGAAGGTGTCGTTGCCGACAGACAGCACGAGATGCATGCCACGGTCGAGAGCAATCTTGAATTTCTCCGTTCCGTTGCCATGAGACAGTACCGTACCCTCGCCCGTAGCCTTCAGCCACATATCCATAGAGAAGTCCTTTTCGGCAAGCGAGAACGAAGCCTCAGTGGCAGCAGCCAACTCCTTGCCCTGCATGGCAAACGCCGTATTGTGGGCAATTTCCGATCCGTTGAGCACACCGGTTATCTCGAAGTTGCCGTCGTTGCTCAATGCTCCCTTCACGATTTCCTCATTAAAGGTCACGCTTATATCGTCAGCGATGTCCAGGATGCCGTTGGAAGGTTGTGGCAATCCGAGCGGTTTCGGTTTCACCATATCCTTTGCAATCAGTATCTCGTTGCTGGAGCGTGCCACTTCGTCTCCGCCGTATGAGCTGACGGAAAGCACTCTGAAGCGATAGTTGCCGTCGGCAAGACCGTGCATATTATAATTATACACGACATGCGGCACGTTAGGCAGCAGCTCATTATTGACGGTGAGGTTTTTCGGGTCGACAACATACTCCTTTAGCGTTAGCCAGTCGGAAGCTCCCGGTGCGTAAGTCTGAATGCGGAAAGCCTTCAGTCCCGGATAAGTTCTGTCAAACTGGTTGAAGGTTATTCCGAGCGTGTCACTTGTTATAGTGTTCACTACGTTCTTATCGAGAGCCATATTGACAGCAGACGACGAAGGCATGAAGTCGGCTGATATATAAACCGTGTCGGCTATCACGTCCCACGTGCCGGAACTGTCATACTGATACTGCGACGCAAGCACAATAGCGATGCTGTCAAACTGGAGTTGTCCCTGGTTGGTCTGCTCCAGCTGCAACTGCTTGACGACAGTCTCCGTAGCCGGCACTTTTATCAGTCTGCCCTCGGTAAGCACCTTGCCGTCGATGGATATCTTGGCACCGTTGGCATTGTTCTCGTCATTTGAGATAAGACGGAAATACACATCATCCTGGGTTTCGGAGTTGTTGCGCAGCTGCAGCGTGAAGTTGGCAGCACCGCCGGTAGGCACATTGCTCACCTTCGACCACTTCATGTTGTCAACCATAATCTCCGGCACCTCTATCTGTTGTGTGGCCTCCATAATGACCTTCTCTCCGGGCTTGTAGTAAGACGTACGCACTTCGCCCTCGTAAGGTGCGGAGGTCTGTCCTGCCATAGTTCGGAATATCGGTCCCCAGTTGTCATACTGATAGACGTCCACCGACAAGGCATCACCATCACCATCCTCAGCGAGTGTGTAGGTAAAGTTAGACGACTGCGTGGTCGACTCTTCGTCATACTTGTGTGTTCCGCCTCCGGAATTGTTCTCAAGGATGGCCTCAAAACCGAAACCGTTTACGATCATACCCGTGCTCAGAACCAAATGAACAAGACCCATCGTGGTCTGTTCGCTGCTCTTTGTGTAAGTGGAGTCCACCGTCTGGCTCATCGTAAGCGACGAACCTGAGTCGAACGAGAAGTTGTTGGTGCGATACTTTGAAGCCTGTTCGTTGGCAAGCACCTTCTGCTGCTCGTTGGTCTTGAGATGCAGATACCAGTTCTTGATGGCGTTGTTCATGTCGCTCACCTCGTCAACGAACTTCTTGGTGGGATCCACGCCTTGAGGCATTACCATCCTGTATGACGGTCCTACGGAAGAAGGTTGTGGGCAGAGGCCCTCTTCTTCCGACCATACGTCGGCATCGTCATTGTCTGAGCCGAACCTTTCGTCTGTCGGTTCCAAAGCCGTGACATACACCGGTTTGTCGGTAGTGTTGACGTAACTGTCAACTGATTCTGCCGGCAGGGTGATGAGCAGGCTGTTTCTCACTTTCTCAAGGTTGGGCAGCAGCGTGTTCTCTATATAGTTGGCAGAATACATAAACTCCGTGTCATAATCCAGTCCTGTAATGGTTATGGCATGACAGTCGAGCTTGGCCTTGTCCTGTCCTGTGCCGTCACGCAGCAGTGTCACCTCATTGGCGTCTCCGAAGACCAGATTGGTGGACGAACCTACGAACACGTCGTCCTGTGCACCGACGTATGCCGGATCGGAAGATGTGGATATCGTACGTTCTGTCGTAATGGAGCGAGTCCAGCTCGTTGCGTTCTCGCCCTCGGTGGTAACAATCATACCTGCCTCCTCGTCGTGCTTCGTTTCGGAGCGTGCCTCTGTCATCCAGCCCACGGCACCAGTAGCAATGGTTATACACCATCCGAGTTTTGCCAAGGCAGTGGTGTTTGTCTGTGAAGAATACACACTGCCTCGTGTCTTGATATGGTTCACCGTGGTACCCTTTGTCCATGACGCACTTGACGCAGATCCGGGCGGGTCTCTCAGAATCATCTCCAAGACATTAGGTCCTCTGGTGACGAAGTTGTTGCCGGTAGGCTTTGAGCCGAGGATAACAGCCTCCAGACCGTTCTCCCTCCACTTTTTCGAGACGCCGTCCACTTCATAATAGAATTGTATTGCCTTTGTGAACGGACTGGTGGTATTGGGGCTTCCTGCCTTCCATGTATATGTGAACGTACCCTTGTCGTCGAGTTGTATCTGGCTGGTCTTCACCCCTTCTTCATCTTCATCCACACTGTTGTCATAGACCGCCTGGTCTGCCGACAGGGCATTGCTGATAAGCACCTTGGTACTGTCAAGCGGAACTTTCTCGTAGACATACTTGCCGTCGTCGTCCTTCTTGTCGTAGTTGGTATACTCCTCATACGCCTCAAGCTTGAAAGTATACTTGTCAAGGGCGTTGAACAGCGGATAGCCGTAATTATATTCCGCAGTACTTATGTAGGTCTGCGGATCCATAGTTTCTTCATACACCGTAGCGTCGAAGTTGCCCTGTGCATCATACACATTATATGTTCTGATGCCGAACGCACCGATATTGTTGTCGGTCTGCGTCACGTTGAACACCGGCTCCGTATGCCAGGCATAGTTGAATGCCTTGTTGTATCTGTACACCTTCAGTTCTCCGTCCACAGACACGGTGTCGGTCTCTACGTGCAGCGGGTCGGAGAGGTCAATGGAATAGCTCTGCGTTATGAGGTTTTCGCCATTAAACGGATTGTCCGTGTTGTTCCCGGCATACTTCACCTCCTGAAGTGCATACCTCAGCGGCGGAAGCATAGCCGAAAATTCTCCTGTCTTCGGGTCAGTCTTGATATAGGCGAAACTGCTGTAGTTGGCTGCTCCGCGGTACGACTCGCTGCTTATCAATGGGGTCTGGGAAGTAACGTCCAGGCGGTTCTTGTTCTCCTCCACCTTATAGATGCCGTTATCCTTCACGGTCACGGCATTGAAGATGGCCTGTCCGTTGTTCGTATCCAGACACTCGAGCGTGATGATGGTCTGTCCGATATTGTTGTTGCTCAGACCGAAGCCCACGTTCTTTTTCATTTCATGCAGGCCGCCGGCTATACGTCCCGTGAAGTTAACGAGCGTAGAATCGTTGAACTGCAGGTTGCTTATCGGCTGTTCGCAGAGGAACGTGGTGCCGATGCCCTCGGGATCTTCCGGATAGCGTCCGTTGCCCACGAACACGTGGCCTTCCTTACTCAGCTCTATATAGTGTCTGCCGATAGGCACGCTTACGCTGAACGTTCCGTCGCTTGAGGTCTGTGCCAGTTTGCCGTTGTTGCTTGCCGCCTTGCCGTCTACGTATACGGTGCAGCCCTCAACGGGGATTGTGGTATTGGCATAATAAACCTTTCCGCTGACGGGGAAGGACGACTGGTCGCTGAAGTCCACACCGCTATAGACAAGCGACGAGGCACTTACATAACGGCTGGAATAAATCGGCGAGAAGGAATGGGTGCCCAACTGCGGCGTAATGGTGTATGTCGTTCCCGAGCCGTTGAACGGCACTCCTCTCAGAGTGTAGTTTCCCTGCGAGTCGGTCACGGCAAAGAGGCTGAGCATGTTTGCCGGCGGCAATGTGCCAGACACCTTACACAGCTTGATATTGCCGTGATGAGCGTTAGCCACGCCGTTGGTCTTCGAGTAGTCGTAAGCCGTAAGCTGGTCTTCGATGCCTTCGTCTACGGGCCAGTAGATAAAGAGGCCGTCCTCCACTCCGCTGAGCGGGTGGTTATAGTTTTCTTTTATCTCTTCTTCCGTAAGGGCTTTGCCGCTGAAAAGGCGCATCTCATCGATGTAGCCTGCGAAACAGCTCTTCTGGTCGTTCTCCGATGCCGTACCGCCAAAGCAGACAGCATCCACGGACGCAGCAAGGTTGCCGGCAGCATTGGTGTAAGTGCTAATGCTGTCGTTATCGTCTATGAGCGTCACTCTGAATCCGGACAACGAGTCGCAGGAAAGGGTTACTGACGTGAAGCAGCTCTCCTTCAGCCACAGACCGGTGTTTGCCGATGTGCTGCCGGTTTCGAGGAAGAGCGGATAACGGTTGCCTGTCTTTGTGCCGAGCGAAAGTCTGTGTCGGTCGCCAAGACTGAATATCACAGCGTTGCCGTCGGTCATGTCTATCTGGGATGCCGGACTGACGAGCAGCTGTGCCGTGTAGGCACGCGCAAACTTTCCCTTCTCCTCATCGCTGAAAGTCTGTCTCACTCCGGAGCCGGCTCCGCTTGTCTGTAGCGTATAGAACTGTTCCGTGTCTTTCTGTCCGTCACTCTTGGTGAGCACCACCTTTACGCCTGCCACAGCCGTTCCCTGATCGTAGCTGATACGTCCGGAGAGGGTTCCGGTGCTGCGGCAGAAGCCGTCGCAAAGCTCCTCACCTGAAGTGAACTGGTCGTTGTCACACTGCACGTAAGAGCGCACGCGATACTGATAGTAGTTGCCGGCAAGGGCGGTGTTGTCTTCGTAGTAGTAGCTCTGGCTTGTGCCGTCAACCGCATAAACCTGGCTCCACTGCGTACCGCCGATTATTCGGCGCGAAAGTACATATTTGGTGGAAGTGGTGCCTTTCTGCTCGGCTTTCCACGAGAGTTTCACCACTCCCGTATAGTCGCCCTTGGAAGCCTCCAATGAAGTGACGCTCGACTTGCCTTTTATTCTGTATGACTTGAGCTGCTTCTCTCCACTGTCGAAGGTCTTGTCATTCCATGCTTCCACCACGAGTTCCACCTTATAGAAATACTGCGTGCACGACTTAAGGTTTTTGGTGTCTTTAAACGAATATTCGGTCTGCTTGTAGTTTGACACGTCTATCTTGCCCACTTCCTCCCAGCTGTACGAGGGAGCACCCGTGGTGCCGTCGTTCTGAGAGTTGCCCTCGGCACGATACACCTTATACTGAAACTTGTTGTTGCCGCCAAGTTGCGGAGCGTTCCAGTATACAGTGAGGTCGTTCTCGCCTTCGTCAATCTTGGTTATCGTTATCGGCACATCTCTTACAAGACGGGCCTCCACGGTGGACGTCAGAATCTTCGTCGCAGTGGTGTCTTCTGTCATGCCGGTGGGTATGAAGCTTACTTCATATTTATAATCCGTATCGTATTGGAGAGAATTGTCGTCTACAACCGACAGATTCCCGTTTCCCGTAAAATCCACGGTGGCTACGGGCGTCCTTACAACGGCACTGTTTTTCTTTTCCACACGCGTGACGGCCCATTTACCATAAGACTTTACATAAAAATACGCGCCTCCGGACGACCCCCACTTTACTGTAATTTCCTTTTTCCACTGGTTTTGCTCTGTTGAAAGATCTAAGGATCGTGGATACCCTGGAAGACAACCCATAGTCCAATCGTACACGTATGTTCCGCCTATTTCACTCTTTTTCGCTCCAGCATAATACGACCATTGCACAGGTATTAATTTCTCTACAAGGGCGATTTCCTTCACTCCTAATTCCACCCAACCCTCAGTCTGTCCTTTTTCCACTGTAGCACTGCTCGCCATTGTCGCAGGGTCGGTAAATTTCATATCATTAAGGTCTTCATAACTGTCAACGGCTTCGCCGTTTGTGGCAAATGTCGTAGGACCGTATTTAGAATTTACATTAACCGGGAAAATGCATTTGTCGAATGAAGTATGCTTAATAGGTCTGCTATAACTCTGATTAACCAGATAGTTGCTTATACCTGTAGGCATAGTGACATCAAAGGTTTTAGCACGAGGCTGGAATGGTTTTCTATCTGCCCTCCAATTTCCAGCTATACCGAAAGTGTGCTTTTCTCCGGGACGTATCTTGTCCGGCGAAATATACACTGTCACATAATGTTCACCATTGCTTTCACGATAAGCGTTATACAGTCTTACTGTATAAGTAGTGCCTCTCAGGGTATAAGTATGCACGTCATACCAATTGCCAGGATTGTCCTTACTTTTGGCACCATCGCCGCCATTGGTTTCTTCACATGCTATTTCGCGGAAGAATACCGACGTAGGCACCCCGTCTATTACAAGCCAAGCACATCCTTGGAAAAAACTGTCATTGCCTTTGCCGTCTTCGTCAAAGAACATAAACTTGATTTCAGTCCATGGCTTGTCTAACGTCGGACTCTTCACAAGTTTAGTATAATCATTGAAAGTAATGTCTCGTGCCAGCACTTTCGGCGACACACAAAGCAGTGCAAGGAATAATAGAAGCCTGCACCAGAATGAACTTAATTTTGCCATAAGCTTGTTTTTTATTGTTTTTAGTCTTGTTTTGCGGTTGTAAATTTACTAAAAACAACAACTTCAACAAAGGCGAAATGGCCGTTGAAACCAGATTTTTACGTTAGAGCACTGTCTTTTTGTGGAATGAGCAAATCGGACACCTCATTTATCTGCACCACTTACCGGGAGTTACGCCCTCAGCGTCCTTGAATGTCTTTGTGAAATAGCTCAGCGAGAGATAGCCTGCCAGCCTTGCCACTTCCGTCACCGGAAGCTCGGGATTGTCTATCATCAATCTCTTGGCATAGTCAAGACGCAGCATGTTTACCCACTCTCTGAACGTCATCTGGTAATGCGTATTGATATAGGCAGAGAGATACGTGCGGTTGGTAGCCGTGGCGCGTGCCACGTCAGCGATGTTCAGTCCGCCCACAGTATACCCCTCCTTGTCTATCCACTCCTTGATGCCACGTTCCAATGCCGCTTCCTGATCGTGCGACATAACGAGCTGCGGGCGGGCGTTCTGTTCGTCGGTCACGTTGTCCGCCACTGACTGTGACGGATTCTGCGCGGTCTGCTGTTCTTCGTCAGCGGCATCAGCATCATTACTTTTGTCAAGGATGTCCGCCGCCTTTTCGTAGAGGAGCAGATAATTGGAATACGACTCATAAAGATATATATAAAAAGGTATGGCGGATATTATCCAGACATACACATAACGGTCAGGCACGAAGGTGAACACCCCCTGCCCTGCCCCAAAGAAGACAGCCCAGTAAGTGAATACCGACATCCACCGGATGTATGCCGCCCCGTCATCCGAATAGTAATCGTCAAGCCGGCGGATGGTTCTGCGGAAAGTAAGAAACACCTTTCGCGCCACACGGACGGCATACGCCATAAACACTATTGCGAGCACAATGGGCAATGCTGTGAGCGAAACCCTTGACGGCAACAAAAACCACAGTACTAAAGTGATCAGACAATATGCCACCCAGCTGACGATATGCCTAATGAAACGCCGTCGGCTCACCCATTCTCTGTCGAGCAACAGCATCATCGCACTGCCGAAAAGCCATACAGAAAGCCAGTAGGTGCAGAGGTTCATCAGTATGGCTATGGCTGGACAGACTGCACGGGGGGTTACGAAGAAATGCACCATATAGTTGGCTGACAGTTCCAGCAATGCCACCACCATCAACCTACGCGACTGTCTGTAGGGACGGTATAACTCGCTGTTTGGCAGACGGCCAAAGACGAAGCGATATGAGAAGAAGAGCATCAGCGTGAGCGACACGCAGAGTGCATAATGATATATTGTAGTTTCCATTGGCGTTCATTTTACCTTGTATACAAACTTTACACAAAGTTCGCCAAAAGACTTGAAATATGCAAGAAATACTCTGAAAATCTTGTCAATGAATCGGAAAATAAAAAACAAGAAATTTGGCAAAGCTTTTTCGCAAAAGTTGACAACAACCGTGCAACAAAATGTACTCTCGTTTTATTTATCCCACAGCTACGCTCCTTCGGAGCTTGCAGTGGGTTTCTAACGGATACGTGTTCCCCGGGACACGGCGCTGATTGGTGGTACAAAGTTACGTATTACATGTGCTGATAGATAATCTGCTATAGGAGGCTGCGTGGCTACGGCGAGACGCCATAGCCTCCTATGTTAGCTTTTACAGCTGTAAATTGCAGCTTAGCGGTTAGGAGAGGCTGTGTATGAAAATTTTGGCGACACCTCACGCTCTAACAGACACTATCTTCTGTATTTGCTATATGTATTATATGACTACAGCATCACATTTATTTAAATCAAAATATTGAAATAATCTAATAAATGTTAATGAAATGAATCTACAAACAAAAAGATACCACTAAGTCATTTTCGTTTGATAAAGATGGCGACAATGACTGATTTTGAAGATATATACTATTCCAAATAAATATTCCTACAAAAGGAGTGCTTTTCTCAGATTTTAGGATTACCTTTGTTGATAATTTTAGTATAGTAATTTACCTTTTAATAACAAAAACAATATGAGTACACGAACAAAATTCATTCTGACTTTTGTGGCAGGAATTATCACAGGAGTAATTCTCGTTTATGCTTTTAGCTTCTGTGCAGTAATGTATATTAAAAATGAAGTATCATCAGAAAATGCTGTGCAAATGTTTGATGTTCCACAGCAAGAGGTAAAAGCCGATGAATTTAAAGTATTCCAAGTATTGCAAGATGGAAGTGCCTTGGCATCCTATGATGAAGTAATAAGTAAAGATGGTTATGTCGATTTTGGTACAGTAGTGTTATTTCCTGCATCTGATGAAGTTTCGTACTATGATGATCAAAAAATAGTATTACCACAGGGTAAGTGCTTCAAACAGATTGGTACATATCGCTATACTGCTAAAGATGGTACGGAGAAGACCGTACCTGCGATTGATATCTTTGACAAATAGAAAAACGAAATCGAGCAGAAGGAACAGCGAATGTGCTTCTTCTTTTGCTCGATTTTATTTTTTGTTATGGATTAATATCGTACTCCCCCTCTCATTAGTTCATAGTAAACTTGCATTTTGGATAATTGGAGCATCCATAGAAAGATCCGTATTTGCCATGACGCAAAATAAGCTGACCTCCGCATTGTGGGCAAATGCCTTGGTTTATTAAGGTGTTTTTAGAGTTCTGAATATTTTGAACATTGTGTTTGTGTTGTTTGATTTCCTCCTTGTCCGCTATAGTAAAATGTTGTTGAAGCGCATTAACAACCATTTCTACTTGGTCAGGATTTAAAACAATATCATGGTATTGGGATATTGCTTTATTCAAATCGCACCTGTTTACAACAATGTGATTTGCTACATGAACCTTCAAATCAGCCGAATTGTCGAAAACTACAATCGGAATTATAGGGAAGTCAGCTGGACATTTCAGCAGCTGGCGAAGGAATCTCACATGCCCCTCATTCTGCTTTATCGGGTTGTATAATTTGTACTTATTAGTGTATAAAACTTGCGTCCAATACTCAGAGTTTTCTCCACCTAATATCCAACCCTTATAGCCTTTTGTCTCAATTACAAATATGCCATAAGGGGACACAACAATATGGTCGATTTGAGTTGAACGACCATTTATCTCACACATAAAGTCATTGAAGATGATGTATTCATCGGGCAGTTGCAGCATCTTTATATGCACCAACTTCTCCGAATATTTGCCTTTCCACATTGGCCTCTTCATGTTTATGTATATTGCCAATCCTATGAATAAAATAAAACAAATGAAAGCCATATTTTCCTAATGATGTATTTAGAATTTTATATTTTCTGCAAAGATACAGTACCCGTTGGCGGAATTAATTTAAGTTGATAAATATGAGTAAAAGGTTGTATATATCGCTGATTTTTAGCAACTTAATGGCGATCAAAACATTAAGTTCAAACTATCGTATGTACAACCTTTATACAAAATTCGCCAGAATACTTGAAATATGCAAGAAATACTCTGAAAATCTTGTCAATGAATCAGAAAATCAAAAACAAGAAATTTACATTTCTCTTACAATCCAATCACCAATGGTCCGCTGACTACTATCATAGTTGACACCCACTTTCACAAGTCGCTTGCCTTCGGCTGAATACGGAATGAGATAACCCTTATCAGTAATCTGGTTTATGGCTTCCTCTGCTGAGCCATCATATTTCAGCTCAAACACATATATAGTTGTAGGCAGATGCAATACTGCATCAGCACGTCCTATAGCACTATCCTCCTCCACCTTAATAAATGCTCCCATAAGATTGAATATCAGATAGAAGACCGTCTGAAAGTCGCGCTCGTTCTTATTAGACAAGCGGTTGGATATACTCGACAGATATGCCTTTAAACGTATCATAGCTCCATTGATATTGTCTTCAAACAGCATTTCAACAAATTCTGCCACAAGTCCATTATTGTCAATAGATACTGGAGAGAGATAATTGGGCGCCAGACTTCTCAGCATTCCAATCTTCACCTCCATATTAGGATATCCCAACTTATAGCTTTTGGTTATGGGACTGTACTTCTTGATAGTAAGATAGCCACTTTGATAGAGAATAGGCAGAGCAGAGGTCATTTGTTCTGGCGACACATCAAAGTCGTCAACGCTGACAGCATGCGCTTCAATATCCGTAACATTCACATGATATTTTTGCAGACTCTTGATGAGGTAACTGGGAGTGCCAGAGCCAAACCAATACGACTCAATTTTTTGTCCGCTCAATGCACGTATCAGACTAAACGGATTGAACACATCCTCAGAGTGTTCGCTGAAATGATAACCATCATAATATCAGCGCAACTCCTCAAGACATTGCTCATAAGTAATACCGAGAGCTTTGCCAAGAGCCTCAACATCCGGCTTCATCATAGTGGTCAATTCTGTAAGACTGATGCCACAGATGGCAGAATACTGGTCGAACCTGCTGATGTTCTCCAAGTTGTTCAATTCGCTGAATATGCTCAGTTGAGAGAACTTAGTTATGCCGGTGATGAACGTGAACTCCAAATATGGGTCGAGCTTCTTTAGAGGACTATAAAAGTTCTGCATTACAAAACGAAGACTACGCAAGTTTTCCTCCTCATGTACAACGTCAAGCAATGGAGCATCATACTCGTCGATGATGACCACCACCTTACGCCCCGTCATCTTAAAGGCACGCTTCACAATACCATCCAAGCGGTCGTTTGGATATCTTTCACGTTCATCCCTGCCATACAATTCCTCATACTCTGACAATTGCAAGCCAAGATAGTCCTCCAAACGCTCCGCATTGAGATGTTTTGCACCACTCATATCAATATGAAGCACAGGATATTTCAACCAATCCTTCTCATAATCGGCTATCGCAAGTCCATCAAACAGTTCCTTGCGTCCTTCAAAATACGCCTGAAGAGTTGATGCAAACAACGACTTGCCGAATCGCCTTGGACGACTCAGAAAGACATAGCTCATCTTCTTCCTTCGGAAGTCTGCTATATATCCAGTCTTGTCTACATAGAGATATCCCCCTTCTCTGATTTTCGAGAAGGTCTGTATTCCTACGGGATAACAATTAACGATTTCTTCCATTTATGCACTTTATTTATAAAGTCCTGTTGACTGTTGATTCTCTTGTTAATACTAATAGTGCAAAATTAGCAAAAACTTTCCGTTCTGCCCTAATCTTGAACTTAATATATAAGCATCCCCACTACAATAGTTGCTTTTGCTATGTAATCATATCATGAAGCTATTCCCTCAGCACGATAAATCTTGGCAATCATGAATGATAATCAATGATTTAAGCCGAGTTCTGTCATCAGTGACATATAGAAGCTTCTCACGAATTCTTTGGTGTCCATATATGCACTAAACTCATCATTGTATGGGTAATCCTTAGATATCCACAATCTTCCCATCTCTGGATGCGAGCTAACAGTCTGCCGTGCACAGCAGAAAAGGGTAATCGTAGGAGGCTATGGCGTCTCGCCGTAGCCTCCTATGTTTGCCTTTACAGCTGTAAATTGCAGTTTATCTGTTAGTCTGCTATGTTAGGCAGTGCTTTGACAAAAACC
>OOAA01000318.1_pt1 | contig 38084 bp, 37 predicted proteins | sample 1671671 | NCBI WGS metagenome assembly OOAA01 (sample SAMN06348180, study PRJEB24527) | human gut metagenome | biome: human gut; feature: ankylosing spondylitis patient; material: feces | host: Homo sapiens | place: China | collected 2015-10 | reverse complement strand
AGAGATTATCCTTCACTCCTACCCTCTTGTATCGGACTGGAGTAGTCCACAATGTGAATTTACAATCGATTTTTTAACAAAGTCAATAAAGGTCGGCACTAAAAAGTGCCTACTCTTTGGGGTATGCCCTAAATTGACTGCTTACAGCCCAATGCCTATTTAGGGCGTTCTGAAACATTTCGTAGAGAATTTCAAACTGCAATTTTTAAACTTGAGTAATTTGCAGGGGCATACAAGGTCGGCAGAAAATCACATAACAGATGATCCCCTCCTTTTTTACTAAAGAGGATAGACTCATTCAACAACAAAAAATCAGCTAACTACACACTATTAAATGTGTAGTTAGCTGATCAGCTTTTAAGACCAAACAAGAAACTTGCTTATCCGTTGTCTGAAATTTGTTGCAAGGCAGCAACATCTAAGAGTTTAATATAACGACCATGCACTTCGACGAGTCCTTCTGAGGCAAAGGTTGAGAGCGTTCGAATAGCATTGCTCGTTGTCATATTCGACAGATTGGCCATGTCTTCACGCGTAATGTGCAAGTCTAAGGTCTCTCCGTCGTTACCATATCCATAGACGTCAAGCAAATCGAGCAGCGTCTCAGCTAAACGTCCGCGTATGTGCTTCTGAGTTATACTAACAATGCGCTGATCTGCCTTGCCTAAGTCGACCGCCAAAGCGTGCATAAAGAAATGACATAATCGCACGTTATGCTCCATCAGACGAAACATGACACGCATTGACACGATTACTATCACGCTCTCTTCAAAAGCTGAAGCACTCGTCACATACGTTTCACCAGCCATTGAAGCACGATAGCCAAAATATTGTACAGGACGCAGCACGCGGTTAGTCAAAGAACGACCACCCAAGCCCTCACGATATATCTTTACCTTTCCCGAAAGAAGGCACAACAAATTGTCGGGCTGATCGCCTTCCTTATATATTATCTCATTTTTCTTAAAACGCTCTACCCGAATATTTTCACAAAGATACTGTCGTTCATCTTCATTCAGCAACTCCCAAATCTCAGTCAAAGAACGAGCCGTCTTACTTTTATCAAATTTTTCTAATCTTGTCATGGTACCTAATAATTTTAGGCTAATGTAAAATTGCGCTCATCTTATTGCACCCTTAGGCTTGCACACCTCAAGGCACACTCAGATGGGTTCCTTTTTAAATAGTAAATAGATTAAGCTTTAAGTTTAGCATAAGGCAACAAAAACGCGTGATAAATTGATTAAACACTTCGTTTTTGAAAGTCCCATATAAAGCAAAGGTAGGCAATACATTAAAAACTGCCAAACTTTTCATCCATTTTTGCTATCTTGTGTTACAAAAACGTGAAGAAATCTATTTTTTTAAGAAAAACTCTTCTTATCTCTACTTTTTTTCCTACTTTTGAGTGCCGTTTTAGAAGAACGACAGCTACAATTCAACTAAGCCGATTGTAGGCCGTATTTTACAATTGGGAAACCAACATTTACACCTCATTGCAAAATACACCTTACAAATACGCCATAAAACAAACCTTAAAATCATCATAAACGCCATGTGCTATCTAAGATTCGATAAAGCGCAAATGACCAATCTGCAAGACTCTCTGTATAAAGAGATGCTTATTACCAACAGAACGGGCGCTTATTGTTCTACAACCTTGGTAGGGTGCAATATTAGAAAATATGACGGGTTGTTAGTTATTCCCGTGCCAGAATTAGACGATGAGAACCACGTGTTACTCTCTTCACTTGACGAGACCATTATTCAACACGGTGCTGAGTTTAATTTAGGACTGCATAAATATCAAGGCGAGAACTATAGTCCTAAAGGACATAAATACATTGTTAGTTTTGAATGGGAGCAAGTCCCCACATGGACCTATCGTGTAGGCGGTGTTCTATTACGCAAAGAACTCAGTTTCGACACTTCCATTCACCGCATCTACGTGCGCTACACTTTATTAGATGCTCATTCCGAAACGACACTAAGACTTCGTCCCTTCTTAGCATTCCGAAGCGTGCGTCAGTGGACACACGAGAACAACGTTGCCAACAAGAGTTACGACGAAGTTGAAAATGGTATTCGTATGTGCCTTTACCAAGGCTATCCCGACTTGTACATGCAAACGTCAAAAGTCAATGATTGGCACTATTGCCCTGATTGGTATAGAGGCATGGACTACCCCAAAGAACGTGAACGTGGCTACAATGCCACAGAAGACTTGCTCGTTCCTGGATATTTTGAGATGCCTATCAAGAAAGGCGAAAGCATCGTATTCAGCGCAGGTATAGCCCCCATCGAAGCAAAGGAAATCAATGCTTTAATGGAAAAGGAAATTAGTCAAATCGACCATCGTGATAGCTTCTATCATTGCTTAGTTAACGCTGCACACCAATTTAGAGTTAACAAAGATAATGAGTCCTATATATTAGCAGGTTATCCTTGGTTCAAGCCCCGCGCACGCGACACCTTTATTTCGTTACCAGGACTCACACTCGCTATTGGCGAAAAAGAACGTTTTGAAGAATACATGGCAACCGCAGCCAAAGGCATTCAAAACTTTATTAACAAAGAACCCATGTCGGTTGACATTTATGAAATGGAACAACCCGACACACTGCTGTGGGCCACTTGGACGATACAACAATATGCCAAATATACTTCAAGAAAAGTATGCTATGAAAAGTACGGCAAACTTTTCAAGGATATAATGGACTATATTTGGAATGGTGGACACCCCAACCTCTTTATTCACGACAACAGACTGCTTTACGCTAACGGACGCGATAAAGCCATTACGTGGATGAACTCTCAGTCGGGCGGCCGTCCTATCGTACCACGCTCTGGCTACATTGTTGAATTTAATGCACTATGGTATAATGCGCTCAAATTCTTTGAACAACTTATTGACGAGAATGGCAGCGAAGAATACCAAGGCCTAAAGACTGAAGTGGCAAAGACCGCTGAAAAGGTAGCCCAATCATTTAAAGAAGTATTCCTAAACGAATATGGCTATCTGCTTGACTACGTTGACGGACAAATGATGGATTGGAGCGTTCGCCCCAACCAACTTTTTGCCATAGCTTTCGACTATTCGCCCCTCGACATGAAGGAGCGCAAATCTGTGCTCGACATCTGTACAAAAGAACTTGTTACGCCTAAGGGAATACGCTCTCTCTCCCCACAAAGTGGCGGATACGACCCTATGTACACGGGACCACAGACTCAACGCGACTTAGCCTATCACCAAGGTACCGCATGGCCTTGGCTTACAGGCTTCTATCTTGAAGCTTACCTCCGCGTATATCGCATGAGTGGTGTCAACTACATTGAGCGTAAGCTCATCGGATTTGAAGAGGAACTCTTCTATCATTGCATTGGTACTATACCTGAATTGTTTGACGGTAATCCTCCGTTCCACGGTCGTGGTGCTATCTCGTTCGCAATGAATGTAAGTGGCATTTTACGTGCCCTCCGACTACTTGAAAAATACAATAATGCCATGGAATAAAAGGAGTAAGCGAGTTCACGCTTTAGATGAAGCGTGTGCTATTTACACGCTACCATTACTCCTTACAAAACAACTAATCAAACAGCTATGAAAGTTCTCATGTTTGGCTGGGAATTTCCCCCACATATCCTCGGCGGTTTAGGAACAGCCAGCTACGGCATCACCAAAGGCTTATCCGTACAACCTGATGTACATATAACCTTTTGCCTACCCAAGCCATGGGGCGATGAAGACAAAAGTTTTATGAACATCATCGGCATGAGCGAAACACCTATCGTGTGGCGTGATGTTGACTACGACTATGTAAAGCAACGCTTAGGAAATAAAATGTCGCCAGAGCTTTACTACGCTTTACGCGACAATATTTATGCCGACTTTAACTATCGCTTGACTGATGAACTCGGTTGCATCGAATTTTCGGGACGGTATCCTGACAACTTACAAGACGAAATTAATAACTACTCTATCGTAGCAGGTGTCATTGCTCGGCAGCAAGAATACGATATCATTCATGCTCATGACTGGCTCACCTACCCTGCTGGCATACATGCCAAAAGCGTTAGTGGCAAACCGCTTGTAATTCACGTACACGCTACTGACTTCGACCGCTCACGCGGCCATGTCAACCCCACCGTTTATGGTATTGAGAAGGATGGTATGGATCATGCCGACTGTATCATGTGTGTGTCTGAACTTACACGACAGACCGTTATCAACCACTATCACCAAGATCCTGCCAAGGTCATTACCATGCACAATGCCGTTTACCCCTTGTCGCAAGACATTCTCGACATGGTTGAAGAACGACGCAAAGAGCATGAACATCGCAAGGAAAAAGTTGTAACATTCCTTGGCCGCATAACGATGCAGAAGGGGCCTGAATACTTTGTTGAAGCAGCTTCACTCGTGTTGCAACGTACACACAACATACGCTTCTGCATGGCTGGTTCGGGCGATATGATGAACGACATGATCAACATGGTTGCAGCACGCGGCATAGCCGACCGATTCCACTTCCCTGGCTTTATGCGCGGACAGCAAGTTTATGAAGCTTTCGCTGACTCCGACGTTTACGTAATGCCTTCTGTTAGTGAGCCATTCGGTATTTCACCACTTGAAGCCATGCAATGCGGAGTTCCTTCTATCATCTCAAAACAAAGCGGTTGTGCCGAGATACTTGATAAGTGCATTAAGACCGATTATTGGGACATTAATGCTATGGCTGACGCTATGTATTCTATCTGCACCAACGAATCGCTCCACCAATATTTGAAAGAAGAAGGAAAGAAAGAAGTTGACCAAATCACATGGGAGAAAGTAGGAAAACGCATTTACGACGTTTATAACCAGCTCATCTAACCCCATACCACACCATTCTTAAAATACGCATCATGAAAACAGTTTGTCTATATTTCGAGATACATCAAAATATCCACCTAAAGCGCTACCGCTTTTTCGACATCGGCACTGACCACTATTATTACGATGACTACGAGAATGCCCGTTCTATAACCGAAACGGCCGAACGCTCATACGTACCTGCACTGCAAGCACTCATCGAAATGGCTCATGCCAATCCAGGTGAATTTAAATGCGCCATTTCGCTCTCAGGTTGTGCCATTGAACAGTTGGAGAACCACGCACCACAGTGTATTGAACTTCTACAAGAGTTAAACGATACAGGCTGTGTAGAATTTCTTGCTGAACCCTACTCACATGGTTTTTCTTCACTCATCAACGAAGAGACTTTCCGCGATGAGGTGACCCGTCTTTGTCAAAAGGTAAAGTCACTCTTTGGCCAAGAACCTAAGATTTTCCGTAACTCATGTCTTATCTACTCTGACGACATTGGCGAGCTCGTAGCTTCAATGGGATTTAAGGGTATGTTGGCCGAAGGTGCTAAGCACGTATTAGGTTGGAAGAGTCCGCACTTCGTTTACAACTGCTGCCGCGACCCACGCCTTAAGCTTCTACTTCGCGACTACTCTCTATCTGAGGACATTTCATTCCGCTTCAACGACTCTTCATGGAGCGAATATCCTCTCTTTGCCGACACCTACGCCGATTGGATTGCCCAACTGCCAGAGGAAGAACAAGTAGTAAACATCTTTATGGAACTTTGCGCCTTAGGCATTTTCCAACCGCTGTCATCAAACATTCTGGACTTTATGAAGGCGCTACCCACACAATTCAAGAAGCGCGGTATCACTTTCAGCACTCCCTCAGAAATTTGTGGCCGTGTAAAGTCCGCAGGCGATCTTACTGTTACCTACCCCACTTCATGGGTAGACGAAGAGCGCGACCTCTCGCCATGGCTGGGCAACGTTATGCAACGCGAAGCCTTTAACAAACTCTACTCTATTGCCGACCGCGTACGCATCTGTCGTGACCGTCGTTTGATGCAAGACTTTGATTACCTTCAAGCGTCTAACAACTTACGCTTCATGAGTACAAAGGCCAACAGCTATGGTGGCTATCGAGGCATCTATGACTCTCCCTACGATGCATTCACCAACTACATGAACATTCTTGGCGACTTCATCACACGCGTAAACGATCGCTATCCGCTCGACATTGACAACGAGGAACTCAACTCTTTGCTTACCACCATTAAGAACCAAGGTGACGAACTCGAAATCAAGAACAAAGAAATCTCAAAGTTGCAAAACATGTTGGCACGTTACGAAAAAGAGGAAGCTCCTGAAGCTGAAGTCATACCTCTTGAAGACGAGCAACCAACCCAAAAAGTAGATTCAAAACGAGCTACAACACGCAAAACTGCCACAAGGAACAAAAAAACGACTAAGTAAGTGTAAAAAAAAATAACTTCTGCATTTTTTGAGAGAGGACGGACTGAAAATTGCAGAAGTTATTTTTTTGAACATTTCTATAACAAATTGTGTGAGTAAAATTGCTTCTATATCAAATAGAAACAGTAATTGGGCCTCAATCCCTAACCCTCTCTTTTCAAGGAGAGAGGACCAGGAATTGAGGCCCAATTGCAGTTTGCATACATCTGAGAGAGATTACTGAAGTTTCGGATTTAACAAGGAAGCAAAAAAAATCGCGTCCTCACACTTAACTTTTTCCTTACCGAGCAGTATATTAGGTAGATATGACACACGCAGAGTTTGAACATATAATTCCCCACCTGCGCCCACTCATGGTCAGAGTGGGACGCGACTTCTTTGGCAATGCCGAAGATGCCGAGGATGTGGCACAGGATAGTCTGATTCGATTGTGGACTTACTGCGAAAAGCTCAATGCTCAGCGCAACCTAGAAGCTCTGGCCGTCATGGTGGCCAAGAATATCTGCGTGCAGCGCTATCACAGACTTGAGCAACTGCCCACCTCCCCCTTGGAAGAATCGCTCGCACCATGCACCACTGAAGCCGATGCTCCACTTCTGGGCCAAGAGGCGATGCAACGTTTCGACCATGCCATGCGCCAGCTCTCGCCTCGCGAACAGTCGCTTTTCAAAGCACGCCACATTGACGATAAGAGCGTGGACGAGATTGCAGCCGAAGCACATCTGCCCAAGCCATCGGTAAAGAGCATGATATCCATGGCAAAAGCCAAACTTAAAAGACTGATTGACAATGAAAAATAAAAAAAATCTACCCAACGACGAAGCGTTATACCAGCAGATGCTGAAAGAGCTTACCCCTGGCGCACGCGAATATGATCGCTTGCTCGCGAGACGTCGTCACGCCCAACGTCGTCGGTGCTGGCCTGCCATCGTTCGTTATGCAGCGGCTTGCGTGGTATGCGTGATCTGTGGTACATGGGCTGCGTGGCATTATGCAAACAATATGTCTCAAGAGTCCACTACCGTCATGAATCTAAGTGTGCCGAGGAAACTTTCCCCTGCAATAGTTCAAAAGGTTTCTTTGGCTACTTCCGAAGCCCCGCACCAACTACCGCAGAAGGCGCCCTCGCCCCAGCACAAACAGACAGTAATTAAAGTAACTCCCTCGAAAGAGGCCAATGAGGTGGACATAGTCAAGGAGCTACCGCTCGAAATGACTGCCAGCACTGACTCCAAATCCTCCAACGAAAGACAACAAATTCAAGAACAAATAGAAAACGCCCTATTTGAGTTGCAACTCATTGATACCGTAATCAACTATGCATTAACTTATCAAGACATCAACACATTATGAAACGCATTCTCATCCTCCTCGCCCTTGCATGCGCATCAGCCATGCAACTTCGGGCACAGTTTTTCCACAATACGTACAAGGAGCTAAGTTCTGCTCCACGAGCCCAACTCATCAACACGGAAGAGATTCAAGGACACGACGACCTCGACTCCCTATGCTATTTACGCGCATATACATTCCGTATGCCTTATTCTAACAAGAGCGATAAAAACAAAATCGACAAGCTGATAGAGCGCATCCAATCGCAGTTCGAAAGCGCTAGCAAGAATTTGAATTCCTACTGCTCCATAGCTCCACTAAACAATGAATGTCAAATAAAATCGCGCCGCGTGGCCCACTTCTTCAAAAAAGACGAACAAGAGTTTATTATTGGTGGCCCAGGACGTTGCTACATGTCCATGCGTTGTCAAGATACAGGTAATCCCTCGTATCGCACCGCCGAGGGCATGGAATGGTGGCTCTACAAAGAGGGAGGAAAAGAAGAAGTGAGATTCAAAGTATTCATCCTTCATGGTCTCATGGGAAAGAGCCTCAGCAACACACTCTCTATTAACTTTGCAAGTTCGTATACCGTGTTCGACACCAACATCAAAATACTCCAAAAACTCACCCACTGGTCCGACCTGTGGAAAGAGGCTCAAGAGTTGCTCTCTGTCAACATCAACAAGTACCTCATTAACACGCTGCAACTCAAGCTCGATGCCTCGCAATATGTCACTCTTTTCCACACTTTCAATGATGTGCCAGGCTATTATGCCTGCATTATTCGCAACCAGCGCGACAAGGAGTATATGCCCCTTTCCAAGCTAGCCAACATTTATCCTAAACTCAACGTGTTCTGCGTCACTTGGACAGAACACGGCGACGCCGAATGCCGAAAGAAAGCTGAAGAGACTTCCTCACCCTGTTACTTCATGCTTCAGGTCTATCTAGACGACTAGAGATTGTCTCTTCCGCGTCCCTTCCTCCGATTTTATTACTCAAGTTCTTAAACGTTTTCTGCCATGTATAAAATACTCTTTATTTTGCTAATGTCTACATTTTTCTCAGCAGCCTTCGCCCAGAACATAGTGTTGACGGGCGAAGTAATCAATCCAATTACCAACGAAGGAGTGCATGAAGCAAGCGTTAAGGTGCTGAATGTAGCCAACGATAGCGTTTTGGCAGTAACCAAGGCTAAACTCAACATGATTGTGGAGGAAAGAGATGGCAACTCAACGGGATATCTCGACAAGAATAGTGGTGCCGTTTTTAATCTCAAAATCTCTTCAAGCTTTCAAGACGTAGTGCTAATAGTTAGTGCTTCGGGCTACGATAGCGTAAAGAAAAACATACATATAGATTCAGAGAAGAAACGCATCGATGTGGGAACGATTAATCTCCTTCCCGCCATGAAGCAGCGTAATCTTAATGAAGCTACAGTAACAGCCACCAAGATAAAGATGTACTATAAAGGCGATACGTTGGTGTATAATGCTGATGCCTTTAATGTACTCAAAAACGAATCACTCCGTAAGTTAGTGTTACAGTTGCCCAATACCAAGATTGAAGAAGGGGTAATCTACGTTAATGGCAAACCTATTGAGAGTTTGCTGTTCAGTGGAAAAGACTTTTTCAATGGCAACATTGATGCTGCACTCGACCGCCTGCCAGCCTACATTGTGAGCAAGCTAAAGGTGTACGACAAACAAGGAGAACTGAGTGAACTGACGGGACGAGACATGCACGATAAGCAATATGTGATGGACGTGCATTTGAAGCGTGAATACCTTGGCACCTGGATGGCCAAACTTGAAGCTGATGTTGCCACTGAAAAGCTATGGGGCGGACAAGGCTTCTTGATGCGTATGGATGACAGACAGATGCTTAGCATTAATGCAGATATTAACAACTTCAATGAAGAACGAAAAATGTTGGATATGCTCAATATGGCTAATAGCTATCCAACGGGAAGACATAAAAATAAAGTAGCGAATATTGAGTATTTTTTTGAGCCTAATAGCACTTGGCGCTTTAGTAGCAACGCCTCCGTACAGCAAAAAGAGCAAAAGACTTATACGTGGACAAATACGGAAACATTCCTCACGCCCGATAACCTCATGGCGAAGAATAAAACCTTCGTTTCAGACAAAGACACGCGTATTAACGCTTATGCCGCCCTTCGCGCCAGACAAACGAAGAAATGGCAGAGCGAACTGAAGTTTGACTTTACTTTTGACAATATGCGCAATGCACAAGATGCCCTTACACTTGCCTTTTGGAAAAGGGGAGAACAGGATTGGCATACTTGGGAGGTGGATAGCATTTGGAATAATGTAACGCGCTTGTCGTCAGACGACATACTTTACACGCTACTCAATCCTACACTACAAAAGCAAAAAACGTTTACTTACAAGCCCGAGTGGAAAACATCATTGGTTTTAGGTGGCAATCCCTTTAATATAGACTTGCAAGTAAATCATAACAATGTACAAAACGACTTGTACAATAATTATAAGTTAGACTATCTGAACACACAAGACAATGACCACCGTCGCATCTATAATAATCATACGGAGCACAATACGACGGTTAATGCCACGATAGATTATGGCTACAAGTACTTTAAAAACGATAAATATGATGGTGTATTTACCCCTTACGTAGCCTTTAACCATACCTACGGCAATTTATCACACCCTTACTATCGTTTGGAACGTATGCAAGAGTGGTCAGATGCATTGGATTGGACAAAAGGTTCGTTAGGCATATTGCCCGATGGCGAATGGCAAGCCATTTGTTTTGACAACGAGAACAGCTATTATAGCAAAGAAAAGAAGCAAACGGGTAGTGTCGGTATGCGTCTTTCGCACAAGCTGACAGGACTAAAGCGTGGCAATATTCAATTTGATGCTGACTTGGGTGCCGTGCTTCAATACAAACATTTGGACTATCAGCGTAACGAGCAATCTTACGACATAGATCGCCATGCCTATTCATTCCGTCCCACACTCACTATGGAGTATCGGTCGAATGGAAAACACAAGTGGTCGCCAGAGCTTCGACTCAACTACACAGGCAAGCAGCAACTGCCCAACCTACTTAACATGCTTCAAATTGAAGACAATGCCGACCCGCTCAACCTCTTCCGTGGTAATGCTTCACTTCAAGGCATATATGACCACCAGTTGGCTTTCCGCTATGGCATGAATCAGCGCGAAAGCGGGCATAGCACTTATATTTCAATACAATATACGCGCACGCATAATGACATTGTAGCATCATCTATCTACAATGCCGAGAACGGTGGACGCATCTACGAAATGGTTAACACCAATCGCACGCATGCAGTCAATGGCGATGTAGGGTATAGTTTGCCTCTCGATAAGAATCAGAGATTTTATATCACCCTTTCGGTGCGCGGCAACTATCGTCAGAACGCAGATATGTCACAACTTAACGCAGCAACCGAAAAGGGTGGCTTATTGCAGCAATACGGAGTAACCCCCAATGCCATACTTCGTGGAACAGTAGTCAATAAATTCCGCTTTTCAGGCCGTTGGAATACAACGTTTAGTACTATTAAGCAAAGTAGTATGGACACCTACTATCGCGAAACAAGGTTGGCAGCCGACTTTAGTTGGGATTTGCCTTGGAAACTCCAATTGGCTTCAGACTTTTGTGCCAACATCTATAATGGCTTTGCCGATGCATCTGTCAACAAGGCGCATTGTCAGTGGAACGCTTCTTTGGTACGCCGTTTTTTGTCTGACAATTTATCAGTTCGCTTAATAGCTCATGGCATACTTACACCCAAAAACAATATTTATTCAAACATCAATGCCATAAGTCGCGTAGAGTCTTACACCGACATTCTTCCGCGCTACTTTATGCTGAGTGTTGTCTATACCTTGGATTGGACACAAAAGAGTAAACGAAATACACAAAAATGATAAACTAAAGTTTCCCACCCTATGCTATAAAGCCATAATAGGTTGATATTCTCTGTGTAGACAATTGATAATCAATTGATTTGACAGGTTGTTTTAAAAGATATTATGCAGCATCTTGTTGCCTCATGTATGCGCGTTCTGAAACATTTTGTAGAGGATTTTGTAGAGGACGATAAACCGATTCTACCCACACCGTTTCTTTACAAAATCATGTTATTCTACACAGAATGTAGCAACATAATGCACAGCGTCCTTTTGGATGTCAATAGTGTATTCCCCGACCTCCATAACTTGAACGGGCAGAGTAATGTCTTCGCCAACCATGTGTGAATAGTGGTTGAAAAAAAGAACGGTGTTGTTGCAGCTTAATGTCACTTCTATGTTAGAAAACGAATTATCTGCAAACAATACAACTAAACGACCATTTTGAATCATTGCATGAACGTTTGCGGCAACATTGTTTGGGGAACGTGGTAGATTGGGCATTATGTCGTATGAGACATTTACCTTCTTAAACGGGATATTGGTTATGTTAACTGGCTGAGCAATTGTAAATGCAGCAGTAACCAATGTTAATGAAGTCGTTATCATCTTTACTAATTTAATAAGTCAGTGCAAAGGTAATAACTGTGCTGCATCAACCTCTTGTGACATTCATAGAATGTGCATATTCCTGATTATCAACGTAATACGTACAAATCTCACATTAAATCATGCTTAAAATGTCACAAACGCCCTGTAGTCCTTCCTTATCTTTGAGCTTGTTCAATGTACGACTTTTTTGTTTTCGAAAAGCTTCATCAGATAATGATAGTACATTAATAATCTGTTCTTTTGAAAAATTATTATGTATAAGCACACAGATTAGCTGCTCTTGCAGTGTTGCCTCATTTTCTAATTTTGATATAAAATCTTTATCTATGATTTTATAACACAAAATGAATAATTTTCTGCTCTTATTGTCGTATAAAGCACCTTTTTCGTTTTGGAATACACGAAGCAAAATAGCTAACCCCTGCTTTATTTCTTCTATAGATTTTTTTGATGCCTTTTTCTCAACTTTGTTAGATTCTTCTATCACTTTTATTTGTTGTTGTAGCTGAGTGATGATGTCATTCTTTTCCTTAATGGAAGTTTCCATTGTTTTATTTTTATTACCAAGTTGGCTTACATTTATTTCTAATGAGTTAATGTTATTTTTCCCCCTTTTATTCATTACAATCATAAATGAAGTCAATATCAACAATATGGTACAACCTATAAGGCTTGTATAGAGTTTATGATGAGCTTGTTTAGTCATTAGTTCATCGTTTACGGAATGTTTATATGATTTTTGAACGCTCTCCACCTTATAAGTTGTTATGGCGGCTTTCAGTTTAAAATTGAGACTATCTATTTTTTTTGAATAGAAATAGGCCTTTTTAAATTGGCCTTTCTTTTGCGCATCGTTCTTTAAAAGCTGATAGATCTCTTCTTTTAGCTCATTGTCGTTGGTAGTAGATATCTTGCTTTCCCAGTAGTCAATGTTCTTTTCATCTTCTTTATATACTGCTACTTTTATTTTGCCAAACATTGCTAATTCATTGTTGGGATTTAGAGATAATGCCTTACGATAATAGGAACTTGCCTTGTTAAGATCATGATCGACAAAAAAATTACCACTATTACAATAGATGGCAGATTGGCTTTCCTTTTGAGGCATATAATTGACAAAAGACAATGATGAATCAACGTATGGCGCAGCCAACCCTCTCTTGCCTAAAGCCTTAAGGCATATAGCCATGCCACTATAGTAACAAGCTTGCAATTCTTTGTCATCCAGTTGTTGTGCTAATTTTAAAGATTTCTTTTCGTAAATTAAATGTTCATGATAATTTTTGCTTGAAAAATACAGACTAGTCATCGATCCATATAATTTCTTTATTAAAGAAGAATCTCTTACGATTTCATTCAAGTTTTCCGCTTTCTTAAAGTCAAGCGCGCTAATCTCCGCTTTACCTTTATTATCAACATTTATAGCTCCCCGATAATAGTATGCTTTTTGTAAGAGTCTATAGTTCTCCTCCTTTTCATAAAACTGAACGGGGAAATCAAGTGTAGAAGTAGGTTGCTTTTCATAGCGCTTATAGATTATAATACTTTTCAGTAACACATAATACGCACTATCTGCCAAGCTATGCAATGAACTCGGTTGAATTGACTGTACGATTCTTTGAGCAGAGTCTATATTCGTTTCAAGCAGATTGTCAGCATTACACAACTCCTTATGTGTTTGTGATTGACAACATAATAGGAAACTTAATGAGATAATAGCAAAAATAATATTAAAGAACTTGTACTTCATAGGGGTATGCTGATTGCGGATTTCTTTATGATGCAAAGATAGTGCAAGGCGAATGCTGAACGTCAAGCTTGCTTGAACGTTTTGCTGAGCCGCAGCCTATCTTATGCAAAGATAAGATAATCCGTGATAACTCACAATAAAATATAATTAGAAGGAAAATTTTAAAAGAATGTTTGGGCTATGTTGATTCGTGTGGGTAAACTGCAATTTATCTGCCTAATTGGGGGGGGCGGGTTTGTAACCCGCGGCAGTAGCAAGTTGCTTATAGTCGCTTAGTGACTATAAGTAGATGTTCAAGCCTGCTGCCGCGGGTTAAAAACCCGCCCCCCAATTAACCCGCCCCCCAATTAGGAAAATAAATTGCAGTTTACCCACACGAATCAACATAGATCTAAAAAAGTTTGTGACATTTTAAGGGTATTTTTAGATGCAATACAACTAACAAATCATTGATTTTCAAATGCTTACATCATATTAAAATGTCACAGATAGGAAAATATCACTTGTTCATGAGCATTCATTATTATATTTTTGCAAACGCAATTCGATGCATTGGATGTATACAAATTAGTACATCTGATGTTTAAAATAAAAATTGCCCCCTATTGATTTGCAAGACCAAAAGTAGGAAAAGCAATAGAAGTTCAAGTTCCTTATACAACTAATTATGTTGACAATCTATATAATGAGCATCCATATCGCTATACTTTGTATGGTATACAACATTGAAAAAATAATGTAAGCAAATACGTTTTGTTCTTTTTTTTAACTTTGCTATCAAATGCAAAAAAATCCCGATAAAACAAGTTTTCCTTTAAATAAGTAATTTGCAATGAGACACTTAATATTTTTATTATTCGCGCTTCAAAGCATCGCATCTTACGGACAAATGTTTACTATAACGGTGAAGGATGCAGCAACCAAAATATCGCTTCAAGGAGCGAGTGTGACCATTCTTGACAAGGATTCAACTTTTGTCGATTCATGTCAGATGATTACAATCAATATGGGCGATAGAAAGAAGTACTTCTATGCTTCTCAAATAGAGGGAAGCAGCCCCTACTATTACATTCAGTGTGAAAAAAAAGGCTATCTTTCGCAACTGGTAAAAGTGGATGCTGCAGATGACATTGCCCCTGATCCCATCATGCTCAAGCGTGCCCCTCGCACGCTGCACGAAGCCACTGTCACAGCCACAAAGGTGATGATGGTGATGAAGGGCGACACCATAGTGTACAATGCCGATGCTTTTGAGTTGGCAGAAGGCTCTATGCTCGACCAACTCATATCACGTCTGCCTGGCGTAAAACTGAATGCAGGTGGTGTCATTACGGTCAATGGTAACCGCGTTAGTAACCTGCTGATTGACGGCAAAGACTTCTTCAATGGCGATGCCAATGTTGCCCTTGAAAACCTACCCGCCTATATGGTGAAAAATGTAAAGTCTTATCAGAAAGCGCCCGACAATGCTTACCTTACACGTAAAGATAACAAACCACACGCTGACGACCCATGGGTGATTGACGTAATTTTGAAGAAAGAATATCACCAAGGCTGGATAGCCAATGCTGAAGCTGGTGGAGGTACCAAAGATAAATACTTGGGACGAGTGTTTGGAACGTATTTTTCTGACCGAGCACGTGTTAGCTTTTATGGAAATGCCAACAATACCAATAGCAACCAACGCGCTGGAACTGACGGCAAGTGGGAGAACGAAGATGCTATGATGGGAGAGAACACGCTGCAAAAAGGCGGACTCTTTGCTTCTTTTTATGGAGGAAAGGATAGCGAACGTCCTATTCGGTTTATAACAACCCTTGAAGCTTCGCATAACAAAGACGTGAATGAGAGTCGAGGTAATTCCGTAAGTTTCTTTGAGTCTGGCAACATATTCGGCAAAAGTATGTCATTAAATAAAAGCCATAATTACAACTTTAATTGGAATGGTATGTTGAGCATTCCCACCTCGTTTGCATACATTAACCTTGACCAATATTTGACTTATGCATCAACATCAAGCAATGGCATGCAACAATCCGTTCAAGGCAATCAACCTCTTCCTAATGAATGGACGAATGTAGTTGAAGGCATGGTAAACGACTATACAGATTTGAATCACGACAAGATCCATAGTTTGAACTATTCTGCTATGCTCAATGCCACAGTGAAATTACCGAATGACAAAAATTTGGGTGTGAATTTTGCAGCCAACTACAATACTGCTACTGATAAGATGGCTTCACTATATAGTTTGCTAACGCAAGGTGCAGACCCTACTTCAGACTTTCGCAATCGGTACGATCACAATAAGCAGTCGAACTATCAATTGCTTGGTAGCATAGGCTATGCCTTAATTGAAAAGGAGCATGGCAACATGTTTCATAAATTGTTTGCTACCTACCACATTGACCATAGGCATCAACAGGGTAACAGAAAATACTACCGCTTTGACCGCTTAGGTGGCGATTGGGCATTGCCCGACAGAAAGCATTTGGGACAGTTGCCTTCAACCACAGATTCACTTGCTTTGGCAACAGATTGGGCAAATACTTATAAAACAACGACATCCCAGACCATGCACACAGCGGAGCTTCGCTATTTGTTGATGAAGGATGGCTTGTACTTCTATGCAGCACTCCCCATGGCCTTCACGCGCAATGCAATTGACGATTTGCGCATGAAAGATCAGCAACGACACAGAGTGAAACACTATCAATGGTTGCAACCCTCCTTCTCACTTAGTTTCAAAAATATAAAAATGAGCGGTTCGATAGCTCATACTGCTCCTCAAATGAATTTGTTGCTTGATGTTACTGACGATAGCAATCCGCTATTCATCACCAAAGGTAACACCACCTTAAAGCCCACCAACATCTATAATGCCACTTTGGGCTACACCCTAAACAAAACGAAGCATGCACAAAACCTGAATGCAGAATGGGGTTATTCAGCTCAGCAAAATGCCGTTGGACAAGCTCGATACTACGATGCGGAAACGGGCGTAACAACATCAATGGCGCAGAACATCAATGGAAATTGGCAAACACATGTAACAGTAGGTTATGCTTGTAGCTTGGACAAAAAGCAAAAGTGGACATTTGATGTGTCGGCAACTGAAACTTTTCAAAACAGTGTAGACTTTCAGCAAACTAGCCTCATGCCGACGAGTGCGAAGAGCGAGGTTAAGAATTGGTTCATGCAAGGAAACGTGGCTTTGGCTTACCACTGCAAACTATTTAATGCTGCTCTTAAAAGTGCCGTTGATTGGCAGCACGCTACGAGCAAGCTCACAGGTTTCCAAACCATTAACAGCATCAACCATCTGTACACCTTTACCAACCAATGGAGCTTGCCTTGGAACATGGTAATAGACACCGACTTGACTTACTATGTTCGTTCGGGTTATGCCGATCATTCAATGAATAGCGGTGAATGGATATGGAATATGGCCGTGGCCAAACGAATGTTGAAGAGCAAAGCCCTGTCGCTCAAACTTTCAGGGCACGACATTTTGGCACAGCGCAGCAGTATTGTGCGAACACTCAACGCCCAAGGCCGTACAGAAACATGGCACAATGTAGTACCCCGTTATTTTATGCTAAGCCTCGTCTATCATTTTAGCAAATCACCTAGAAAAGAATAAATCAGCATGGAAAGATTTCCTCTATATAACCAAAACGAAGTGATGGATTGTGGTCCTGCATGTTTGCGCATGATTTCAAAATACTATGGTCATCATTACTCTTTACAGACTTTAAGACAAAAATGTTTCATAACTCGTGAAGGGGTGTCATTGCTTGGAATAAGTGATGCTGCAGAGAGCATAGGATTTAGAACTTGCGGAGTAAAAATTACAGGAGAGCAGTTGGTTAATGAAGCCATGTTGCCATGCATTTTGTATTGGAACAATAGTCACTTCGTTGTATGTTATAAAATTAAGCGAAAGCGTGGAGGAAAACTTATTTTTTACATTGCCGACCCTGCTTCGCAACGATTGCAATATGAAGAAGATGAATTCAAGAAATGTTGGTTAGGAGTAACGTTGGCGGATGTAAATAGAAGAGGCATAGCCTTACTCCTTGAGCCCAATGCAAACTTTGCTAATATCGAAGAAGAACCTGAACGCAGTTCTAAGAAGAGCCTATTGTTTTTCCTTCGCTACCTACTGCCATACAAGACTCAATTTGCCCAGTTGGCTCTGGGTATGGCATTAGGCAGTGTGCTGCAAATGGCATTTCCTATACTTACGCAATCATTGGTTGACGTGGGTATAGGAGAACGCAATTTGAGTTTTATTACGCTCATTCTGATAGCACAACTGTTTCTCTTTGTCAGTCAATTAGCCGTAGGCTACATTCGCAGTTGGATCATGCTACATATCAATACGCGCGTTGATGTAGCTTTGATCTCAGACTTCTTGACCAAACTCATGAAATTGCCGCTTAGCTATTTTGACACAAAAATGACAGGTGACATTATGCAGCGCATTGGCGACCATAGTCGTATCAAATCGCTGCTGATGAGCAACTCTTTCAATATTATATTCTCCATATTCAACTTCTTTTTGTTCGCTGGTATCTTAGCGTATTATCACCCTATGATATTGGGCATATTTCTTTTAGGCAATGGGCTTTATGCCATTTGGGTGCTATCGTTTATGCGTTACCGTCGCGAATTGGATATAAAGCGATTTAACCAATCAGCAGGCGAGCAAAGTAAACTTATCCAATTGGTGCAAGGCATGCAAGAGATCAAGTTGAACAATTGTGAGAAACAGAAACGCTGGGAGTGGGAGCGCATTCAAGCCAAACTGTTCAAAATCAGCATACGAGGACTAAAGCTTTCGCAGATTCAACAAACCGGCTCGGTGTTCTTTACACAAACCACCCAAATAATCATCTCGTTTATTGCTGCTAAAGCAGTAGTAGACGGACAAATGACATTGGGTATGATGATGTCGATGACCTATATATTGGGTCAAGTGTCAGCCCCCATAGGTGAGTTTATTGGTTTCTTCCAATCCTTGCAAGATGCTCAGATTAGTTTAGAACGACTGAACGAAATACACAATCAAAAAGATGAAGACCAAAACAGCGAGGCACTGCTGCACGAATTGCCCACCTGCCACGACATTCATTTAGACCATATCCGCTTTAGCTATAGTGGTGCAGAACGTGATTATGCTTTAGATGACGTGTCGCTGACCATTCCACAAGGTAAAGTAACCGCTATTGTTGGTGCAAGTGGTAGTGGCAAGACTACTATCGTCAAACTCATGCAAGGATTTTACGAACCTCTACATGGTCAAATAAAAATAGGCAACACACCACTCTCGATGATTCACCCACGCTTGTGGCGAAGCAAAACGGGTTCGGTCATGCAAGAGAGTTTTATCTTCTCCGATACTATAGCTAACAATATAGCCGTAGGCGTTGACGAAATAGACCCTGTTCGATTGTTACATGCTGTAAAGGTGGCTAATATAGAAGATTTTATTCTTTCGTTGCCCATGGGATATAGCACCAAGATTGGTATGGAAGGCAATGGCATTAGTGCCGGACAAAAGCAGCGAATACTTATCGCACGTGCCGTCTACAAGAATCCAGAGTTTATCATTTTAGACGAAGCAACTAACTCTCTCGACACAAGCAACGAACGCATTATCATGCAAAATCTTGAACACTTTTATCAAGGCAAAACTGTCGTTGTTGTGGCACACCGTTTGTCGACCGTTCGCAATGCCGATAAAATCATTGTGATTGACCACGGTCACGTGGCAGAAGAAGGAACGCATGACGAGTTAACCGCCAAACAAGGACTATATTACGAATTAATTCGCAATCAGTTGGAGTTAAACCAAAGAACGAAAAATGGAAAAGAAGGATAGATTAAAGGGATTATCTACTCGGTGTGAAGAGATTCAAGAGATAATGGGGCGCCCCCCTGGTTGGATGCTTCGATGGGGCATTTTGGTCATCTTCCTGATTGTTTGCGCATTGCTAATCGGTTGTTACTTCATTCGCTTGCCCCAAACATTGCCAATAAAGGTCTATGCAAGAACAGATATCCAATCAGATTCGACCTTTGCAAAAAGTAATGGACAGATAGCCTCAATAATGAAATCCAACTCAACGGTAATAACTAAAGGAGATACGATACTATCCTATAGCAATGACACTTGCATGAATTATATTATTTCACCATTATCAGGAAAACTAAGTTATCCCAATGATAGATGTGCTGGTGATAAAGTAAAGGTAGGTGAAGTACTTTTCTATATTGATGCGAATAGGCTAAATTGTCAATTACAATCATGTTATGGATTCCTTTTAGAAAGTGAGGCAAGACAAGTGCGAGCTAATATGCCCATAAGTATAATAGTATCTGAGAACAATGACAAGATAATAGCCAAGGTTAAAAACATAGCATCACACCCAAACGAATCGCACAAGTATTACATGGAAATATCTCTTAATAAAGAAAATAGAGAAAAATGGGGCTACAATTGAGCAATCCAATTACAGAACTCAATGCTCAAATAACAATCGCTTCACCACGGCTCATTGAAAAATTCAAACTATGGTGATAATTATTGACAAAATATGCAACTATCAACCAATATCTTAACATCATACTCTTTTCTACTTCAGGGCCCTACAAAACTACAAAGTGACAAAAACGAGACCATCGAGTGCCGTTTTTAATAAGAAAATCAGTAAAAAACATCAGGCAAAACATTGCAAACGATAAAAAATTACTACCTTTGCAGCCGCTATGCAAAGTGAAAACCTCCTAAATATCAATTTGGCGCATGCTGCCGAAGCAGCTAAACGCCTCGACGTTGAGCTAACTGATCGCTTCTTCGCTGACCTGGAGCAAGAAGAAATAAGTGGCGGAGATGTTCACGCCGAAATATTTGTTCGCGCATCGGCTGGAAACATTTTCAATGTTCAAATTAAAGTAAAAGGTAACGTAATCGTAGCTTGCGATCGTTGTCTTGACCCTCTTTCTATTGAAGTAGAGGCCACAGACAATATAAAGATTAAAGACGCTGAGCAAGAAGATTGCGATGCTCCTGAGATGCTTTATCTTGAAGCAAACAATCCGTGCTATGACTTGTCATGGCAACTTTATGAAATAATTGAAACGGCATTGCCCATGCAACGTGTTCACGCTGAAGGTGAGTGCAACAAAGATATGGTTAGCTACATCATGACCGCTGACGATGAAGAGAATAGCTTCGATGACGAAGAAGACGAATAATCACTGCGGTCAAAGAAAACAAGTAAAAACATTCTAAAAATAAAAAAAGAAAATGGCACATCCTAAAAGAAGACAATCAAAGACGAGAACTCTTAAGCGTAGAACTCACGACAAGGCAGTTGCTCCTACATTAGCAGTATGCCCTAATTGTGGTGGTTGGCACATCTACCACACAGTATGCCCCACTTGTGGCTACTATCGTGGTAAACTCGCCATCGTAAAAGAAGTGGCTGAGTAAGCACAACCAAAGCTTTCTCGTAAGCTTTGACAAAAATTCTGTAGCTTAAGAGTTGTAAATTAAAGCACTTTGCGTTTACTCGACCGCCTGCCTTATTATTCAGGCGCTTGATAAGCGTAACGCTATACAACTCTTAAGCTATTTCTTTTATCATAAAAACAAGGGCCTTTCTTGAAAAAGCCATTAAACGTAGGCAAACAACTAATAAGCGGACTATTGTGTCATCACTTTTCAAAAAATTATAGTACCATTATTGTTGCATAAAAAAGAAGAAAAGGCCTTTCTGTTAATACACATTCCTATGGAAAAGATAAATGCAGTCATTACGGGCGTAGGTGGATACGTTCCTGAATACGTACTTAATAACGACGAGCTATCACGCATGGTCGACACGAACGATGAGTGGATCATGACACGTATCGGCATTAAAGAACGCCGCATCTTAAATGAAGAAGGACTCGGCACAAGCTACATGGCAAGAAAAGCCGTAAAGCAATTGCTTGAAAAGACTGGCACCGACCCTCAAGAAGTAGACTGCGTAATCGTTGCCACTACTACCCCCGACTACCATTTTCCCTCAACCTCAAGCATTGTTATTGGCCGTTTAGGTATGAAGAATGCCTTTGCCATCGACATGCAAGCTGCATGCTGTGGCTTCCTTTTCGCCATGGACGCAGCATCTGGAATGATTCAAAGCGGACGTTACAAGAAGATTGTTGTATGCGGTGCTGATAAGATGTCGTCAATTGTTGACTACACCGACCGTGCTACATGCCCCATTTTTGGTGACGGTGCAGCAGCCGTTTTGGTTGAACCTTCTACAGAAGAAGGATTAGGCTGGCAAGACAGCTACTTGCGCACTGACGGTAAGGGACTTCCCTTCCTCTGCATGAAAGCAGGCGGTAGCGTTTGCAGTCCTTCTTACTTTACCATCGACCACCGCATGCACTACCTCCACCAAGAGGGACGCACCGTGTTTAAGTTTGCCGTAACCAATATGAGCGACGCTTGCGCACAAATAGCCGAGCGTAACAACCTTACACACGACAACATTGCTTGGGTTGTACCTCATCAAGCCAACGTACGCATTATCGAAGCCGTGGCTCATCGCTTAGAGTTGCCTATGGATAAAGTAATGCTCAACATTCAGCGCTATGGCAACACCTCAGCAGGCACACTCCCCTTAGCATTGTGGGACTACGAGAAGCAACTTAAGAAGGGCGACAACCTTATACTTTGTGCCTTCGGTGCAGGCTTTACTTGGGGCGCAGCCTACTTAAAGTGGGCATACGATCCTAAGAAATAAAATAAGAAAGAACACATTCATCATCAACTTTTGAAGGTTTATAACCGAGGCATGCCTTAGGTTATAAACCTTTAAAATCTTTTCTTGAGCAATACTCCACTACGCAAAGTTGCTCTTGTAACAAACTATCATACATCATATATGCATAAAGCAGGCTTTGTAAACATAGTAGGCAATCCCAACGTTGGTAAATCAACCCTCATGAACCTACTTATGGGCGAACGCATTTCTATTGCCACCTTTAAGGCACAGACTACTCGTCACCGCATTATGGGCATCATCAACTCTGACGATGCTCAAATCGTGTTCTCTGACACCCCAGGAGTGCTCAAGCCAAACTATAAGTTACAAGAAGAGATGTTAGCCTTTTCAGTATCAGCCCTTCAAGACGCTGATGTACTACTCTATGTCACCGACGTCGTTGAGACACCAGACAAGAATAGCGACTTTCTTGAAAAGGTAAAAAAGATGAATGTTCCCGTTTTGGTGTTGATCAACAAAATCGACATTTCTAACCAAAAGGACTTAGAGAAATTAGTGCAGTTGTGGCATGAGAGCCTTCCCAAAGCGGAGATTTTCCCTATCTCTGCAAAGGTAAAGTTTAACGTTGACAACGTGCTGAGCCGCATCAAGGAGTTACTCCCCGACTCTCCCCCCTACTTCGACAAAGACCAATGGACCGATAAGCCCGCTCGCTTCTTTGTGACAGAGATTATCCGCGAAAAGATACTTCTCTACTACGACAAAGAGATACCCTACGCTGTAGAAGTGGTCGTTGAACAGTTTAAAGAAGACGACAAACACATTCACATCAACGCAGTCATCTACGTTGAGCGCGATAGCCAAAAGGGCATCATTATTGGTCACCGTGGTATTGCACTTAAAAAGGTTTCATCTGAAGCTCGCAAGACACTTGAAAAGTTCTTTGGCAAAAGCATCTACCTTGAAATTTTTGTCAAAGTCGACAAAGACTGGCGCAGCAACACCAAACGCCTTGAAGCTTACGGCTATAAGTTAGATTAAAGCTTCACCGCATAACTGACAATAAGACGTGTAGTTCTAACCTACCAATAAGAACCCATTTCATAACACATAATACCGAATTACAAAGTGTCAAAATTAGTAGCCATAGTTGGCCGACCCAATGTCGGCAAATCAACCCTGTTCAACCGCCTTACGGGAACACGCCAGGCCATTGTCAGCGATGAAGCCGGCACCACACGCGACCGTCAATATGGCAAGTGCGAATGGGGTAAACAAGAATTTTCAATCGTTGATACAGGCGGTTGGGTAGTAAACTCTGACGACGTATTCGAAGGTGAAATCCGTAAGCAAGTAACCCTTGCCACCGAAGAAGCCGACGTTATCCTATTCGTCGTTGACATAAAGAACGGAATCACCGACTTAGACGCTGAAGTAGCATCAATTCTGCGTCGCACCAATATGCCCGTTATCTTGTGCGCCAACAAAACCGACAACAACGAAGATCGTTATACCGCTGCCGAATTTTACAAATTAGGCCTTGGCGATCCCTTCTGCATTTCTGCTATCACAGGTAGCGGAACGGGCGACCTCCTCGACCTCATCATCGAGAAGTTGGGTAAGGACGATAACGGCAATGAAGCTGAAGACGACATTCCACGCTTCAGCGTAGTAGGCCGTCCTAATGCAGGTAAGAGCAGCATCATCAATGCTTTCCTTGGTGAAGACCGCAACATTGTGACCAATATTGCTGGTACCACACGCGATAGCATTCTTACGCGTTACACCAAATTTGGCTTTGACTTCTATTTGGTTGATACCGCAGGTATTCGCCGTAAGAATAAGGTAACAGAAGACTTAGAGTTCTACTCTGTTATGCGTGCCATTCGCTCTATCGAAAACTCTGACGTTTGTATCTTGATGATTGATGCCACACGCGGTATTGAGAGTCAAGACCTCAACATCGTTCAAATCATTCAGAAGAACTGCAAGAGCATCGTCGTTGTCGTGAATAAGTGGGACTTAGTTGAAGACAAGTCAAACACGGCCATCCGCCACTTCGAGGAGGCCATTCGCAACCGCATGGCGCCATTCGTTGACTTTCCCATTATCTTTGCTTCTGCACTTACCAAGCAACGCATATTCAAGGTGCTCGAAACGGCCAAAGAAGTGTACGTAGCTCGCAAGCGTCGCATCTCTACCTCTAAACTCAATGAAGAGATGTTGCCACTCATTGAAGCATATCCACCACCCTCAATCAAGGGTAAGTACATCAAAATCAAATATTGTGCACAGTTGCCCAACACGCAAGTTCCCTCATTCGTGTTCTATGCCAACCTACCACAATACGTAAAGGAGCCCTACCGCCGATTCTTGGAGAACAAGATTCGCGAGCGTTGGAACTTTACTGGTACACCAATTAACATCTTTATCAGACAGAAGTAATCACATGCAAAGCAATCATTTATTTGCACCCTTCCTATCACTCTTCATAGCCCTCTGCTTTACCACAAGTTGCAGCAATCGCACGAACAATGCCGCCCAACTTCCTACCAGCGAAGGAGCTGACACAATGGCTATCGCTTGCTACAAGATGCAAGTCAACGGACTGTTTGACGACTACGTCAAAGCCATGCACTCATGTGACGGGACAACAGATGCCTATAAGAAGCGCATTATCGTAATGTTGCGCCAACATCAAAAGCAAATAAATGACGAGAAGCAAGGTGTTAGTAACGTACAAGTGCTACGCACCGAATTGCACAACAATGGCCGCATGGCCAACGTCTTTCTCAACGTAAATTATAAGGACGGTAGCAAAGAAGAAGTCATGCTCCCCATGATATTCGATGGCAAACAATGGCGCATGCAGTAATACTGATGTGCAGCAAAATCTATAAATATCTTCGTCTGATAAAATTCAGCAAATAATATAAAATGGGGTTGATACTTCTCACAGAGTATCAACCCAATATTTTTCTAACCCAACTTTCACACCCCTAAAAAACTTTCAATTTTCTATCGCGCAAATTTGTCACCCTATATATTGCAAAAGAAAGACTACAGAACGATGTAGCTTCATTCTAAATTTCGCCTAACGAAGCAAAGGTGGAACTTGGTAACTTCGTCAATCAACTAAATGCTACAAACAAAAAAATGAGAAGCATAAATGCGTTGAAAATGGCAGAAGTGCTTTCTATTCGAAATAGAACACAAACACGCTCTGTTTCACAAATAGAATCTTCACCTAATTTTAAATATAATCTTGAATACTCAATAATTACAAAATGAAGTACTGTGCATATCTCGTGGTAACAACCATTCTATGTTGCTTAAGTTTTGTAGCTTGTAGCAATGAAGAAGAGAAGTTTGAAAACATTAAGTTTAAAACTACTGGCATTACTCTATCAAAGCCAAGTGGTACATCTTATTATGCAAAAATTGGTTCTGCAGGAGGTATTGTAACCATTACATCTATTGGGAAAAATGCAAAGAATGGATTCTTGTCACAAATAAAGGTAGGAAATTACTATTATAGCATTACTGATAATGACTTGAAACGTCCTACACCTTATACAATTTGTGAAGAAGATTGGGGTAAGATCGAAATACTATCGACAACTCCCCATTCTCTGCGAATAACGCTTAAAGAAAACAAGACGAGTAATAGCATAAATTACGAACTAACTTTTGGTGGAGCTTATAAAACTTCAACAATACTATTAACTCAATTAAGAAACGGAAAAGGCGTATAACAAAATGTTTTTGGGTATTATACGATAATACATTAACACATTATATATGGGGTATTCTAAGAATAAATTAGAATACCCCATTATTGTCTTCGAATATAATGTTTGGTATTACTTTATATCTAAAGTTTCCCATCCTATGCTATAAAGAGCCATAGTGGGGTGATATTCTCTGTGTATACAGTTGATAATCAATTGATTTAACAGGTTGTTTAAAATGTTATGCAGCATCTTGTCGCCTCATAAGTCTTAAGGATTCCGCCATACCTACTTACTACCAATAAACAAGCAGAGCATACCTAATAATACGAATAACAAGTCAATAGCTTTAGAACGTAGGTTCTTTTCATGAAACACCATTGCACCAAAGAGAAATGAAACGATAACACTACCGCGGCGTACCATTGATACAACGGCAATCATTGCACCCGGACACGACAAAGCATAGAAGTAGGCCATATCTGCAGCGGTTAAGAACACAGAGATGAACAATATACTCCAACGCCACTGGAATGGTGTCCCCTCCTTGCGACGAGGCAACCAAATGAATAGCATAACAATGGTCATCATAATGGCTTGGTAAAGATTATACCAGCCTTGTACGAAGTAACGATTAAGCCCTGCACCACCCTCTGAAAGCGGCGCCATTAAGAACTTATCGTAGAGTCCGCTCGCAGCACCTAACACTGCAGCCACGACCAAAAGTATAATCCAACGATTGTGCGCAAATCGTATACCCTCTTTCTTTCCACTACGACTTAGTAAGAAGAAAGAAAATATCGCTAAAAGTACACCTGCCCACTGCCACGGATTTAGTTGTTCTCCATAAATAAGCAGTGCACCTACCAATGTCATTACAGGACGCGTAGCATTAATCGGGCCAACTATTGTTAAAGGCAAATGCTTCATCGCATAGTAGCCACACACCCATGATGAAAGAACGATAATAGCTTTGATTAATACCAAAGAATGTTCATGCCACCCTCCTACAGGTACTACCCCACTCCAACTACAAACGGAAGCAACAATTAAGGGAAGAAAGAAGAGCGCACATACCACTGTATTTATCATCAAGACTGGTAGCACCGCATTATCGGCTAACGACTTCTTCTTAAAGACATCATAAAAGCCCAATAGACAAGCTGAAAGGAAAGCTAAGATTACCCACATACGCTACTCTACTTCGAATAAGTCATTACTGTACTGAATATCAACCAACGACAGCGCATTACCGGGCATAGAGTCACCTGCCGCACAACGATCTTTCAGTTCAACAACACGCTTAAAGTCAGCCAACGACAAGCGTCCTCTTCCTACTTCTATCAAAGTGCCCACAACAGCTCGCACCATATTGCGCAAGAAGCGATCGGCCGTAATCTCAAACTGCCACAAATCATCTCCCACTCTGGTCCATTCAGCATGCTTTACGCTGCAAATGTTCGTTTTCACATCGGTATGCAACTTCGAGAAACTGGTAAAGTCGCTCACGGTGGTGAGATAATGAGCCGCCTCATTCATTTTTTCAAAATCGAGTGGGAACGTGATACGTGTAGCATACTGACGGTTAAAGGGATCCTTACGCGTATATATCCAATAATGATACGTGCGCGATTGAGCATCAAAGCGTGCATGAGCTTCGTCCTTTACTCTTACCACCCGACTTACTGCTATGTCAGGAGGGAGTATACGATTAAGTTTATCAGTCAGCCAATTTCCATCTATCAGTTCGTCAATATCAAAATGTGCCACCATCATATGCGCATGCACGCCCGCATCAGTACGTCCTGCTCCGGTCACATCAGAGTTTCGTCCCCGAAGCAGTTTTGCCAAACTTTCATTCAACTTTTGCTGAACGCTCACCGCATTGGGTTGCACCTGCCAACCATGATAGGCCGTGCCGTCATACGAAAGATATATAAAATAACGCATAAGCTCTTACAATACAAAAAAAATAACAAGTAACACCTTTACTTATATATGTAAGCAAAAAGTGTTACTTGTTATAGGGTTGATTAATTCACCTAAAGTGAAGAATAGATTAAGCTTCTTCAGCTACAACCTCGAAAGGAATTTCAACTGAAACTTCCTTGTGGAGGTGAACAGTAGCAGTATAAGTGCCAACTTCCTTAACGTCCTTTACAGTGATGATCTTACGATCTACATCGAAGCCAAGCTTAGAGAGAGCTTCAGCGATGTGAAGAGCGTTAACAGAACCATAGATAGCACCAGTTGAGCTAACCTTAGTAGCGATCTTAATAGGCTCGATAGCAGAAAGCTTCTGGCCAAGTGCTTCAGCGTCAGCCTTAATCTTAGCCAACTTGTGAGCACGTTGCTTCATGTTTTCAGCGAGTACCTTCTTAGCAGATTCTGATGCAATAACAGCCTTGCCAGTAGGAATAAGGTAGTTGCGGCCGTAGCCGTCCTTTACAGTTACGATATCGTCCTTATAACCCAGACCAATAACGTTTTCTTTCAAAATGATTTCCATATCTTATTACCTCCTCTGTTATTATTTCATCAAATCGGTTACGAAAGGAAGAAGAGCCAAGTGGCGAGCACGCTTAACGGCTTGAGCTACACGACGCTGATACTTCAATGAAGTACCGGTGATGCGACGAGGAAGGATCTTACCTTGTTCGTTCAAGAACTTCTTCAAGAATTCAGGATCCTTGTAGTCAATATACTTAATACCGCTCTTCTTGAAACGGCAATACTTTTTCTTCTTGACGTCCACTGTGGGGGGAGTCAAATAACGAATTTCAGATTGTGCTTGTGCCATTTTATTAGTCCTCCTTCTTGTTAAACTTGTTACGACGCTTTGCTGCATATTCAGCTGCGTACTTTTCGTTCTTCACTGTAAGGTAGCGAATTACGCGCTCATCGCGACGATAAGCAACTTCGAGCTTAGCTACTACTTCAGGAGCAGCGTTGAACTCGATGAATTCGTAGAAGCCAGTGGACTTTTTCTGAATGGGATAAGCCATCGTCTTGAGGCCCCACTCCTCTTCATTGATAATCTCAGCGCCAGCGTCGGTGAGAATACCTTTGAACTTTTCGACCGTTTCCTTCATCTGTTGGTCAGACAAAACGGGAGTCATAATGAAAACGGTCTCGTACTGATTCATCATAATGATTTTAATGAATTAATAGGGTTTTCTTTGCAAAATTGCGGTGCAAAAGTACTACAATTTATTGAAATACAAAAGTTTTGCGCAATTTATTTCACTCCGAAGCGTAAAACTCACACGCTTTCGTTGCACGAATAAGCCTTATTTATATCATCACACACAATCTTTGGCACGTATGATTTAATGCTCTCACCACATCTAACTTTATTACGAACGTCGGTCGAACTAAAAGGGAAAAGCGGCACATGCAGCAACGTCACGTTAGCTGGCAACTGTTGCTCATCTACTTCACTCTCTGCACGCGGATAGACTATAATAGAATAGTGGGCTAAAATCTCTGCATAGTGTGCCCACTTATGAAAGCATCGCCAATTATCGCCTCCTATTAATAAGCTAAACGTCACATCGGGGTATGCCTCATGCAGTGCTTGCAGCGTATTCCAAGTATACGACGGACGCGGCAGGTGAAATTCAAAGTCGCTCACCTTTATCTGGTCTCTTCCCGCCAAGGCCTTTCGAGCCAACTGCAAGCGAGTGGTTTCTGCAAGCAAGTCTGCTTGTTGCTTCAGTGGATTTTGCGGTGAAACCATCAGCCACACCTCATCGGCCAATCGCGCAGCGAGCACGGCTTCAGCTAAAGCGATATGTCCGTTATGAATCGGATTGAACGAACCACCAAATAGAGCTACCCTTTTATTCATTCGTCCTTTAAGAAGTTTTGAATGAGTGCTAACGCTTCTGCTTGTGCCTGTTGCAAGTCATCATTCACTACTGCGTGGTCAAACTTATCGGCAAACGAGAGTTCAAACTCCGCACGAGCAATGCGGTCGTTAATCACCTCTGGCGAATCCGTACCGCGTCCTTCTAAGCGTTGGCGTAAGGCTTCGATTGAAGGTGGCTGAATAAAGATGCTCAAGGCTCGTTGGCCATAATGTTTCTTTATATTCTGCCCGCCTAACACATCTACATCGCACACTACGTTTTCTCCCTTTGCGAGTTGCGCGTCTACTTGCGACTTCAACGTTCCGTAAAAGCGGTCTTTGTATACCTCTTCGTATTCCAGAAACTCACCTTGCGCGATACGTTGCTTAAAGTCTTCTGGCGTAAGGAAGTAATACTCCACGCCATTCTGTTCTGCACCACGCGGGGGACGACTAGTGGCCGATACAGAGAAGTGTAAGTTCAACCCCTGCTGCATCAAATAGTTTATAATAGTACTCTTTCCACTCCCCGAAGGAGCAGAAAATATAATAATCTTCGACATAATTCGTTACGTTACATTACGTTGAGCACTTGTTCCTTTATCTGCTCCAACTCATCCTTCATCTTCACCACAATGTTTTGCATCTCTGCTTGATTACTCTTCGAACCCGTGGTGTTAATCTCGCGTCCCATTTCTTGGGCTATAAAGCCAAGTTTCTTGCCCAATCCACGTTCGCTCTCTTGCATCGTCTCACGGAAGTAGCGTAAGTGATTGGTCAAGCGCTGCTTCTCTTCGCTAATGTCAAGTTTCTCGATGTAATAGATCAATTCTTGCTCTAAACGATTCTTATCATAGTCTACGCCTTTTAGTTCTTGCAAGCGTTCGAGCAAGCGCTGACGAATCTTATCCACGCGTCCCGTTTCATAAGGTTCAATCTCGCCCAACAAACGTTCTATATTGTCTACCTTTTCAGTAAACTTCTTATAAAGGGCTTCTCCCTCTTGCTTACGGAAAGCCACCAGACCTGCGATAGCTTCATTTACAGCACTGAGTACGACCTGCCACTCTTCATCAGTCAGTTCCTCGGCCGTATTTACTTGTACAGCTTCAGGCATACGCAATACAACTTCCCAAACGTTTTCAGGTTCGGGCAATGACTGTGCTTTGCAAATCTGACGAATTTGGCCAACATAATTAGCCACTACTTCAGCATTAATCGTACCAGCGGCAGAAGTCTCATCTTTCTCTACCCAAAGCGTAAAGTCTACCTTACCACGCTCTAACGACTTTGATAGGAGTTGTCGAAGTTCCATTTCCTTTTCGCGATAAAGCGGTGCAATACGCGTGCTCAAGTCCATGCTCTTGCTATTGAGCGACTTAACTTCTACATGTATCTTCTTACCATTATAGTGGACATCGGCCTTGCCGTAGCCCGTCATTGACTGTATCATTTTCTACGTTTTTTAATTCTTTTTGCAAAGATAGTGCAAGGCGAGCGCAATGAAAAGAAAAAACACGTTTTTTATTTTCATTACCGAGCCGCAGCCTATCTTATGTAAAGATAGTGCAAGGCGAGCGCAATGAAAAGGAAAACGCGTTTTTTATTTTCATTGCCGAGCCGCAACCTATCTTATCTAAAGATAGTGCAAGGCGAGCGCAATGAAAAGGAAAATGCATTATTTCAGATTTTAATAAAATAGAATTTGTCGGCCAGAACACCCCCTCCCATTAAGGAAGGGGTGTTTTGGCCGACAAATTCCAGTTTATTAAACCGAGTTTACCCACACGATGCGTTATGGAGCCATTAATTATTTCGTTATCTTTTCGTTAATGAGCATCCATGTTAGGCTTCGCTTAAAGATCGTGCTGTTGCAAACGATATTCGGCTAACTTTTCGTACTTCGTGCCAGGACGGCCGTAGTTGGCATAGGGATAAATGCTGATGCCACCACGTGGAGTAAAGAGACCTGTCACTTCTATATACTTTGGGTTCATGAGCTTGATAAGGTCTTTCATAATGATGTTGACACAATCTTCATGAAAGTCGCCATGATTGCGAAAACTGAAAAGATAGAGTTTGAGACTTTTACTTTCTACCATTAAGGTATCGGGTAAGTAGGCTATACGAATTTCTGCAAAGTCGGGCTGGCCTGTAATGGGACAGAGACTGGTAAACTCAGGACAGTTGAAACGAACCCAATAATCGTTGCCAGGGTGTTTGTTGACAAAGGTTTCAAGCACCTCTGGAGCATAGTCGCTTTTGTATTCTGTCTTGCTACCTAAAGCGTTTAAATGTAAGTCGTCACGCATATATATATCCTTTATTTCTCGTTTTTAATTTTTAAATATTCTTCTAAGCCTTCACGACGCAGCTTGCAAGCTGGACAGTGACCACAACCATCGCCCACTACGCCATTATAACAAGTGAGGGTGCGATAGCGCACTAAGTCGAGCACTCCCAATTCATCGGCCAAAGCCCATGTCTCGCACTTATCAATCCACATCAAGGGAGTGTGAATTACGAATTGCTCTTCCATAGCGAGGTTGAGCGTCACGTTAAGCGAACGTATAAAAGAGTCGCGACAGTCGGGATAGCCTGAGAAGTCTGTTTGCGAAACGCCCGTTACGATATGACGAATGCCACGCTCACGCGCATAAACGGCAGCGATGCTCAAGAAGAAAAGGTTGCGTCCAGGCACAAACGTGTTAGGAGGGCCATCGGCGGGCTTTACTTGATCCATAACGATACTGGAGTCGGTGAGTGAGTTGTGTGCCAACGAACTAATAAAGCTTACGTCCATTTGGTCAAAGTGTACACCAGCCTCCTGTGCTATTTGTTGGGCGATCTCGACTTCGTGTACATGTTTTTGACCATACACAAAACTCAGTGCGTAAACCTCTTTAAAGTGCTTTTTGGCCCAAAACAAGCAGGTGGTAGAGTCTTGTCCACCACTAAATACTACCAAGGCCTTTTCGTGAATAATACCTGTATCAATAGGCAGGTTATGTTGATGTGATGCGTTCATGTTGTATATGAATAATTAAATATCAAAGATTTTCAAAACGTTATAGGAGATTTTTTTGTCATATACGTCCTCCCCTTCATAGCTTTTTAGACAGCGTACAACGCGAATGGTAATAGGGAGTACGATGATTTCGTACAATGTCTTTAACACCACTTGGTTAATCATCAACAAGGGCATAACTGACCAAGGCACTACCCCACCCAATGCTAAGGGAAAGAAAATGAGAGAATCACTCGTTTCACCTACCAAAGTTGACATAATGGCTCGATACGAGAAGTGACGTCCTCCATTTGACTTGAGTTTCATCACACTCATCACATAGGCATTTAAGAAGGAACCTACTAAGAAGGCTAAAAACGAAGCAGCACAAATGCGCGGTGCTAACCCAAAGATAGCGTGGAAGCCTTCTTGCCCTTTCCAATAAGAAGCTCCTGGCAATATATCAGCTACAAAACCGAAGATAACGAACAGGAAGTTCATAAAAAATCCCAACCAAATGATTAAGCGCGCACGGCGATACCCCCACACCTCGACCATACAGTCGTTGATGATGTAAGAGACGGGAAAGACAATGAGTCCTGCGGTTAACTCAAGCGGACCGATACATATTTGCTTCGTTTCGAGCAAATTGGCCGCTATTAAACATACACAAAAGAGTACACCCAACATCATGTAGGTGACACTCACCACAGGTCGACGCTTCGCCCCTGTGGCTGAAGAACATAAATTATTATTTATCATATATCTTGTTTTTTACGAGGTTTACCAAGCACTCGGGGTTATCCTTATTCGGACAACTCATTTTCAGTGTGCAAAGATAGTGCAAGGCGAGCGCAATGCAAAATGAAAGTCAAAAAACTTTCATTTTCATTGCCGAGCCGCAGCCTATCTTATGAATCGTGTGGATAAAACTGCAAGTTATATTTATTCCTTAAAATTATTGCACCCACACATTTCGTTACGAGAGATCAAAAAGTTTCCTTTAATCAAATCGAATATAGGGGGTAAGACGTTCAAAATCTCTTTCACTAAATTCTTTATACAATCGAAGGTCGCGCCAAGAAAGAATGGGTCCATACTGTCGCACATGGTTGACGATGACTTTTGTTTGCTCGTAACTGAGGTAAGGGTGACGCACCAATTCTTTGAACGTGGCATGATTGATACGCAACTGTCTCACTCGCGAATTAGGCTCAAGGGTAAACCACCGCGAAAGTCCTGCAGGCAGTCCTTCGACATCAGCCAATTGGGCGGTGTTGACAAAGCCTCCTAAACGCTCGCGATACTTTACTATCTTTTGTGCGTAATAACTACCCACACCAGGTAGTTGCTTTAAAGCTGTGGTGTCAGAGCTATTGAGAGGCAAGGTAGTACCTTCTGACAATTTGACTTGCTTTTCGTAGGTTACTTCTTCACCCTTTGGCACACCATAATAGGGTTCACGAGGAAAAGGTACATACCTTCCTCTTTGATCAGCTTTAGCGATACGAATATAAGGGCGCAAACGCTGAAAATCGTCTTCAGAAAGTCCATAAAGCCGACGGAGGTCATCAGGCGAACGCCAACGGCCTCTACGCTGACGATACTTCATCATATTATTCACTTGCCACCTACTGAATCCAATGCGTAACAAGGTGGCCGAGTCGGCATGATTAGGGTCGAAAGGAAATAACTGTGTTGCTAAACGAGTGGGTGCATAGGATACATATTCCGACTTTTCTGTTCGCTCGATGGATTTAGCAGCCTCTGATAATGCTTTGCGTTCCTCCGTCGTCAACACATCAGCGCGTTCCTCATCTCGCTGACATTGAGTCACACCAATCGCTATCGCTGCAACTATAAGCAACAACGATAGACATACGGCTGCTAACTGTAGCTCACTACGACGAAGACTATACATAGACTAACTGCTCTTGATTATATTAATACGAGGGTTAATGTGCAAATGTGCAAATGTGCAAATGTGCAAATGTGAGAATGTGTAAATGTGAGAATGTGCAAATGTGAGAATGTGCAAATGTGAGAATGTGCAAATAGTCGCCTCTGTTTGCCACATTCGAAGATACAATACATTATAAATCATTTACACATTTTCCCTGCATTCGCACATTCCCTTATATCCCATAGGTATACCACCACCAATAGGTCTCCCCATAAGAGTTGCGAAGCGTGTTGCAACGTATGGTGCGATTAGAGATGGTATCACCCATATCGCTAAAGTCCTCAAAGTTTGCTTCTATACCACTATCTTGATAACGCACTATAGGCTGTGTACGGCTACGCTGGTAGAGCACTAAAGCCTGAGCGAAATAAGTAGGCAACTTGCCTTGCTGAACCTCACGCGAATAGAAACGATTTATCTCTTGTGCAAAGAGATCGAGTCTGCGCTCTAACAATAAGGCTGAGAGATAATAATCTATAGCTACATTGTTAGCTCTATGCCCCTTGAATGCTGCTAACCAAGCGCAACGTTTAAAATATTGTAATGGAGTCTCATTCACATGACGCGCACTGCCCAATAGGTGTTCTTGATTACTAATTGGAAACAAGAGCCTTTGCTCCTCGTCATTAGGTAAAAGCAAACAAGAAGCTCCACCCCCAGCAGGCACCATTTGTTCAAAGACTTTATTGCCAAGACCATGCTTATGAGTAGTAGCCATTAAATAGCAGCGCATGGCAAACAAACGGGGCGACGTAGTGTATGACTTTTCACCCACCTTATAAGCCCCTTTGGGGTGATCGGATTGCAAGGCTTGTGCTGTACGTAACTCAAAGTGAGTCAAATCGGTAACTCCATTGCCCACACCAACAAATAGACACAATAAAATGAGTTGCAGCAAAGCGACATACGTCTTCTGGCTAAAAGAACGTTGTGAAAACTTATCCGTCCACATCATTACGCCTGCTACTGCAACGGCAGCAATTAACAACCCAATCTGATAATAGATACTTACGAAGGGAGCACTCGTAATAGCTGCCGCCCCCCACCCCACTACGACATAGGGTAAGCGATGATGAATAGTACGCTTTTTTAATACCAACTCAGTACCATGCCCAACCAACACTAATAATAAGGTAAGAACAATAGCTACCGTCCACGGCCAAGGTTTCATATAATGGCCTACCATGCTACTCATGATATAAGCTAATACGTCGTACTGCGCATAGCGAAAGAAGAGCAAGAGAAAGAGTGCAAATACGTAACGAAACATTTTACTTTTGCTTAAAATACGAAAAGAGAAATGAGGCTACAAAGCTACCCTACCCCTTACAGGTGGCAACATTTATAACCTCATTATTTCTTTTTTGTGTGTAACTAAATTCTGCTTACTTAGCAGGAGCAGCAGGAGCAGCAGGAGCTGCAGGAGCTGCGGGAGTAGCAGGTGCTGTAGGTGCAGCCTTTGTGCCCATTACGACAGAGTCAATTGCTGACTGACGAGGAGCGAAGAAGATAGTAGCAACAGAGATTACTACTAATACACCTGCAAGTGTCCAAGTGGCCTTTTCAACAACGTCAGTTGTCTTGCGCACACCCATAATTTGGTTTGAAGCAGAGAAGTTAGAAGCTAAACCGCCACCCTTTGACTCTTGAATGCTCACAATGAACACCAACAAGATAGCAACGATTACAGCCAAAATAACGAGTACTGAATACATTTTCTTTTATTTTTTGTTTTTATTATTTGCTTTAACCGATAGTAAATCTACACACCTTATGCTGAAAGCCGTTGCCTCGCAGTGCCTCAACACATCACGTTGGTTCGCTTTAGAACAACTTTTGTAAGAAAGCGGCCAAAACGCTACAAATCATAACAAATACTACGTACATAGGCGTAAGGTGTTTATCGTTGTTTACTCTTTGCTGTGATTCTTATTAACAATAAGTTTTTGTAAGAATCGTATTTGGTCTGCAAAGTAACTACTTTTTTTCGGATTATTCAAGTTTACTTTGCGTATAATTTCGAGTGCCTTCTCATATCGTTGCTGTTTGATATAGATTTTGGCCAATGTCATGGTTAAATAACCATCTTCTGCACCATCATCAGTCTCGTCGCTATAGTCTGTCACCTCGGGCGTATACTCAGGTTGTTCCTGTAATTGAATGCGATCAGGCTTGTTTTCGATAAAGTCGTCGATGAGTTCAGCACTGCGGTCTGAAGCGGCATCTTTGTTTTTTTCTTGAGTGGATTCTGCATCGTCCAAGTCCAAGAGAAAAGCGGCATAGTCGCCATGCGCATCGGCCGCCGTAGGTTTGCGGTGTGGCGACTGAGGGGCATCGTCTGAAGCAGTGGTGCGTAAAAAGTCGTCAATGAGTGACTGCGTTCGGTCACCCTCTGGTGCACGTTCCTCTTCCTTATGCAAGGGAGTGGGCTGAATTTCGTAGTTAGCCCCTTCTACCATTTTAAATAACACACGGCGGTCGGGCAAATAGAGTGCTGCGCGTCGCAATTCCTCACCAAATGAAGGATCGTGCAATAAGAAGAGATTCTTCAGAAACAAGAGTCGGGCCACCTGATAGTACGGATATTTGGCTACGAGTTCGCGCAACCCGTAGAGCGTATCCTTATTTAAGCGTTCAGGATGATTAATTAGCTCGGCTATTGTATCCATTAATGTATAGTTATTTTACGTTAAGTAGGTGTTCAAAATTAGTTGATATGAATTGGTGCAGTATTTCGTTCGCTTTCGCGCACCTTTTCTCGCCATGGCAAAATGAAAGCAAGCTTTCTTTT
>OOAA01000316.1_pt1 | contig 38127 bp, 23 predicted proteins | sample 1671671 | NCBI WGS metagenome assembly OOAA01 (sample SAMN06348180, study PRJEB24527) | human gut metagenome | biome: human gut; feature: ankylosing spondylitis patient; material: feces | host: Homo sapiens | place: China | collected 2015-10 | reverse complement strand
GTGCCGCAGGCGACTACAACCCGAGGCCACCTCTCAAATCATGCAATCGCCCTGCGTCGCATGCAAGCTTGCTGTGCTTCTCCTGCTGCTCAATCCGGCAGATGTTCTTTTCGGAAATTTTCTTCGCCCTTCACGACTCACGGCGTGTCAGCATGAATTGTTTATCCATCGAGAATGCGTGGGCTTGCGTCCCGCATTCTCCAACCAAAGGAAGACAAACATGTCTGAAGAAAACATCCAGATGCAGGAACAGGACGTCGTCGAAGCGACGCCCGCTGCCAAGCAGGACGAAGCGCCTGCCGAGGTCCGTGTTGAAAGCGCGGCTCAGGAAATCAAAGAAGAGAAGGCGCCTGAAGATTCACAGACCCAGACTTCTGCTGTGGCAAAGAAGGACGAGACCAGACCTCATCCCCGCAAGACCCGCAGCAAGTCCGAGGCGCCGGCCGGCCGTCAGCCGGTTGCTCGTCGTCGTGTCTCGAATCGTGAGTCCGTCCGCAACATGCGCCGCCCGCTTCAGCTCAAGCAGGTGGACGTCACCCTCGAGGGTCCGGACAGCCAGGTCATCAAGCTTGATGCCCAGACGGTGACGCGCGTCATGCGTCTTAATGATGCCTCGCGAAGCAAATGTATCATGAACCTTCGCATTAAACTTCATACCCAGCCTGCACAGCGTCTGCTTGAACGAAACTTCCAGCACGTGTCCTGGTCGGCCGACAAGATCGCCGAATACATCCGACGAAATGTTCGCAACGAAAAGATCGTTGAATTCGAGAATCTGGTCGACGAGGAATGCAGCAAGATCGCCGACCAGTTGAATCAGGGCATTGACTACTTCACCCAGTGCTTGGAAGTTGCCGATCCCGGTGAGATGAAGTACACGGTCAACTACACGGCTCCGGTTGAGTATGAGCTTTCCGTCGAGTCGAATTCCGCCTCCCGGTTCGTGCGTCTTGTGCTCCAGTTCGACCATCTCTGCAAGCTTATCGACGTCCTCACCATCTCCGACCAGATGGGTGATGGTGCCAACGTCAAGCAGGCCAAGGAGGTCATCCGCTGGCGAAACATGATTAACAAGCTCACCACCACGATCATCGGCGGACAGAAGTCAGCACGCCAGCTCATCCTCACCAACCAGATGCCTGCTCAGACGTCGAAGACCGTTGCGGAAGACCTCAAGGAAGCCGCTCAAAATTCCGAGGTTGAAGAGGTTGCGTTTGAAGACGTGGAAGCCGTGAAGGCACTCCCTGACGAGCACGTTGAAGTCGTCGCCGAAGTGGTCGAGGAGAAGGCTCCCGAGGCCCCCTCTTCCGAGGTTTCCGAGGTTGAGGAGACCAAGGCCTCGTGATGGCGCCGGCCTCCTCTTCGGACCTGAAGACAACCCTTTGTTTTTCCAACGAAGGGTTGAGGGAAAGGCTTGAACCGAAGTACCAGGATCCCCTCGCCATAGAAAACATTATGGCGAAGCATAAGCCCTTCGCCATAATCGCGCGCGCGTATATGGCGAAGGGGCATGGTCAAACAGGGGGTGTTCAGTTGCGTTCACCCTGTGTTTCAGGCTCTTCCAAAAGGTTGGTCCGAACATTGAGTCGGGGTTTGCGACATGCCGATCCGACGATGTTCGATGCCCGTCCCGAGGAGTCGCCTCACGTGCGTGCAAGCTAGAAAAAAAGGGAGCCTTGGAGGCTCCCTTGATGCCCTTCCGATCGGAAGGTTCGTGCGTCAGAATGCGACGCGTCCAGTCCTTAAGAAAGGAAGCGGATTTCGTTTTTTTTCGTCATCCTCACAACGGCCGTGACGAATGCTTCATAGGCCCTGAGGTTCTTGTTGACAACCTTGTTGAAGTCGCGCAGGGCGGCGAAATAGAGGAAGAAGCAGCAGAGGGTCGTGCCGATGGAAAGGCCAAGCCAGTTGCCGGTGTACCATCCGCCCACGCCCCAGATCACGAACATCAGAACGAGGTTCAGGTTCGACCATCTGTAGTCGTCCTCATCCGCCGGCGCGGCATCCGCTTCGCGCATTCGTTCTCTGGTCCATGGCGTCAGTTCAGGCAGCCTGTTCCATGCGTCGTCATAGCAGAGCATGGCCACATACCACCCCGGGATCCATCCGGGAATGACGTCGTAAACCTGCAGCGCGATCACCACGATCATCACGAAATTGCTCAGGACGAGCTGTTTGATGACGCGCCTCTGATAGTCGGAACAAACGCGGTTGAAATCAATTGCATCCTGCAGAAGCGTCTCGGCGAGGACCTTCATGTCGAGCATGGAGCGCTGTTCGATGGACCTGAAGGTATTGAAGGAGGTGTCGGAAAACGTATAGTACATGATTCCTACCCTATGTCATTTCGATCATTCGCGTCTGATGAAAAAAGCCTTCGACCTCCCTCATTCACACGTCGTTGCTTCGACTGTACTCCCGCACAAAGGTTCGGATGACTATCGCACGAGAATGTACAATTCCTTGCACTTTCCCTCATTCGAAGTTCAAGTCTGACAACGGCGCCCGGAAACGCCTCTATTCCTAGGGGTTGATTTCCGTACCCTTGCGGGAACGTAATTCAAACTTCCCTCAACTGATGCTTGCGTTTTTGGGTGAGGAATCCCAGACCTTTGGCATAGTTTTATGCGATCGGTTCGGCCTTCTTGGTTGCCTCTTTCGATTGTCCGAAGAATGAAAAAGGAGCGGGGAATTCAAAAACCGCCGCTCCTTGGAATGAGGATTAAATGCGCTTCTGGATGTTGCGCGTCGTCAGACTGATGAACAGCACGGCAGACAGGCAGATGGCCGGGATGATGTACACCGAGAAGCCGAAGGGCGATGCGATGTCCATGAACAGAAGCAGGAATGCGAAGTTCGTCATTCGGGAGAAGTACCTTGCCCGTACCGGCGAGACCCAGTCGAAGTTGGTCTTCTTGATCTCACGCATGTAGAGGCCGTCGAGGACCGCCAGCGTCAGCAGAACGGCGAAGAACGGCAGCCACGTGATGAGATGCGACAGGCGCGCAATCATCAGGTAGAAGTAGTGGAGCGTGGCGTTGCCGCGCTGCTGGGCGTAGACCTGCTGTCTTGCCAGGAATGCGTCTTCACGGATCTTTTTCTCCACCAGAGCCTTGCGCAGACCGGAGTCGATGACGAGCGTCCGATAGATGTTGTCGGCGCGTTCGTAGATGACGTTGGTGTCATCGTCTCCGAACACTCTGGCCACACAGGCCTGCTCCTCGACAATCAGCGCCTTCATGTTGTCGATGGGCATCCACCAGAAGCAGTAGACAAGCTCAAAGAGGACGATGAGACCGAGAATGAGCCTGATGGCCGAAACGTTTTTATCTCCCATCGTTTCCTCCCTTTTTCATGAGTTCGTTCATGAGACTGCGGTTTTGTTCTGTTCGGGAATTCAATTTTTATCCCCCTCTTTAGCAACAAGAATCGGGATGCGGCCCTTGACGATGTGACCGCCCGAGATGCGGGCGATGTATTCCAGACCGGGCAGCAGGCCGAGGAGTTGCGGAGAGATGAGGTCGGCCTCCTCCTCCATCAGGCGTTCACCGAAGTTGGCGCCGTGGACGATGGGCTCCTTCGAGTCGGTGTTCTGCCCCTGCGTGCGCATGACGTACTTGAGACGCGTCTTTGGGATAGGCTCGCAGAAGTATTTCTGCGTCTCTGGATCGAGCGTTCTAAACGCGATGATGTTGTTGACGTTGGCCAGCACCTGCGTGGCCTTGGCCTTGTCCTGCAGCTTGGACTGGAAGTCGGCGAAGGTCTGGGTAGCCACCCAGATACGGAAGCCTGCGCCTCGAGCCTTGTTGAGCATTTGAATGAAGGGATCGTTGACCACTTCGCTTGCTTCGTCGACGAAGATGTTCACGGGTGAGTTGACCTGTCCCAGACGTTCGGAGTAGTCGTAGCGGGAACCGGCCACGCTGGTGAGGTCGGCCAGAATCAGTGAACCGATGGCGGAAGCCGTCTGCCCTGCCTTCATGGCGTCCAGACCGAAGTACGCGACCAGGTTCTGGTTGACGATTCGCTTCATGTCGAGCAGCGGACGCATGTCGCTGTTGTCGTCCGAAGGCGAAAGAATGTCGGCCAGAGAACCCGAGGTGAGCATCTGCATGATCGGCTGGAGCGAGGCGACCATCTTGGAGAAGTGCTCCGCGTCATGATTGAACTGGCTGATGAGACCGTTGAGGCCCGCGTGCGGCCAGGTCGGCTCAATATGCTTGCGGTAATACTTTTCCCACTCGCTGGCGATCCCTCGGGCGTCCTTGCCCATGAAGTCGAACTCTTCCTTGTGAGCTTCGAATTCCTTGTCCACGCGCCTGCCGTAGTTCTGGATGGCATTCGTCACGAGGCGTTCGATGCCGCCCTCAAGCAGCATGCGAAGCCTCAGGAGCGTGGGCTTTTCGTAGCAGAGCATCATGCCTTCAACAAGGTTGTTGATGGCCAGCCAAGAGAAGTTCGAGAAGGTGTCGTTGGACCCGCCGCTGGCAAGCAGGGCGCGAATGCGCTCGGCGATCTCGAAGTTGTTCGAGAAGTTGCGCAACGGGTCAATGCGGATCGACTCTTCTGGAAATGCCAGATGGAACTGCACGAAGTCATTGGCGCGTCCGAGCAGCTTGCAGGCACGCTCCGCGTTGTTCTTCAGTTCCGCGTCACCCTTGGGGTCGATGATGAGCACGGTTTCGCCACGAAGAATGGCCTGAGACACGAGAAGGTCGAGCATTCGGGTGTTGTGAGTGACGATGTAGTCGTCCGTCACGTAGAGCTCCCTCGGATGATCGACCATGATGCACTGGGCCTCGCGGTCGTCCACGTACTCAATGACCTGAATCGGAACGGCATGGGCCGGAGGCGTGTCCTCCCTTCGCTCGATGAGATCCATGCTTTCGATCCAGCCCCGGTAATCCGTATCCGCGAAACGGATGGTCAGGGACTGCGACTCCTGCCCGTCGGTCTGGACGGTCTTCAGAACCGCCTCCGCGTCGACGGACCATGCAAGCTTTTGAAGGCATCCCGCCAGTGCGGCATTCCAAAGGATGATTGCATCGTCGTCTCCCTGCGCATTGCAATGCCGCTTGAGCGTCTTGATGAAGTCCTTGCGGTAGTCCCACGAAGCCTTCTCCTCGATGGTGCGCACGATCCTGACGGGCGACATATTGGTGAACTGGACGGGCGCCACGCCCGTTCTCACGTCGGAGAGGATGTACTTGACGACGGTCTCGGGGTCCGGAAAGACAAGGGGCTTCTCCAGCTGGATGTTTCGTGCGGTCGGCACGAGAATCTGCAGCCCGAGTGCCAGCAGGCCCTTCAGGATCTTCGTGGTGAGCACCACGGGAATCCGACCGGAGGTATCGACGAGCTTTTCCGCAAATTCCACGGAGTCGGCATAGATGTTGGCAGGCGAGAAGTCGAGGAGTTCGAAAAGCTTGTAGAAGCGCTTGCCGCCCTTGAAGGCGCCCTCGAGGACGTGCACCTCCCAGAGATGGTCGAGCGTAGCCTGCGTTGAGCGGCCGTCCCTGAGCCTTATGCGGTAGATCGCCTGAGTGCCCTGAGGATAGATGCCGAGAATCGGCGCCGTGCGTCCGTCGCAGGTGGTGACCTGATCGCCGACCTTGAGGCTGCCCATGGTAACGAAGCCCTTGGGCGTGTGGACGAGCGCATCGAGCGGCTGCGCCTTGCCGGAACCCGGCGTGCCGACGATGAGGGTATGTGCCTCCGTATGCTTCAGAGGTTGCCAGATGTCGCGTTCTTCGGTCTCGACACCATGAATCCAGCGTTGACCGACCTGAGCGGGCTCAAGGTCTTCGGAGTCCATTTTGGCAAGGTCCACCACTTCCTCGGTGCGCTTTTGAATCTCGTAGACGCGCTGCGCATGCTTGGTGCCCCAGACAAAGCCCTTGCCGAGCCACTGGCGCCCTTCATGACCGTGGGCCAGCCTCTGGAGCTCGTCAAAGGTCGTGAAGGTCAGCTCCCTACCCTTGAGGCCGACCTGCATCTCCTGCAGACCACGGCCGCGCCAGAATCGGTAGCCTGCCATGCCTGCACAGAAAGCGCTTGTCGAAAGCCAAACGGGAGCGGGAACCATGCTTGCCATGGTCATGGGGATGCATACGGCGGCCCCTACTCCCCACGTGATCGACGCCCTGATCTGCCAGTTCTGGCGCCAGGGGACTTCGTATCCAAATGCGTTGAGCTTCATAAAAAAATGGCGCGCACTTCCCGATCATCGAGAAGGCGCCGATCTCCTCAGTTGCATGTCTTGTTGAAAAAAATCTTCGTTCCCCGGATCTTGAATCCCATGTAGCCGTTTTCCTCGGCCTGGATTCGTGCCCGGAGTTTGTCTGCCGTGAAGTCGTTGTACTGTTCCACGATGAGCTCCAGACAGGAGTCTTCGAGGGTGCAGACGTCCTTCGTGACAAGAAGCGTCTTGACCCATGGTCCTTGACCGGCTTCGATCTGTGCCGCGAGACTCTCGAAGATCATCTTCATGCTGGCGCCTGCATTCACGTGCAGCTGGATGACTTCTCCTTCGTCGTTCTCAGGTTTGGGTGCCTCAGTCGGATGATGTGGCGATTCCTGAGGCGACCTGTTCGGCTCAACCTCTGCCTTCTCCGGCTTGCCCGACACGATTCGGACTAGCTTTTCCAGAGCCTCAACCGTGTTGTCGGAAAGCTCGAATGCCGTTGCCTTGCGGTACTGGGCGTTGTCGAAGTCCGTTTCAATCGCCTGAAGGACGAATTTCATTTGATTTCTGAAGACCACGCCAAAGGCCGGATCGCCACCTGTCTTGAGCTCGTTCGCTGCGTTTTGCACCAGTGGCTTGCTGCTCACCATCATTTGAGTGAATACCGTGAATCGGCCCTCTTCGAGGGATTTCAGGTTCACCAGGTCGGCCTGCTTCTTCGTACACATGACGTCTATCGTGCGGTAGACGAGTTCGGTTCTGACGCCAGTGATTCGGCACAGGGTTGCGAGCGTTATGGCCGTATCCGTCGTGTCGCGGCAATAAGACGCGGGCGGGATGACGTACACCGTCACAGCCTCCGCCTCATCGCTCAGGTCAATGTCCTTCAGCTTGTCGGCCCATGCGGGCGGAATACGCTGGTCGGCGCGAATTGAATCGGCACGCAGCTTGCGTGCGCAGTCTGAGATGGCCGTCTCGAAGATGAGCTGGCAGAAGTTCTGCGTGAAGGTCTCATGCCGCTTGAGCACCTGACTCATGCTTACCATCAGGGCATCCGTCACTTGCAGCGCTCGCGGATGCTTGTCATCCGCCACAAGCTCTTCAATCGTAGGAATGGGTTTTGCCTGTGCCGGGGGTTCTGATTCGACAGGAGGCGCGGCTTCCGGTTCCTCATCATCCGCATCGACGATCTCCCCTCCGAATTCGTCCGTGCCCTCGTCTTCGGCGCTGGCATGAGCAGACACCTGCACGGCTCTGGGATGATCGTCCAGGAAGCCAGCATCCTCGTACGTTTCGACGAAAGCCTCCGTGTTCATTGCTGCATCCGAAGTTGGATTCTGGGAAGCGGTGTCGGGATCTGCTGCGGGTGCAGCGGCGGTTTGCCCAACCGGGGCTGCAGCGTTTTCCGCCGTCTGCTCCCCGGCCTTTTCGGCCGGCTCCTTTTCGTGTTCGGATTCGGGCTCTATGCGGCGGATGCGATTGGACACCGGGCGAGTGGCCTGTGAAGCGTCCGCCTCACCCTGCTTCTCCTTCTCCTGAACATTCGAGCCCGTGTTCCCGGAAGGAGCGGTAGCGGCTGCGTCGGCAGGATTTGTCGCGGTCGACTGCATGCTTCCGGATTCCTCTTTTTCCTCCCGGTCTGCAGCTTCGGGCGCGGGGTGAGCATTGCTCTTCCCCTCACCCGACGTGTCGGACGTTTCGGAAGATTCGGAAGAATCGGACGAACTGGACGAATCGTTGCCTTCGGCGGCCTGCGTTTCAGGATTCGAAGTTGTTTTTTCGGAAGACGGTTGTGCGGCTGCGTCGCCTGGATTCGTCTGAGTCATCTGAGGATCCTCTTTCTGCGATTCGTCGAAGTCAAGCAGCGTGCCGAAGACGGTGATGTCGTCGACGGTCATGTCCACGAGACGACAGTTCGTTGCATTGGGCACGGAACGCTCGCCAAGAAGACGCGGGGCCTGCGGGATGCGCAGGGCAAGAAAATCCCCGTCTCCTTCGACGTGGATCTTCCAGAGCGGGACCATCTGGAACCCCTGCGCCTGAGTCTCACCCAGCGGCACCTCGTTGGGCGCCGCCACGGTGCTTTCAACAATGAGTCTGGCGACCTCCATGCTGTGGGTGTAGGCGGGGAAGCCCAGTGCCTTGAGCTTCGAAGAGAGAGCCGCAAACGTCAGCTTGTTCCAAAGGACGAAGGCACCGGATTCGAAGACGTAGATCTGTCCCTTGGGCTTGTTGATCGACCAGACGCGCTCATCGAGCAGCTGGTTGACCGCCTCAATGAACTTGATGCCAGTCGGGAAGGCGAACTCCTTGGCAAGCTCTGCGGTGCGCTCGTTCTTGTGAGTCACGAGATCGTACTGAGAGCTTGTCGTGTCCGCTGTCTTGATGATGTTCCAGAGGCGCCCGTAGACATCCGTCGCATTGGACGAGAGCGCCCCCACCAGAATGCGGGCGACGTTCGGATCGCCCTCGGAAAGGAACTGAAGGACGTTCGTCGGGATGATCGAGCGGATGTAGTACGGCGTGTAGAGCTCATGGCTTTCCAGATACCTGCCCTTGCGCCAAATGATCTGGTACTCGGTGCTTTGAGTGCGCAGAGCCCACGTGTAGAGAGGCTCGATCTGAGGAACCCACATCTCGCCCTTGCGGTTCGTGACGGAGATGTCCTCGAAGATCTTGCCGACATCGTGTAGAAGACCGCCCAGAAAGCATGCCAGGCGAAAGCGCGGGAGGCTCCCCTCGAGGCTAAGGCCCGTGCCCTCGACGTACAGGTTGCGGTTCTCGAAGATCTTCAGGGCTCTAAGACCTACGTCCAGCGAGTGCGCAAACAGGCCGCCCAGCGTGGAATGATGCCAGTCTTCGGAAGCCGGCAACAGCTGGACCCATGCGGCGAAGTTCTCCACGGGCACCATGAAGTACGGGATGAACATGTCTTCCTGAAATCCGCTTTGCTGGCTTACCTTGGACATGATGTAGGCCTGTGCCTTCACCATGTCTCTGGGGTGCTTGATCTGGATGTACTGTTGCGGCTTTGGATACGACACGTCCATGTCGTAGTCGACGGGCATGCGCGTCGACTGGATGATGCGATAGAGGTCGTTCTGAGAAAGCTGGGAGGCCGGTTTGCGAGCCGCCGCCTCGTCTCGCCTGCGCATCTCTTCTACCGTCGACGTGCCGTGAGGGGGCGTCTCCTTCTTCTTCGTTGGCCAAAACTTTTTGATGGGGTTGAACATGGCTCAGATGAAGTGGAATCCTGAACCCATGATCGTTGCAAAAAAACGGCCCCTTGTGAGAGAAAAAATTTCCGATTTGGCTAATGGACCATGTTTCCCCATCGGGAACTCTTCGATGTTCGGTCCTGCAAGTGCGCCAAATGTTTCGTCAGGCAGCGATGCAAAGATTTGCTTACCTTTTTTGGGAGCTGTGTTTGCCCGAAGGTTTTCGAGCTTTTAGGTTGCTGAGGAACTTTCTGACAATTTGTTCACCCCGATTTACCTGTGAGCGGGGCATGATGACTGGACCAAACAAAAATTCCACGACCGACCATGACACTTCCCAACTCCAGCGAACAGACGCTCGCGCTTCATCTCAACTCAACTTTGCGTTCCCTGCCTTTGGCCGTTGACTGGCTTTCCGCCTGCGAAGTAAAGACCACGGGCGGCATTTACAACCCAGCTGATGTCTGCAGGTGCCTTGTGGCAACCATTGAGGAGCTCACCTTTTTCAGATCCGTTGAATTCGAGAAGGGTTACAGACCGGCCCTTCAGGATCTTTCCGTCGACTTCAGATGCCGTATCGACAATTTCTCGAAGTCGGTCAATGCGGAGCATGAAGTGAATCGAGCCGTTTGCTACGCCAAGCTCTTTGCGGACATGGAGGACGGTGTCGACACCGCTCCTCTGAGGGCGACCCTCATGAACGCCAGAACGGTTGCCGGCAGCAGTCAGGAAACGTTCCTCTCCCGGCTTTTCCTTGCCCTGACCTGCGTCACCCTGATTTTATTCGAGATCATGGATGCCAAGGTCGGCATGGACTGGATGGATCGAATCATCTTTTGAGAGATTCGAACGGAAAAGCGGTGGAAGCGGCCTCTGGAGGAAGAGAAAAGGTAGGAGCCGTCCCACCGCTTTTTTGGTTTACGGCCATGGACGAGTCTCGAAAGAAGGAGACCGTCCGGCCGTGTTGTTGAGAGGTCGTGCATCAGGGAATCACGTTCTTGACGATGTCCATGATTTCCACGTCCTTGGAGTTCACTCTGCGAACTTCGCTTTCCCCCTCGACGTAGATCGGAAGGAAGGCTCGTCCGTTGAGCTTCTGAATGTCGTCATCGAAGCTCAGGGTTCCGTTGACATAGGTTCCGGATGCCCTGTCGACCCAGCGCACCATCACGCGGATGGCTGTTTCAGGACCGGCGAAGTTGCCCGAAGGACCGATGGGCACGTACTGGTGAAAGTCTGAGGAATCATCGTTCGATTCATCAGGATCCGCACCGGCAGCGTCGTCAACGTCCAGATCATGGCTTTCGTCGGCATCCTGTTTTTCATCACTGTCAGCCGAACTGGACAAAGGCAGATTGTCTTCTTCGAGGAGCCCCAGATCGTCGTCTGTGACGACCAGCGGGCGCCTGTCCAGATCATCGTTCTCGGGATCTCCATTGGGGAAGTCCTGCGTTTGTCCGTCGATGATTTTTTGATTGTAATCGCCGCCTTCCGGCGTTTCGGCGCCTTTCGAAGAAACTGCATCCGGCGGCGGCACCAGCGTGGGATGTTTCTGAATGGGCTTCTTGTCTTCAGAGTTTTTGTTCAGGGCCTTCTGAATGTCTCCACGCGTGATGGTCGGGATCTGGCGATGTCCCTCTTCGTCAAGTGTCACGCCCTTGATGGCGCGTTCGTAGAGCTCTGTGGCCAGTCCGACGTTTTCCTTCACCAGGTTGATGTAGAGGATTGCTGCGGACGGGTCGTTGATGAAGCCTTCGTTGCAGACTTTCTTGACGAAAGGATCCGCAGTGGCGATGGTCAGGAGTCTGCTGATCTGGCTATAGGGAATGCCGACGGTGGCGCCGAGCTGGCGAACCGTGTACTTCCTTCCGGTCTCCGGGTTCGTGTGATTCTGCAGCACCAGAAGCTTGTCGGCCACGTCCATGAGCCTGACCTGCTTTCGTGCCGTGTTTTCGGAGACCTGAACGAAGTCCGCCTGTTCCGGGGTCAGGTTGAGGATGATGCCCCGGATTGTGTCCCTGCCGAGCTTTGTAACCGCGTTGTAGCGGCGTTCACCGGCCACGAGGATCAACCCCTTGCCACCTGCGGGAAGATCGCCGTAGCGAAGCGTGATCGGGTTTGTGAGGCCGTTTTGCTCGATGGAGTGCATGAGCTGCTCCAAAGCCTCGGACTCCTTGTCCTCGTCCACGTCCTGACGAACCTGAGGGAGAATCGTGACGTCCTTCAAGGGGATGTCCTGCACACGACCATAGGCCGTGTAGTCAATTCCGCCCTCGGGGACGGTCTGTACGGTCTTGTTGATTCCGTTAAGCGACATGTTGAGAAGGGTCTTGGTCATGTCGAGACATTCCCTGGAGACCTTCTTGCTTGAGGGGGACTTTCTCCCTTTCAGTATTTCCTTCACAGCCAACTCCTTCTCCTTCACTGCTTTACTGAAGCGCCTTCTCGTTGGTTTCCGCTCGCTCCAGAACTTCAAGGTTGAATTGAATGATTTCGTTCTTTGCTATCACTTGGTAACGCTCCGTCCAGATTGCATCGCCGTGGTACGAGGCGTTTTTCAGGCCCTTACGGTAGCCGATAACGTTCTTGAAAATAATTTCCGGGAACTGCTTGTAGATTTCGGAGACATAGTTTTTCGCCTCGGAAACCTCCACGGCAGAGTTAACTACGGCGCCAAGGAACTTCGGATAATCCTGATGTTCTTCCGTAATCTTTTCAATAACGAGTCTCGTCATGTCGGCAAGATTCCTCATATCGGAGATACCTTCGATGCCGAAACCACCGAAACCAATCGGCGAAATCACGTAGTGAGCCATGAAGAGAGCTGCCATGACAAGGTTGCCGGCAGCCGGCGGGCAATCCACCACAACCACATCGTAACGCTCAAAGACTTCGCTGATGCGGGTCTGGGCGTAATAAATGTCATTGAGGCTCATCTTGGAGACTTCTGCCAGACGAAGATCGCGTCGCGGCGTGCCGATGAGGTCGACTCCCTTCGAGGTCTTCACAGGCTCCACCTGCTCGCAGTCGGGATTGAAGAGCTCGAGCGTCATGGCCTGACCAAGAATGGGAGCGCCGTTTTCGTCGCTGTCGGCAAGAGCCTTCGTAAAGTCACCTTGCTGGTCGAAGTCCATGCACAGAACTTTCTTCCCAAGAACGGACGAGCAGTACAGGGCGAACTGAATGGCCAGAGTGGTTTTTCCGACGCCGCCCTTCTGATTCGCAAAGGCGAAGACGAGAGGCCAGTCACGGTCTGCAAAAAGCTGAGTAGTGGACATATCCATATCCTTAAAAGGGTGAATGACAAAGCCATTCTAGGCAGGGGGGCTCGATCGCGTGACGAACGCACGAGTGTCCTGTGGAAAAACGGAGTCGGGCTTGTTCGTTGAGAACAAGCTAGGGCCCTGTTTCACAGGGCCTAGATAATAATAGATAACGCAGGTTCGAAAATCCCCGAAACGCCTGTCGCACAGTCAAAGACAGCGACGGGGGCGCGGCAGTTGGACACCTTTTTGGCGTGGCCGGACACCGAAGCTGGCGTGACCGGACACCAAAACGGCCAAAAATAGCCTTTTTCAGTTTGGAGCGGACACCGAAACGCGGTTTTTTTGCAAATTATGCCAGTTTTTGTTTCTGTCGGACACCGAGGAAGGGGTGTCTGTACTGGAGCGGACACCTCATTTATTAGGTTTCGGGGTGCAAATGACTAGGTTTTGTCCCGCCGAAAGGTGGTTGCGTGTTCGCATGCGAACAAAACTAGGTCATCGGGTTCCGTTGAGCCCAGAAAAAGGCGTTCCCGTGTTCGCATGCGAACAAGACCTCGGGTTGCTGGAAGCTCGAGAAAGGTGCTCGCGTGTTCGCATGCGAACAAGACCTCGGGGAGCCGGAAGCCCCAGAAAGGTGCTCGCGTGTTCGCATGCGAACAAAACCTCGGGTTGCCGGAAGCTCGAGAAAGGTGCTCGCGTGTTCGCATGCGAACAAGACCTCGGGGAGCTGGAAGCTCGAGAAAGGCGCCCGCGTGTTCGCATGCGAACAAGAACCTTGGCTGGCTTTTTTGTCTAAATGGAATTTTTTTCTCACAGCCTCCACCATTTTTATGGTAGGCGCGGTTGGCGCGGACACCTCATCGTTTTTGGCGCCTTCGGTGTCCGATCCCCGTTTTGGGTTTCATCCAGCGTGGTCCCATCAATCTTCTTTGCAGGCTTTCAGTCTGTCATGCAGCGGGTGTCCGGTTGCCGCTGTGGTGCCGGTGTCTGGTTCCCGCAGTAGCGCGGTGTCCATTCTCCGCAGTTCTGTGGTGTCCGGTTGTCGCTTTTTCCTGGTGTCCGTTTGCCGCACTCTTGATTGAATTGGAGGAACAAAAAAACGCCCCGGTCTGATGACTGGAGCGTTCGTTTGGGGCCCTTGTTTCTTCTCTATTTTTTGTTGGAAAGAAGTCCCGGCTTGAGCGTGCCGAAGTTGATGTAAAAGCGGATCTTGGGTCTGTTCGTCGCGGACGGAAGAATCTGGTAGGTCTCGATGACTCCCTTTTCAATGAGTTCTTCAGAGGCGGCGGTGACGGCCAGCCAGAAGTCGCGCAGACGAGTGCCTTCCCATCCGAGATACTGAATGAGTTTTTCCTCAGTTATCTCGTAGATGGGGTTCGTGCTGCAGGTGGAGAGCAGACGATGGATCACGCGGGCATGACCGGACTTAAGCTGCAGACGAACGGGCGTGTAGACGAGCGTGACGGGAAACTGACTGAAGATGAGTTGCCAGGTCTTGTCCAGAACGATGCTTATCATGCCATTGTCGAAACTGACCGATTCGAAGATGTGGAAGAGCGTGTACTGGCCGTGATCCGCACTGATGTTGAGGTCTGTGCTCCTCAGGGAAAAGAGGCTTTGAGACAGGACCTCGAGGCGCTGGTGCAGCCAAACCGAATTCGTGCCCCCCTTCTTCCTGTTGAGATACTGCAGGAGATAGGAGGTCGTAACTTGCAGGACGTTTCTCGATGCCGGCGCCTGGTGCCTTGAGAAGATGTTGAAGATCGCCATGATGATCTCCTCGTCTCGATAGTCGAGACGCTCACCATTGACGTAGTACACGTCGTAAAACGCGTACTTGCCGATCTTCCTTTCCCGGATGAAGGATGATTGCCGATTGCGAGGCTTGAATGACGTGAAAAGACTCGACACTGCGAGAGGACTCGTCATCGGCTGAAAGTGCTTCGGGGTGGCGGGAACCAACACCGCCCTCTCGTCAGGAAGATTCGTGACAATGTCTGTCGACGTTTTCTTCGTCTTGAGATTGACAGATACCTTTCTGGGAGTGGAATCCGTCTTTTGGGCGGATTGCCTGTTTTTCAGAATGTTCTGAAGCAGAAGCTCGTCTTCTGTTTGCTGAAGGTCGGGCATGGCCGTTGCTGGCAAAAATTTTGCTTGTGGAATGGGCATTCTAACAGAAAAACAAGGAGGTGTCCGATTGTCGCGCCAGATCGCCTACTCTTGCAGGGGATTCGGCGGAAGGTGTCTGCTCGCGCCACATTCACGGTGTGTTTTCGCGTCTCTTGGTGATGACGGGAACCGGGAGAGCGGGGAGATCAAGTTCCTTCTTTTTGACATTGCGCGTTCGGGTGACGGCGTCCTTGTAAAGACGTAGCGCAGCCCTGACATCCGCCAGCATTGCAGCGCGCTCCCTGATGAGCGTGAGTTCCGCCTCAACGCTCTTGACGCGGGGCACGACCCACGCAGGAAGCTTGCTCCACTGTCTGACGCTGTAGCCGAACTTGTTGTGCGGTTCAATGCGCTCAGAGCGGATGACGGGCTTGGGACTGTTGGCGAACTTCACGAACTTCTGGACGTTCCAGTCAATCGTGAGCGAGTTGTCGCGAAAGCGCCAGCGCAGGAGCAGGTATACGCGGTCCTTTTCACGCTGGGTCGCATTCTTTTGTTTTTGCCACAGGTAGTAGTCGTCGCAGATCTTCTTGGCTTCCACGGCGAGCACCAGAAGCTCATGGCGCAGCCCGCTGTCGATTTCCGACAGGGCCTCGTTGGTGAGCGACTGCATGCTTGACCATCCGATGCCGCTGATGACGGAGCGGGTGGTCTCTGTGTTGTTGGCGACAAGCGATTCCAGATCGGAGAGTTCAATTGCCATAAATGTTGAGCGGCGCACAAGCCTCCGGCTTCAGTCGGAGAAAAGGCGCCGTCCTCCTTTTGGAAAAAAGATTGTTCAGGCGTGACCGCTCTCGCCCGTGAGCATGCAGACGGGACAGTGCGGGCTGTTGAGACCGAAGAAAGAGAACTTCTGGCCGCACTTGACGCAGTGCTCCTCGCGCACGAGGGTCTTGCCGGTTGCAATGTCGTCCATGAGACGCGCAGCGCAGGTAATGCTGAATTCGCGGTCTGCATAGCGGCAGATCTCTTTCGGGAGGTCGGGACAGACCTGGAATCGGAAGAATTGATAGACCGTGACGAGGAACATGGGGCGGCGCGCCTGCGACCGGGTGCCGTTGCGGTAAATGGTCAGATAGAGCGTCGCGAGCGTATTGCCCATCTTGGAGTTGATCCTGCCCGTGTCCGGGCCCTGCTTCGTGTTGATGCCGGACGCCATCAGGTGTTTGTTGACCGTCGTGCACTTGCCGCCCGCATCCTTGGTCAGGTCTTCAAAGAAGGGCTTGGCTCTGGCGTGCGGGACGTGGTTGTAGATCATGAAAAGATAGTGGACCAGGAAAGGCTCCTGATAGCGCTCCAGTTTGTTGGCCGTCTCGTAGGTCTCCTCGAGCTGAGGCGCGTCGTAAATGGTGCCCAGTGCGGACATGCAGAAGAAGGTCTTGCGGTTCTTGCCTCCGGGTCTGCCCTCGCCTTCGGACTCGCCGCTCGGGCGCCTGACCAATTCGTGACCGTCCATGTCGTCCACCGACTTGTTGAAGCTGGGCGCGGAGGCGGTCTCCAGCTGGATGCGGGCAGACATCGACTGCGGCTCCTCGGGAATGTCGGAGATGAGCGCCATGATGCAGCGCATGCGTGCGGCCGTGACCACATCGAGGTCGTCCGACGTGAGAAGCGTCGTGAGGTCTTCTACCGAAACGCGGGGCTTGAAGAAAAGCCCCTTGTTCATGACGCGCATGATGGCAAAGTCGTTGTACGCATTGATCGACGAGATCAGAGTCGGCGTGAGCCCCGTCAGAATGCGGGCAAAGTAATGAATGTAGTAGAGACTTTGCTTGACGAGTTGACGAAGAAAGCAAAGATATCCCGCCTGGGCGTCTCGGTCGTTGTCGGAGAGTCTCCGACCTTCGCCGGCAGGCTTTGTTTCCAGAGGCCTGTACGCCCTGTTGAGGGTCTGGCGTACGCTCTTTTCATCTTCGGGCTTGAAAAGAATGCCCGTGCGGAAGTTGAGTCGATTGAGGGCGCGTTCCAGCGGGCGCTGCCTGTCACCCATGTCACGCCCAGCCTTGACGGCCGACTGGAAGGCGAGATCGTCCGCGTAAATGCTCGAGAGGAGTTCCGCGAACTTCGGAGTGAGGCCGTAGTTGTAGCTGGCTTCCTTCGTATCTGCATAGCACGCCGCCATGACGTGGTACAGAAATTCAGTATTGAAGGCGCCGATGCCTACGACATCGAAGTTGTGGACGACGTTAGTCCATAGAAAGTAAGGTTGCCCCCCCCCCCCCTGCGTGATAGTTTTTCCCTTTTGAACAGTCATTCCGATCTTACAACAAAAAGCAAATGAAAGAGGTTTTTTCGTGCGATTGTCACGTGGGCTTAGATAAGGTGATATGTATTCTAAGCGTACACAACATTGATCGCATCTGGCGTGATTATAAAATTTTGAATGCGAGAAAGTGAAGATCCCACGAACTCTTGGAATTTTGAGGAAAAAACTATGCGTGAAGAAAAGAAAACCATGACGACGTGCGCCCAAGTGGCCACGCCGACTCTGCTTGCAACGGGCCGCTACACTTTCACGCAGAATCTGGTGCGCGACTGTCTGGCTTGCGGCCGATCGTATGCAACGCAGTTCGTGGAAGGTCTTGACAGTCTGTGGGTGACTGATCTGAATCGGGAGCAGGCTGCCGTGTACTGTCTGGACAAGATGAAAACCTTCCGTTCTCGTCAGGTTTACGACAAGGCGGAAATCGAGGCGAGGCTGCGTGAGGTGACGGTGTCGGAGGCCGAGACCGTGCGCTTTCCGATGTCCTACTTTGCCGAGGATCCGGTTGCTTTCCGCAGGGCCTTCCACCATGAGCGCAATGCCTTTCTGGAGCAGCGCAGCATCAGTGAGACCCGCCAGCAGGCGGCGGTCGTCAGGTCGATGCGCAACTGGGGCTGCATGAAGCTGCTCTCCGAAGAGGGCCGCAATCAGCTCTTCGAATACAAGAGCGACATGCTCAAGCTGGGATCCGCCCGCAACGTCGACGACATTCCGATTCCGCGCCTGCGCGTGACGATGCCCGTCGCAGGCTTTCCCCGCTTCAAGGTGCTCGGCGACTTCGCCGAAGACGTTCTCGGCAATCGGGCAAGCCGTGCGGGCTACAGGCTGGCACGTCAGTGGGGGCTCGTCAGGCATACCATCAATCTGAGCTCTCTCTTCGAAGAGACGCCCGACAGGCCGTGGGAGATCGTGCGCTACTCGCCGGGCCTGAGGTTCGGGCGCCCGATTCACCAACCCGACTATCTTCTGGGAGCGAGCGTCGTGATGACTGCGCAGCGTGCGGCGGCGATTGTCGGAGTCGAGAACTTTGACGGGCAATGGCTTCTGACGGCGAGGGATCTGGCGAATCCGGCCGATGCGCCCCGGGACATTGCCTGGTTCGGCGCCGCGCACAAGCGCCTGAGCGAGGAGATCCCCGACTATCATTACGGGAGCTACCTCAACTTCAATTCCTTTGCCAAGGTTGCCCCATGAGTCAAGATCTTCGAGAAGAGCTCGCAGCACAAACGACCACTTATGAACAGCGTCTCATCGGCGCCGCAGTCTGCTCCACCGACATAGCCGTGCGCATGGTGTCCGTTCTGAAGAAGGAGGAGCTCTATACCCAGTGGATTCGTCATGTTTTCGAAGCCGTCCGGCGCATCGTGTCCCGTGACGGCAAAGTCAACGTGGATGCGGTCGAGCTTGAGCTTTCCCGCCTGCCCAGCCTCGGTCAGCAGGAGCAGGGCGAGATTATGGCGCGCTTGTGTGCGGTGTCGGAGCCTGCCAGCAATGATCTGGCAGGCGCTCTGATCGAGTACGTGCATGAGTTGAGCTTCCGCCGTCGCGTCGCATCCGTCTGCATGGACATGGTCAACAACACGCGTGATCTTTCGCTGCCTGTGGATGACTGGTACACGGGCTTTCAAACCCGGATTCAAACGCTGGACGCTTCTCGTGCGGTGCAGGAGGAGCACCAGTTCGATCTGGGAGATACGGTCAAGCGATGGGCATTGCATCACTACAAGGGCGAGGCGAAGCGCATTGCCACGGGCTTTCCGATGCTCGACAACATGCTCGGCGGCGGGTTCGGTCATGGCGAGCTCATTATCCTTGGCGGCCGTCCCGGGCAGGGCAAGACGACGCTGGCCATCAACTTCCTGCAGAACATTGCGATCAGGGACGAAGTCCCGTCACTCTTCTGCACGCTTGAGATGTCGGACGTTGACGTGTTCGATCGTCTGGTGTGCCAGGAAAGCAATCTGAGGCCCTCCGAATTCAATGAGCACGGCTACATCGGAAGCGTGCTCAGCCGCTATGCCAGCATGCAGGATGCGCAGGAAGGCGAATCCACGGACAGGCCCCGCATGAAGTTCGTCAGTCCGCCCCTTCGTCTTCAGACCCGCAGCGAGCGCATTGACCAGATCGAGTATGCGGCGCGCAGGGCTGCCAGAGCCGTCAAGGCCAAGTACGGCAAGCCTCTGGGATTCATCGTGGTCGACTATCTTCAGCGTCTTCGCCTCCTGCCGGAGGAAAGCATGAGAAACCGCAACTACGACATCGGGGAGATCGCGAACCGACTGAAGAATCTCGCGCTTGAGCTCCAGTGTGCGGTAGTGGTGCTTTCCCAGCTTTCGCGACAGATCGAAAACGGTCAGAACCGCACCGGTGATCCGCGACTGTCGGACCTGCGTGACTCGGGCGAAATCGAGGCGCATGCCGACGTGGTGATGTTCATCACTTCGGGCAAGTCGGGTTCGGGCAAACGCAACTCGGCGCTGGCGACTTCGGATGAAACCGACGTGCGCATCTCGGTCGAGAAAAACCGTACGAACGCCACCGGCACGATCCCGATGCGCTTCAACGGACGGCGCTACTACTTCAGGGAAACGGGCATGCCCGTGCCGCCGATCGTGCCGCCTGATCGACAGTGAACGGCTGGAAACCCCTGTGCCACTGCAGATCGCCGTTTGTTCATGCCCGTGAGGGCGTGATCTGACGAATACGATTCAAAAATGTTTGGATCAAAGCAAGGAGGGATATTCGTGGCTATCTGCAACCGCACGCTTGCGACCAAAGTCGCTGCGCAAACAGGCTTGAGCATTGCTCAGGCCAAACGAGTTCTGCACGTGGTATGGGATGAGATCCAGTATGCCGTCGAGCTCGACGAGCGCGTGGTCATCACCGGCTTCGGCGTTTTCTCACAGACCCAGAGAAAGGGCAGGAGATTCAAGAAGATCGGTACGCTGGAAGACGGATATGCCAAGCCGGTCTGCACCCTGTACTTCAAGCCTTCCAAGAAGGTACGCTTTCGGACGAAGGTCGAATGAGAAAAGCCCCCTTTCGGGGACTTTTTCGTTGGGGCGGAAGGCTCCAGAATCAATGGAGGGTCTTGGCCGGCTCAAGCCTGGTGGCCTTGACGGGCTTCTTGTCAGCCTTCTTGGCGGCGGGCTTTTCGGTCTTGTCGGCTTTGCCCTCGGCTTCTTCCGGATCACCCAGACGCAGGCCCTGAACAAGCCAGTCGTCCTCGACCTTCTTCACATCAAGGATGAGCGCCTTGGGGGCAAGCTCGGGCAGGCGCGGATCGTCGGCGGGAAGCACCACGATGACGGGGGTCCCGCCCTGCTTGGCGACGCCGATGCGGTTGGTCAGATAGGCCACGAGCACGTGATCGTCGGCGAGCTTGGCTTCCTTGGCCGGCGTGCCGAGCGTCACGAGGAAGGGCTTGATGGAGGTTTCACCAACCTTGACGGGGATGCCGACGGGGCCCTGCGGCATGACGACGGCAGGTTCCTGAGGCGCCTGCTCGGCATCGGCCTTGACGGGCATCGTCGGACCGCAGCCGGCAATCATGAGTGCGGCGGCGGCCGCCATCAGGGTGCGGGTGTATTTCATGTCTTGTTCTCCTTTTGGCTTGTGTTTGTTCAGGCGTTGCGGGCCTTGACGGCATCGAGGAAAGGCGTGAGCCAGTCGTCGGGGTTGTCGCCGTACTTGGCGCGGATTTCATCCAGAATGGCCACGTTGTCGGTCGAACCGGAGAGGATCGGCAACACGTCGGGCATGAACCCGAGGTTCAGCTTGCACATGGCGCTCTGGGATTCGCGTGCGTTGAGGCCGCCCGAAGAGCCGCCCTGCTTGATGAGCATGGCTCGGCTGTCGGGACTGAGTCTGGAGATGATCGCGAATTCCGCTTCGGTGACGCGGAAGTGCTTCGTGTAGTCTTCGGCCCGGGCCTTGGTGTTCGGGAGGAAGATCATGGTGTTGCACTGCTGGATCAGAGAGCTTGCGATCGGGCTCTCGATCACGTCGGAGGGCTCCTGAGTCGCGAAGACTGCAAAGCCGTTCTGCTTTCGAATGGTCTTGACCTTGTTCTTGACGTATTCGCCCACTTCCTCATCCTGCAGATACTTCCAGAATTCGTCCATGACGAAGAAGAAGCGCCTGCCGTCGATGATCGACTCCATGCGGTAGAGGAGGTAGTAGGTGACGGGGGAGCAGATTTCCCGGTTGTCGAGGAATTCGCTACCGTCGATGCCGAAGATGTCGAAGCGGTTGAAGTCAAGTTCGTCCGTGGGGTTGTCGAAGACCCATGCGAGGGGGCCGTCGCCGAACCAGCGCTGCAGGCGCTTGGGCAGCGAGTTTTCGCTTCCGAGGTCCTTGCCTTCGACGATGAAGCTCTGCAGGGCCTCGAGGCGGCGGAGCTGCGGCGGCATCTTGAGGACGTTGCGGATGGCGTTCGACAGGCGCAGCTCCTCCTGTGCGGTGAGCGGGTTTTCCGCGTGTCCCACGAGCATCTTCACGAGGCGTTCCAGGAACGCGATGTTCGTGGGCGTGTCCTCGAGCATGAAGGGGTTGAAGCCCGTGGGCTTGCCGTTTTCAAGCGTCAGGTATCCGCCGCCCATGGCTCGAATGGCGATTTCGGCGCCGCGATCCTTGTCGAAGAAGATGCAGGAGAGCCTGTCGTGCTCGGTGCGGTACTTCTGGGCGCAGGCGACGAGGAAGTTCGCGAGAACGGTCTTGCCAGCGCCCGACATCCCGAGGATGAGCGTATTGGCCAACGTCTTGTCGCCGTAGGAGTTCTTGCCGTAGGGCGAAGTGTGGAAGTTGAAGTAGTAGGGCTGGTCCGAAGGCGTCAGCAGGAGGCAGACGGCCTCGCCCCAGGGGTTTCCGTTTCGCTTGCCAGGATAGAAGCTGTGCAGCGGCGCCATGTGCGCGAAGTTCACGGTCGTGAGGTTCGCGATGCGGGGACGCAGCTTGAAGTTGCAGGGCGACATCGAGAAGAAGGAGGCGGCAGCGGCCAGCGTCGAGACGAAGGGGACGAAGCCGGTGGCCGTCAGTTTCGTAAAGGCGTCACGGGTGTTGGCGCGGCACGTCTTTTCGTTTTCGCCGAAGATCGTGAGCGTGTAGGAATACTGTCCCAGACCGAAGCTGCCGTTGGTGATGCCGTCGAGGGCGATGTTGATGGCCGCGATCTGGGAGACCGAGTCGTCGGCCGAGGCCATGAGCTGCTTTTGCTGCGCCTTGAGCGTGCTCTTGGCGTCGACGGTGGCCATGAAGCAGAAGGTCTGGCTTTCGATGAACTCATAGGGGCGCACGCTTGCGGTGTCCGGGTAGAGTAGATTGTCGAAGATCCCGGAGGCGGTGACCGAAGCGTAGTCCTTGAGCTCGATGATCTGTGCATAGCGCGAGTCGGTCGGCGTCTGCAACTGCAGGATGTCGTTGCCGACGAAGACGTAGGCGTTGCCCAGAATCTGATGCAGCGGGCGGTCGGGAATGCGCACGGCCTGCCAGACGCCCGTCAGAAGGAAGTTGTAGAACGAGAGCTGTTCGGAGCAGAAGACCTTGTCCTTGACGTGGTATTCCCCCAGACGCACGAGGCCGTAGGAGCCGAGGGAGCGTTCGAGCTGGTCGCAGATGTTCCCGAAGGTGTTGAGCCTTTCCCTGAGTTCCATCTTGACCTCGTCGAACGAGCGCACGCGAGAGGAGGCCATGGCGTTGAGCATGCTGGCCTTGCGCATGATGAGCGTCACGTAGAGCTCGGTGGCCATCAGGGCGTGTTCGCCGATGGCCAGATTGTAGTTCGAGGTCAGATAGTCGAGGAAGAGTCCCTGATGCGTGCTCGAGAGCGAGTCCTTGATGTGGCGCCTGACGCGATGGATCTGGATGGCCATTTCGGGACGATTGAGCGCGCGAAGGAGCGTGTTGATCTGCTCGGACGCAAAGGCGATCGAATCATTGTCCGCCGTTTCGAAAGGGATGCCGGCCACCTTCCAGGTGGCGATCATCTCGCCGGATCGGCACATCACGACGCCGGGCGCGACGACGCTGGAGAGCTGCACATAGGGTTCGATGCTGGCTTCCTGCTGTGCCTTTTCTAAGTTCGTCTGTACAGTCAAGGGAGGCTCCTGAATGAGATTATTTGCGGCGCTTCTCGGCTACGGGACTGAAGTACGTGAGGCCGTTGTGCAGGCCGCGATTGCGAAGCGACCGGATGTTCGTGAGGCAGAAGAGGGCGATCTGGTGAAATATCTGATCGTCGGTCTTCGCGATCTGCTTCATGATGAAGAGCGCCACGGGAATGGCGAGCATGAACGCGATCTTTGCTGTTACCGTGAAGAGGAGCAGAAAGATGAACGTCACGAAGGCGGCTGCCTTGGTTGGAATGCCCCAGATCGTCGCGGGGCGGGTGGCGCCCTTGAAGATCGGAGCGGTTGTGTCGTTTTGGTCGTAATACATGCGAAAAAGGCCGGGGTTGACGAACCCCGGCTTGGGTTGGTGAGCGATGGCGCTCCCGTCAGGAGCCCTGACCCATGACCATGTCGACCCACCACTGGGCCGTGCCGCAGATGAGACCGCCGCCGATCGGGGCGATGAGCTGGTCGAGACGGGCGCCCTGAACGAAGAACTTCCAGCCTGCGAAGCAGAAGAAGATCACGCCGAGGATCGGGCTGATCGTCGTCATGGCGTTGTAGATCTCGTTGAAGAGGTCGGTCGGAACGCTCAGACCACCGGCAGCCATGGCGCGGTGAGCCGGAACGGCACTCATGAAGGCGATCGGAAGATAACGCTTCACGGCAGCTTTAATATTCATCGGAAATACTCCTTGAGGGATTAGAAAATGAGCGACTGCTCCGGTTTTTCAACCTTGAACACCAGAGGTGCTTCGGGCTTGGGCTGCATCAGTGACGAGAGCGACGGAACGGTCGGTCTGACCCTGTCGATCACGGATTGAATGCGGGCCTCCATGTCCTTTTCGGGCATGCGGGTTGCGAAAAAACAGGCCAGAAGCGGACGGAGCTTGTCGTCCGTCTGCTCCACAGCCCGGGTCTTGAAGCACGCCTTGAGCTCCTGAGCCGCCAGTCTGAGATTCGTGCAGGGCTCGAGCGCGTCCTCGGGACGCAGGCCCGCCTTCTCGACCGTCTTCACGTTGACCTGCAGCAGGCCGATGAGCCAGCCGCCTTCGGGCGAATTCTTCTTGTCCGCCAGCACGGCCGTCGCATCCGCCGGATTGGCGTAAGGCAGCGTCTCGCCGCCGAACGGCGTCAGCGCGTAGGGCTCGACGTTCGAGAGTTCGCGTGCCAGAACGGAAATCGTCTCGGGGTCCACGCCCGGCGCGCATTTCACGACGTCGACCTCCACGGCCCGTGCGCAAAGCGTCGCGGCCGCAAGCGCGGACGTCAGAAGAAAACGAACGACAAAGGGTTTCAGCATGTCAGCATCAGGGTTCAAGACGAGTGCCATCTTGGCACTGCATGAACGGGTTTTGAACAAACGTTTTTTCAAATAAGCGCCAATCACCCGGAAGTGCGAGCGCCTTCGCATTTCTCGACGAATCAGTATTCGTGCACGCGGTGCCAGAACTTGCCTTCGATCGTCACGTCCAGCGCGTACGGGTCGTATTCGGGATTCTTCACGACCTGGTCGTAGACCTTGATCGTGATGTGCCGCACGCAGGTGCCTTCGTCACGCTCGACGCACCGCCTGTACGAATACTGGAAGTCGCCCGCGCAGTAGGACGTCCCTTCGCCCTGATACGACTCGCTCAGGTAATACTTGAAGCGGTTTTCCGCCACGTAGCCCGTCACGTCGTTGAGGCCCATCTTGCTGCAGGGGTTCGTCGGGTTGAAGATGAACTTGATGAAGTTCTGCGATTCGTCGGCCTGCGGGCAGCGCGGCATGGGCTTGTGCTTCCTCAGGTGACGGAAGAGCTTCTTGACCGGCGGGCGGCATTCGCTCACGCTCTTCCAGCCGTTGGGATTGGCCAGACACAGCAGACACGTGCAGCCCCACTCCTGGTCTCCCGTGAGCGGCGGGAATTTGCTGTTGATGACGTTCTGGATCTCTTCCTGAGACATGCCAGGCTTGAACTCGACGTCCGCAAACGGATTGTCCGTCGAAGCAGCGTTCGCACCATAGCTCATGAAGGCCATGGCAGTGAAAATGAAGCCCGCAGCAAGGCCTGTGGTGATGCCCGCGAAGAGGTCGACCGTCAGACCGCCGCGCGTCCAGGAAATGAAGTTGTGCAGAGAGAACATTTTGAGAGGGAGACGAAGGTTGCCAGTAGCCAGTAGCCAGTAGCTTTTTCCGGTTGTTTTTCCGGTTTCTTTATCAGGCTCCTTCCCTCGGCTCAACTTGCGGCGTGGGAAGGGGGCCGTCCTTTTCATCGTCTCACGTCGACACAAGGGCAGGGGAAAAGAAATTTCCAAATAGAAAAAAAGGCGAACCGGGCTCAATGCGTCCGAGGCGTGTCGGCAGCGGCTTCAGGCTCGGACTTTTCGTCCTCCTGCTCGATCTCGGCGTTGCGGACGATCGCGATGTGGTACGAGTCCTCGATGAACCGGAGCATGAGGGCCATCACGCAGGCGGAAAGCAGGCCCAGAAGGACGACGGACACGTTGAGCAGGGCGCTCATCCAGCCGACGATCTTCGTCTCGTCGACGTAGCAGACGATGCCGTAGATCATGGCGCCGATGAGCACGAGCCCCAGAATGATCCTGAAGGTGCGCGAGCCGGCGGGCAGGTCGAGAACACGGACGGTGGAATGCCAGAGAAAGGCGGCCACGACCAGAAAGGTCGCAATGAGAAGTTCGAACATGGACTGTGGGAAGGGAAAAGAAATCCCCCGCAGCGCGGCCGAATGACGACGCGGCGAGGGACGATGATTCGCATCGCGCCCGCTCCGGCCGGCAAGCCTCCTGTTGTTCCAGAACCGGCCGGAGCAGGCGACAAGATGGTCAGGCCTGAGCAGCCTGCTGCTCGACGGCGGCGGACGCTTCGGCCTCTTCCTTCGTGACGAGCTTGACGAGCTTGGTCAGGCCGAAGGGCGGAAGAGCGCAAAGATCAAGACGGAACTTGGCAAGCTGCGGGAGCATCATCGCCAGACCGTGATTGAACAGGAAGGCCGTGGCCTTTTCAAAGGCGGCTTCGCTGTAGAGCGAGGCGTGCGGCATGATCTTCGTGTACTGCATGCCGAAGGGACTCACCCATGCAAGGCGGACATGAACTGTCAGGTCCTTCATGTCGAGAAGATAGGCAAAATTCACGCTGTCCGTGATGAACGTCTCGTGCTTGTCGTTCTGGGCGGTGCAGTGGAAGCTGCCGTCGCGAAGGACGACGAACTGGTGCACGCCGTCATCGAGCTGGAGATTCAGGACGGGCTTGCCTTCGAGCATCGCAAGGAGATTCTTCTTGAAGGCTTCGCGGCGTTCGTTGGCCTGATCGGTCTCCGGCTCCTGAGCCTCGGCCTGAGCAGTGTCGACGTCAACCTTCTCCTCGACCTTGTCGGTCTTCTCTTCGGTCTTTTTCTGGGACATGGGAACACTCCGTAATAGGTTGGTGAATTTTGGGCCCTGTGTCGGGCTGCAACAGGACGATTCTCGACCTCATGAACGCAAAGGTGTGGGCAAAAATTTCCGAATAGGAAAAAAACGCGGCCGCCGGACGCTTAACGCTCGTTGTAAAGGATTTCGGTGATGAATCGGTGCCCGTGATCGTTGTGAATGTGAATCACGACGTCGATGACCAGATTCAACAGCTCCTTGATGACGTTGTTGGGCAGCTTCGAGCCCGCCTCGCTCTGCAGCACCTTGAGCGCGAGGTAGTCGAAGACGCCCTTGCACGAGCCGGCGTGGCACGACGTAATCGAGCCTCCGTGGCCCGAAAGGCACGCATTGAGCCAGTCGTAGGTCTCACCGCCTCGAAGTTCGGCGATGAGAATGCGGTCGGGCTTCATGCGCAGGCACGACTTCATGAGCGTGGCCGCATTCAGATCGCCCGTACCCTCGGATGGGTAGAGGAGGTTGACCTGGTTCTTGTGATTGGGAAGGCCATAGAGGAGTTCCGGCACGTCTTCGATCGTGATGATGCGCTCCGTCGTGGGGATCTCCTGCATCAGCGCCTTCATGAAGGTGGTCTTGCCCGAGCCCGTTTCACCCGCCACGACGATGTTTTTGCCCAGCTGCACGGCGCGAAGGACGAACCCTGCGCGGGCTGCGGCGACCTCCTCCTGAGGATGAGCCTTGATCCAGGCGGGATCGTCGAAGGACTTCGCAAGCTCGGCGAGCTCAAGGGCGTCGGAGGACTTCTCGCCGGGAATGCGGACTTCGTTGAAGAAGCCCGAGTCCACATAGCCGGACAGATGTCTGACGTCGAAGCTCGGACGACGGATCGTGATCGAAATCCTGCCGTCCTGGCAGGCGGGCGGCGCCACGGCCTGAAGACGTTCGCCGTTGGGAAGAACGGCGGAGAGAACCGGATTCGAGCGCTCCTCGAAGGCCTGCGAGTTGAAGATCGCCGCATTGATGGCAAAGGCTTCGAGGCGCTGGTAGGTGAGGGAGGGCGTCTCGATGCACTCCCAGCGCCCGTTGCGCTCGTAGAAGATTTCACCGGGACGATTGACCGCAAGTTCGGTAATCGCCGGATCCTTGAGCAGGTCGCCGAAGATCTGCTCGTAAAGATAGGTCAAGGTCTGGGCCTTCACCTGCTGCTGTACGGACATGGATGAACTGAATGAGGGTGAAACGGAACGGATGACATATCGTTGCAGACGAACGGCTTTTCGGGGGCGCAAAAATTTCCAAACTGGCGCAAAGACGAAAAACCCCGCCGGGACGTGTTTCATTCCCGGCGGGGTTTTGCTTGTGCTTCACTCAACCGAACTTGGGTTCCCCGAGCATCCCGAAGGATGCTTCAGGGATCCCTGTTCGATGAAGGAACGTCCGCAGCTTAGAACATCTTGCGAAGCTCGAGCTTGAACGTGTGGTCCTGCTTGCCGTCACCGCCGGCATTGAGACCGTAGCGGGCACCGAACGTGAAGCCGTTCGGATGAATCGCCTGGACACCCAGATTGAGCTTGCTCACGAAGCTGCCGGTGAAGTCGCCCTCAACCGTGTCGACGGCGGAGGTCGAGACGCCGGAGACGTCGACGGACTGGCTCGTGTCGCCGAACTGCGGGATGATCGTGAGATCAGCCTGCGGGGCGATGTTCCAGCCGTTGCCGACCGAGAAGTCGGCACGAGCGGCAACGCCGATCGGCAGCTGGAAGGTCATCGTGGCATCGGCATCGTTTTCGTAGGCCTTCTGGCCGTCGAATTCGGTGTCATAGCTGCCGCCGAGACCGTAGACCATGCGCAGACCTGCATGCGGGATGATGCGCACCTTGTCGCCGAGCGCGAAGTGATACTCACCGCGCACGCCGAGCGACAGGATGTCCGTGTCGATGTCGGCCGTGGCCTTCTGATAGGCGATCGGCAGAGCCATCGAGGCTTCTGCGTTGTGGTGCAGATAGGAGAACGTGCCGACGAGGTTGACCTTGTCGGTGGGCTTCCAGGCACCATACGCATGCAGACCGAAGCTCGAGTATTCGCTCGACGTGTCGAGCAGATCACCCTTGGAGTCGAGCGAGCCGTCGAGGTACGAGAACGCACCGCCGACGATGACGTCACGACCATCAAGCTTGTGGTCGGCACCCATGATGAAGCCGAAGGAATCGGCCTCAAAGCCCGACTCGGCATTGCCGGAGACCTTGTAGCCGTCGGCCTTCTGCTTGCCGCCGAGGACGTCCACCCAGAGGGTGTGACCGCGATCGGCATGACGCATGACCGCATTGCCGTCGAACGCATCGGATGCGAACGACAGACGGCTTTCAAGGGCATCGGCCGTGGTGTTCGCGTCGTTGAACGCGGTGGCCATGGCGCCGGAGGCAAAGCCGATCTGGGCGATCGAGTTCAGGATGCGCGTCTTTTCCTCATCCGTCAGATCCGGATTGCGGATCACGGAGCAGCTGAGGATCTGGTCGGGCGAGCCTGCGTTCTGGCAGTCGTCCAGATGATCGTTCACGTTGCCCGGGATCACGATGTCCGGATACTTGTTGCGGATGTCTTCGAGCTTGGCGTTGATCCAGACCTTCTGATCCTCCCACTTGAGCGAGAGAACCCAGTCAAGGCCGGAGCCGTCGTTGTTGGGCGCGAAGATGTCGTCGGCATCCCAGCCGCCGATCCAGTTGCCGTTGTCGTCAACGTTGCCTGCGGTCACGAACTTGTCGGTCATCAGGTAGTCGCCGGTTTCGGTGAGATTGCCGAGGAAGAGCTTGGCGCCGTCCTCAATCGTCACCGTGGCGCCAGGCTTCGTACCTTCGAAGACAGGCGTGTCATGGCCGAAGTTCTTGACGTCAACGACCGTGAGCGAGCCGTCGGCAAAGTAGAGATTGCCGTTGCCCACGTCCTTGTGGTCGTCTTCGCCGTTCCAGACGCCCGGACCCACGGCAAGACTGCCGGTTTCACCGATCACGACCTTTTCGGTCACGGTGACGCGGGAGGACGTGTCCGGAATGTCGGGCGCACCGACCTTGTCGGCGAAGCCACCGGCATCCTTGCCGAACGAGAGGTCGCCGTTGCCGATGACCCAGAAGCCGCCGGAGATGGGCTTGTCGGCCGTCGTGTCGAAGTCAACGCGGTTGTCCTTGCTGATCGGCTCATGGTTGCCCACGATCACGTCGCCGCCGTTCACTTCGGTGCGGTCCGCGTCGATTTCACCCTTGCCGATTTCAACGACGCCGCCGTTGATGATGAGGTCGCCCGTGTCGACAGTGCCCTTGTTGTCAAAACTGCCGCCGTCGATGACGATCTTGTCGGTCGTCAGACCGCCGTTGTTCGTCATGTCGCCGCCGTTGTTGTTGACGTTGTTCCAGTGGGATTCACCGTTGTTCTCCCACTTGCCGCCCTGATTGACGTCGAGGATGTCGCCCTTTTCGAAGTTGTCGTTCGTCGACGTGCCGCCGTTGTTGACGTCCATGTCGTCGTAGTGAGACTGGCCGTTGTTGTCGAGGCTGCCGTTGACGATCGTGTCTTCGGTCTTGGAGGCGTCGAGCTTGCCGTCATTGACGAAGCCGCCGTCGATCTTGAAGTGGTCGTCGAGATCGCCGCCGTCATTGTCGTCGCCGAGAACCAGATCGGCATCCTTGTCATTGTGACCGTTGCCGCCTGCGTCGATAATCACCTCGTTCCAGATGGAAACGCCGGAGTTCGAGTGTTCGCCGCCCACGGTAAGGATGTCGCCCTTTTCATAGCCGGCGTTGTCGGACGAGCCGCCCTTGACAATGGTCATGTCGTCGTAAAGCGCCTGACCATTGTTGTCGAGATCACCCTTGACGGTGGTCGTTTCGACATCCTTCGCATCAAGCTTGCCGTTGTTGACGTAGCTGCCGTTGACGTCAAGCTTGTTGTCCGGATTGTCCTTCGAGCCGACCACGATAATCGAATCGGACTCAAAGCCCTCTTCATGACCAAGCGGCTTGCCTTCGGGAATGGCGGCGCCGTTCTGGCCGGTGCCGTTCATCACCACGTCGTTCCAGATAGAGACGCCGGTGTTCACGTGCAGACCTTCGACCGTGAGAACATCGCCCTTTTCATAGCCGACGTTCATGGACGCGCCGTCCTTGGCAATCGTCATGTCGTCGTAAAGGGCCTGACCCAGGTTGTCCAGCGTGCCGTTGACGGCCGTCGTTTCCGTTTCAGTGGCGTTGACGATGCCGTTGTTCGTGAAGGAGCCGTCGATGTCGAAGCGGTTGAAGCGGTCTTCAGCCGTACCGATCTGAAGGATCGTGTCGGACTTGAAGTCGTCCTTCCAGCCGACGAGACCGCCCTCGGGAATCGCAGCGCCGTTCGTGCCGGAACCGTTGATTTCAACGTTGTTCCAGATGGAGACGCCCGTATTCTCGTGCTTGCCGTCAACCGTAAGGATGTCGCCCTTCTCGAGACCCTTGTTGATCGAAGTGCCGTTCTGGCCGACCGTCAGGTCGTCGTAGAGGGCCTGACCCAGATTGTCGAGCCTGCCGTTGACGAAGCTCTCCTTCACCGCATCGGCAACGAGAATGCCGTTGTTGGTGTAGGAGCCGTTCACTTCGAACTTCTTCTCAACATTGGGTTCGTCCTTCGAACCGATCACGAGCTTGCTGTCGGAGGTGAAGTTCTCCTCCCAGCCGAGCGGAGCGTGTTCGCCGATGGGCTTGCCGTTCGCGCCGGTGCCGTTCATCTCGAACTGGTTCCAGATCGACGTGCCGGTGTTGGTGTGCGTGCCGTCGACGACGAGAACATCGCCCTTTTCAAGGCCGTTGTTCACCGACGTGCCGTTCTGACCGATCGTCATGTCGTCATAGGTCGCCTGACCCATGTTGAACAGACTGCCCGCAACCGTCGTCTGCTCGACTTCGGAAGCGTTGAGCTTGCCGTTGTTCGTGAAGGAGCTGTTCACGTCGAACTTGTTGTTCGGATCGTCCTTCGAGCCGATCTGCAGGATCGTGTCGGACTTGAATCCGTCCATGTCGCCCGTGATGCCCGTTTCGGGAATCGCCGTGCCGTTCGTGCCGGAACCGTTGATTTCAACGTTGTTCCAGATCGACGTGCCGTAGTTCTCGTGACGGGTGCCTTCGTTCACGACCAGGTCAAGACCCTGTTCGGTGCCCTTGTTCACCATCGAGCCCGATTCAAGCGTGACGTCCTTGTAGGACACGGAGCCCTTGACGTCAACGGAGACGTCGCCCTTGAGAGCGAGATCCTTGCCGACCGTCAGGCCGCCGCCCACGTGAATCTGCGAGCCGTTCGTGAGCAGATCGTTGGTGTGAAGGATGGAGCCTTCCGTCACGTCGATCCTGCCCTTGCCGGCGTCGATTTCCCAAACGGCGAATTCGCCGTTCTTCGTGACGAGCTCACCCTTGTCGCCGAGCGTGGCGGAGTTCACCCAGCCCACGGTGGGATTGACCACGCCGTTGGAGCCCAGCGTCAGAGTGCCGTTGTTGACGTCGACATGACCGCCGTCGGCAGCGTCGACGAGCAGCTTGTTGGAGTCGTCAAAGCCGGTCTGCCACTTGAAGTCTTCGGGGCGGGCCGTGCCGACGAGCACGAACTCCTTGTCGCCTTCGATGCGGATCAGATCGGCATTCGCGACGTTCTTGAAGCCCGTCGAGAAGTTGATCTGATTCTCCCCCTTGCCGGCAGCGCCGCTGATGACGAGGCCCTTGTTGGCATCGCCGTCAGCCAGCGTGTTGTTGTGCAGCGTCGTCTGGTCGAACACCACGCCTGGATCGAGCACGTGGGAGTTGCCGAGCTTGAGCTGCTCTTCTTCAAGACGCTTGGCGGTGTCGATCGTGAAGTCGCCCATGAAGTCGCCCAGATAGTGCTGCTGGACACGCTTGTCCTCGCCGATGAGACCGGCCTGAGTAAGCGAGTTCGAAACACTCGAGACGAGTTCGATCGACCAGTCGTCGTCATCAAAGGCGATCATCGAGCCGTCCTTGAAGGCAAGGCCGTTCTTGATCGAATCCTTGACGCCGCCGACCGTGGTCGTGGCAATGACGTCCGTGATGATGTCGACGACGCCCGTTTCGGGATTAAGCGCTTCAATGTCGATGACGGAGGTCGCCACCTTGTCGAAGAGCTGGTCGAGAGACGTCTGGATGCCGCCGCCGGCGCCGACGGTGATCGTCTGGCCCGCGCCGCTGTCAGGCGTCAGGTTGATGTGCTCGACGTCGAGAACGCCGCCGGAGGCGATGTTGATGATCGTGTCGGACGTGACCGTGTCAACCTTCACGACGACATACGGATCCTTCCAGTTGACCTTCTGGTCGGCCGGAAGTTCGCTGTCCGGACCGATGACGGGCGCATGATCCTTGTGACCGATGTTGACCGTGTTGTGTCCGAGCATGCCGGAAGCCTTGCCCGCATCATCCTTGATGCCAGAGGCGTCGAACTTGCCGCCCTCGAAGTTGAGGGTGGAGTTCTCGAACCAGCCCTTGTCGGCCACAATGGCGCCGCTGGTCATGGTGAAGTCCATGCCTTCGGCTTCGGTCAGATCCTTGATGTGGAGATTGCCGCCCGAGACCGCGACGGAGCCCGACGTGCCGGTGAGCTTGTCAACGTTGGTCGTGCTACCCGAGGAGAGCAGACCGCCCTTGTTGAGCGCAATATGGTCCACGTTCAGGACGCCGCCCTTGTTGGCGAGCGTGCCGTCAAGCGTCGCGCCGGCCTTGATGTCGGCCGTGCCGGCCGTGATCGTCAGATCGCCGCCCGCAGCAACGTTGAGTTCCTTGCCAGCAACCGCAAGCGTGCCGGAGGAGGTGTTGGCGCCCGTGAAGGACACGCCTTGGTTGAAGTTCGCCGTGCCGGTGTTGTTGAGACCGGAAACGTCGGCGGAGCCGTTCGTGACGAGAGTGCCTTCGTTCTTGAGGGAACCCACGACCTTGAGGACCTTGTCAGCCACGATGTCGCCCTTGTTGACGAGCGCAGCCGACAGAACTGCATTCTGATGGAGCGAGCCCGCAGCATCCACGGTGATGTTCGAGGCTTCGGAACCGAACGTGCCAGTGCCGATCACGCCGCCCTTGGAGATCGTGGCGTCGGCAAAGTTGATCGTGCCGGCGTTTTCGACAAGATCGCCCTCGCCATTGACGACGAGACTGCCGGTGCCTTCGACCGTCTTGCCTGCGTCGACCTTGAGACCACCCTTGTTGATCGTCAGGTTTTCAAACCCGGCGGCCGTGTTCGAGGTGTGATGCAGCTTGCCGCCCGCAATCGTCACGGTGCCCGTGCCGATCAGTTCACCCGCATTGGCAAGCGTGCCGGATGCAAGCGTCGCACCCTCGAGCGTGGTCTTGCCGTTGTTGGTGAGGTCGCCCTTGAGCAGACCGCCCGCAACCGTCAGATCGCCCGTGTTCGTGCCAGTCTTCACCGTCACGTTTTCAGCCGTCACCGTGCCTTCGTTCGTCAGAACGTCGGCTTCAAGGTTCGTGATGCGGTCGATCGTGCCGTCGGCCTTCACCGTCACCCTGGACGTTTCGGAACCGATCGTGCCCTTGCCGGACAGGTGGCCGTTGTTGACGGTCATGTCGTTGAAGGCCAGCGTGCCGTCGATCGTTGCGGTCGTGCCCGCGCCGTTCATGACGAAGGCGTTGCCCGTCATCGACTTATTGGCGTCGACCACAACCGAGCCCGCATCCGCCGTGAGCTTGTCAAACACGGCTTCGATGTCGGAGGACTGCTGGAGCTTGCCACCCGAGAGCGTCACGGTGCCGGTACCCGTCATGGTGCCCGTGACGTTCGTCACGCTGCCCTTGATCGTGGTGCCTGCCAGATTGAGCTTGCCGTTGTTGGCAAGTTCCCCCGTCTGGGTCTTGTTGATCGTGAGCGTGCCGGTCGAGGCGTTGGTGCCTGCGGCAGCGTTCAGATCATCAACCGTGGTCGTGCCGTTGTTGAGGAAGGTCTTCGCAACGAGAGCGCTCTGCGTGACCGAACCGTCGACATCGACCGTGACGTTCGAGGAGGCCGTGCCGAGCGTGCCGGCGCCGGTGATCGAACCCTTGGTGACGTTGATGTTCGCAAAGTCGAGGAGGCCTTCGTTGATCGTGGCCACATGAGCCTTGTCGGTACTGTTGAGCGTGAGAAGGTTGCCCTTGACGACCTTGGCCTTGTCAACGCGCAGCAGGCCGTCGGTCACGTCCACGTCGGAGACCGCAAGCGTGGTGTCCGAACTCTGATGAAGTTCGCCGCCCGTAATGCCGAGCTTCGGCGCAATCGTCATCGAACCCGTGTTGTGAACGAGCGCACCGTCGTTGAGAACGGTCGAAAGCGCACCTTCAATGCTCAGCGTGCCGGCGTTTTCAAGATTGCCGGCAATGGTCGTCGCAGCATTGGCGCCCTTGATGACCGCTTCGCCCTTGTTGTCGAACTTGCCGCCCGTCATGACGAGCGCATCCGACGTGAAGGCGCCTGCGTTTTCAATGGAACCCGTGCCCGCAACGGTGGTCGTGCCGGCCACCGTCGTGGTGCCGCCCTTGACGTTCTCAACCTTGCCTGCATTGACCGTGAGGTTGTCGTATGCAGCATCAGCCTTGTTCGTCAGCGTCATGCCGGCAATCACGGCTTCGCCGACGTTGAGCTTGCCGGCGTTCGTCATCGCACCGCCGTTGCCCGTCATCGTCGTGAGGGCCAGCGTGCCGAAGACGAAGGCATCGGAGCCCGCTTCAGCGGTGTAGCTGTTGAAGGTAAGCGTCGTGTCGGTGTCTTCCACCAGGAGAGAGCCGTTGACCGTCGTCTTGCCGTCGCCGCCCACGTAGAGGGCGCCGCCGTTGTTGGTGAGGTCCTCACCCTTGAAGTCACCGTGGCGGGCGCGGATCACGCCGCCGTCAGCCAGCGTCACGTTGTGGAGTCGACCTTCGGTCTTCTCAGCCGTGCCGTAGGAACCGAGCGTCATCATCGAGCCCTTTTCGGCAACCGTCAGATCGCCGTCGAGCATTTCGAAGTCGGGATTGCTCGCGGACTGCAGCTCGCCCACGAGGACGAAGTGATGCTGGTCCGCAACCGTCATGCCGCCCGTGGCGCCCGTCACCTGCTTGAAGCCGATGTTGTTGTCGAGCACGTTGGCGTCGGACGGCGCAGCATCCTTGGCGCCCACGTAAAGCTTGTCGTAAGACTGGCCGCTCGTCACTTCATTGACCAGCGTTTCGCCCGAGAACGTCGCGTATGCCGTCGCACCGTCGCCGTCCTTCGCACGAACCTGATTGGCCAGCGTCACGTTGAACTTCTGGCTTGCCTTGCCGTTGAAGGCGACCTCGAGCTGGCCTTCGTGGCCTGCCGTGTCGACGTCATCGTCGTCGAGCTTCTTGAGCACGTCCGCAGCGAGCGTGGCGGAATACACGCCGTCGTCAAATGCGACCGTACCCCAGCCGAAGTTGATGCCCGTGGAGACGGCCGTCTTGATGTTGCCCACGCCGGTCGTGACGTTCACGCCTTCGAAGTCAACCAGGTCGTCCGGAGTCGAAGCATCAATGTCGAGCGCCTTGTGTTCGACGCCCTCGAAGATCTGATCGAGACTCGTCGCAAGACGGCCGCCGTCGAGCTTGACGGTGTCCTTCGTGATGCCGTCAAGTGCAATGACGGACGCATTGAGCTGACCGCCCTTGGCGATGACGACGTTCGAATCGGACGTGAGCGTGTCGAAGGTGAGCGTGGCCGCAACCTGATCGGCAATGCTGTCACCCACCTTGTAGGTGTTGCCCGTGCCCATCGTCGCGTGACTCATCTCGCCCTTCGCAACATTGACGTTCGAGTTGGAGAACCAGCCGTTGGCAGCCTTGACCGAACCGTCGTTCTGCATGAACGTGATGTTGTCCGCTTCCAGCGTGCCGACGTTGATCGAGCCCGTGTTGACGAACTGATTCGTACCCACGCCCTCATGCTTGAAGACGAGCTTGCCGTCGCCCATGATGGTGCCGGCATTCGTCATCGCGCCGCCCATCGTCCACGTGCCGGCATTCTTGATGACGCCGGTCGCGGCGATCGTGATGCCCGTGCCGTCGACGAACTTATCGGAGATGCCCGTCGTCACGTTGCCTTCGGCGTTGTTCGTGTATTCGCCGGCAATCGTGCCTTCGGCGTAATACGCATCACCCGTGTTGGTGTACTTGCCACCTTCATTGAGCGTGAGCTTGCGCTGTATCGTCACGGCTCGCGGAGCGGCAGCAAAAGTGCTCATGGTGCCGACGGGCGCACGGCCGTTGATGAAGTAGCCGCCGTTCTCAACGACCATTTCCTGAGTGACCAGATCGCCGGTGTTGTAGAACTCACCCGTGCCGACCGTGATCGTCTGCGCATCCGTCAGACCAGTGTTGTAGTAGACGCCGTTCGAGTCGACCTCAATGTTGGTCTGCGAGGCTTGCGCACGCGCCTTGGCGTTCGAGGCCACCGTGCCGCTGTTCTTGAAGAACGCGCCTTCGGAGACGGAGACCCTCTCGAATATCAGGTTCGAGCTGTTCTCGACTTCGCCAGTGGACTGGGCGACCTCAAAGACCTTGCCCGAGAAGTCGGCGTTGTCGACGTTCGCCAGATAGCCGTTCACAAGGATCGTGCCCACGCCGGTGATGCTGTGGGTCAGACCGGAATTGTCCAGACGACCGGCAGAACCGACGGTCATGTTCTTGTCGAACAGATTGATCGTGCCCGTATTGCGAAGGACGCCGGTCAGCGTCGAGTCGTTGCTCGACTCGATGAGCCCCTGGTTGTTGAGCTCGCCGGTGATCGTCATCGTGTTCGTCTGAAGAACACCCGTCTTGGAGTTGGTGAGAGCGCCCGTGACGGCGAGATTGCCGGCCAGCGTCGCACGGCCCTCGTTCATGAAGGTGGACATGGTCTTGTTGAGCGCAGTGTCGCCCGTCACCTTCATGGTGCCCTTGTTGGTCAGTTTGCCCGAGAGCTCAATGCCGTTGTTGACGGTCAGGGTCTTGTTGTTCGTCACGTTGGCATCGGCGCCGGTGATCCTGTCGACGGTGAGCGTCGCATGATTGACCAGGACGCCCTGATTGACGTCCGCCGTGCCCGCAATCGCGTAGTCGCCGGTGACGACCTCGAGCGCACCGCCGTCCTTCACGAGAATGTCGGCGGTCGTACCCTGCCATTCATCGGCATTCTGAAGGCCGACGCTGCCGAGGCGCAGCTTGGCGCCGGCGCCCGTCACGGTCGTCGGAGCCTTCGTCATGGCATAGGCCTTTTCACCCTTCTTGCCGACGAGCACCAGTTCCTTGGCGTCCTTCACGGTCACGCTTGCTGCATCGTTGACGCCGGCAAAGCCGACGGAGTGCAGCACGCCGTCGTTGCCGACGGAAACGGCCTGACCTTCGCCCTGAAGGTCGCGGTCGACGTAGACGATGTCGGAGAGGCCGATGCCTGCGTCATGAAGCTCGTTTACCTTGGCGGTGTTGAGCACGCTGTTGACACTCACGCCGGCAATATTGCCTTGGAAGACAAGCTGAGTTGCGTCTCCAAACTTTTCTTTGAATGCCTT
>OOAA01000306.1_pt1 | contig 39025 bp, 39 predicted proteins | sample 1671671 | NCBI WGS metagenome assembly OOAA01 (sample SAMN06348180, study PRJEB24527) | human gut metagenome | biome: human gut; feature: ankylosing spondylitis patient; material: feces | host: Homo sapiens | place: China | collected 2015-10 | reverse complement strand
AACAGCGTCTTGAATGTACACTGCATGAAATGTTTTATCGAAATTACGGACATGAACAGCAGAGCTATGCTCTATGCCATCTCTGGCCTGTTGAACTAATGTCCTTAATCCATTATTAAAATGAGATTTATTCGGCATAATGGTATTTATTACCTATTCTTCTGATTTGTGGGCGTTATCAGTTCTCGTATGTCCACACCTAAAAGCTTTGATATTTTTTCTAAGGTCTGCAAATCTGGTTGTATAGAATTACTGCACCATTTGCTTACTGTGCAATTAGATTTACCTAATTGCTCAGCTAACCATTTCCCTGTTTTTTGTTGTTCTACGAGTACAACTTTTAATCTGTTTAGATTTGCCATATCAACTAAAACATTTTAGATTTCGTGCAAATATATATATAAGTATTGTGACATGGAAAAACTAAATGCTGAAAATTTTTCTATTAGAATAGAAAAAAAAGATAATAATTCATCATAGAAATTTGTATAAGATAAACTGAAAGTTTTACGGTTGTTCTGATAAGGAGAATATAAACTCATAGTGGATAAATTTTAGTCCGTTTGTACCTTGTTTGGATCCTGTCTATATTTAATTTATTGATTGTCAATAATTACAAATAATTCCCGACAAATCTTTTGTGGTTTTGACCTCATTCCGAGCGACCATCGCCAAAGTATAAAAGCTCCTGTTTTTTTGTTAATTTTTCATTAAACATTCATCTTAAACCAACCTTTTTCTTTCCCTCTTTGCTTGTCCCAAAAACGGCTTTTTCACCCTGTTTATTACAGTGATTGTTTTGTATCCATATTTTACTATACCGAAGATAATTAACTACAAATACTCTCCCATATCTATTCCACATGGTGTCTTTTGCAAAAGTCTGAAAAACGTAAATGGACATTCTCATTCAGTCCGGCTTTCAAAAGTAAAAGTTTGTTTAAATACAAGATGTTTCGACAATTTGGAGTATAGGGGGGCACGCTTCACTGCGTAACTTGTAGAAACTCTCCCCGATGGTTCTGAGCCATAGGTAGAAAAAATCATAATTATTGCACGCCTCTTACAGAATGCGTCAATGTTGTTGTTCCTGGATTTTTGGCTAGTTCCTTTTTGAGTGCTTCCAAAAACAATAAATAAATATTCAATCGGAATCAAAGTGAGTCTTTCTCTTTTCATAAGATGTACTTTTTATTGATTTATACAAAAATAAGAACCATTGGGAAGATGTGCTATATGTCATTACGGAAACTCTTACAAATCTGATTTTAACATTCATTTGCTTTCAGTAAACAAGCGTTCAGGTGTAATAGGCAAATTTAAAAACAGCATTTTTGGTAAACTTTCGCATCACTTTTCAGTAAGCTAAGAAGTAGTACGTTCAGATCCGTTCCCGGGGAATTTTGGAATTTCCGGTGCGTATATTTGTGAAGTCATCACCGTCAGACCGATCCAACAATATGAATAACGCGGCAAACCCCGCCAATCGGACCCGTCCGTTTCACACCGTCTGTTATTATCGTTTTATTTGCTTCCGACAACCGGGCAAACGGGTAGACCGTGCCCACAGTATCAACCATCTAAAATCCATGTACAATGAAAAGTGAACCGACTGAAAAACCAAGAGGAAAGAAAACGGCGGCATCCGAAACCGCAGACAGAAAGAACGGTCGTAGTCCTAGCCCCGGCCACGACGAGTGGTGGGAAAGACTCATGATGGAACCCGGTCCGGGGAAATCCACCGGTATGGATGCGGAACCGGTGATTCCATCCGGGACTGATGCGGAGGAGGTGTCCGGGGAGGCGGGAAGAAAGGACACCCCGCCGGAACCGGAAGACCCCGTGAGAAGAAGGACGAGCGGCAGGCAGCGCAGGGCCTCGCTGGAGGAGTACCGGGAAACATACCTCACCGTCCCGAAGATCAGGAACCGCAAGACGGTGTTCGTCAGTGAGGATGTGAGGGACGAACTGGACGCCGTCGTCCGCAGGCTCGGCGGGCGTGGCATGAGCGTTTCCGGACTGCTGGAGAACCTTGCCAGGGAGCATCTTGCCGCCTACCGTGGGGACATCGAGCAGTGGAGAAAAATCTGACAGCCTGTAACCGGGCGTGGAGTATACCCGATGTATGCACCGTCCCCTGTGTACCCGCTTCAATGTGGAAAATGCGGGGGGATTTTTCTGTGGGGGGAGCAAGGTTATGTTTCCGGATTCCCGAAAACCCTTGCTCCCCAGCGCCCGGTGGTTGCAGGGAGGGCAAATCCACTCCCGCCGGTCGCAGATTTTGGAATGAAAGAAGTACGGACGAAAAAGAAAAAACATATGACAAAGGATATGAATGAGATGAAGAAAAAACGCGGCCGTCCGGCACTGGGCAGGACGCGTAAATTGACCAGAGGCGTGACGGTGAAGTTCTCCCCCGTCAGCTACGAGGCTCTCAGGTTCAGGGCAGGGAAGTCCGGCCGGAGTCTGGCGGTCTATATCAGGGAGGCGGCACTGGCGGCCACCGTGACGGCAAGGCATACACCGGAGGAGAACGCACTGTTGCGCAGCCTGGCGGGAATGGCTAACAACCTGAACCAGCTGACAAAGCTCTCGCACCAGACAGGCTTTTACAGGACAAGGCTGCTGATAGAGGGGCTGCTGGGAAAGCTGAAGCGGATCATGGATGATTACAGACCGAAAGGAGGATAGCCTCATGATAGGGAAGATCAGGAAAGGCCGCTCGTTCGGCGGCTGCATACGCTACGTGACGCAGAAGGACGACGCGGAAATCATCGCCTCGGAAGGGGTGCTGCTGGGAACGGCAGAAGAGATGGCGCGAAGTTTCCGATGGCAATGCCTGCTGAATCCGGACGTGGCGAAATCGGTGGGACACATCGCGCTCACCTTCAAGCCGGAGGACGCACCGAGGCTGACCGACGCGTTTATGGCAAGGCTGGCGGGGGAATACCTGGAACTGATGGGGATACGGAACACGCAGTTCATCGTGGTGAGGCATCACGGGACGGACAACCCGCACTGCCACATCGTCTTCAACCGGGTGGACTTCGACGGGAAGGTGATTTCCGACAGCAACGATTTCAGGCGCAACGAGAAAGTGACAAAAATGCTCAAGGACAAGTATTCGCTCACCTATTCCGAAGGCAAACAGTCCGTTAAAACGGAAAAGCTGCACGCTTCCGAGAGGGTGAAATACGAGATATACCGTGCGGTCAAGGAAGCTTTGAGGAGTGCAGATACATGGAAGGAATTTCAAAATAGGCTCTTAAAAATGGGCGTGGAAATGGAATTCAAGTACAAGGGAAGCACTAATGAAGTGCAGGGCATCCGCTTTATAAAGGACGGTCTGTCATTCAAGGGAAGTGAGATTGACCGCAGTTTCAGCTGGTCAAGGCTGGATGCGGCATTGGACCATAACCATGTCACGTCCCTGGAAAATGACGTTTCCCAAAAGCAACCGTACCATGAACAAAGTCATGGTTCTGTTATTGATAACCTGGTCGAAGTCACCGGTACGGGTGGCGTGTTCATGCCGTCGGTGGCACCGACGGAGGACGAGAAAGAGGCGGAACGCCTGCGGAGAAAGAAGAAGCGCAGGAAAGGAAGGAGTTTGTGAACCATATGTATAACGAAAAAACTTTGAAAGATGAAACAGGAAAACTATCTGGAAGGCATCTACGGATGCCTTGAAAGGATCGAGAAGAAAGTGGAGGCGCTGCCCGTGGAAGGCACAAGCCCCACAGTTGAAAACCGGACCATTTCCCCGGAAGGAATTGCGGAACTGAAAATCCGTCTGGAACGCCTGCAATCCGTAGTGGAGAAAAACAGTTCGGAAATAGCAGCGGTACGTAGCCATACCGCTCGGTTGTCGGAAGGCAGGCCGTTGTCTGCCGAAACGTTTGCCGGGAAATGGAAAAGACAAGGGAGTGCCTGCGGCAGGACAGCCGGACCATATGGGAGGCAATGAAACAGCTGGACGAGAAAATGGTCCGGCAGAGAAAAGAACCGGAGCGCAGACTGGTGACCTACCGTCTGGAAAGCGCATCCAAGGCAGTGGTAACGACAGCTTCAGCACTGTTTTTGGCACTGATCGTTTCCGTTTGGACCAACTGCAACCAGTATCGCACGAACCGGCTTTTGAAGGATGCCGATTTGAAATACCGAGCCATCAGGATCTGTCTGCCGGGGGATGATCCAGACATCGCCTTCCTTGAGAAGCATTTTACCATTGAGCGAGACGAGGAAAAGATCCGACGTGTGGAAAGGTTGGTGACCGCTTTTGAGGACTCGGTCAGGAACCGCATCCGTAATCATGAAATGGCGGCCTACAAGGACAGTCTGGCGCACCGGCTGTTCAGGGAGGCACAGAAAATCAGAAAGCAACTGGACAATCCAAATTCAAAATGACTGTACAATGGCAACAATCAGAACCAAATTCAGACCCTCTTCCGTGGAAGGCAGGGAAGGGACACTTTATTTCCAGATTATTCATGGAAGGGTGGCACGTTAGATCAACACAGGCTATCGAATTTTCCCTTCTGAATGGAACAAAAGCATGTCAGAAATCGTCCTGACGACATTCGATATCTCCAGAAAGCACCACTTGCTGGCATTAAAAGAACGGATGGATAAAGATATCTCCCGTTTGGAAAGTATCATTGCCGGACTGGAACATTCCGGCGGTACCTATCCCGCTGGCAGGGTTGTGGAACTTTTTCACAATCCACCCCCTGGAGGACAGATATAATCTCATGGCCTTTGGAAAAAGGCTCGTGACAGAACTGAAACGCGTCGGTAAAAAGCATACTGCCGAAAGATACAGTCCTGAACATTGCTAAATTTTATTCTTGGCCCCCTTATTGATAACTCCTGTTTAACTGACGCATATCAAAAATTAAAAGGAGGCTTTACCCTACTCTGTTATCGCAAACGTTTTTTGTAGATAAAAAAATAATTCAAAATATATTTGTAATTGAATTACTATTTATATATTTGCAACAAATAAAGCCAACAACCTTTAAAAAAAGAGCTAATTCATTAACCTTTAAATTTAGAAATACACTATATAAAAGAAAAGTGAAATATAAATACGGCTTTTAACTTTTTAAATATATTTTTTAACGTTAAATCTATGAATAAAAAATCACTAAAATTAGTAAGCGCAATGCTGTTTCTATCTGGACTTCCTAGCGGATATATCCAAACGGCGCTTGGTACGACCGTTGCAGGAATCCAAGTCATACAGCAGAACGGCACATGTACAGGTATCGTGACGGACCAGAACGGTGAAACCGTTATCGGGGCATCAGTTGTAGTCAAAGGTACAACTAACGGAACCATTAGTGGATTAGACGGGGACTTTAGCATCCCCAGTGTGAAGAAAGGTGATGTTATCATCATCACTTATGTAGGGTATGTAAGCCAAGAAATCGTGTGGGACGGAAAACCCATGAAAGTCATTCTCAAAGAAGATTCCAAAACCTTGGACGAGGTTGTGGTAGTAGGTTACGGTACCACATCGAAACGAAAAACTACTTCTGCTGTATCTCAGGTCAAAGCCGATGATATAGCCAAGGTTCCTGTGCCCAATATTACGCAGAGTTTGGCTGGACGTGCACCCGGTCTGATTGTCACCCAGTCCGGCGGTGGTGTTAATGCCAAGGCATCCATCTCCATCCGTGGTGGTGGAACCCCTCTTTATGTTATCGACAATATCATTTGTGAGGAACGTGACTTCCAGAATCTAAATCCTGAAGATATAGACCAAATGTCTATTCTGAAAGACGCTTCAGCAACTGCCGTTTACGGTGCCCGTGCCGCCAATGGTATTGTCATGGTCACTACCAAGACGGGAAAGACCGGAAAACTGAACGTGGACTATAGTTTTAACTATACACTAAGCCAACCCGCAGACTTGCAGGATAAAGTGGATTCATACACAGCTGCAAATTATGTGAACCGTGGTCTGGAATATGATGGGCGTGCACCACAATATACGCTTGAGGATTTGGAACTTTTCCGTAATGGAAAGGACCCGCAAGGACATGCTAACGTGGACTGGCAGGATATTACCATGCGTAATTTCGCTCCTGAAATGCGCCATAACCTGACACTTACAGGAGGTAGTGAAACAATGAAAATCTATACAGGTCTGGGATATTATAACCAAGAGTCCATCTACCGCACCAATTCCAACAATATGCAACGTTACAATTTCCGTACTAATATGGAAGCTACTTTAAAAAATATAGGTTTAAAAGTGGCTGCCGGTGTGGATGCCTATATTGTAGATTTGAACGAGCCTGCCACAGCTAGCGGACGTGGCTATTATACCACTTGGTCTCACATTCAGAACAAGAGACCTTGGGAACCGGCCTATAACCAGTTCGGACAGATATATAGTGGCACAACAGACAATGCTTTGGTCGATATCAGTAATGAAGGCGGCTATTACAAAGAGTCCAAATCTTCTGTGCGTGGCAATCTGAATTTGGAGTGGGCAGTACCTTGGATAGAAGGACTGACTCTAAAAGCTTTGGGAAGCTATACCATAGCCAATGACCGAAATAAATCGTGGAACAAATCGGCCCAGACTTATGACTGGGAAGGCAACCCGGCTACCGCCAATAAACCTAGTCTGAGCAAGGAAACCTATTACCACCGCAACTTCAATACCCAGTTCTTCGCAGACTACGCACGTACATTCAACAACGTTCATACCATTGGCGCCACTTTCGGTATGGAAGCAAGCGGTCAGGACTATGACAATTCGGGACTTTCGAGAAAAGAATATATCTTTGATGTGGATCAAATCGGTTCCGGTCCGGTTGAAACTATGGAAAACTGGTCCGGTGAAGGAGTCGGTTATCGTCGTGCCGCCTTGATTGGCCGTTTAAAATATGACTATGCAGCCAAGTATATGGCGGAAGCAAACATACGTTATGACGGAAGTGACTATTTTCCATCTGGAAAACGTTGGGGGGCATTCTTTTCCGGTTCAGTGGCATGGGCTGCATCAGAGGAAAAATTCTGGAGCGACTGGGGGCTGAAAAAGATTTTTGACCAGTTCAAGCTGCGTGCCTCTTACGGTGAAATCGGCCAGGATTTCTTGGATCTGAACGGTGACTATGTAGCTGACCGTTTTGCCTATGTATCATCCTATACATTGTACACACGCGGTGCTTTTCTAGGTGAAAAGTGGTATCCGAGTTTCTCCGAAGGCGCACTGATCAGTCCTGACATGACTTGGTACACCACTAAGGACTTCAATCTAGGAATCGACTTTTCCTCACTGAACAGTCGCCTTTCCGGTTCGCTAGATTACTTCGCAAAGGTGACAACCGGTTATTTGGCAACCCCTTCCAATGTCGGTTATACTTCTCCGTTAGGAAAGACATTGCCAGTGGTGAAATCCAATGGTGAGAGTATCCGTCGTGGATTTGAGTTTGTGCTGCAATGGAAAGACCATATTGGTGATTTCAACTATGGAGTATCCGCCAACATGACTTACTATGACGACCGCTGGAACGTCAATCCCAATGAAGCTGAAACAGGCGTGAAAAATCCATATAAGCGTGGCACACAAGTTGGTGCATACACGGGCATTTATTATAAAAATTTGGGATATTATACAGATTACTTGGATATCTTGAACAACCCAAAGCGCAATGGTTCCACCAATTTGATGGCAGGAGACCTGAAATATTATGACTTCAACGGTGACGGAAAAATTGATGGAGACGACCAATACCGCATGGGTAATGGAACAAGTCCAAGGGCCAATTTTGGTATCAATGTGGACATGAGCTATAAAGGATGGTCATTCAATATGTTGTGGCAGGGTGCCACAAATTATAACATTTATGTGGATGCTATCCTAATGGGAGGTAACAGCAATTACCTGCCTGTCATCTACGATTTCCAAACGGATATATGGTCTCCCGACAATCGCAATGCACTTTATCCGCGTCAGCATGCGTCAGCGGGTTTCAACGGAAACAACAATTTTGTCGGCACAGACTTTTGGCTGGTAGATGCGCGCTACATCAGATTAAAGAATATGTCTATCGGGTATGATTTTAAGCACAAACTGCTGAAAAAAGTTACTTGGATGACCAAATGCAACCTATCTTTAGCCGGATATAACCTGTTGACATTCAGTCCAGCCAAGAAATGGGGATTTGATCCAGAATCCGGTTCCAGTGGAAGTGGATACACCTATCCCATCTCACGGGTCTATACCGTTAGTCTAAACATTGGTTTCTAATCTTAATTTGTATTCAAATGAAAACTAAAATGAAAAATAAATATGTATTGCCTATCTTACTGATAGGAACTGTCGGGTTACAAGGTTGCAGTGATTTTCTGGATACTGAACCGACGGAAGGTTTCCCTGAAACAACCGTTTGGGAAACGCAGGGTACCGTTGATGCATTCGTTATCGGCAATTATGGTAACGCATACGGGCCATACGAAAGTTTCTCCACATGGGACAAAACTTTCAGTAACAATATGGTGAACTGCCGTGCGGCTTGCCCCAGCGAAGTGCGCGGACTGATGGAAAACAACTATGGATGGGGGCTGAATGACCGTTTTGGTGCCATCCGTAATTGTAACCTGATTATTGAGAAAATGGAATCTTCTACTATTCCGGAAGCCTACAAGAACCAGTTTACAGCGGAAGCTAAGATGATGAGGGCCATGATTTACTATGACCTGGCCCGTAAGGGAGGACGTTACATTTGGGTAGACCGTGTGCTGACTGAGAAAGACGAGTTCAATCTCCCGCTGACTAAAGACATTGTGGAAAGCTACCTGCACGTGCTGACAGACATTCGTGAGGCAATTATCGGTCTGCCGGAAACTGCCATAAGCGGGCGCCTGACTAAAAATGCAGCCTATGCCCTCCTGTCAGAAGTGTGCCTGACTGCAGCGGCATATACCAATGATGCTGCCGCATTGCAGAAGGATGGGAAAAGTCTGTATCAGGAAGCGATAGATGCCGTGAACGCGTTGAAGGGTGTGTCTCTTGACCCCAATTATGAGAATATGTTCAACGAGAAAGGAGCCTATTCATCACCTGAAATCATTCTTGCACATTACTGGAGCAAAGATGCCACAGATGTGAGCGGTACGGATATGATCAACCTGATTCCAAATCTGCTGAACAGCAACCTTACATTGAATGGTTGCGGTCCCCTGTTTAAGATTGCGGACATCTTTGAGTGCTGGCTGGATCATACGCCAAGCCAAAATCTGGTGGATGATTACTTGGTAATTGACCAGACTACCGGACAAGCGGTGCGCTGGGATGAATCTTCTCAGTTCGTCAATAATACAAGACCATTAAGTCGTGAGGAAGCCATTGCCAAGATCGAACATAAGGAAGAATCAGAATTCAACGGAGGAAAATACTTCAAAGCATTTGAGGTGACAACTCCGGGCATGAGTATCAGCGACCTAATGTATAATCACCGTGATAAGCGTTTCGATGCCTCTATTGTCCATGACGGTTCTGTCTTTTTAGGTGAAAATATCACAACTTATACAAGAGGGAACATGAGCCGCTGGGCTACCCAAAGGTATGCATCAGACCACGTGCCTTTGACAAACTACAGTATGCGGAAGTACATTTATACGGAATGGAGCCCTCGTCCGTTTTATAACGTGATGACGGATTACCATAAGATTCTGTTCCGTTACGGACGTGCCCTGCTGAATAAGGCCGAAGCTCTTCTCCGCTTGAATAAAGTATCTGATGCTGTAGCGGTATTGAACCAGACTCGCACGATCCATGGTGGACTGCCTGCTTCGAATGCTTCCACATTGGGTGATGCATGGGAAGACTATAAGATAGAACGCCGTGTTGAGTTGTTTTGGGAAGGTGATTGGTATTTCAGTCTTTTGCGCTGGGGTAAGTACGGGAGAGAAGCGAACGACGGCAAGGAACCGGGCGGTGTCATCAACGAGTTGATGGAACCGGCTACATTTATCGAGATCAAGACTGACCGTACCGCTGCTTATGTAGGCAATGTACAATTGTCCAATGATGACCGCAAGTTTGATGTCCGTTCTTATCTGTTCCCGATTACGAAATCGGTCATCCAGGCAAATTCAGCTATCAGTGATGCCGACCAGAATCCTGGTTGGGAATAATAGTGTCTAATTTTATAAAAAGAAAGAAAATGAAAGAAAGAAAATTTATAGCAATAAAATGGGTACTCCTGTTGGTATGTCTGCCGTTCCTGAATTCATGCGATTGGGAGGATCTGCCCACTTACGAGGAGGCGGAAATCAGCGCCGTACAATTCTACTACCGTTGGCCCAGCGATAATGAAAAAGACCCTATAACCCAAGAACCAGTGGTAAAAGAGGTACGTCTGAATACCACCAGTGAGGTAAATTCCGAATCAGCCACCATTCATGTGACTGTGACAGTACCAGAGGCTGGGGGGGATTTTACGGAAGCTGTCCGTAATCAGGTTTCTACAAACCCACTATGGGGACAAGTGACTGTATCGACAGCAGCACGTATAACTCCGATAGAGGGAAGTGCCGCATTAGGAAGTCCGGATGACTGGAGCACAGAAAGAAAATTCAGCGTGAAAGCTGCCAATGGAAATACCAAGATATGGACTATAAAAATAGTCCAATTGAATAAATAAGAGACAGCCTACTGCGCTGGAATTGTTTAACATAATTGTGATGCAATACCTGAGTTTGTGAAAATTCGGGTATTGCTTATTATTTAGAATGAGAAGAAAAGGTATCAATAATTTTATTTCGCTATCTTTGTTTTGTTAAAGAACATATTCAATAACCTTGTAATTCGTATATCATGAAGCTAACCCTGACTGCAATTTTTTTCCTTTTGCTGGCATCCGCCAGTATGCAGGCCCGACAACAGGACACCGTGTTCGTTTCCGACTACGGTATCCGTCCCTATACTTATGAAAACCAGACCGGAAGGCTGCGTGCCGTTATTGACGATTGCAAAAGGCTGAACGCCAAAGTGCTTGTGTTCAAAAAAGGGCGTTACGACTTTTGGCCGGAGGATGCCGTTCGCAAGGAATATTTTATCACCAACACTTCTACGGAACAGGAATGTCCCTCAAAGGTAAAGACCATCGGACTATTCTTTGAAGAGATGCAGGGACTGACCGTTGAGGGAAATGACGCAACGCTGATGTTTCATGGCAAGATGACCATGATAGCCTTTGCACATAGCAAACAGATGAAATTGCGGAACCTGCATATCGATTTTGAACGGCCGGGAGGCTCTGAAATCACCTACACCAGGGTAGATGACAACGGAGTGGAAGTGAGCCTGCACCGTGATTCGCGTTATGAAATAGAGAATGGAAAGATTCATTTGTACGGTGAGGGATGGTGTTCAAGCCGGAACCACTGCATAGAGTATGATCCAGAAAACAAGCACTTCTTCTATAGTCATGGATGGAATACCCTTGCTACAGCCAAGGCGGAAGAAGTGGCTCCGGGTATTGTACGCTTTAACACTCCTGCGGACTTCCGTCCCAAGGTAGGCAATACGCTGACGGTGCGCGACATTATCCGTGATCAGGTGGGGATGTTCATTTACGAAAGTCAGGACGTAACATTGGAGAATGTGGGAATGCACTACATGCACGGACTGGGCATTGTCAGCCAATACACCCGAAATATCACCATGAGGAACGTGACATGCGCTCCCAGGGAGGGAAGCGGACGTATCTTGGCCTCCTCGGCTGACTTCATGCACTTTTCGGGATGCAGCGGCAAGATCAGTATCCTCGGATGTCGGTATGCTGGAGCGCAGGACGACCCTATCAATGTGCATGGAACCAACCTGCGTGCCGTGAAAAAGGTGGATGACCGGACTTTGGAACTGCGCTTCATGCACGGTCAGAGTTACGGGTTTAATGCCTATTTCGCAGGGGATACGGTGGCCTTTGTCAAGGCATCTACTATGGAACGGTTCGCTATGGCTACGGTCACTTCGGTGAAGCGGCTGACCGACCGTACGGTGGAAGTAGCTTTGGACCGCCCGGTTCCCCAGGCACTGGAGCTGGATCATGATTGTGTAGAGAACATGAGCTGCACGCCCGAAGTGGAGATTCGCAACTGCCACTTCACCCGTACCAGCACACGCGGTACGCTGATGACTACTCCCCGTAAGGTGGTTATCGCAGGCAATACCTATTACAAGACCGGCATGAGCGCTATCCTGATAGAGGGAGATGCGGAAGGATGGTACGAGTCCGGTCCCGTGAAGGATGTGCTGATAGAGAATAACACCTTTATAGATTGCGCCTATAACGGCGGACCCGAAAATGCCGTCATCGCCCTGCATCCATCGAACACGGTGGTGGATGCCAACCGTCCCGTACACCGGAATGTACGCATCATCGGCAACCGCTTCCAACTTGCCGGAAATCCGGTGCTCTATGCCAAGAGTACGGAAGGACTGGTATTCAAGGATAATGAAGTGGAACTGTTGCCAGACACGAATGCTAAGCAAAAAGAATTGTTTATCTTGAATGGCTGTAAGAAAGTAGAAATTAAGGACAACGTTTTACCTCATGCTTTTTCCATCAAAGATATTCGGTTCGAAAATATGAAAAAGAAATACAGGAAATGAGAACAGACATGCGCTTATGAACTTCATAAAAACATCTTCCCGTCTGGATTCTCTTGACATGCTGAGAGGCCTTGACCTGTTTCTGTTGGTATTTTTTCAACCGGTGCTGATGTCTTTTGGGCAGCAGACGGATTTCCCATGGATGACTTCTATCCTTTACCAGTTTGAACATGAGGTATGGGTGGGATTCCGTTTTTGGGATCTGGTGATGCCACTGTTCCTATTCATGACAGGAGTTTCCATGCCGTTCTCCTTTGCCAAGTACAGGGACATTTCAGACAGGAATGCGGTTTACCGTAAAATTACCAGGCGTTTCCTGCTGTTGTTTTTACTTGGTATGGTAGTACAGGGAAATCTCCTAGGACTTGACTGGGAACACATTTACTTATACAACAATACCTTGCAGGCAATAGCTGCCGGCTACCTGATAGCGGCACTGCTGTTGCTGCACTGTACGGTTCGGATGCAGGTGTTGGGTACCGCCGTGCTCCTGCTGGCGTATTGGCTGCCAATGACTTTTGCCGGGGACTTTACTCCGGAAGGGAATTTTGCTAGCCGTCTGGATGCAACCATATTGGGAAGATTCAGGGACGATCCCACCTATACTTGGATATGGAGCAGCCTGACATTCGGTGGGACGGTGATGCTGGGCACGTTTGCCGGACAGATAATGAAGGAAGGGAAAAACGACAGACGGAAAACTGTAAAACGTCTTTTTGTCACGGGACTGCTACTGATTGCGGGCGGTTGGCTGTGGGGTTGGCAGACACCGATCATTAAGAGGATATGGTCATGTAGCATGACATTGCTTTCTGGGGGGTACTGCTTCCTGCTAATGGGATTTTTTTACTATTGGGTGGACTATAGGGGACACCACCGTGGTCTGGAATGGCTGAAAATATATGGTATGAACTCCATTACCGCCTACCTGCTGGGAGAAACCGTGAATTTCCGTTGTGTGGTTCATTCTGTTTCTTACGGTCTGGAACAGTATCTGGGAACATATTATCCCGTATGGCTGACAGCTGCCAATTTTATATTTCTGTTTTTTATTCTCAGATTCATGTATCTGCACAGAATATTCCTGAAAATTTAAAATGTTGAAAAGAATGAAGATAGGAATTATATATTTGACAACAGAAGCCTACAACAAATTCTGGAAAGACTTTTATTGTATATGTGAGCAATATTTTTGTGTGGATGCAGAGAAAGAGTATAAACTGTTCACTGATTCACCTGAAAGTATTGGTTGTGCTTCTTCTGCTAATGTATATGTTCGTCAGATAGAAGATTTGGGATGGATAGTCAATACATCCTATAAATCGGAATACATTTGTAGTATCCACGAAGAATTGGGAAAATACGATTATGTGTTCTATATCAACAGAAATTTTCAATTTACTGCCCCCATTTATGCAGAAGAAGTATTGCCTGATGCATCCAACGGCTATCTGACGGCTTTATCTTTCGACCATTATTTACAGGTAGATATTAGAAATATCCCAACGACTGCCAGCCCGATTGTTTAGCATATATTCCCATTGGTCAAAGGAAGCGATACTTCCAAGGCGTTTTTTATGGAGGAAGAACTAGAGAAATACTTCTTTTGTCAGATTGGTGTAGAGAAACCATTACACAGGATTTCAATAAAAAATCGTGGCACGCTTTCATGATGAATCCTATATTAACTACTACATATTGGATAAGAGACTTAAAGTAGATGGCAAAATGGTGATAAGAAAGAAAAATTATGCGATTATCCGTGTATATTCTGAAGCTTCAACCAGGGAAGCAGCTGATAAAATCGGACAAAAGATAATAGGTATAGTTTATAGCTTGGCAAAATAATTTATTAATCTTAAAAACTTATTGAAACATGAAATTGAAGAAAATGTTAGCCGTAGCATTGCTGGCAATGTCGGCTATGGGATTCCAAATTGTCAATGCACAGTCGTTGTCACCTTCTAGCAAATGGCATTGGGACAAGGGTACTATCGTGATTGACACTCCGGAACGTCCTGCTGGTCAGGAACACGTTTTGGGTTTGACAGCCGCTCCTATCAAGACCGTACGTGTAGGTTTTGTAGGCTTGGGTATGCGCGGTCCGTCAGCAGTAATCCGTTTCTGCCAAATTCCTGGGGTAGAAATCGTTGCGCTCTGTGACTATGAAGAAAAGCGTGCCGAAGCACAGCAGCGTCACCTCCGCAACGCAGGTTTGGCTCCGGCTGCCATCTATTATGGAGAAAAGGGATATGAGGAACTCTGCAAGCGTCCGGACGTGGACATGATTTACATTGCAACAGACTGGAAACATCATTTCCCTGTCGCCAAGTGTGCAATGGAAAACGGCAAACATGCGGCTATTGAAGTTCCTTCGGCTATGAACCTTGAACAATGCTGGGATTTGATTGATTTGTCAGAAAAAAAACGTCTCCATTGCTTCATCCTTGAAAACTGCTGCTACGATGACTATGAAATGAAGTCGTTGTTAATGGTTCAGGACGGTATATTCGGTGAAGTGATCCGTGCGGAAGGTGCCTATATTCACGAGTTGTCTGAATTCTGGCAGTATTACTGGAAAGACCCGAATGACAATGATAAGGACAACCTTCATTGGCGTATGAAGTACAACATGGAAAACCGTGGTGACCTCTATGCTACTCATGGTCTTGGTCCTGTGGCACAATGTATGAACATTCACCGTGGCGACCGATTCACTACCTTGATTGCCATGGATACAGAAAGCTTCGTAGGCAAGGAATGGGTAGAAAAGAACACAGGTAAGGAACCGAAGGAATTCCGTAACGGTGACCACACTACTACCTTGATGCGTACAGCCAAAGGTAAGGTAGTGGAAATCCAGCATAACGTGATGACTCCGCAACCATATAACCGTTTGTTCAAACTCACTGGTACCAAGGGGTATGCTACCAAGTATCCGACAGAAGAATTTGCCATTGCAGGCAATGCACTCAAAGGTACAGATGCTCCGAAGATGGACAACATCAACGCCCATGGTTTCTTGAGCACAGAACAGAAAAAAGCATTGATGGAAAAGTATCGTCACCCGATTTTGGACAAGTATGCAGAAAAGGGACGCCACTTGGGGCATGGTGGTATGGACTATGTGATGGATTCCCGCCTGGTCTACTGTTTGCAACATGGTTTGCCACTCGACATGGATGTGTATGACATGGCAGAATGGTGTGCTTTGGGCGAACTTGGTGCTATCTCAATGGACAACAATTGCGCTGCCGTTACATTCCCGGACTTTACCCGTGGATACTGGAACGAAGTGAAGGGTTATACTCACGCTTATGCTACACCGGAACAGGAAGCTGCACAGGAATCGTATGCAGACGCTTACACTGCTGCCCAAAAGGAAGCTACTGCCAAGTTGAAGCTTTGGGAACTTTACGATGCTGCCCAAAAGGCAGAAGGCAAAACTAAAACCAGTGCAATCAAGAAATACGAAAGAGTAGCAGCCAAACTTGACAATCAAATTGAAAAGATTTTAAAAGCTAAAAGTAATTTTTAAAAAATGAAAAAGATATTTCAATTAGCAATCATGGCATGTACGGCATTGTCTGTACATGCCACTGACTATACCCGTGGACTTTCCATCTGGTTTGACACCCCCAACACGTTAGTCAATAAAGCCATCTGGTTCGGCAATACTTCAGATATGTGGAAAGGTGAGACCAAACCCGAATCGGCCGGTGATACTGCAACCAATCCGGATGCAGGTTGGGAATCGCAATCGCTCCCTATCGGTAATGGTAGCTTGGGTGCCAACATCATGGGTTCGGTAGAAGCGGAGCGTATCACATTCAATGAAAAGACCTTATGGCGTGGGGGGCCGAACACCTCGGCAGGAGCGGCAGCCTACTGGAACGTAAACAAACAATCAGCTCATATCTTGGATGAAATTCGTCAGGCTTTCATCAATGGTGATGAAAAAAGAGCAATGCTACTGACACAAAAGAACTTCAACAGCGAAGTACCTTACGAATCGTGGAAAGAAAAACCATTCCGTTTCGGAAACTTTACTACTATGGGAGAGTTTTATATAGAAACAGGACTTAGTACCATTGGCATGAGCGACTACAAGCGTATTCTGTCTTTGGATTCAGCTTTGGCTATCGTACAATTCAATAAAGACGGTGTAGCTTATGAACGTAATTACTTCATTTCTTACCCGAACAATGTAATGACCATCCGCTTCAAGGCAAACAAGCCAGGCAAGCAAAATCTGGTATTCAGCTATGAACCGAATCCGGTTTCTACTGGAAAGATGGAAACAAACGGCAACAATGGGTTGGTTTATACTGCACGTTTGGACAATAACCAAATGGAATATGTCATTCGTATTCATGCAACAGCCAAGGGAGGTACACTTTCTAACCAAAGCGGCAAGCTGAGTGTAAACGGTGCGGATGAAGTGATATTTCTGGTAACAGCCGATACCGACTATCAAATCAACTTCAATCCGGATTTCAATGACCCGAAGGCATATGTGGGCGTGAATCCATCAGAAACTACGGCTACATGGATGAAGGATGCGGCGGCATTGGGTTACGATGCTTTGTTTGATGCACATTATAAAGATTATGCTTCCTTATTCAATCGTGTATCCCTGTCATTGAACGGTAGCGGAAAAACAGACAACATTCCGACTCCACAACGCTTGAAGAATTACCGTAAGGGAAAGCCTGATTTCTATCTGGAAGAATTGTACTACCAATTCGGACGTTACCTGCTGATTGCAAGTTCACGTCCGGGCAACCTGCCTGCAAACCTGCAAGGTATCTGGCATAATAACGTAGACGGACCCTGGCGGGTGGACTACCACAACAACATCAACGTACAGATGAACTATTGGCCGGCAGGTTCTACCAATTTGGCAGAATGTACCTTGCCTTTGATTGACTTTATCAAGACATTGGTGAAGCCGGGTGAAAAGACCGCACAAGCTTACTTTGGCGCCAGAGGTTGGACCGCTTCCATATCGGGAAATATTTTCGGCTTTACGGCTCCACTCGAAAGTGAAAACATGTCATGGAACTTCAATCCGATGGCCGGTCCATGGTTGGCTACCCACGTTTGGGACTATTACGACTATACCCGCGACAAGCAGTTCTTAAAGAAAACCGGTTATGGTCTTATCAAGAGTAGCGCCCAATTTGCCGTGGACTATCTTTGGAAGAAGCCGGACGGAACTTATACAGCGGCTCCATCCACTTCACCGGAGCATGGTCCAATAGACCAAGGGGCTACTTTCATTCATGCCGTTGTCCGTGAAATCCTTTTGAACGCCATTGATGCATCGAAAATATTGGGCGTAGATAAAAAAGAACGCAAACAATGGGAAGAAGTGTTGGAAAAACTCGCTCCGTATCAAATAGGCCGTTATGGTCAGTTGATGGAATGGTCGAAGGATATTGATGATCCAAAGGATGAACACCGCCATGTAAACCACTTGTTCGGCTTGCATCCGGGACACACCCTTTCGCCTATCACTACGCCTGAACTTGCCAAGGCCTCGAAAGTTGTCTTGGAACATAGAGGTGATGGTGCTACAGGCTGGAGCATGGGATGGAAACTCAATCAATGGGCACGACTCCATGACGGAAATCATGCATACAAACTTTATGGAAACCTTCTGAAAAATGGAACACTGGACAACCTTTGGGATACACATTCCCCTTTCCAAATAGACGGTAACTTTGGTGGTACAGCCGGCGTTACCGAAATGTTGATGCAGAGTCACATGGGATTCATTCATCTGCTCCCGGCCCTTCCTGATGCTTGGAAAGACGGTGAAGTGAAGGGAATCTGTGCAAAAGGTAACTTTGAAGTGAATATACGTTGGAAAAACAGAAAACTGGAAGAGGTGGTAATTCTGTCCAAAAATGGAGGAACCTGCGAAATTAAATATAGACATGCAAGTATTAAGTTAAAGACAGCAAAGGGCAAAACATATTGCTTGACCAATGAAAACGACGAATTAGTATTGGTTGGTTGTTAAATTAATAATTCAAGGGCGGGAAATGGAAATGCTGTTTTGATGCATTCTCATTACTCCGTCCTTTTTTCAAAAGTATTTAAAGTTTGAATCTACATGAGGAACGCTCCGTAAAGTTATATCAGCTAGTTACATCTTCATCTTGATGTTGCTTAGAGAAATTTTATTCACATTTATTTATGAATGGAAACAAACAGAAAACCATAAGGAGGAAGTTCAAAAAAAAGAATGCTTCGTCGGAATGTTCATGGTACCTATGCCTTGAAGGTGGACATGTCCCTTTATTCTGAAAAATATCCTGAATTGGGAAAATACAGATACGGTACTATATTATTCCAAGAGGTTGGTCATAGACAGCCTGCTTGCAGAATTTAACCAATGTTATACGGAAGGTAGGATAGACGAAATCAGGCAGATGTTGGTTGAAAAGGAAAAGTAACTTCTAGAGGTTTGGATAATTATAAAGCGTCATGAAGTCTCTATGAACAGATGACACTGCGTTTTACATCCCCTCCCTATAGTTTATAACGACATACCATCAGACCAAGCCCCATATTTTTTTGTGAAGTTATTCTCTTATTCCTAAAAAATCGTATCTTTGTAGTCAGAAAGTTGTTTCATAAGTATGAAGCTGTAAAATATTGAAATTAGCACAATCTCCAAATCGTTACCCGAAACTTTTCAAAACTTTCGTAAGCGTTTGTCTTTCAAGTAAATCCATCAATTAGATAAGAATTTAAAGTAGAAATACTTCCACCAGCAACTCCATCAATCACATATAATGGAGAAGAAGATCCCGTAGTTCCCAAACCACGAATTGTCACTTTATAATCTTCTCCCGGCATACCAGAATTCTGCGTTATCGATACTCCTGGACTTTGGCTCTGCAATGCACCAAGAGGAGTTGTCGTATTCAAACGTTGTATATCATCACCATCCACCTGCACTGTTGCTCCTGTCAACAATTTCTTTTTCATTGTTCCATATCCGACAACAACAACTTCATCCAAATCCAAAGAAGCATCTTTCAGCACTATACGCATCTCTTTTCCAGAAGTAATTGCTGTAGACACAGTTTCATAACCAATAAAAGAGAATTCCAAAGTGCTCTTTGAAGATGAGACATTTAATACAAAACGTCCGTCAAAGTCCGTAATTGTCCCATTATTTGTTCCAACTTCCACAACATTAACACTGTGTTAAATATAAAACGTTTAAATTTATAATCTAACATATTAATAATCAATATTTTACAAAGCAATTTAATCAAACTTATTTATATGTATACATACGATTTGCATACAAAAACACCGGATTCAAGAAAGCAAATACGCAAAAATACGAATTTTGAAATGAAAAATAGTAAGCCCTTTTTAGCACTATTTTCTTCCGTTTGTACTAATGTGAATAAAATGTGTATTGATTAAAAGTAATAATATTATTTTAGATTTTCAGCGATTTGATACAATCATTTGAGGAATAAACATTTAGCAGAGTATTTGAGTAGTATGAAGTAACGAATTGGCAACCGTTCCATTTTCTGCGATCTGTAATGCAATGCTGTCACATAACTCTCTGTAAATTTAAAAGTAGCCATTTTTTTGTACAATCAAAAAAATGGCTACTTTTAAATTTTCAAATGTAATAAATGCTATAAAGTAGTTTGTGAAAAATCCAAATGGTAAGAAACCTTATCTCCTTTTTCTTTAAAAAAATCACCTACACAGATAAGTTCAGGAATATCTGTTGTCCAAAAAGCTACAGAAGTCATTGATTGAGAGGAAAAATCTATTGTTTCCAACAGTTTATCTGCTTCTTTTTCGCATAACATTTTTAGTTCATCAAAACTATCAGTTGTTTTTCCACACTTAACGGAAAATCCTTGATTTAAGTTATTCATATTCATTGCTATTATTTGTTATAAGTCTTCGCCATTTGCACGATTGTATTCGTTATCATAAAACATTGTAATATAATATTTCCCATAATAGTCTGAAATCATAAACCAAACAGGGCGTTTTGACCAATCTTCCATTAAATATTCAGTCGAGAGTTTTATAATCTCTGACTGGGTTTCTTCGGTCGGATTTGCTAATTGCTCCTCTGTATATTTGGATAATAGGACAGATCGTAATTTTTCTCTAACGGTAACAGTATCTGTTGGCTGTTGATAAAAAACGGCTTCATATCGTTTCTTGTGAACACTTATTTCATAGGAGATGTCTTCGTCTTCGGGTATTGTATAGTCTTGTAAAGATACATATTTGGGATTATGTGCAAATTGTTCGCAGAGTCTATTGAACCTTATTTGAATAGCCCGTTCATCAACATTATTGGCATCAGCTACCATGATGCGGCAAACTTTGTTATTATTCGTCACTACAAAAACATTAACGTTTGCGCCATTAAATTCTCCTACTAAAGCTTCTGACATAGGATCATTCTGATAACCTTTTTCTTTTAGCTTGCGTACCATTTCTTTCTTGTTCCCATCAATAGGAATTCCAAGAAATTGGGTAACATCTTGTTGCGCATGTACGACTATTGAAAACATAAGCAACATCGTAATTGATAGTATTTTTTTCATATTACCAAGTTTTTTGTTCCCCAGTTACCATAAGAACCTTTACTAAACCACGAAGCGTGGAACTGCAATGCCACGTCTAAATTGAAGGTCGTAGGAAAACCCGTAGTACAGATATGGATATAGCAGCCCACGCTATAGCGTGAGAACCACTATGCAATCCCTTGTACTACATTTGAAAATTTCCTACGTTTTCAATTTACAAGATACGCATAACGCTTCTTCAAATTCTAAAATGTCTTGGAGGGAGTTGCTCTCTCCAAATGCAAAAATATGAAAAATGCAGGAAGCGCAATAATATTTCCTGCATTTTTTATGTTGGCACATAAGTATTTATAATCGTTACAGTTTGAATCCCTTGTTTTTCCGTTGCGGTTGCTGTATCGTTGGCCGTATTCGTCGGAGCAGCCTCTCGAACTGCTCCCTGAACCAGTCGAGGATGTTCTTCCCGTTGATGCGCAGGACAAAGCGTTTCCCTCTCTCTCCCTGCTCTATTCCCATCTGCGCAGTGGCACCTGTCACGGAGAGGGCTCTCTTGTGTTCCTCGGAGTAAAGGTTCCCGCTGTACTCCAACGGCTGGAACGTGAAAAGCCGGTCCGTCTGCTCGGGTGTGAAGCCTGCCGAATGGCAGTACCTCTCCATGTGCATCGCGTCGGCGAAAAGAGGAAACCAGCCGCACGCACGCTCCGTCCATTTTTGCAGATATGCCGTCCGCTCCCTTTCCCTTTCCAGTTTTTGGATGTAGTCGGTCTGCACCGTGGCAAGTTCCCTGCCGTGCTGTGCCCGCTGCCGTTGCAGACTGGCCTGCAAGTCCTCTATGCTCTCTTCACGGGCGGCTATTTCGTTTTGCAAGCTGCGGTTGTCCGCCTCCAGCTCCCTGATTTTCCCACTGCCCAAAAGAGAACCCACCTTCGCCATGATGGCGGTCTTTGCCTCCACCTTGACCGCCTCCAGCTTTTGCGTGTTGATTTCCTTTCTGGCCGTTTCCAGCCGTTTCTCCGCCTCTTCCTGCTCGGCTTGGAGTTGGCGCACGTTCTCTTCCAGTTCGTCCGTCTGCCGCCTCAAATCGCGGTAATACTGGGCGGTGGAGACATGCCGGGCTTCCGAACCTCTTATCCCGCGTTGCAGGCCGTATTTCACCATGACTCTGGCATAGTCGTCGTGATAGGCAATCAGTTTGGTACGGTTCAACACGTCGTCGGCACACAGCCGGACGGCATTCGCCTTCTTGCGGTAAGTTCGCCCTTCCTCCTTCGGCTTCTTCTGCCCCGCCTTCCTGCGCTCTCCCGTCACTATCGGTACAAGTGTGGCATGTATGTGCGGCGTGTGCTCGTCCATGTGCAGCACCGCCGAGACCACGTTCTCCCGCCCGAAGGTCCTGTACAGCCAGTCCATGCTGTCCCGGCACCAGTCGTCCAGTCTTCCGGCTTTCTCTATTTCCATCATGTCCTCATGTGTTCCTGAGAGCATGACACGGATGGCGCGTACCTGGTCGTGGGTGATTTTCCTTCTGATGCCCGCACTGCTGATGCGGGCCGCAATCGCGTCGTCACGCTCCCTGATGCCTTCGGGCATCCGGACGAGCTCGCGGTTCAGGTGCGTGCGCGTGGGGTCGACGTTCGGTGCTATCACCCTGCGCTCGATATGGTCGGACATCCGGCTGTCGGATGCCCCCTTCGCTTTTCTGAAATCGAGTGAGAAATATCCCATTGTAAAGTCTTTTTAGGTTTGACAATTCCGCCTGCCGTGCGGATATGCCTCACGGCGAACGGGGTGTGCAGAGGGGCCGGCCCCTCGCCTCAATAGGGCGTTTTTAGCTGCGCTTGCGCTGCGTGAAGAAAACGCCCTATTGAGCTATGGCTTTTCACTGTGCAAAAAGCCTGCGGGATGCGTGGGTTACATTCCGATGCCCTTCCCCTTTTTCTTGCCCGGCTGCTGCACCCACTGTACTTGCTTTGCCTGCTGTACCGGGTTCACCTGCTGTGACAACTTTTTTCCGTTCAGGTAGTCGTTCAGGTCCTTGTACCCGCTGTACACAGGTGATGCGTCGCGGACACGCGAACCGTACTCTCTTTGGATTTCGCGCAGGGCTTCCAGCCCGGCGCGGTCGTTGTCAAGGAAGCAGTGTATCCGCTCATAATTCCCCAGCAGCCGCAGGGCTTTGGAAAGATTGGAAACCGAGTTCAGCACGATATAGTCCTGTCCGTCAAGGGCGGGGCGGTCGGGATGCCCCGCCTGCCGCAGCGTGAGAAAGGAGAGGTAGTCCATGAAACCTTCGAAGAGGCAGCAGGTTTCCCCCGGTTCCGTTTGCCGTATGTGAGTGATGTCTTTCGGGGCTATGCAGCCCTTGAAGAACTTGTTGCGTATCTCGTAGCCTCCCGAACGGTTGGGAAAACCGACGGCAAAGTAGGGTTTGCCGTCGGTCAGATAGTGCACCTCCCTGCATTCTCTTTTTGCCAGTTCCGTATTTATCCCCCTTTCCCGCAGATAGGAGAATAAGGCGGGGGAAGAAAGCGGCATTACTTCCAACTGCCGGAAACTTGGTTGTGATAATGTCTGCCCGCCAAAAGAGAAGGAGACGGGGCGCACGTGCGGTGCCTGCCTTGCTATCATTTCCAGAAGGTAGGGCACATGGTCGGATGCGTAGAGTTCCGCCGCTAGTGCGATGATGTTGCCGCCTTTCCCGGTGGCAAAGTCATACCAGAGATTACGTTCGGTGTTCACCTTGAACGAGGCCTCGGTTTCCTCCCTCAACGGTGACTTGTACCATAGGTTGCCGCCCTGCCGTCTTACGGGTGAGTACCCCAGACTGTGCAGGTATTCGGCTATGCTGATTTGTTTCGCTGTCTGAATGTCCATACGTGTGAGTGTTTGAATGAATGACTGTTTTTGTTTTTTCGCCCGCACCTTCTTATATAAGGTACGGCATATACATGGCTTCACTTAAATGCTCGTATATATAGGATACGGGTATTAAGTGAAGCGGTTGCGTGATGTCCGCGCACCGCTTCGCTTTTCCCTTATATATAGGCACCGTGAATAAAGTGAAGCGTTTCTCCGCATCCGGTTTAATAATGGAAATCGGGCATGAAGGTGTATTTCCTGCCGTTCTCCTGCACTATCATCCGCTTGTTGCGCAACGTGATGATGAGCGATACCGCCTTGTGGTGGTTCAGTCTCACGCCGACGGAGGCATAGGCATTTATCAGCGCGTCCTCCAGTTCCTTGTAGCCGTATTCGCTTTTCAGTGCGAATGCCGCCTCCAGCGCGATGCGGTGCTGTTGCTCCGTGATGTGCCTGTACGCGTCGAACGGCTCCTGCTGCGGTCTTCCGGCTTTCCTCCCCTGCGGGGTATAGTTCTCCACCAGTTCGGGAAGTGCCCTGTCATTGATGCGGAAGGCGAACGGCTCGAAGTCCATCGCCCGGATGTGCATGGCCGATACCCGACTGATGTCGGCGTCGCCCTTGTCCTTCTCCACCAGCAGCACCGTCTCGGCCTTGTTGTTCAGTTCCGTGCCGATGTGCCCGCGCGCGTTCTCGTCACCCTTGTTCTGGTGCAGTATTGTGTGGATATGTATCTGGCGGTCGTCCGTCCACTGCATCAGCTTGGAGATGATGCGTGTGGATTCGCCGGGGCTGTTGATGTCGTACACCATGTCGCGGATGCCGTCTATCACGACAAGTCCCAGTTCCGGGGTATTGTAGATGGCCTGCTCCACAGCCGCGATGCGTTCTTTCGGGGTGTACTTGCGCAGGGCGAGAAATTCGAGGTGCTCGCTGTCCCGGTCGGTCGGCAGGCCTGCCATGCGCAGGATGCGTTCCATCACTTTGAGACAATGGTACGGGCTCTGTTCGGTATCAACGTAGAGGATTTTCCGCTTGTCCTTGGGCAGTTCCGCCGAATACAGCAGTACCGTGCCGTTCTTCAACGCCGCCGCGACGATGGCAGAGACGTTGAACGTCTTCTTGCTTTTCGCCTTGCCGATGGACGCGCTGAAATTGCCCAGCGTGCCGACGACAGTGCCGTTCGCCTTCAGTATCTCGGGAGCCTTCTCACATTTCATGCCGATGCTCAGCCGTGAGGCCTGCCAGATGATGATGGCGTTCTCACGGGTCACTTCTTCCATGCGCTCGTTACTTTCCATGGCTGCGGAGTTTTCGGTTTGCGCTTCTGGCGATGGCGAGTGCCGCCTCGCCCTTGTCGTTCACACGTCTTGCGAGGCTTTCGGCCCATACGAGCAGCTCCCTGCGGGAGAACAGCAGTTTGTTTCCGTACTTGCGGAACGGCACATTCCCCTTGGCGGTCAGCTTGTAGAGGCGGGCCTTCGAAATCAGGAACCCGTGCTGTTCGAGTACCCCCACAGCCGCATCCGGCGTGAGGTTGTCGGGTTCGTCCTTCGGCAGGGTGAGCCCTGCCAGTGTCTGCGAGACGCTCTCGCTCACGATTGCCCGGAGTTCCTCGGGCGTGGTAAGAATGATCTGGTTCATTTTCTTCCTTTCTTTTTGGGTGTTTGTACTATGGCTGTCGTCACAGCCGTTCCAACCGGTTGTGGCGCAAAGGAAGAATAAAGGAAAGCGAATATCGAACCGCAAATAACTTAACACGGATATGACTTTTATGGACGTTTCATGACTTTTGGTGACACTGCGTGGGGCGGGTAAAAAGGGAAACGGTGCCATAGGCGGATATAATCTTCCAATGGCACCGTTTTGCACACATATGTCAAGTGATTCGGAATGCACTATTATTTCACATCCTTTAACTTTCCGAGTTGGGAAATGACTTCTTCTATTACGAAATATTTCTCTCCCGGTATCCCGATGTCGGAGCGCGATATGAAGCCCAGCTCCTCCCACCGGGCTATGCTCTGGCGGCTCACGCCCGCCATCTTTGCCAGTACACTCTGGCCTATCATCTCCCTGCCGAGGATGACGGGGTATTTGTACTTGCGGGTGGCATGGCTGAACCTTATGCGTTCGATGACCGCCTCCACATTGTTTATGGTGGGCCGTACCCGCTCCTGTACGCGTATCACGGCCTCCGTTATCTCATATCCGGCAAGCCCGGGATGTCCGGAAAGCTCCTCCCATATGGCACCGAAACATTTGAGGTGCCGTATCTTTATCTCTCTGGTCTTCTTTCTTGGCATGGTCAGTCGAATTTGGTAAGTAACTGCGCGTTCCTCATCCGTTCGTCCCGCTCGAAACTGGCAAGGTAGTTCTCCGTTATGGCAAGGTTGGAGTGCCCCAGACTTTCGGATATGTAGGAGATATTCGTCCCGCTGCGCTTGAGCACGGTGGCGAACGAGTGCCGGGCCGAATACGTGGTCACGGGGGGCAGACCCACCGCCTCGGCTATCCTACCCAATACCTTGTTGCATTTCTGTATGACCGTATCGACAAGGTGCTTGGTGGCGAAGCCGTCCTCCTTCCCCGTGGCGAACTTGAAGATGAGCGTGCCGGGGTTTCCGTCGTCGGGGTTACCCCAGCGGTCCATGATTTTCCGCATCTCGGGGGTGAGCACCGCACGTATGGTACGCACTTGCTTGGAAGTATTCATCGTTTTTGCCCTGACAAAACAGATTTCACCTCCCACGATGTTTCCGTAAGTAAGATAGAGCATGTCCCGGAAGTTGATGCCGTTGCAGAGGTAGGAGAAGAACCACATGTCCCGGTAAAGCTCGGTTTCCTCCCTTCCGTCGGTATAGGTGACGAGCCTCTTTATCTGCTCCAGTGTGAGTGCCAGCTTCCTGCCCTCGGCTGAGGGTATCTCGAACCTGTTCCTGCCGAACGGGAAGTGCGCCTCCTTTATTATGCCGTCCGCCTTTGCCCGGTTCATTATCGCCTTGAGCATCTTGAAATAGACGCTGAGCGTGGACTTGCTTTTCTTTTGGCCCGTCCAGAATCTTCCGCAGCGGTTCAGCCAGTCCACCGTGACGGCAGAAAACGGAATGTCTTTCCCTGCAAACTCCTCCACCGCCGTCAGCAGTGCATGATAGCTGCGGTACGTACCCGCCTGCCCGTTACGTTTCAACTCTTCCGTCTTCGCCTTTATCGCGGCGTTCACTGTCGCGGTGGAGCATCTGCCCAGCCGGACACTCAAAAGATCAAACGCGAAATCGCCACGCTCGGCGAGTGCCTCCACCTGCCCCTTGATGATTGAGAAGCTGTTCTCTATGTTCGAGCGTGCCTCCGTGAGCCTGCGGCTCTTGCTTTCCGCAAGGTTCGCCCAATCCTCCTTTGACAGCTCCTGCCCCGTGGAATAGTATTTCTGCCTGCGGTTGTGTATGACTTGTATCTTCACGGGGAACAAGCCGCTTTTCTTCGCCCTGCGTGCGTCCAGTACCGACAGCACCGAAATTCCGTCCTTTGAATACTTGTACATAATCTGCCGTTTTTGATGGTTCTTTACTTGGTCTGTATGCAAATATATGTGCATACGATTTGCATACAAAAATAGAGATTATCGGAAAACGATGCAAATTATTTGGAGAGAAAATTTGCTAAAACGCACTATAATACAGTGATTTGCGTATATAGGTCAAATGGTGGAAAATAAATAAAAATGGGCTTATTTTAACTCCTGGTAAAGATTCACCATTCAAATCTACCACCACACCACTTACACTTACACCTTGAGCTAACAACATCACGCTATTACACAATAATAATAGCAAAGTACACAATAATCTTACATAAACAGATCGAGTACGTAAGAGCCATCGTTTCGAATTTAAATCTGTTTTCATGTTTTTGATTTTTAGTTTAACAATATTGTTTATTTAATCTAATCCTATTTTATTTTTCACTCTCTCAAACAACACCGCATGAGCCTCATCATTCAAATGGACCCCATCGCCCGAATCATATATTGGTTTAATAAAGCCACAAGAATCCTCTGAAACAAGACCAGTGTAAAAGTCTATCGCATAATCACCGTATTGTTTCAATATTTCATCCGACAACAATTTAAATTGATTTCGAAATTTCTGTTTAGAGGCATCAGGACGATGACTCTCCGTATAAGGAGGAGTATATTTCTCACCAAAATTGTGAGGCTGAGAAGTCGTTATCCAAACTTTCACATTCTTCGACCTTGCCTTATCGATAATAGTTCTAAAATTAGAAAGCTGGACTGATAAAGGTATGCCATTAGAAACATCATTTGTAGGCATATTAATAATAATTATATCAGGAGAATAGCTTAAAGCTTTGTCTATATTACGCAATGAATCCACGGCCAGCACATGAGTGCCCGTATCATAAGCGGGAGTTCCAAGCGGCATTATCGCAAAAGTCGTATACCCTCCCTTTGCCAGATTTATGATTTCATAGCCCTTATCTACACTTTTAAGATACTGCGCATACCTACAAGCCCATGAATTTTCCGGTACTTTCACGCCTGCACCTTCTGCTGTAGAGGAACCTAGTATTACAATCCTTTCCCCTGCCAGCATTTTCATTGGAAGTATAAGCACAAACAAAATAAATAATTGATAAATAGAACTGTACCTCATAATATTAGCTAACCTCAATAACAATTAACCTAAAACTTGATATGGCAAAAGTAGCACAAACAAGCAGAGCAAACAAGTACTATTTTATCTCTTATTTATACTTTCATGATATATTAAAACAATATATCAGGAAAATCAAATTCATCAGATAATGACCTTCTTCTTCATGCAATGTAATCTAAATTCTTTGGGAGAACACCCTTTCTTCTTTTTAAATATACGATTAAAATTTGACAAGTTATTAAAACCGCATCCGTAGCATATTTCAGATATGCTTTGATTCGTATCAACCAAAGAACGTATAACCATGCCCAATCTATAATCTATAATAAAATCTGTCACACTTTTTCCTGTCCTTAATTTAAAAAAACGACTAAAAGCAGCTGGAGACATATTTGCCAAACGAGCCAGCTCAGATAAAGCTATCTGCTCATCATAATGTTGTTGAATGTAATCTTGTACATTCAAAATACGGCGTGAATCAGACTCCCCTTTTATTTTTGCATACGCTGATGATGACAATTGACGATAATCACACTTCGACAATTCATACAAGATAGATAAAAATTGAATAACCGAATAGAAGCCATCCACCTCAGCAGACAGCTTATCCAAAAGATGAAAGACCTTTATTATTCCAGATAAAGAAAAAGCTATTCCACATTCAGCATCCTTCAACATTTTCTTTATCGAATGAAACTGATTCTTATCTAATAAGCTATCAGAAAACAACGAACGAGAAAACTGAATAGTAATTTCCCTGATGGACTCGGAGTGACATTCATTCTGTTCCCAAACATGTTCCAGTTCTTTACCTGTAATTAGAACCAGATCAAATTCACCAATCACTTCCACAGAGTCTCCTACGATACGTTTCACGCCTGAAGAGTGTGAAGTGAAATTCAGTTCACACTCTTCGTGACAATGAATCGGATAAGTAAATTCCTTTTTATAGCGATCAGCAATATAAAAACAATCGGCGCCCGAGAGAGGGGTCACTTCACGCATTAAATTTTTAGTCATAAATCAAGCCTTTATCCGTTTTACCTCAATTCTTCTTAGCGATAAATAAATATAGTATATTTTGATTCATTCCAGGAACATTTTCCATTAATTATAGAAGGGCTTATTTTTATTTTTAACTCACTTTTACCTTTCGTATATTCAGCTGGAATCTCAAATTCATCATCCAACCATCTTCTATACGGATTACAATCAGCTACATACCATTGAGGAAAAACTTTTTTCCCATCCACATAGACATCTGCACATTGCTGTCCTATTTCCTGATCACTGCTTCTCCGAAGTCGAACGCCTTTATTTTCAGGCTTAATTTTAACAATAAACTCGCTCCCATCCTGACTATTTAAATAAGCAACTCTTCTTGTAATCATTTCCGTGTCATAGCTTCCTTCATAGCTAGATGTCAAATCTCTCATCATAGTTTTTCCTCCGGTCAAATAACAATGAGATTTTATAGAAGAAGATGAGGCTATATCCACATTATCAACTTCTTCTAAAACAGGCGTATCCACTCCATAATAAAAAACAGTTCCTTCATGCTCTAAATATTGATTATTATACTCTCCAGACTCAATATTAAAATCTAAACTTTTATAAAAAGGATAATAATCGTTGATACACAGACGGGTCATAGACCATGGATTATCCTTCAATCCATCATAACCTCCAAAAGCATGTGTTTCTGGAGGAGTAGGGAAGCCCCATCCATAGCACACATAACTTTCCGAACCATCGCTCTCCACTTTAGGAGTTTTATTTCCATCAATATAAACTCTTACATCTCCTTCACATGAAATAATATTAGGCCGTTCTGCATAACAAGTTATATGCGCAGCCACCATTTTTCCAGTTCCTCTAATTTTACCTATCTCACTATCTGCATTTATAGTTCTTTTACGCATATAATAAGGTGTATTCCTAAAATAGCCACATCTCTCCTCTTCATAATTATTACAGGTTAACCCCAACTTTACTTCATCAACCTCCACAATCTCATGGCCCTTATTTTCCAAATACAGTGTCATATTCCGCCAAAAAGGCATCGGAAATGTATTATATATAAATCCATTTTTCAGCACTCCCATCAATAAATATTCAGTATCATTATATCCCAAAGAATTTCCTCCCAATGCACCTACCGGACAATATATGTCTGGCAAACGATGATCATCAAACACAATCTTTATCCATAAATCATGTAAAACAGACTCTGTCAATTTACTCATCAACAGATTCACAAAAGAAACAACTCCTTTGTGCGTTTTTGAGAATAGCATTTTACTCTCATTAGGAGATATTGATATGTTATTCTTCACAGCAGTTTCCACTAAAGTATCGTTCCACAAACCATGTTTTTTCAAAGACTGCCGCATGGTTAAATCTTCTCCATCTGGGAAACGCCCAAGACTATCCCCTTCCACAAATGAATGGTATATGATATGTCCCCATCCACCTTCTCCTTTACCCCTGTCATTTCCACCGAGCTTTACATCAGTGGTGATTTTACAACCATCCCGATATGGAATAGGAACAAAACTTCGACCTACTCGGATAGGGCCTCTCCCACCATCCAATGGGCCTATATAGGAATCCGAAACAGGAGAAACAAAAGGATATTTCTCTCCAAGTTCTGACAGCCTTAGAGAATAAGATGGAATTGTATCCCCATTAAGATAAAAACGGAACAATGGATCTGTACTACTCAAATAACGATGTTGAACTAAATTATAGATACAACCTGCTCCTTTCACATCAAAAACAACCCATTCTTTTCCCCTCTTTTGATAAAGCCACCAATCCCAATCCGCATTCTTACCTTTTTTATCTATACTCCCTTCATAACCTACTTTTATCCCCGAAGTATCTAAAATAGGTAACTTATTTACATTCGTCATAATAAAATCAGACTGTCCATGTGAAATATCTGCATAACAACAAAAACAGAACAGCATCAAACTTTTTACTACATTTTTCATAAGACCAACATTATAATAATCGAATAATACAAAAGTGACAAAATTCTAAAAGACAAGCTAGTATTATTTCTACAAAAAACGATACAATTAATGCAGTTTTCCATATCCTTTAAATTTATTTTTTCACATTCCCTTTACACATTCTACGTTTCCCGAGCCCAAAAACTACGTTTCCACACTGAGAGACATGAGAATATGTCAAAATTTTTGTTATCCTGCCCTAACTTCTCCCCACATGCAGTACCCTTATCTCAGTACTTTCAAGAAAGTACTCCAGTACTTCCATAGTAGGACTTCAGTACTTCCCCGTCAGTACTGGAGTACTGGCAAGGAAGTACTGGCAAATATAAAGGAACTGTAAATCAGCACATTTTTTTTATAGCAACAAAACTTATCAATTTCTGTAAATTGAATACCAAAATAAATTCCATTATATAGCCCAACTCTCATTTTTAATTATAACTTTGCGAATAAAGAACTCAAAATTGAAAGATATGAAAGTAGCAATCATCGGAGCCGGAAACATGGGAGGTGCCATTGCCCGTGGACTGGCCAACGGACATTATATTCAGGCACAAGAAATTTCGGTATCCAACCCCAGTGCCGGCAAACTGGACGCACTGAAAGCGGAATTTCCTGCCATTCACGTAACGCATTCCAATAAAGAAGCAGCAGAAGATGCGGACATTATCATTATTGCCGTCAAGCCGTGGAAAGTGGAAGAAGTGTTGAAGCCGCTGAGATTAAGAGGACCACAGATTCTGGTATCGGTGGCGGCAGGACTGACTTTTGAAGACCTGGCACATTTTGTAGACCCGGAAATGCCGATGTTCCGCGTCATTCCTAACACAGCCATTTCAGAAGGAGCCAGCATGACACTGATTGCCGCACGCAATGCTTCGGAAGAACAAATCACTTCCCTGACTGCGCTCTTTAACGAAATGGGACGTTCCATGCTGATTGAGGAAAAACAATTTGCAGCTGCCACCTCGCTGACTTCCTGTGGCATTGCCTACGTACTGAAATACGTACAAGCTGCCATGCAGGCAGGAGTAGAACTGGGTATCAAGCCACACGATGCACAGACCATGCTGGCACAAACACTGGAAGGGGCAGCCAAACTCTTGTTAAACAACGAAAATGCACATCCGGCCACAGAAATCGAGAAAGTGACTACTCCGGGAGGAATTACCATCAAGGGTATCAACTCGCTGGAGCACGACGGATTTACCTCGGCCGTTATCCACGCCATCAAGGCCAGCTTATAAAAACATCATACGGGGAGCTTCATGCTCCCTTTTTCATTACAAAACCTGAACCGACATGAAAAACAACATTCTTATCACCATGGGAATCCTTGTATTGTTAGGAATAGCCGTACAGGGTTTGTTTGGCATCGTAGCCGGTGTATTCCTGTCTGCCATTTTAGGAATCATCTACGGAGCCGTCAAGAAGAACAAGCAGTTTCTGCGCTGGTCGGTCATTGCACTTACCATCGACATTATCTGCATCATCCTGTTCTATTTCTGCCTGATTCAATCGGACATGTAGCTTTTACTTCACAAAACCTTTTTTCGCCCATTTCAGGCTGTTCCACCGTTTCACAAAGATAAAGGCACGGATGTTCTCGTCGAGCAGGAAGGCACACCACATACCGACCAGTCCCCAACCCAGATGAATCCCGAACAGATAGCTGAGTCCGACAGAAACCGTCCACTGCACAATCAAGCCGACATAGAACGGGAAATTCACATCACCAGCCGAACGGAGGGCATTCGTGGCATAGATATTTACAGCACGCCCTATCTCTACGATGACATCGACAATGAGAATGGTCACTCCCAACCGGATAATATTCTCGTTGTCCGTCAGCATACTGAAGATTGTATGACCGAATATGGCCCAGATGCACGAAAGTCCCAGCGATACCAGAATGGACAGACGCATGACGTACTTTCCCAACAGGTAGGCCGCACGTATTCGCTTCTGCCCCACCAGATGGCCGATACTGATGGCTCCTCCTTGTGCCATGGCGATGGCAAAGAGATAGACAAACATGGTAGTATTCACCGTATAAGTTCGTGTGGCCAGCGAATCATTTCCTAAGATATTGATTAAATAGGTGATGACCACCTGCGAAAAACTGTACGACATATTCTCCCCGGCAGAAGGGACTCCCACCTTCAACAGGTTTTTCAGTTCTATCCAAGGGAAAGGACGGAACAGAGCCATCGGGAAAGACGGAATATGTTTTCTGAAGAGAATGACAAACAAGACAATCATGCTCACCCCACGGGCTATGGAGGTAGATATGGCCGCTCCTTCTGCTCCCATGGCAGGCAGGCCGAACTTTCCGAAAATCAGGGAATAGTTTCCGATGATGTTCATCACGTTGACCAGTACCGTAACCAGCATGGGGTAAATGGCTTTGTTGGCACTACGCAAGGACGCGGAAATAGTCAGCGAAATAGCCTGGAAGAAAGCAAACGCACCTACAATCTCCATGTAACCGATACCATATTTCAGCAATTCCGGACGAAGTCCCATCCATCCCAATAATGTAGTTGCTCCATAGTGCAGGATGGCACTGACCACCAGTCCCACGACCAGGTTCAGCAACAAAGACACACCGACCACCTGCACCATCTTGTTCCTCATCCCTGCTCCCAGGTACTGCGAACACAGCACAGAAGTACCGATATTGATTACCTCAAAAATAAGGAAAGCAAACATCACAATCTGGTTCACCACCCCTACTGCCGCCACACTTTCATCGGAATACTGACTCAGCATAACGGTGTCGACAGCACCTAACATCATAATCAATAAGGTCTCGATAAAGATAGGAATCACGAGCTTCGTCAAGCCTTTCCGGATACCTGTTTGTTGAATTGCCTGTTCCACGTACTAACTCTCTAAAAAACGTGACAAAATTACAACATTTAGCCCGTAGAGTGTCTTGACATAGGTCAATTTAAAGGTGTAAATCCTACAATGCACTATTTTCCCCCTTTTCTTCACTATTTTCCCCCTCTGAATCCTAATAAAATATGATTTTTGCAACACCTAAAAACAATTATTATGAAAACCAAGCAATTTCTACTGATCGTATTAGCATGTCTTTGCATTCCTTTTACTCAATTATGGAGTAATCCTGTAAACGGACTCTTGGAAAGAATTGATCCGGGAGCTTCCAAGAAATTCATCATACAAGTAAAAAAAGGACCATCCGATTTTTTTGAACTCGACCAGAAAGGTGACAAAGTAGTCATTCGGGGAAACAACTACGTAAACATCGCTACCGGCTTGAACTGGTATCTGAAATATTACGCAGGCATTCATCTTTCATGGAACGGCATGACTGCCGAACTGCCGGAAAGCTTGCCGAAAGTTTCTACTCCGGTACGCAAGGAAACCAACCTCTCCTTACGCTACGATTTCAACTATTGCACTTATTCCTATACCATGGCTTTCTGGGACTGGGAACGCTGGGAAAAGGAAATCGACTGGATGGCACTACACGGAATCAACCTGCCACTGGCAGTAGTCGGTCAGGAATGCGTGTGGAAAAACATGCTCGAAAAATTAGGTTATACGAAAGAAGAAATCAATAAATTCATTGCAGGACCTGCTTTCTTGGCATGGTGGGCCATGAACAACCTGGAAGGATGGGGCGGTCCCAATCCTGACAGCTGGTACACACAGCAGGAAGCACTGCAGAAGAAGATTCTGAAACGTATGCGCGAATACGGCATCGAACCGGTATTCCCGGGCTATTCCGGTATGGTACCTCACGATGCCAATAAGAAGTTAGGACTGAACGTAACCGAACCCGCATTGTGGAACGGATTTACCCGTCCGGCTTTCTTACTTCCCACCGACTCACGCTTCAACGAAATTGCTTCTTTATATTATAAGGAACTGGAAAAACTGTTCGGCAAAGCCAACTATTACTCTATGGACCCGTTCCACGAACTTGAAGATGCAGGAAGCGTGGATTTTGATGCAGCCGGAAAAGCTGTACTTAAAGCAATGAAGGATGTCAACCCGAAGGCTACATGGGTGATTCAGGGATGGACGGAAAACCCGCGCCCGGAGATGATCAAGAACCTGAACAACGGGGATATCCTGATTCTGGACCTGTTCAGCGAATGCCGCCCGATGTGGGGTATTCCTTCTATCTGGAAACGTGAAAAGGGTTATGAGCAACACGACTGGCTGTTCTGTATGATAGAAAACTTCGGAGGCAACGTGGGTCTGCACGGACGTATGGACCAGTTGCTGAACAATTTCTACCTTACCAAGAACAATCCATTAGCCGCCCATCTGAAAGGCATCGGTCTGACCATGGAAGGTAGTGAAAACAATCCGGTGATGTTCGAACTGATGTGCGAACTTCCCTGGCGTCCGGAAAAGTTCACCAAGGAAGAATGGTTAAAAGACTATCTCTTCGCACGCTACGGTGTACGGGATGAAAAAATTACACAGGCATGGAGCATTCTTGCCGACGGCATCTACAACTGCCCGTTTGGCAATAACCAGCAAGGCCCTCACGAATCCATTTTCTGCGGCCGTCCCGGACTGAATAACTTCCAGGCATCCAGCTGGTCTAAGATGCAGAACTATTATGACCCGACCAGCACGGAAGCGGCAGCCCGCCTGATGCTGGAAGTAGCCGACAAATACAAAGGCAACAACAACTTTGAATACGACCTGGTAGACATCGTCCGTCAGTCACTCTCCGACAGAGGACGTATCGTCTACAACCAGACCATTGCCGACTTCAAGAGTTTCGACAAAAAGAGCTTTGCAGCTCACTCACAAGAGTTTCTGAATATCTTGCTGGCACAAGACCGGCTGTTAGGTACAAGAAGTGAATTCCGTGTAGGACGCTGGATTGAACAGGCCCGCAACCTGGGAACTACTCCGGAAGAAAAAGATTTGTACGAATGGAATGCCCGCGTACAGATTACCACATGGGGCAACCGCGTATGTGCCAACGACGGAGGTCTTCGCGACTATGCTCATAAAGAATGGAACGGTCTTCTGAAAGATTTCTACTACAAACGCTGGGCAGCTTACTGGCAGACACTTCAGGATGTGCTTGATGGCAAACCGATGGTAGAACTGGACTACTATGCCATGGAGGAACCTTGGACACTTGCACATAATCCGTACGCATCGCAACCGGAAGGTGACTGTATCAGCGTAGCAAAAGAAGTATTTAACGAAGTATTTCCGAATAAATAATAAGAATAGCAATAACCATTACTCAGAAAAGCACCATGAAACGATTGTTGTCATTAGACATCTTACGCGGCATCACGGTATGCGGCATGATTCTGGTAAATAATGCCGGAGGCCCCGTTTCGTACGCACCGTTGCGTCATTCTGTATGGAACGGACTCACTCCGTGCGACCTGGTTTTCCCGTTCTTTCTGTTTATGGTCGGTATCTCCACCTACATTTCTCTTCGGAAATTTAACTTCGAACCTACCTCGGAAGTGGTCAAAAAGATTGTTCGACGTACATTCCTTATCATTCTAATCGGATTAGCGATTGACTGGTTTGGATATGTGTGCAATGGAGACTTCTTCCCCATCGACACTCTGCGCATTCCTGGTGTATTGCAACGAATTGGCCTATGCTACGGCATCGTATCGCTTATGGTCATTTATATCAATCATAAGTATCTCCCATGGATTTGCGGTGGATTACTACTTGCTTATTCCATCTTACTTCTGACAGGAAACGGCTATGCCTGTGATGACACCAATCTGCTTGCGGTCATTGACAGAAACGTATTTGGAGAAGCCCATCTTTACAAAAAGAGTCCGATTGATCCGGAAGGCCTTGCCGGCACATTATCTGCCGTAGCCCACACGCTCATCGGATTTATGTGTGGCAGATTGTTGCTGGAAAAGATATCTGTAAACAAACGGATTGTCAAGCTCATTACAGCAGCTGTAATTATGCTGGTCATCGGCTATGTACTTTCCATTTGGATGCCGATTAACAAACGAGTATGGTCTACCACCTTCGTTTTAGTCACATGTGGATGGGGCTCTCTGTTATTGGCATTACTTATGTATGTAATAGACGTAAAGAACATCAATAAAGGATGGACCTTCTTCCTGGTTTTCGGGATGAATCCTTTGTTCCTTTACGTGCTCAGTGAGGTTGTGGCAATCATATTCTCTCAATGGGAAATAAAAGACGCTATCTATCAAACAATCACCATTGCTGTTCCAGATGAATATCTGGCCTCTCTTATCTATTCATTGCTATTCTGCTCAGTAATGGGATTAACCGGCTACATCCTTCATCGTAAAAAAATCTATATCAAGATTTGATAAAAACTAACCTTTTAAAAATCTAAATTTATGTGTAAAGTACAATTGAAAAATGCAAGACTAAGGCCATTCGCTTTATTTATGGCTCTTTTTCTGATGAATGTCTCATGGGCATTCGCGCAGCTCACAGTTACAGGTCGCGTACAAAGTACATCAGGTGACCCTTTGATTGGAGTAAACGTAGTTGAAAAAGGAACTACCAACGGTACAGTTACCGACTTGGATGGTAATTTCTCTCTTCGGGTACAACAAGGAAAGACCCTTGTATTCTCTTATATTGGTTTTCTATCTCAAGAAGTTGTTGTAAATAAAGCCAAAATTAATGTTACGTTGAAAGAAGATACAGAAACATTGGACGAAGTAGTTGTTATTGGTTACGGTAGCATGCAGCGCAAAGATATAACCAGTTCCATTACTTCCGTAAAAGCAGAAGATATGAATGTCGGTGTTATTACAACTCCGGCTCAGATGCTTCAAGGTAAAGTTCCTGGGCTGACTATCGCCAATACCAGCGACCCGAACGGTTCGGCTTCCATCTCTTTGCGTGGTGCTTCTTCACTGCGTACCGGTGAGGCTATGGAACCTTACTACGTAGTAGACGGTGTACCGGGAGTAAGTATCTCTCTGGTAGCTCCAGAAGACATTGAAAGTATCGATGTCTTGCGCGATGCTTCTGCTACAGCCATCTATGGTTCTAAAGCTGCCAATGGTGTGATTATCATCACTACTAAAAAAGGAAGTAAAGCCGGACGTACGAGTGTAAGCTACAGCGGTTATGTGGCATGGGATCGTACCTTAAAGACCTTAGATATGATGACGGCAGATGAGTTACTAAGCTATGCCAAAACAAATAACCCTTAATTCCGCAACATAATTGATAATTATTTTTATAAGTTCCTGAGCAACATTT
>OOAA01000284.1_pt1 | contig 40351 bp, 47 predicted proteins | sample 1671671 | NCBI WGS metagenome assembly OOAA01 (sample SAMN06348180, study PRJEB24527) | human gut metagenome | biome: human gut; feature: ankylosing spondylitis patient; material: feces | host: Homo sapiens | place: China | collected 2015-10 | reverse complement strand
GTTTGCTTGACGGTGTCAAGGGCTAACCCTCGAAAAAGTCATGCGATTGCCCTGCATGCGACGGAACTTGGTGGCAGAATGCGGGTTAATGGATACTGGAGGCGTGTTCTTCTAACATCGTTCTCCGGATCGTCCCCCGACGGCAGTCCACGTGATTCAACGTCGGGTCAGGAATTTTTAGCTGTGCCAGTTCCTTTCGTTTGCATACGAATGCGGACTCACAGTTGAGGCTGTGGCGTTGGTCGGGTTGCATCCTGGCCGATCCATGGCATTAAGACGAAGCTGCACGTCTCAAATGAATCAGCATTTTCTTCTTTTTTTAAAACCCCAAGGGGATGTAGACATTCCCTTGCTGGGGATGGTTTGCATCCTTTTTTTAAGGATTCAAACCATGAAACTGTCTAACAACCTCATTAAAGCCCTTCTCGAAGAGGAGAAGATGTTTGAGGAAGAGGCATACCTCTTCAACAACATCCGCAAAGTCCTCGACGAGGACGAAAGTTACCTGATTGAATCTCAATACGAGCGAGCAATCGCTCGGAGCAGCACTTATAAGTGCTGGTCGCTGAGTAATCACGTAGCTTCAGACTTTGCTCCTTCAACTCTTAGAGAAGGCATGGAGTTGATCCGCTATCTGGCGGATTTTCATCAGGCCATTGTTATGGCGGTCCCGCTCAAGCTGGCCCGTCAAGCCAGTCGTTGCGGCTGGCAGCCGCTGGCAACTACCACTCAGTGGTTTGCCGGACAGTACGTAACCAAATACGTTTTAGGCAACCAGAAAGCGGCCGTCAAGGCCGTTGACATTGAAAGAGCTTGCATGCAATGCAGGCAGGCACTGAGGCACAAGCCCCAGTTGCCGTAATTCTTTACCACCCCTCGGGGGCGTCTGCCCTCTGGGGCCCGGCATTTATGCGGGGTTTTGGTGGTCGGGCGTCCTCGTTTTCTTTTTAAAGGAAACTAAAATGTCACCCGACATCAATCTCTCCAATCTCACTCCCGCAACCCGCATCGTCCCGGCTTCCGTTTTCGGCGAACATCTCGCCGGCGAACGCGACTGCCTGGGCTACCAGGTCGAAACGCTTCCTGCTTTCGCCCGCACCCGCATCCCCGTCCTGAACCCGTGCCACTTTTTCAACGAGGCGCACTACCGCACGCTCGCCGCGTGGTGGACCCTCGCTCGTCGTGAACCGATCTACGTGTCGGGTCCGTCGGGCTCCGGCAAGACCAGCACGGCCATGCAGTTCTGCGCCCGCCTCGGCATTCCCGTGGTGAGCGTCACTGCACGCGCCCGCATGGACCGCCGCGAGCTTCTCGGTCACTGGGCTCTTCAGGGCGGTGAGACCCGCTGGATCGACGGTCCTGCGCTTCTCGCCTGGAAGCACGGCTGGACGCTTCTCATCAATGAATTCAGCGCAGCACCTGCAGACATGTGGGTGAGCTGCAACGACATTCTTGAGGGGCTTCCGCTCGACAACGGTGCAACCGGCGAACTCGTCGTTCCGCATCCCATGACCCGCGTGATTGTCACCGACAACACGCGAGGCCATTCGAGCGAGATCGACGAAGGGTTCTTCGGTCGTCAGATCCAGGACAGGTCGGTCATCGACCGCTTCTGGCACATGCGCATGGAAGGTCTCGGCGAAGCCGAGGAAGCCTCCCTGCTTGCAGCGACGGCCGATCAGGACTGGCTAGCCGAGTTCGAGCCCGAGGTCCTCGACAGGCTCTTCAAGGCGCTCGCGCGTCTTGGAGCCGACAGCAGGGCCGCGGCTCAGGCTCAGGCCATCGGCTTCGAGTCCCGAGCCGTCCCGCTCAGCTTCCGCGTCCTCTCGAGAATGCGGAACATGATGCTCGACGCCGCAAGGATGCCCGCAGCATCCGACGATGATCCTCTTCGCAGGATCATCAGGACCAGTCTGACCGAAGCCCTCGACTCCACCGCTCGCGAAGCGGCGGAGACGCTGGCGGTCACGGCGATCGGCAACCTCATTCATGAGATGAGGGTGTCGCGCGCCAGAATGGTCCTCAAGAACGCCGCGGGCTCCGCGCTCAAGGCAGCGTCCGTCTGACAATCGTCGGAAGGACTTTTTCATCAACCCGGAGGGGATGCTTCATCCCCTTCGGGGACGGACGTCCCTTCATTCTTTAGAGAGACGACCATGATGAATCATGAAAGCGTCGAAATCGACGGAGCGAAAAAGCAGAGGCTCGTCACCACCGCCGTGGATGCAGCGCTCGAGATCCTCCGCACGGAGGCCTCGGGCCTGGTCATCGAGGCTGCAGCGCCCCTGGTCTTCCAGGGACTCTGCCGCCGCGACAACATCCGCGTCGAGTTTACGCAGGCCCCGATGACGAACGGGCGCGTGATCTGGCTCGGTCCCATCGACCTCGGCCACAAGCTCGCGTCCATCTACGTCTACGGACACGGATGCCACGAACGTCATCACGTGATGTACACCAACTTCGCGGCGATGAGGGGGATCGGCGATCCTGGCGTTCGCGACCTCGCGAATGTCTTCGAGGACATCCGCGTCGACAAGTTAGGTGCTGCGGACTACGAAGGCTACCTTCTCTGGCGACTCGCGCTCTTCAAGGCGCACGAGTCAACGGGGACGGCCGGCTGGAGCAATCCGAACGACCTTGAACCCGCACACCTCTTCGCAATGATGCTGCTCACGACCCTCGAATTCGAGGTGCTCGGGATCGACATGTTCGAGGAGATCTCCGCGAATCTTCGTAGGGAGTGCGACCGGCTCTTCGGACCCAAGCCCATGGCTCGCGTCCTGAAGATCGTGCGCGGCGGTTTTCCGCTCGTCTCCACGGAGGCGGCGGTTGACCTTGCGCACAAGGTCATGAGGTGCATTCGCGCCGAGAAGAACAAGGCGCTCAAGGCAGTCGAGGAAGCGGCAGGCAAAGGCTCTACGGACAACTTCGAGTTCCGTCAGGGCGAAGGCCAGTCACTTCTCTTCGACGACGACGGCGCGGTTACCCCCGAGGGTGATCCGCGTCTGATGCACCCTGAGCTTGAAGCGATCAACCGAAGCGCTCGATGCCTTTCGGTCATTTCCGACAAACGGCAGTGGCCCGATCGCGAGCCCGAGGAGGAAAGCTTCCGCAAGCTCATCGGCAACGGTGAATCCAGCAACAGCGATCCGACCTTCGCTTCTGCGGAGCGTCACTTCGCCGATGACCGCGAGTATCCGATGCTGCGGCCTGAGGATGCGGCGATGAACCGCCGTCTCTTCTACAGGGCGCTCGCCAACAGCGCATCGCTCAGAAGGCTCCTTCAGAGTGCACTCATCCACCCGCAGTCGAATCCCGAAAGGCTCGACGATCGTGGAGAGGATCTCGACGGAGACGCGCTTGCGCTCGCCTGTACGGGTGAAACGGCAATCTTCCGCCGCGAACTCGTGCGTCCGGGACGCGAAGCGGTCGTCGAGATCATGCTCGACGCTTCGGGTTCCATGGAAGGCGAGGCGATCACGCTTGCCAAGGTCGTCTGCATCCGCCTCCTTGAGGCGCTCCGTGCGGTGACCGGCGTGAAGGCGTCCCTGACGCTCTTCCCCGGCTCGGACCGTCGCAGCGTCTCCTGCGCGGCGGACTTCAACACGCCGGTGAGCCGTGCGCTCAAGCACGTCGACTTCCTTCCGGGGTTCGGTGCGACGCCGATCCTTCAGGCGCTCTTTCATTCTGCGATCGTTCTCGATCAAAGACCGGAGCCCGCGAAGATCGTCTTCGTCATCACCGACGGCTGGTTCCCCAAGGGGCCGGTCGACAACCTCGTCAAGGCACTGGAAGACCGTGGCATTGCCGTCGCGATGGTCGGCATCGGCAGGCACAGCACCCCCAAGGGGAGCATCATCGCCAGAGCCGAAAAGATCGCCGACCTTCCACGCGCCGTTGCCAAGGTCCTTTCAGGGCTTGCAGGCAAGCTGCGCGGGATAGCCGCCTGAGAACGACTTTTTTAACCAGTCCCGATCGTGGATGCCACTTTCATCCACGAGGAATCGGGGACGGAGTTGCATTCACGCTTCGGGATTTTTCTTTTTAGGAGATCCCATGTCTGGATTTTCCGTCCCAACACTTTTCAAGGCGTCCGAGGTCTTCGGCGCCTCGGGGTTCACCAAGGACGACCTCGTCCTTGGATGGACAAAGCCAGAGGGTGACAAGCTCCGAGGGGTATATATCCCTCGGATTGAGGATTACGAGTTCCGAAAGGACTCGTTGAGGACCTTGGTTTCATTTCTGTGCAACCCTAACAGGGAAGCCCTGTTCATTTCAGGGCCCACGGGTTCAGGCAAGACTTCAATGGTCTTGCAAGCCGCCGCACGCCTCAATTGGGGCGTGCGAGAAATCTCGTGTTCAGAAAGACTGGAGTTCGCCGATATGGTGGGCTCATACGTCTTGATGAGCAACCCAGCGAAGCCAGACCAGGCGCCAGAAATGAAATTCCGGCACGGGATGCTGCCGACCGCCATGCGAAACGGCGACATCTTGTTGCTAAATGAGGTGGACATGGCCGATCCAGGCCAAATGTCCGCACTCAACACGGTTCTCGAAGGCGGATGCCTAGAGATCCGAGAAACGGGGGAGGTCATCGAGCCTCATCCCATGTTTCGTTTGATCTGCACTGGCAATAGTGCCGGTCAGGGCGACCGGACAGGGCGTTATCAGGGCGTCCTGTCGCAAAACATGGCGACGATGGACCGATACCGGTTCGTCGTCGTGGACTATCCGGAAGCCCGGATCGAGAAGAAACTTCTCGGGAAGCTGGGGCTTCCCGAAGAAGTCCTTAATCCGATGATTCAAGTAGCCACGAGCGTCCGAAAGGACTTCGTGGCAGGCCACCTCGGGGTGACCTTCTCCACCCGTACTTTGTTGCGGTGGGGGAGGCTAATCCTTGAAAGAAGAGACTGGAAGGGGGAGAAAGCCCCTATCAGCCATGCCCTGCAGGAGGCCATCCTGTTCAGGGTGTCCGATCCCGATGAGGTCGCAATCATAAAGAAGCAAGTTGAGCTGGCGTTCCCAGAAGGGACGCCGCTCAGCTATAGGTAACAACCACCCGGAGGGTTCACGAATTTCAGCCCTTCGGGGGTGAAGTACGTGCGCTCTCCGTTTTTTAGGAGGACGCATGTCCAAACTCAAACACACGACCCAGTCAGACACGCAGGCGACGCCCAAGGCGATGCCCGGGTGCCGCTGGTCAGCGGCCGCGCTGGCTGGTTTGATCGGGTTGATTTATGAGCCCGTGACAGCCAGCTGGACTGGCTTCGGGCGAATGGTCCTGAGAATGGCTGGCGTGGGTCTTTTGATCCGCCTCGTGGCCTTCTGGCTCGGCTATGCCGAGGCATGGCTGCGTCACAAGGCTAAAGCCGGCGCCTTCAGGAAGTAATTTCAACCTCAACCAACCCGAAGGGTGCGTGCAAATCGGTCCTTCGGGGTTGATGCGTGTGCGCCTTTCGTTTGGAGCATCAGAATGTTCTTTAAAAAGGCGAAAGACCTTCTGGATATCCTTGTAGGCATCGTTCGGGAAGAGGACCGCGAAGCGGACTTGAAACCGAAGGATGAGGAAAAGGATGAGGAAGACTGGGTCTTTGCAGCCCACTATTCCTCACGGAACGAGGAACCTGCTTGCGAAATCAACGCGGCAGGGATATCCACGGACATCGAAGTTGAAGTCTGTGATCCAGTCCTAAAGGCATACGCAGGCGTCTGCTCTCCCATGAGCGATGCATCGTATGTACTGGATCCCATGACGCATTTAACGATGCCAGCTCCGAAGTTGCGCCCCCCAAAGGGAAGCGCCTTCGGCTTCCTCAATCCGTACTCAGGATCCCAGAACAATGAGATCCATGAGTTCCATGAAAACCAAAAGTCTGAAGACTCGATCGTCACGCCCGATGGCATGACGCTTGTGATTACAGATTAACCCTGAGGGGGGAACACGTCTTCCCTTCGGGGGCGGACTGTTCTCCTCTTTTCTTTTTTTAGGAGAACAAAATGTCCGCCAAGTCAGACATCGTTCAAACCACCACCAATCCCACTCCATCCACCATTCTGGCCGGCTTCGCCGAGAAGCGCGGCCTCACGCTCGAAGCGGTCCGTCAGGCGCTTGTCTGCGGGCCGTGTGCCGGCATAGAGACGGCCGCACACACGGACGCTCTTTACGAAACGATCGTCGCAAGAGCAGAAATGCTCGGCGCTGATCCGTTCGGCGAAATCCGCGCCTTCTTCGGCCAGGAAGGTCTGGTCGTCTACATGACCTTAGATGGCTATCTGAGGATGGCCAACGCTCATCCTCAGATGGATGGGGTTGAAACGGAGCTTCCTCCTGAGGAGGAATGGATCCCCGTCGGAGAGACGAAGGTAAACGGGGCACCTCTAAAGTGCCCGAAATGGGCAACCGCAAGGGTCTACCGCCGTGATCGGCGGTGCCCGATTTCGGCAACGGAATACCTGGACGAGTGCTACGCACCCGTCCGAATGGATTCGCACGGAACGGTTCACTCGAACACGGCGTGGGTCCGGAGCCCGAAGCGCACGCTCACGCAGCGCGCAATCATGGCCGCACTGCGCATGGCGTTCGGCTTTGGCACGGGCACGGCCCTGTCGATTGACGAACCCAAGGCGCCTGTCGAGGCCGAGACGGCCCTCGCTTCTGCCCAAGCTCTCGTGGCGGAAGCCAAAGCGGAGGTCACGGAAGCAGAGGCTAAGCAGGTTTCCGAACCTGAGAAGGAACCTGAGAAGGAACCTGAACCAGCACCCGAACCAGCGGCCGAACCCGCCGAAGCCAAACCGGCAGAGACGGAATCGGAAAAGCAGAAGGGCCAGACGAAGCTTATCGTTGATGCCTTGATCGCTCGTCTAGAAAAGGGTGTGGTCTCTTACGAGAAGGCAGTCGACTGGCTCCAGAGCCAGGCGGCGAACTTCACCCCTGACGAGCTCAGCTTCGCGCTGGGCCGTCTGGCCATGCTGCAGATGCAACAGCTAAAGCAGTAAAAATTCGATTAACCCAGAAGGGAACACACATTTCCCTTCTGGGGATTGGTGTGTTCCCTCTTTTTTTAGGGAAGGAACATGTTTAATAACCTATTCAGGGCCGTCGGCTCCAAAGTCGACAGGCCGTTTGCAAGCAGCAGACGGCTGTACATGGTCGTCAACCGCCGCGATCGCACTGTAAAAGTGCGATCTAGACGTAGCAATCAGGCCTGCGAATTTTCGTGGGCGTTGCCCACGGATCTGAGTGCCCGTGAGCTGAACGGGCTGACCGACTTTTGTGCCCAGAGGGCGTCACGCCTTCTTTCCGGCGACGCAACGCCGGAAAAGCGCTACGAGCTTGAAAGAGACGTGGCGAGAAGAATCTGGCTGGAGGGGTAACCGATGACAGTCTCTGACGTCCCCGCTGTTCCGAGGCCGAGGGTATGGTTCACGCCAAAGCCCTTGGGCTACAGCTTCCCGGCCTTTACGGAGTCGAAGATCATCCCTGCGATGATCTGCTTCGACGAAGCAAGGTGGGAAGTCAGGGTGAAAGCCGCAAGCGCTACGCCGCAGGCCGTCAGACTGGCCCCGGGAGTGTCGGACGAAACTATCGTCCACATCCTGAACGAGATCGTCCTTGAGCTCGGTCGCGGACGAGCCTTCCTTGACGTCAAGGCCAATCTGGCCGAGCGCCTCGAAAGGCTCTCGGCCACGATGCTGGCATTGAGGACGGCGTATCAGGAGTTCTCCTGGACGCTTGTCGAGAAGGCTCTGAAGGACTGCGACTATTCCGTGCCGACGCACGTGAACTATCGTGTCCTTCTTCTCGGCCTCGAGGCCGAGATAGAAAGGATGGGGCTCTTCTTTGAACCCTATCCGGGGCTTGAAAACGACCTGCATCACATGCTGGTCGCCTTCATCGCCAGACGGCTGGCCATCCCGAAAAGCTTTTGCCGACACAGCTCGGCAGGGCTTTTGCCTAGGATACGGTTCTATGCCCAGATGAAGGAAGGAATGAAGTGGGCTTCCATGCCTGCTTTGCCAGCCTTCCTCGAGCATGAACTGGCAAAAGGCAATGTGCCACAGCTGCCACAGCTGCCGTCGGTCATCAGGCCGGCGGTAAGGCTGCTCGGCCTTTGATTTTCACCGCGCCTGTCGGCGGAGCCCGAAAACTCTTCCGACAGGAGGAGAAAGTCGAGCCCGGCCGCAGGCGCTTTTTCAATGGAGGCGAACGTGAAGTTCTGCAACATTGACCAGCGCACGCCCGAGTGGCATGCGTGGCGTCGTGAGGGCCTTACGGCCACTGAGGCGAGAACGATCCTCGGACAGGATCCCTACTCCAGTCTTGAGGCACTCTGGTGCCGAAAGATGGGTAGGGAACCCGAAAAGGATCTGACGGGCATACCCGCCGTACAGTACGGCATTCTCCACGAGGAGGATTGCCGGACTGCCTGGGAAGCCCGGCACGGCGACATCGCGCTCCCTGTGTGCGCGATGTCGGATGAGAACCCGATTTTTCGGGCCTCATTCGACGGACTCAACTCTGCGGGCGAACCCGTGGAGTGCAAGTGCGTTCTGGAAGGCACCTTCCAAAAGGTGAAAACGCAGGGAAGGCTCAGCGAGCCCTACCTGCGGTACGTACCTCAGATCCAGCATCAAATGCTGGTAAGCGATGCTGCCAGAGCATTTTTGTGCTTCTGGCACGACGGCGAATACATTGAATTCGTTGTCGACCGCGACCAGCAAGTCATAGACGCAATTCTCACGAAAGGGATGGCTTTCTGGCAGGACCATGTCCTGACTGGGGTCAAACCCGACGTGGGCTTCCAACCGTCAGGTGAAGCAGCCCAACAGTGGGCGGAAATCGCCGCCCACTACAAGCAGGGGCTTGAAGTTAAAGCCCAGCTTGAGGCCGCTCTCAAGGGCGTGAACGAAAAGCTCAAGACTCAACAGGAGTCCTTTGAGCGGCTCATGGGCGAGCACAAGCTCGCCCAATTTGCGGGGATTCGCATCACCCGCTCAACTCGCGCCGGCGGCGTGGATTGGAAGGCCTTATGCGCCGAAAAAGGCATAACGGCCGAAGAACTGAAGCCTTTCAAAAAGGCGGACGTTTCCACGGTCCGCGTCTCCATCGTTGACTAACTAAAACTTGTCCTTCAGGGGCGGGAAGCACATCATCCCGCTCTGCGGGAGAAGTGTTCTTTCCGCCATTGTCGGACTTCAAAGGAGGCCGTCATGGCTGAAATGAAAATGAAAGAAACCGACGACGTTACAGTCGTCGATATTCTTGAGAGTGTTCTGGTTCTGCACGTCGATTTCGACATTTGGACAGGGCAGTCAACACTCACCGAGAGTGACATGCAGTCCCTCAACGCAGGGATTGCTGTCAAGGTCCTCGGCACTAACGAGGGTACAAACGGCCGTAAGTACCTTCTCGACAAGGAGTTCCTGAAGCCTTTCGGGGCCATCAGGGACGGCCTAAAGGCTGAACTAGACAAGGTCGGCATCCGGTTTTGTGGCGGTTGGGCCCTCCCTACCGCGAAGCGAAATCAGATCCGAGCTCTTGTCAAAGAGGCCCAAACGGCCTTTGAGCAGGAGACCACGGCCTTTGTGGACGAATTTCCCAAAAATTTGGATGACTGGTGCGCCAGTCATCCTGCCCTTGAGGCCGGGATCAGGGCGGTAGCCCCGACCCAGCAACAGGTCCAGGATCTGTTCCGGGTTGCAAGTTTCTTGTACCCGATCGGCGGGGTCGTCCCCGACGAGGAGAGTGAACAAGAGAGAAGAGACCTTGAACAGGCCCTAAGGGGCCAGTTCGTCCTTGAAACAGCAAGGTACGGGCATAAGCTCTTTGAGGACTTCTGTCGCTCAATGCCGTACGGCAACGCGACGTTGTTAGGTCATGTTGTGACGTTAAGTCACAAGGTCAATGGCCTGACCTTCCTGAAGCCCGAAATGAGAAAGATCTCGGATCTTCTTGAGGATCTGATCCTCAAGTTCGGTCCCGATGGTCGGATCGAAGGCGGGAACTTCGTGCGGCTTGCCGCAACGATGAAACTCCTGTCTACAGTCGACGGCATTTTGTCGTTCATCGACGGCACGGTAACTGTCGATGCGGTTGTCCCGGAGGTCGAACCCGGTGTTCTTGGAGCAGTACAGATGGCGGGAACACTGCCCGACCAGCTGAGAAGCAGGAACATCAAGCGCCGGATCACGCCGGCGCTTGTTCGTGCCCTCCTGGAGGGGAATACGACCCTCGACGAGCTCGAGAAGGCAGCAACAGCCAGTGCAAGGAAGGTGAAGTCGAAACCGAAGCGTTCGACTGACTCCGGACAAGCACGGGCGGAGACAATCCTTCGAACGCCCGGAGGACGCGCGCAGCCACGCCCAGCTCCCGCGCCCGCACCCAAAACCGTGGCGCCGACCGTCCAGATGCAGGACCCGGATGATCCGCTTGCGGATTTGACGGCCCTGCTCAATGGCATTTAAACGGCCCTTGCGGGGATGCAGATTCCCGTGAGGGAGGATGTGTCCCCGTTTTTTTAGGAGACACATTCATGACTAACAACAACCCGACGTCGATTGCGCGCTCATGCGCGGCAATCGCCGTCAGCATCGGCGACAGGATCGGCGTCCGCGTCGTCCTGGACCCGTGGACCGAAACGGCGTTCACCAATGGCCAGGTCATCGTACTCGGCAGGAAGGCGCTCATGGCAGAGCACAAGGCTCTGTTGTGGGGCTTCCTCATTCATGAGGCCGCCCATATCAGGTTTACAGCGTACGACTGCATGAAGTCGGACGCTGTAGCGGACAAGATCGGCTGCCCTAGAAAAATCTTTCACAAGATTTGGAACATGTTCGAGGACGCGTTCATTGAGCGAAAAGTCCTCGAACTGTTCCCTGGGGCAATCGGGGATCTGACCGAAGCCCGGCGCCATCTTGTGGCAACGGGCAATTACCCTCTGTTCACAGCAGAGGTCGAGTTCCCAGAACTCGTCATTTGGTACGGCTTCTACCGGGCCATGGTCTGTTCCACAAATCAGCGGGTGCACCGTCCTAACATGGACAACGCTCGCGCCATTCTGGCACAGGCCGTCGATCCTTCGGATCTTGCGCTGCTTGACGCCATCATCGACAGAAGTGCCGGCGCCGAGTGCTCGATGGACAACATCGAGATCGCTCGCGATCTCTTCCTTTGGCTCAAGGATCACTACTCTGAACCCGCTCTGGCGGACGAGGAGGGGGGATCTCAAGAACAAGAAGCGCATCAAGACGGTTCTCAAACAACTGTTCAGAATGCGCCCGAAGGATCTGAAGGCGCCGAAAACCAAAGTGGCGCTTCCACGTCCGAAGGGTCTGACGCCGACAGTTCGAATGACGAGTCCTCTCAGGGCTCGACATGCGGCTCCGGCGAAGGAACTGAGGGCGACGAAAACCAAAGCAGCGGCGCCTCCACGTCGGAAGGGGACGCCGACAGTTCGGGTGCCGAGTCCTCTCAGGGCTCGACATCCGGCTCCAGCGAAGGGGCTGGAAGCGGTGAAGGCCAAGCTTCTAGCGGCGCTTCTACGTCAAAGGGGGGCGAGAGTTCCAAGGGTACGGCAAAAGCTTTGAACAAGGCCTTGTCGGACATTGAGGATGCTCTTGAGCAACCCAACCTCGCAAAGGCGCTTCAAGAAGACGGCACGAGGTGGTCTCCGGAGGAGGACGAAAATTTCTCGTCCATGGCCTCCATTGGCCCATTTGCATCTGAAACGATGCAAAGAGAGCGACGAGCCCAGTTGCATCAAAAGACCAGTGGGCGACAGCCGGAACTGCCTGCCGTAGAACGGCAGGTATCGTACATATATGAGGCGTTGAAACGCCGAGTATATGCTCTCGGCGCTACCGAAAGGCAGAGTCGCCCGCGTGGTCGGATCGACGCAAGGCGGATTAACCGCCTCATGGCGGGAGATCTCAGAGTCTTCCGGGGAACAACGCCCCACATGGAGCCAAATGCCGCTGTTAAGGTCCTCGTGGATCTGAGCGGCAGCATGTCCGGCGCCAGTCTGGTCAATGCCCTCGCGGGGGCATTCTCCCTTCAGCAGGCCTTTGCGCGCTACGCGCGTATTCCTGTGTCTGTTGACGGCTTCAACCGTGAGGTGGAGCCCATCACGGACTGGGAAGAACCGTCTGACAGCGTCAGGCGTTGCCTGAACAACGCCGTAGACCTGTGCGGCGGCTGTACAAGCCTTCTTCGTGGGTTGACGTACGAGAGATTATGTCTCGCACGCCGCAGGGAAAAGCGAAAGCTCCTGCTCGTCCTGACGGACGGGCTTCCGACCGACTGTCATGTCGGGGAAGCCGCTTTCAAGGAGGCGCTTCTCAGCGCCCAACGAGAGGGCATCCAGGTCTTTTTCATCGGCATTGGATTCACTCCGAGCGTGCTTCACACATTCTCGCAGGCGCTGCCTGAAGGGACATTCGTCAACGTGAATGATGTCGACGACCTCGGACGCACGATGTTCGACATCATGGGCCGAAGCATTGTCGATGCTCTCAACAGTTGAAGGTACACTTTCGGAAATAGGAGGAAGAAATGGACTACTACCAGCGCTATCGTTGGCGGACCGTCCGCGAAGCCGCTTGCGGCAAGTGGTCCTTCATCTGCAGGAGCATTGCTCCGCAGTTGGGGGAAGCCATCGAAAAGCTGGGCCGCCACGTCCCGTGCCCCGTGCACGGTGGCCGTGACGGCTTCAGGGTCTTCAAGGACTTCGAGGAAACCGGCGGCGGGTCGTCCAACAAGGACGGCCAGTTCGCCAACGGTATCTCGCTTCTGCTCTGGGTGACGGGGCAGGATTCGAGTGAAGAGGCGTTTCACAGGATGGTGGACCGCGTGGGAGATCTGATCTGCCCGCAGGAAGCCATCAAGCGGACGCCTCAACGCTTCGAACCTGGCGACGTCGTAACGCGCATCGGTCGGCTCGAAGACTTCGGATTTGCCGAACGCACGTTCGACGACGGAACGAAGCGAGCCGTCTTCTTTGTTACCATCAGCGACGCTTTTGGACATGAACAGACGTTTCATTCCAACAAGCTCAACGAACAGGTACGGGCAGGCGGCTTCACGAAGGGCGACATGGTCATCATCAAGAAGACCAATGCCACCCGCCCCGGCGACAAGTACACCCGCATCGAGTGGGAGATCTCGCACAGCAATGCTCAGGTCACCCCTGTGCGGCGCCGTGAAAAGTCCATCATCGAAGTCCAGAATGCCGAACCCGCACCTGCCGAACTCTCTGAGTCGGCCGAACGGGTCTGGCAACAGGCCAAGATGATCGACTTCGACGATCCAGAGCAGGCACCTGCCCGGCGCTATCTTGAGGGACGCGGTATTCGCGTTTCCTCACGCGATCTCAGCGTCATGGACTGCGTCAGATTCCACCCGAATCTGGCGTATTTCGACAACGAGTCGCGGAAGATGGTCGGGAAGTTCCCGGCGCTTGTCTTTGCCATCCGCCGTTTCGACGGCGAAATCGTCAACATCCATCGCATCTACCTGAGCGAGGATGGTCGGAAGGCTCCGGTTCCGGAACCCAAGAAGATGACGGCAGTGGCGAAGGGAACGTCGGTCACCGGCGGTTCCATCGCCCTTCTCAAGCCTGAACACTCCGTGATCGGGGTTGCTGAAGGCGTGGAAACAGCGCTCGCTGTCAGTACGGCCACGGGGCTTCCCGTCTGGTCGTGCGTCAATGCCACGCTTCTTGAGAAGTTCGTGCCGCCCAAGGATGTCAAGTGCATCCTGATCTTCGCCGACAAGGATCGGTCGCTGACCGGCCAGAAGGCGGCGAAAGAGCTGTCGAACCGGCTGCTCCTTTCCGGGCTCACCGTCCGAATCTTTCTTCCGAAAGATCCGATCGGCGAAAACGAAAAGGGCGTCGACTGGAACGACATGCTCATCAGGCACGGCCCTTCTGTTTTTCCGAAGTTCAGGTTCGTCTAGCGCGGACCGACCTTCGTTTTTCACCCGCTGGGGAAACAAAGTTTCCCCAGGCGGGAGACTGATGTTTCCCTTGTGGAATTTCAACATTCTCATAAGGAGGGACATCATGTCCACAACCAGAATTCGCGCGATTATGGCCGAGCTGCCGAGCACGGTAGACGGCCCGAAACTGCTGGAACTGGTTCTTGAAGCAGCTTTATTGCTTCTGGAGCCACTTTCAAAGGAAGAGTTCATTGAGCTGTCAGGGATATTCCTGACGATCATCGACAACACGAGAATCAGGGCTTACATCGAGGGCCTCCCCACCGGGAATCTCTCGGTTAAAGCGGCAACCCCGTTGATTAAGGTTGCTGTTCAGGTCGAGAGGAAGCTCTCGATCGTGCGGAACAAGCGCGATCGAGCAATTCACGGCCGTTGACAGGGCGGTGGATGCGGTAACATCCCTTCGAAAGTAGGGAGGTTGCCGATGCAGGTGTTCACCGACGAGGAGCGGATTAAACAGTTTCAACAGCGTGAAGCTGGCAACTGCCAGAATTTCTACGTGCTTCAGATCCGTCTGCTTTCAACGGCAGCTCACGGACTGAAGGAACCGTTTTCGCTTCTTGCCAAGGACATCCCGCCGCCCGACCTGCCGCCCGAGCTCGACGAACTCGCTCAAAAGCGTGCGCTGCAGTATTTCAGGCTTTTGCTCCTGCTCAAGGAGGACTATCTGCTTTTCCAGCAAGTGCCGGAGAGGCTGCTGTCGGACGACATCTGCATTGCCGGACGCCGTTCGCCTGTGACGCCTGACTTCATTTGCGCAATCATCCACTGGCTCACGCTCTATCAGATCGGAGACCATCCCCTTCCGAGGGAATGGTCGGAAGACATGAAGGCGTACCTCAAGGCCCGATGGCCGTCTTACAACGGTCAGGAGGTCACGCAGGAATTGCTGACGTACTGGATGATTGATAGCGAAAAGCTCGACAGACAAGCCATGCCGCCGCTCCTTCGATTCCGCTCGGACGTCAAAACACTGGTGTGGCGCATTCGCGGCATCTTGAGCTTCATGTTCCTGATGCTGCGGGTTGGCCTGAAGCGCATGTTCCACTCATAGCTCCTTGTTGCAATAACGAAGAGCCCTAATTTGTCCAAACGGACAGCCCTCGCGGGGATATTCCATCCCCTCGAGGGGATGAAAGTCCCCGCTCTTTTTGGAGACTTCTCATCATGTCCTGGAAACAGAACGTTGCCGCCGTAGCGGCTACCATCATCAGCGCGGTTGCTGCCGTGCTCTTCTCATCGGCCATTGCCGCAACGGTTGACCCTCAGAGTCTCACCGCTCTGGGCACGTCTTCAACCACCATCCGTCACCACGTGTACGAAATGCACTGCAACGTACAAGCCAGTACGTTGGGGTGCCTCGTCATTTCGGGGCCGTGTTTCGGCTTCGATGAAGAGGGCGACACTGCCCTTGAATTCGATCCACGCGGCAAACTCAAGACCGCAAGGATCCGATTCCACGGGTCGAAATACGTGCTGGAGAAAATGCGCGCATTCGGCGCCCTAGGGCGTCCTCTCGAACACAACGGCTGGAAAACCTGGTCCTTGGGCCGGGAATCCTGGTCGTTCAGGCATGAGGATGACGGATGGATTCTGGTAAAACGCTTGGCAGAAAACTAACCCATCTGGGGACCCGGTCCTCGATGGGAGGCTGGTGTCCCCTTTTTCATAAGGAGCACCATGCACTGCTGTACACAACCGCAGCGGTACCTTCAGGCGTTGCCTGACCATCAGCGAAGGAAGTTTGAGCAGCGTCTCGAACGCTTCGCGAAAGGTCAAGTCGGCGACGTCCACGCCTGCTGGACCACGGGCGGGCTACGCATTTTTGAAATGCGCATCTTTGCGCGTCCCGGCCTCAGGGCCTACTACACCGTCATCGACGGTGTTCATGTGCTACTTCGATGCGGCACAAAACGGACGCAAAAATCCGACATTTCACTCGCAGCCAAGGAACTGCGGGGAATGGAAGGTAAAACCGCCAATCACTTTTGAGGAAAAAATGGCTTTCATTAGGTCTTACGCTGCGGTGGAGGCGATCGGTCGCCTCGGCCGCGACGCCCAGATTCGTACCACGAGTTCTGGAAAACAGTTCACCACTTTTTCTCTTGCCGTCACTGAACGCGCAGGGAAAGAAGGCGCCGAAAAGACGCAGTGGTTCGACGTGAGCTACTTCGGCTCTGTCGAACCGCGCTTTGTGGCATTGCTAAAGACGGGGACTCTGGTTTTCGTCCGAGGCGAACTCCCGGTCAAGACGGCCGTGACCGACAAGGGCTCCCGCGTCTACACGGGCATTCGTGCTCGTGAAGTCGTGGTGCTCGCTGGCAGGCGCGAGGATTCGTCGGAACCCTCCACCACCTCTACCAGAAAGCAGGTTGCGCATCCTTTTGAGGATCTGCCGCCGTCCGATGGTGAAGGTTGCGACATCCCGTTCTAATAAAACCCACAGCGGGGAACACGTTCCCCGCAGGGGCGCCGTGTTCCCCTTTTTTTAAGGAGAATGACGTGTTCACAGACACCGAACTTGCCCAGATCAAGGAGGCCTTCGAGGCAATCCCGAACTGGGCGACCGTGAGCTGGTGCCCCGAAGGGGAACGAATGCTCTTCACGATAACCCCGACCATTGACATAACCTTCGACGGAAGGACGGAAATCTCCGCCCGTGACGTTGAGGAGTTGCGTCAGGAAATCGAAATGGTCTACGAAAACTTCGACGTAGACCTCGAGGTTTCCCGATGGATCGGGGAAGACGGCTACGGCAGGAATGGAGCCCCATATCACATACGGGACATACTTAAAGAGATGGAGCAGATGGAGCAGATGTATGAAATCATCTACATCCAGATGTTGAAACAGTAACCCAAAAGGGGGAATTACCTTCCCCTGAGGGGATGGTGTTCTCCCTTTTTTTTCAAAGGAGAGGGCACCATGTGTGACTCTGGAATTTGTCGCTGCGATGCGACGACAATCCGGATTCGTCCGTACATCGGCACAGACGAATTGGTTATGGAAGACCGGAAGGCGCTCGGCCTGAAGGTCTTCACGCCGAACCCGTATCTGGGCGGGATCTTCGGCGTCAACCTCGAGGACGACTACGAGGTCGTACAGAAGGCGATGCTCGAAGCCATTCGAGTAGGGGATCATGTCTTCTACATCGAATACGGAGACCATTCTGCCAAATGGTTCCGTATTCGCCAGAACCGGCCTAAGCGTGATTGGGACTCCGGCTGTGCTGGAGTCATTATTGCCAACCGCGATGGTTGGCATCGAACCTTCCCGCAGGAGACCTTCGCGAAGACGCACGTCTTCAAGAGGTTCTCCAGCCTCTTCGACGAATACGTCACGGCCATCCTCAACGGCTGGCTGTGGGAAGCAGAAGTGCTCGATGAAGAGGAAGAAGCCTTCTACGGCCCCTTCCTGAGCCAGGAGGAGGCCATGGAGGCCATGGCAAAGGAATATCCCGGCGCCGAGATAGACCTTGAGGAGTGATTTTTCATGAAAAAGATGTGAGCGAAGCACGCAAAAACCCCTACGGCCCGAAGTCGCATCTTGAAAGATTCGTAGGAACCAAGCCCTCATCACCACACCGAGATCTGCGTCGCACCCGTATCTCTTCATGAGCTGATCTGATTGCCTGGCGATGCACCTGCTCCTGAGTTTTCAGCATAGAGGGTGATGAACGGTTTGTCATCATGTCCATTTTTTTTCGTCTTCCGAATGGGGGAGCTGCACAAGTAGATGCAATCCCCCACGGGGGGCGCATTGACTTGGCAGTTTCTCTTTCGGAAGTTTTTTCGGAGAAACCATGACAAACAACAAGCAGATGAGTTCGGCTCAGGCCGAACTCAACAAGGCCATCGACGGCCTTTGTGCCGATTTCGGCAAGGCGGCCGGCATGTCGGCGGCCTCGTATCGCAGTCTCCTGCAGGACAACGTCTTTGCGTTGTCCTACAGGGAGAAGGACCGCTCCGGGGCGTGGGTCACAAAGACCCAGCCGATTGAAGACGGCGGCTTGCTCCGCCTGCTTCAAATGGCCAAGAGGTTCAATCTGGATCCCCTGAACAGGGAGATCTACCCGTACTTCAACCAGGACGGCAGCGTCACGCCGACGTTGACGATTGACGGGTGGCTCAGACTCGTCAATTCCAATCCGGATTTTGACGGATGTCGAATCACCGAAAGTGAGGAGGAGATCCTCATTCCCGGGACCTCGAAACCCTGCGCCAAGTGGTGTCAGGTCGAGCTCTATAGGAAGAGTCTCAAGTATCCTGTCATCATCCGTGAATACTTCGAAGAGGTATTCCACGGGATTGTCAAACGTTCGAACAGCACCAGCCGCAGCGAGGAGGCGGTGTACGCCTCCACGCCTTGGGTCATGTACCCGAGGCGAATGCTCCGACATCGAGCCTTCATTCAGGCGGCTCGATACGCCTTCCCGTGTTCCGGGATTGCCGTTGTCGGGGCCGACGGTGAGCTCGTCGACGCGGACACGTTCGGACCCGAGCGAGTACGTGAAAAGCCGTTGCAGCAGATGCCTGAGGTTCGCAAGGCCGAGGCGCCTGTTGCGGAATCGCAGCCTGATTCGACGGTCGTGCAGACCTGTCAGGCACAGGAGCCGAATGATCCTGGTGATCGTCCTGCGCTCTGCGAGATTCACAATCTCAAGGACAAGGACGAATTTCAGGGTTATTTGCTTTCGACGTTCGAAAAAGCCCTCGCGAAGGGTCGAACGCCGGAAGCAACCGGCAGATGGATTTGCCAGACCTGGCAGGGGGACGATCAGTCCTATGCCCTGACGGTGTGGCAGAAATTCCGGTCCGACCTGACCACTGCTGCGAAGGCCTCTTAAACTCTGCATCCATGGCGGACTAGGCAAAGCCGCCATGGACTTTTCAGCCCGGTTTTCTCTCAGGAGAAACCGGGCTTTTTTTTGCTTTCCCCGAGGGGCCGGCGCAAACCAGGACAAACCAGAAGGCGGGAGGTTCTGGAAAAGCTTCGCCTTCCCAGAACACAAGTTGTGTTGTCAGAGGCGTGTGCGCAGGTGCCGTAAAACAAAGAACCCTGACGTCCGCCGGCATCCGAAGCCCATGCCGTCGCCTGTTCTCACGACCAAAGTTGCGGTGTTGGAAGGGCAGGCGCGCAGTCGTTTTGGCATTTTTTGGCATTCGAAGAAAATTTTCAAAATTCATGCTTCTGCTAAAATTGTAGAAACGAAATGAGTGCCTCAAACATCTGATTCCCAGCCATGAGTACAACAACCCTAAACCAGAAGCCCAAGATTCATGCAGTTGATCTTTTTTGCGGCGCAGGCGGGCTAACCTGCGGTTTGAAGCAGGCGGGCATCGGCGTAATGGCAGGAGTTGACGTCGAGACGCGGTGCGAATTTGCCTATAGTCACAACAATCAGGAAACGGGAGTCTCGTACGGCGCTCTTGCGGACGCGCTTGCCGGGAGAGCCCCTCTTTCCATGAGCGATCTGCTCTATGCGGGGCTTGGGTTGCCGGAAAGGCTGGAGGAACTGCTTTTTCTGGGCGGGATGCCCGCACAGGATCTTCGAGGCCATGCCCCGCTGCGGGCGGTTCTTGAAAAAGCCGACCGGCCATTTGATGCCGATCGGCTCGTCGAGGGAGAGTGAGCGAATCCGTATTCGTGCGCCGCACCCACTCGCTCGAGGGGAAAAAGGCGCACGGAGGATGTCGCTAGTCTGCGGGACAATTTTTCTGGAAGTAGGCAGCCAGCAAGCCGTTCATGTCGGCGGGCAAGGCGACAAGGATGTTCTTGATGCCAACGTGCCAGTTTTTCGCATCGGGGGAGAAGAGCGCGTAATGCAGCGCATGGCCGCCGATGTCGATCCTGTAGGGCATCTCAAGCCTGGTGTCACCCACGCTGGGGCGGAAGCGCTTGAACAGTTGGTCAACCGACGAGCAGAACACCGCGTGGTCGGCGAAGCGGGCGTATTGAGCGCCGTCTTCTTTGTGTTCGTTGAGGTAGAGCGCAGCGCTAAGGCGCATCATGTCGAACCGAACCTGATTGAGATAGATCGCGTTGACGCCGTCATTCGGGACGAGGAGGCGTGCGTAGAGACGGACGAAAAGCGGTGCGTCTTCGGGGAGGTGACGCAGGTCGATGCCGAATCTCTCCTTCGTTTCCGCGATTGCGGCTCCAGAATTTCGAGCGAAATTCATGTCGGCGCATTCGTCTTCGTAACCATCGGCGAAATGCGTGTTGCCGAGTTCTTTTTCAATGTCATGGTCAAACATAGGTTCTCCTTTCACTTGCTTTCATCCAAAAGGTCAGCGGCTTCAGGCCTTTGCTGCAGGCAGTGTCGGCAGGTCTCCCACCACGAGGCGCCCCACATCTCGGGAGTGGCGCCCTCCACCTCGATGAACCCGCCAAGGCGCCAGGGTTCATGCAGGGCGGGCAATCCCGCAATCGGTTTCCGCATCGGGCCGCCCGCCTCACGCCAGCCGTTGACGAAGCGGCGGCGAGTTTCGGCCGTGAAGTCCGAGGGAAAAAGTCTGGTTTTCATGGCGTGAGCTCCAACTACTCAAGAGGGTTGACGATGATGAGCGCATCCACGAACAAGGCCATGAGATCGTGACCACCCTCCTCCTGCAGCATCAGCGTCAGGACGGAGGTGGGAATGAAGCATTGCTTCGGCCAGTCGGGGAGCTGTCCTTCCGCACGCATTCGAAGGGCCTTGTTGACCGTGCCGGAGAGCGAAGGAAAGCGGGCGGTGAGCCGGGAGAGATGCTGTTGAGGCGTCATAAGAAATACATGGGAAACTGCACGAAATCTGAATGCTCAATCGACCTTGACGATGAGCAAGACGCTTCCGATCACGCGGACACTGCCCGCATTCGGTGCGTCGACTTTCTCTCGCGGATAGCGGGTGTTGTCCGCGATGATTGTGAGGCCGCCGTTGATGTCGGGCATGAGCCGTCGAATTCGGGCCTTGCCGAGCATCATGAGGGCATAGAGGCCCGGACTCGTGACAGAGGACGAGGTCGTGTCGACAATGGCTGCGTCGCCGGGCTTGATCGTGGGCCACATGGCGTCGTCATGGACATTGACGACAACGGGTCGAGCATTCCCGGGAATGCCGGTGTCGGACCTGAGCGTGATGCTTCTGACAGCGCCGCGCTCCTGCTCGAGGCGGCCCTGCTCGGAGAGATCGTCGGAGTCGTACAGGGGAGCGACCACGGCCGAGTCCTCGATCAAGGCGTCCAGCGTTTCCGGTGCGAAGGGGACTTCGCCCGTGAGGAACTTCAGCGGCACGTCGAGGATGTCGGCGAGCTTTCGTAGGTTGGCCAGACTGGGCGTGGCACCGCCTGCCCAGCGCTGCACGGCCTGTCGGGAGAGTCCCATGCGTGCCGCAACATCGGACTGAGTAAGTCCTCTTTGGGCGATGATGCGGCCGATGACGGATTGCGCTGCAAGTCTGTCGGAAAGGTTTCTTCGGGTCATAAAACGGCGTCAAAGGGAGAGGAAAGAGGTTCCTGATCGACGAGTCTGCGCATGGCGCGCAAGCGGCTGCCGCGCTTGGACTTTTGAGCCTGCTCGGCCTTGTACAGCTCGAAGGGGCGCCAAGCAAGCGCCATGGCGAAGGAGGCGACGAGACGGATCATGGTCGTCAGGCCGCCGGCTCTGTCCATGCGCTTGTTTTCAACGGGCGTCAGGAAGTCAAAGACGAACGGCTGGCTGTCCAGATCGACGTCATAGTCATCAGGCGCCAGAAGAATGCGCTCGTGCATCTGACAGAAGAGATTGTCGCAAATGCGTCCCTCCGCGCGCAGCCTGTCGAGGTGCGCCAGCGCTTCCATGCGGTTCTGACAGATCACCCAGTCGTCGAGCCTGCCGTCGTGCTCCTCCATCCACTTGTCAAAGTCGAAGCTCGTCTTGAAGAACTGGTACGAGAACCAGCGGGCCATGCCGATCCAAAGCTTTACGGAGGTGTCATGAGGAGCACCTGCGTCGTCAGGCTCGACCATGATGTTCACGAGATTCTTCGTGTCGATCGTCTCCTCGATCTTGCCGCCATGCATCAGGTCGGCTTCGGAAAAGACGTAGACGGTGCGCTCGATTTCGGAGCGGAGAATGCCCTTCATGATGTACTTGACGCCGCCGCAGTCAACAACATATTTCTGAAGGTCTTCGGACAAGCAGTCGAGAATGATCTCTTCGGTAATGTGGCGGTCAGCCTCACAGTGAATCTCTCGAACTACATACGGATCGTCAGGAAGAATTTCGCGTGCCATGTCAATGCTCCAATGCTCCTCGAGCTCCGGGCGCCCAAAGGCCGCCCCGCTCTGTTTCGTCAGAGCTATGGTACGCCTTATTGACAATAAAAGCAAGCGGCGATTGTCAGTAACTTGTCACAGCAGTCAAATTTCAAATGAAGGCCAGATTGAGGGCGAGTCCCGTCCGGCGTTTTTCGACGCGCCAGGAAGCGATGGCAATCTCGAGCGCCCGTCGCTCGCCGAAGAGGACGACGTGCTGCCGGCCGCGTGTCAGGCCCGTGTAGAGGAGATTGCGCTTGAGCATTGCGTAGTGCTCGATCATGAGCGGGATGACGACGACTGGATATTCGGAGCCCTGTGCCTTATGGATTGAAGCTGCGTAGCACAAGGTGAGTTCGTCGAGGTCGCGATAGCCGTACTCGACGGGGCGGTCGTCAAAGATCACCTCGACCTTCCTGCGCTCGTTGTCGATCTTTCCGATGAAGCCGATGTCCCCGTTGAAGACGAGGGTTTCGTAGTTGTTGACGACCTGCATGACCTTGTCGCCTACGGAAAGGCGCATGCCGTACTGCTCGACAATCAGGCCCGTGGGCGGGTTCAGAGCCTCCTGAAGGACGTGATTGAGGTTCTGCACGCCGAAGACGCCCCGGTTCATGGGGGAGAGCACCTGCACGGCAGTCTTGGCGTCGACATGCCAGCGGGCGGGGATTACGGTCTGGATGAAATGCACGATCTTGTCGAGCACCTCCTGCTTCTCGAGTCCGTCGGTGCAGTAGAAGTGACAGTCGCCCTCGAAGGGATCGCTCGGAAAGTACGGCTTTATTCCCCGGTTGACGTCGTGTGCGACCTGAATGATTCTGGAGCCTTCCGCCTGTCGGAAGATTTCGGTCAGACGTGCGACGGGAATCGTGCCGCACTCGATCATGGAGCTCAGAACGGCGCCCGGCCCCACGGAGGGAAGCTGGTCGACGTCGCCCACCAGAATGAGGCTTGCTGCCGTCTTCACTGCCCTCAGGAGGCTTTTCGCGAGCGGGACGTCCACCATGCTGGCCTCGTCGACGATGATGACGTCGCCGTCGAGCGGGTTGAGTTCGTTGCGCTTGAAGCTCATGTCGGCAGGGCAGAATTCCAGAAGGCGGTGAATGGTTCGTGCGGGCTCGCCTGACGTTTCGGACATGCGTTTTGCGGCGCGTCCCGTGGGTGCGCAGAGCTCGATGACGGCGCCCCTGCGCTTCAGGATGTCCATGATGGTTCGTATGATCGTGGTCTTGCCCACGCCGGGTCCGCCCGTGATGACGAGCACCTTCGAGACCAGGGCCTTTCTCACGGCGTCACGCTGTCCCGAAGCCAGACGGATGTCCAGTCGGTTTTCAGACTCGTTGATCGCCTTTTCAACGTCGTCAATGCCCCACTCGGGCGTGCCTTTGCAGAGCGCAGACAAGTCGGCGGCAATCGTCTGCTCGGCGTCGTAGAGGTGCTTCAGGTAGACCGACTGGGGGTCGGGCGACGCGGCCTCCACCAGCCTTCCCTCCTTCACCTCGTCATCAATCGCCTTCGTGAGAAGATCGTCTCCCTCATCCTTTTCAAGGTCCAGAAGCTTGCGTGCGGCCGCCTTCAGCGCCTTGCGCGTGAGGCAGCAGTGCCCGGACATCTCGGAGGCGGTCTGGAGTGTATAAAGAATGCCTGCGCGGATTCTGAAGGGAGAATCCTTTTGTGTTCCCGTCTTGAGCGCAATGTCGTCTGCGGTGACGAAGCCGATGCCGTCGATCTCGCGCGCCATCCTGTACGGGTTCTGTCTGATGATCTTCAAGGCATCTCTTCCGTACTCTTTGTAGATCTTCGTTGCCTGTCCTCGGGTCACGCCGTGACCGGCAAGAAAGACCATGATTTCGCGGACGTCGCGCTGCTCGTTTCTGTGAGCGGTGAGCTCCTCGATGCGCTTCGGGCCGAGTCCTCGGATTTCCTTGAGTCGCTCGGGTTCGTTCTCCAGAACATCGAAGACCGAAAGTCCGAAGGCGTCCACCAGGCTTTTGGCGAGCCCGTGACCGATCCCCGGGATGATTCCCGAAGCCAGATAGCGCTCGATGCCCAGCAGGCTCTTGGGAAGCGGACGAGAAATCAGAATGGCTGCAAACTGGCGCCCCCACTTCGGATTGTCCTCCATGCGTCCCTCGACACGAATGTCGAGGTTGGGCGAGAGGACGAAGTCTGGATAGCCGACGACCTTCCGCTGCCGACCCTTCTCGTCGCGCATCATGAAGACGCAGTAGGCGCCGGGTTCGCTTTGAAAGATGATCCTTACAACGCGACCTTCGACGGTCTGCATGGAGCGAGGAATGACGGACTTCTTTTGGCTTGCCATCGGGAGATCTCAGGTTGTGGTTGATCGGCGACATTCACTTTCGATTCTAGATCACGCCTTTGGCGCCATGGCCGGAGGAATTTCCAAGAAAGGGAAAAATGCGAGCTGTTGATTCGGAAATTTTTTCTTCCAGCTCAGGGTTGGGTTGTCTCAAAATTAAAACTGTTTTTTGACAACCATTCCTTTCGTCGGCATGAGCATCTTTAAAAAGCTCGGGACCGTCACCTTCAGAGAGCACTATCTGACGACGGACTACGAACCGATGGAGGCGGCGCCTCCATTTTCTGAAAAAGACGGATCCTTTTTCAAACACGAGGCGGTGATTGTGGTGCGGGGAGATCTTTACCGCGATCATTTCCCGGACGGCTCTCAGGTGATCCTCGACATGGCTGTGTCGCCCCGTACCGGCGACATGGTTCTTGCAGCTCTTGAAGACGGCTTCATTTTCGGCTTTCTGGAGCGCATGCCCAATGGCGCCGTGGAGATTCACTACCCCGATGCGAAGCACACCTGGATCCATCGCTGCACGGATCAGGTCTTCAGGGTCGTAGGGGCGTTCTTCCCTGAAAAACCTTCGCCCCGACATCCGTACTACGTGCAGAAACGAACTTGATCCGGGCTCATGTCTGCGTTGCCAAAAAAAAACCTTGACGTTAGAATGACACGCATGCACAATCATATTCAGTTTGTTCAGGAAACCAGGTGGATCGACGACGCCGAAGAACGCGCCGCTCTCATCGGCAAGATCGACGCAGCCGCAGGGCACGACGTGGACGTGAACGAACTCACGGAAAAGGAAGAACGGGGCTTTATCGACGGCTGGGAGAATGAGGGCGGCTTCATGGATGACTGTGTCTCTGACCACCCTTGCCCGTGGTGCTCTCCTTGGTACAGTGGCGAAGGCGTCTTGAAGCTGCGCGGCGACACCCCGCAGAGTGGGGTGCGTCCTACTTCCGTCAGGTCAAGGCAGCACTGATGGCCGTTGTCCGCCAAACATGCGGCTGTGACATTGATGAGCTCCTTGGCGAAAGCGAGACCCTTGAGCAGGCCCTCGAACGAGCCGAAAAATGGGAGCCAGAGGACGACGAGGACATAACCTTGGATGAGGCCGAGTTCTTCAGACGGACTGCAGTCTGGTACATCCAGACGCTCCTCGAAGACGAAAGGCTGCGTTCTTGAGGAAAAAAATGCAGGAGAAGAACACCAGAGGAGGAAAGCGCGCAGGTGCCGGCCGCAAACCCAGCGGCCGGCATGATGTTCGCGTGCGCTTGACGCCGGAAGAACATGAGGTCTTCAAGCGTCTGGGCGGATCAAACTGGCTTGCCGTCAAGCTTCAGGACGTGATCGCGTGTCAGGCAGCAACGAGAGCCAATGGACGGACGGTTCAAGAAGCGCTGGACGCCATCCGACTTGTCAATGACCTTGAAGAGTTTCCCACCGATGTCGTGGATGACGTCCGAATACTGCTCGAATGTCAGGCTGTCGAGGAAGAATCCCATTGACCTCATCAGGGGAACGACGCACATCGACGACGTTGTCCGATGCGCTCCGCCCGAAAAAACAAACACCCCAACAGGAGATTGCCGTGACCTGGCTGCATAACCGCCTCGTTCGAAAACTCAAGTGGCGTGAGGCCCGTCTCAAGCAGGCTCAGATCATCGCCGAAGCCCCTATCACCGAGGATGAAATCATCCGAGACCTGAAGCGTTGGTTCACCGAGCACAAGGGCTTTGTGAAAGCCGGAGAGACTTATCCCGAGCTGCCGGAAGTGCTGGAAACGATCCGTCGGAGACGCGCTCGAGCCGTTCTGGATATCCAGGAGAGCATCCGGAAGGACCAAAACAAACTGGATTTTCTTGAGCGCGTGGTAGATGAACACGACGCCGAGGCCACGGAGGCCATGCCTTCGGTCATGTACGAACTGCAGAACGAACTGCAGAACTTCTTCGTCGCTGACCGCCTGCAGACGTGGAACCACTACCGAGCCATGCCCGAACCGGATGAATCGGACCTCAGCTTGAATGCAGCCATGATTCGGGAAGCGCACTGCGACTCGCAAAAAAACATCGAAACGCAAGCCCACAAGGAGGCCATCAAGCGAACCAGGAACCTGTACGAGCGCATTGTGGACAAGTGCGGCGTGGTTAGAGACTGGACCCACTTGCGTGTCAACGCGAACGATCCGGAAAACCTGGTGTCGGGGTCGATCATGGGATCGTGTGCAACCGTGACCATCAGAACCGACGTCGCGAGCAAGCCCCTTTCCCCTAGAAGCATCAGGTTCAATCTGAGGTCTCGGTTCCCTGAAACGGAGATGCCGCTATGACGGCAAGAGCACAAGTTGATGCCTGTGCCCGGCAGCTCGATGAGTTGACGCCCTAAGGCGCAATGCTGCAAGGGAAGGAAAGGGAAAAGCCAAGCCCCGTCGCGACCGGGGCATAATTCCAAAACACAAAACCGACGGATGCAATACTTCCGCCGTGGTGAGGAAAAGGGAGGAAACGCTCCGAGAAGGGAGCCAAAGGCCGACGCTGCGTCTGATGTCCTCACCAGAGGATGGGAGAACCGAGATCGAAACAACATCCGTCATCGCCATGCATTACGACGGCGGCGGTTGCGACGAGCGCGAAAGAGAAGAGCAAAAAGGCAGAAATTCAAAAATACACTGAGGTCTTGTTTAACGTCGCCCTCCACGACATGGGTAATCATAGCAAGTTTTCGGATGCCTGGATCGAGCCGATCGAAAAAGCGCGGCGATGCCGTAACAGGCAAACAAGACGGCGAGTCCGCCAAGGAAAGCGGCCCAGAAGAGCAGTCCCAGCGTTCCGAGCAAGATCGCCCCCGCGCCGACCGACAACAGTTCGACGGCGCGGGCGCTCTGAAGAGACGGCAAGAATCCCTTCGGCATCAAGTCCCCAGCGGTTCTCGTGCCGAATGGCAAAAAGCGAAAAACGCGAGCATCGGCGCGGATCGTCGTGCCCGAGCCACCATCGCGTCAATTCGATCCCGTCGCCGAGCGGCTGGAAGACCTCTGGATAGGCTTCCGTCAACGGATTGCGAAAGAATTCGACGAAGAAAGCTGGCTTCTCTTGAGGCATGGCTGGTCCTTGTTAGCTTGAGAATTGACTTGGGAACGAGTTGGATTCTCTATAGCACGCAGGCCATGAAATACGGCAGAAAAACCACAGTCCCCTCGCGCTTGAGCTCGCCATGATGGAGAACGATGCCATCAGCGATGCGCGAACCATATTTTTCTTTAAAACGCTCCAACGACTTGATGCTGGAAGACGAAGAGGACTTGACCTCAATCGGAACAATCTTTTTGTTTTGTCGGATCAGGAAATCGATCTCCAAGGTTGTTTTTCTCGTCGCCGAATTTCGTTCCAGATAAAAATACGACGGATGACCATTGGCTCGAAGACATTGCGAGACAAGGTTTTCAATTAGCATACCCTCATTCACCTGAAGGCGATCCAGCAGAATCTGCTTGTAGAGGTCGTTCTCCAGGATCGGTCTATCTTTAAAGGCGAGACTTATTAAGAGTCCCGTATCCATCAGGTAACACTTGAAAGATGGATCGCTCATGGACAAGTTTAGCGCGGCACTGGGTTCATCAACGCAGTTGGCGATATTGATGATCATGGCTTCGTCTAACCACCTGATGGGCCCTTGATATTCTCGAATTCTCGCGTTTGATTGGATGTGCGAAATTATGTAACGCTTGTCGTGCTTGGATAATTCGGAAGGAATTCGGAAAAAGAAATTCGACACATACTCAGACCTTTCATCAGTCTGTTCAGCCATGTCGTTGCTGTAAAGGTTGATGATCTGCTGTTTGACCAGGTCAACTTTTCCATAATCCCGGGATTCCACGAACATTTTGACCGCCTGCGGCATGCCGCCGACCATCATGTACTCGCGAAAGGACTTCATGATCGGGCGATGGAGATCTTTCAATGGTTTCATCGTCTCGTAATGGCGACGAATCAACGGGACGGTCATTCGGTCGCCTTGTGCCCAAAGGAATTCCTCAAAGTCCATCGGCAACACTTCCAGTGTGTACTCTTCCGAAGGAATCAAAATTTCCTTGCTGCGCTTTGTGATGGATGCGAGCGATCCAGTTTCCAAAATGTCGTAACGCCCGTCCTCCAACAAGGTTTTCACGGCCTGGCGCGCCTGCGGAAACAGCTGAATCTCGTCGAGGATGATCAAAGATTCGCGTTCGTGCAAATACGTTCGGTAGAGCAACTGAAGAACCGCGTAGAAATTATCCAAGTCTCTAAGACTGTTGATGAACAGGTCTTTGACATCGTCACCCGCCTGATCAAAACGAACCAAGATGTAAGTCTTATACGCTTCTCGGCCTAGTTTTTCTGCGAGCGTCGTTTTTCCAACTCGTCGCGCTCCTTTGAGAAACAGAGCATGGTGAGGCGCCAGCTTCTCCTTCCACTCAAGCATAGTCTTGTAGACTTTTCTCTCATACTGAACAGTTTTCACGTTTGCGCCTCCTTTTTAAGGGTCATTTTTCACGTTTGCGACTATATTTTAACCTCGATTTTTCACGTTTGCGCCATAGATTTGGTGGCAAATTTTCACGTTTGCGCCACTTCCTCCTCCCGTTGGGATGTCACGTCGAATCCGAATCTCTTCGCCTGCGGCAAGTTGTTCCGGGAACTGCAGGACGGATCAGGTCTGTCCTTCGTCGTTTTCTTCTTTGGATTGGACGTTGATTTGCTTGCTGTGCTTCTGCAGCTCTCAGCATCTCTATGGACTCCTCCATAGCCGCATCATGTTCATCGGGATCAATTATGCCATTCCAGAAGAAGAGGGCTGGGACTTCGCAGTGCTCCCATTCAATACCTGGTTCACGCCGCCCCTCATGCCAAAGATCCGCTACGTCGGCGTGATTCGCGAGTCCATCGCAATCGAAGAATTCGCCAGTCGCAATGACATTGTTGAGGTCGTTGAGCCGCTCATGCCCGCCCCCGACCTCAACGCTTCTTGGGATCTTGAGGAATGGTTTGCGATGTTCCACGAGCGCAATGATGTGGTACGGACGGCCGTGGAACGCCAACGCGCCTGGATCCAGAAGCTCAAAGACGATTTTGAGAAATCCTGCATGGAGAAATAAGCGAGCGCGCCGAGTAGAGCAGCCTGCAACTTTGAGTGCGCAGGAGGGAGGATCGAGCGCGCAATGCTAGAATTTCCGCCTCTCCAAAGGAAGCCCCATGTCCCAAAAACCCCGTCCAAAGAAGAAGTACCGTCCTCGCGCCGTAGCCGTTCCAGCATATCTCAACAGCCTTTCCTCCGACGTCGACCGAGGGAGAGATGCTCGCGACGAGGATCGTGTTTTCCTGCTCCAGGTAGCCAACCGAACCGTCGAGAAGGTTGATCTTGCTCTGTATGGCCGGATACTCCAGATTGCATGGGTACTGGCCGCCAAGATGGAAAGGGCGAAGGAACTTCGCCAATGTCTGTACGACGGCCTTGTAGCCATTGGCTGTTACATCGACGAGAAGCCGAAGACTCCGTTCAACGATGAGATGTTCGAGGGGCTTTCGCAGGCGACCGAAGTCGCGCGGGACATTCTGGAGAACTCGGGCGAGATTGAGCGCGCACAAGCCGGAGCAGCCGTCCTGTCAGGGCGCGTCAAGTTCGAGTCGGATGCGGACAAGATCACGGATCGGGAAGTTGTTTTGCGTTGAGATGAGGGCTTTCTGCCGTGCTTTGGCGTTTTTCGCCATCACAGGGGGTGAACAAAAAAACAACTGCAATAAAATATCTAAATTGTTTAACAATCCCCACCCAAATCCGTCGCCGGTAGTACGCCATGACCGATGTCTATAACGAAATAAAGCCTGGTGCTCAAGCAGTAGCCGAAAGCGTCACGCGCAAGCGCGCCGCTCTTGAAGCCAAGCACATCATTCTCACGGATTGTCCAGGGGACGTTGCTGCGTATCTGCCGAAGTACCATCACACGATGCATGAAATCATCGAAATCGGCCCCTGGCAAAGCTACGGCGCATTCAGGGAGGGTGCGGGACGCAACATGACACGTCTTTTCCTGTCGGACGAAGCACGTGTTGCCTGTGCAGAACAACTGTCGCGTCTGACGGATGTCCAGAAGAGAGCCAGTTACCTCTTTTCCTACGAAGATGCCGCCGACTGGATTCACAAGAATGTTGAATCGGAAGTCATGAGCGTGCTTGTGCCCCTCTCGATGTTTGCGACTGATCCAGATGCTTTCCGTGCGCAATTCCTCGAAGAGAGAGGAAAGCGTTTCGTCAGACTTGAAGACGCCATCACCAAGGGGAAAAGTCCTGCTCGCCCCCCTTGTCAAAGTGGCGCGTGACGAGAATTTGCCGGCGTCCGTCCAATCCGAGTTGGGGCGTTGGCAAGAGGACTACAACGCTGAGCGTGAACGACAAGGCGTTGCATGGCCGAATCCGACAAGCCTGACTGTGGACTTCCCGGAGGGCGTATTGGCGCGCTACAAGGCCATGAAGGAACTGGCACCAACCACTGCACGAGCTCGCGCAACGGTGCTCTTTGAGGGTTTCGCAGTCCATCGTGAGGTTGGCCATACCCAACCCCATTGCCGTAGGCATTACACGCCCGGATTGCTTCTTGGAAAGCCAATCCATTGGAAGGACTATGAGCTCGGCCTCGTTGACTTGATGAGCATCCCACGTGCGACTGCGCTCCTCGGCGCTGACTATCTCAGGAAGGCGCCGTGGCGCCTTGGAAAGGAAGATGTGGCCTGGTGCCGGGATGAGTCCGTGCTCCACGAGGTGAAATTGAGCAGGGAGTTCAGGATTTTGTTGGGGATTCAGAGGGGGGCCAGTTGACAAATCTTGACGTTGGTCGAGACGGCCAAAATGCACGGCTTCAATACCGCGATGACGATGGAGTGGCTCCAAGACTTCGGCTGCGCATATTATTTGCACCAGGCCAACGCCACGCTGACGCATGTGGTCATGAGGTGAGCGTGAACCAATCAGACGCCGGTGGCCTCATCATGAGAGATCGACCGTTTTCCTTCGTCGTCTACAGCTCCGAAATCCGAGATTTTGGGGTTGATGCTCGGCCACGAAGACAGGGAGACGGACGATCAGAAGTGGATCACGCCGATCGAACCCTCCGTCGATCCTCATGCCGTGAACGCCGTGCTCGGCGCAAGCATCGGTCTTTTCAGTTCGTTTGTGTACGGAGGCTCGGGAAGCGGCTCGGCTGCTGTCGGCGCACTCTCCGGCGTCATGTCCACCTATTCAGGCGTTTGCCGCGAACACCTCGACGCCTGGATCTCGATGATCGAACCCAAAGATGCGCCCGATCTGCGGGCTGCCCGTCTCTTGGCGCTCGACAAAGCGTCCGACCGCACGGTAAAGGGACTCCGTAACGCGGGTTGGAAGGTGACGCCCGTGAAACGTCACTTCGTCGACAATCGGTGGAATCTTTTCGAAGGCGAAGAGCCGCGCATGGCGAACTCCTTCCGACTCGTGAAGGAAAGCGCCGGCTGTCCGTCCGCCGACAAAAAGCTCAAGGTGGACGGCAAAGAAGTCGGCTGCACGCTGACCGTCGCGACGTTCAACTCGAACCTCGACGCGGTTGCCGACATGCCCGACTGGATGGGCGGCAAGAAGGACATCCGCTTCATCCGCTCGATCCAGTTGATGTTCCAGGGCGTCAAGGCGGACGGCACGTCCTTCCTCACGCCGTCCCGCGAAGACGTTCTCAAGATTGCCGAACAGGCCTCGGGCGACCAGATTTTCTACGGTTCCTACCGTCGGTTGGCGGGGCCGTACATGTGTGAGAACGGCAACATCCTGAAGTTCCGATATCCGAAGAATCCGACGGTGTGGGACAAGGTTTTGCTTGAGGCGTACCAAGGCCTGCCCTTTGTTAAACGTACGGAATACTTCGGCGACGCGACGGTTGCGGACGAGGACAAAGTTCCCGCCGAGGAGTCAAAATAAGTGTCACAGCCCCGTGAACCTCAATGTGTAGAGTGATCTGGACCCCGAAACTTGGACTACAAAATAAACTCCAAGTTGAGTGCGGCCGATTTTAACGCTCGCCGCTTGGCATAGCCGGGACAAGCAAGTCCCGGCTACGCCGATAGCGTATTTTATCTGGGGCGCGTCAAGGGACGACCGAACAACTTAGATCCTCCCAAAGGGCCCCTCCAACTTCTTCGGTCAACCCTTGACCCGACTCATCGCTCTCAGACCACTGAGAACGCTCTTATTCCGCTTTAACATAACGCTGACGGTACTCGGATGGTGCGTATCCATCCAAACGCTCCTGAGGTCTCTTCGTGTTCCAATGGGCGATATAAGCCGTCAGATCGCTCTTGAAGGCGTCAAAGCTATCCCAGCACTGCCCCCTGAAGAACTCGTCCTTCAGATGGCCAAATGCCTGCTCTGTTGCCGCATTGTCCAAACAGTTACCCTTGCGAGACATGCTTCGCGTGACGTTGTGCTCCTTGGTCCATTTAATCCAATCAGGATTCTGATATTGCCATCCCATATCGCTGTGAAGGATGGGACTAGCCCCAAGGGGTAACGCCTTCACCAACGCGTCGAACATCTCTTCTTGCTGATCCATGTTGGGCGATCGACTGATGGAGAAAGCCAGAATCTCATTGGAGTAAAAGTCAACGACCTGAGCGAGGTATACCTTACCGAAGGACAAAGCGAACTCTGTCACATCGGTACCGATCTTCGTGAAGGGGCAGGCTGTTTTGAAATCGCGTGCCAAGAGATTGGGAACGGTACGGTTGTCGCCTTTATAAGAGCTGTACTTTCCAAACCCCTGTCGCCTAATCTTACAGATCAACCCCAATTCTCGCATTACCTTCAATACCGTCTTTTTCGCGATGACGATGTTGAACTCACGACGTAAACGCATGAAGATCTGGCGATGGCCGCAACCATTTGACGTGCGGTTGAAGATTTCCTTGACCTTCTCATGAACGTCCGGGCGTGTAGCTGCCTTCGGATGTTTACGGGCATAGTAGTAGCTCGACCGGGGCAACCCAATGATCTTCAACAGAAGGTCAAGATCATGTTGCCCTGAAAGAGAATAAACGATCTCTGCTTTCTCTCGATTGCTCAGTTTCGCCAATCTTTCAGGGCCGCGACTTTTTTTAAGATGGCATTCTCCGCTTCAAGTTGCTTGATACGAAGTTCCAGCTTCTCCATGGGGGTCATCTCTTGCACGGGCTTCTGCTTGGCCCCTAACTGACGTCCCCTTTTCTTCGGTTGCAGACCTGCTTCGCCATGTTCACTATAAATCTTGCACCAACGTCGAAGAAGCTTGGGAGCAACGCCATATGCAGCCAAGATGTCTTGGTACGAGACCTGATCTTCAATGCGAGCTTTGACTGCTGCCAGCTTGGTTTCGTAGGAATATGTCGTTTTGACGGTATGTGACATTAGAAATCGAGAAACGCCCAAAATACGAATTGTAGCGCGCCAATCCCTAAGATCATGCTCATCCAGCCCAAGCTGGGTCATTATCTCTTGATAGCTTGCGCCATCCTCATAGAGCTCGAGAAACCTCAGCTTTCTAGCTTCAACTGTTCCCTTCCATTTATGTCCCATACAGATGGTCCCCAATTCTTTGTCCAAGAATCGGGGACCACATCAAGAGGCACGGGGCTTTTTCTTCTCCATCGAACTCACGGTTGCAGTGGAGACAAAATTCTCCTCTTGAGGAAATCACAAGACGATCTTGCCAATTTCCAATAGGTGCGGTTCATCGATTTTTCTACCCTCGAAACCAAGCCGGCGTCTGCCGGTCCTAACACTCAACCCATTGGAGAAGCGTTTTGATGGTCACATCAATGCGCTGCTCTGCAACCGTTCAGAAGAATCATGACCAAAACTGCAATTGGCGCCGCCGTCGCGGCGCTGACTCTCCCCATCGCCTTTACCGCCTCAGCCGCTCAGGTTCAGATCTACGGGCTTGTTGACGAAGGCCTGTCCTACATCAGCAAGGACCTGGACGACGGCAATTCTTCCCAGGACTCTTTTGAAGTCAAGTCCGGCATGAGCGTTGGTTCCCGCATCGGCATCAAGGGCGAAGAAGATCTTGGGAACGGCCTCAAGGTGGGCTTCATCCTGGAAAACGGCTTCGAAGCTGACTCCGGTGAATTTGCCAAAGCCACGAGCACCCGCCTCTTCGGACGTGAAGCTTCTCTCTACATCTCCGACGATTCTTTCGGTACGTTCGCCTTTGGGCGACTTCAACACCTCACCGCCGGTTACGGCACTTGGGGTGTCGCGGCAGGGATTCTGAATCCGTACGCCATCGGTTGGAGCGACCACATCGCCGGTTACAAGAACGTTTTCGGTTTCAATTCCGGTCGTCTTGACAACGTGATCGCCTGGAAATCGCCGACGTTCAACAACTTTACCGCCTATGCCCAGTGGTCTTCGAACACTGATCAGTACAACGGTCCCGAAGGCGCCGAAGAAAACAAGGGAACGGCCGACCGTTACGGCTCTCTCGGTCTCGCCTATCGCGGTGAACGCTTCTCGGCCATCGGTACCGTCGAATGGACTCCGTGGAGCAGCAAGCGAGCCGATACGGCGAAAGCTGACGACGGCATCGCCTTGACGCTCGGTGCGAATTACCAGTTTGACTTCGGCAAGCTCTACCTCGCGGGCCAGTACTTCGACAACCAGTGGCGCCTCCCGACGCCCTCTGAAATCGTTCCGCTCGCCTTCAACAACGGCACGATCAACGATCGCATGGTGAAGGGTTACGGCGTAGTCGCAGGCGCCAATATTCCCGCTCTTGGCGGCAACGTGCTCCTTTCCCTCGGCTATCGCGACGCCGAACTCGTCAACTACTCCGACATCGGCGCCACCCGTGTGTCCGGCACGATCGGTTACAGGTATCCGCTCAGCAAGCGCACGAACATCTACACGGCCGCGAGCTACACGCGTGACGACCTCGACAAGCAGGTGGCTGCGGGCAGCACGGAAACGGAAAACGTGAATCCCGACGCCATGCAGATCGTGCTCGGTCTCGTGCACCGCTTCTGATCTGAAAGACTCTTGATTTAATCTCCTTTTTGGCAGCTAAGGCCCGCGTCCGAGCAGGATCGCGGGCTTTAGTCTTTTTAATATCCCCGCTTAAGCAGGCCTTCGGGATCTTGGCCGAATCTTTGGAACCATTCAAACCAACGCTTCCGTCCGTGTTTGGCTTCGACTTTTGAAAACCAGTGCAGAAAGCGCATCAAAGTCTCGTTTTCTCTGTTCTTTTCGTGAACGACAAGCGTATTTATCCAAAGCGGGCGGTGCCAATTCGGCAACACGGGAACCAGGGCGCCGCTTTGCAGATATTCGCTCGTGAATCCCAAGGCAAGGTCGACGCTGATGCCCGATCCGTCCAGAATTCCCTGCAGACACGCAAGACTGTCTCCGTAAAAGACGTTCAGATAGGGATTGGAGAGACGGCCGTTCGAAATGGCGTTCGTCTTGAGCGTACGCAACTCATTTCCCGAAATGTTTTCAGGGATCGTAGTACGCGTCATCGTCTCCAAATCAAAGACTTCTCGATCGCTGAAGAGACACCTTGTGTAGGGGTAGTACGTGCCGCTTCGAAAGTAGAGTTGATGGGCGATCAAGTCCTCGGGTTCGCGCGGTGTCCCGTATTTCTCCAAGTACGCGGGAGATGCCAACATAAACGTTGTGCCAGGCAGAAAGGGGTCGCAGAACAGTTCCGGAACATCTCCGGGGAAGTACGGCAGAAACGCAATGTCCGCTCTGCCGCTCAGGACATCCGCGTGCGTCAAGTCCGAGATCATCTCGAATTCGACTGTCGGATCGACATGGGTGCGGTAGTACACCAGATGTTCGAGAATCGGCTTGCGGGCGATATTGTTCGGCACGGAAATCCGAATCATCGTCCGTAAGGGAGCGCCTTCATCACGCGTAGCGTCCGAAAGAAGGGACTTGTGAAGAGTGAGCATTTGTTCAACGCGCGGAAGAAGCGACTTCGCAACCGGCGTGAGCTTGTACGGCTTCGTCCGTCGGTCAATAAGTGTCGCGCCCAATTCGTCTTCAAGCGACACGATCACACGCGACGCAGCGGACAGTTCCATATCGACGTGGATTGCCGCTTTGGTGAGATTTCCTGTGCGCCCGAGCGCGAGAACGAGTTTCCAAATATTGAGATTGTCACTGGGATTCACAAGGCGTCTCCAATGGTTTTGCGAATTTCCCAACATGCTCTTGGTCTTCCTCTGCTATTTGCAAAAGGGCTGTCTCCGTACAGTGTGGAGTATAGAGGATGGCCTGTAATCAGGAGTACCTCCTACTAACCCCAAGTAACTCAAAGGAGAGTTGTTATGTCCAATCTTTCGCGTCGACATTTGCTCAAGACGGCCGCGGCCGGATCGACCCTGTTTGCGGGAGCCCTGACCACCGCTCACGCAACCCCCATCGAACCCATGCCCCAAAAGTGGGACGAAACTTTCGACATCGTCGTGATCGGCTCGGGTTTTGCCGGTCTCGCCGCCGCCATCGAAGCCCGTAAGGCCGGTGCTTCCGTTTGCGTGCTCGAAAAGATGCGCACCATCGGCGGAAATTCCATCATCAACGGCGGAATCATGGGCGTTCCGGGCACTCCGATGCAGAAGAAGCAGGGGTACAAGGACTCTCCCGAACTGATGGCGGAAGACATGATCCGCGAAGGCGCCGGCCTCAACCACCCGGACAAGGTTCTTCATCTCTGCCGTGAAGCCCTTCCGACTTGGGAATGGACCGTCAAAGAACTCGGTGTCGATTGGGTTCAGGAACGCGTTTCGCAGGAAGGCGGTCACACCGTTCCCCGCTGCGCCATTTTGAAGACCGGTTCCGGCTCCGAAATCGTCAACAAGGAAATCGCCAAGCTCAAGGAACTCGGCGTCAAGCCCCGTACCCGCGTCTTCATGGAAAAGATCATCCGTGACGCCGACGGCCGCGTCAAGGGCGTGCAGGTCCGCGAAGGTTACAAGTTCCCGGACGCCAATTCCGGCAAGGTGAAGTTCATTTGCGCCCGCAAGGCCGTGGTTTTGGCTCACGGCGGTTTCGGCGCCGATGTTGCCTTCCGTTCTCAGCAGGATCCGAAGCTCACCGAAAAGGTCGGTACGACCTGCCAGCCGGGCGCCACGTCCGAAGCTTGGCGTGAAGCGGCCCGCATCGGTTGCCACATGATTCAGACGAGCTGGATCCAGTGCGCTCCGTGGAGCGCCCCGACCGAAAAGGGCATGGGCATTGCGCTCTTCTTTGCTCAGGGCGCTGCCGCCATGTACGGCGTTTGGGTTGAAGACAAGGGCGGCAATCGCTTTGTCAACGAACTCGCCAACCGCAAGGTTCGCGCCGACGCGATCATGGTCTACCTCAACAAGGGCGGACACTGCTACGCCGTCGCCGACTCCACCGGCGTGCAGCCGATGACGGTTTCTCGTCCGGGCCTTCTTGAAAAGCAGCTCGAACGCAAATGCGTTCGCCGTTACGACACGCTCGAAACCTTGGCCGCCGGAGAAAAGATCAATCTCGAAGGTCTCAAGAAGAGCATCGCCGAATGGAATCACGCCGTTGAAACGAAGAAGGACGATCACTTTGGTCGTTACGTGAATCCGCATGCCAAGACGATGGGCAAGGCGCCTTGGTACGTCTCCGAAATGGTGCCGAAGGTTCATCACTGCATGGGCGGCATCAACACCGACATGCAGGGCCACGCCCTTGACATCGTCAACGACAAGCCGATCCCCGGTCTTTATGCCGCGGGCGAAGCCACGGGCGGCGTGCACGGCGCCGTGCGTCTCGGCTCCTGCGCCGTGACGGACTGCATCGTCTACGGCCGCATCGCCGGTATCGAAGCCGCCAAGGAAAAGGCTTGGTGCTGACGTTAAGTCAGATCCGGTAACGCATTGACGTTCGGCGGTTGACGCCGCCGGACGTCATACACCGCTTTCGATCGGCAATTTCATTCCCGATCTGCAAAGAAACTCTTTTCCCAAACCTCTCAAAATCCGATTTTCTCGACATGCGACTTTCTACGACTCTGTTCGTCGTGTTCTCCGCTATTGCAACGGCTGTCTCCGTACAAGCAGCCCCGCTTGGCGCTGATCGACACGCGCAGGTCGGCGTGAAGTGCGAAGCCTGTCACGGTACGGACAAAGCGAATCCCGCTACGCCCGACATTGACACGTGTACAGGTTGCCACAACGCCGATCAACTCGCTGAAAAGACCAAGGACTTCAAGCCGACGAATCCTCACGTCTCGCCGCACTATGGCAAGGCGTTGGAATGCACTTACTGCCACATTCAGCACGGTCAGACCGAGGATTTCTGCGCTCAATGCCATAGCTTCGGTTTCAAGGTGCCGTAACCGTCTTCGGAGTGATCCGCTTCGGTTCGCAACCAATCAGCACAAAGAAATGGGAGCAATTCCGCAAGGATGCTCCCTTTCTGCGTTGCTGTCACGTCACTGCCTGACCCGGCAATAGGGACAATACGAGTGCCGTATGTCCGAACTCGTTATTTCAGGGCCTCCCGACGAAAAGCCTCATGGTAGATTCAAGAAAAATCGTCAAGGGGTACCCATGTCGAAGTCCGACAAAAAAAACGCAGAATACGCCGCCCAGGTCGAAGCCAATCTCAGTCGGCTGTATCAAAACTATCTGGATCGTCTGAACGAGAAGACGGGGAGGCAGATTACCAAGGAAGATTTGGACACCCAGGAGAAAAGAGACCGACTCGCGCAAGAATGGAAGACTCGCAACTTGGGGGAAGGATCCAATCCCGAGCCTTCGACCAACCGGGACGGAGAAAGCAAGCTCTCTTCGTCGAAACGGGAAAAGTGAGGTCCTCGATCGTCCTACACCGACGACCAACCGTTTTCAGACCGACTGCCCGAGGTCTCTGCAAACGACGGACGGCCCTGCGACGCGTCAGAGCATCCTCACGATCATCTCTGCGTTGTGCGCCATCTTGAATCCCTTTGTCCTGCACAAGGGATGGGCGGGCATCCAAGCTTCTTCGGGCGGCTCAAAGGAAAAATTCGACCGCGAGTCGACCCAACAGCATTTCTCCGTTCGACCGTCGAGAAAGCGATCGACATCATCCGCTCTCGCGGACTTGCCCCAGGCAAGCCACAGGAACGGGAACTCCCGTTCTTCCGCCTTGTCGCGCGCATTGGTGAGAAGTTGCGCGTTCTCGTCGCGTGCGGCAATCGCCGCCGACGCGCACGCATCGCGCAGATAGAACAGATTGAGCATCTGCACGTAGGCGCCTTCGGGCACAGGGAGACCTTTCAATTTGAAGGCAATCTCGAAGGTAGTGAGGATGCGATCCATCGTGGGATCGCAGTTCCCTAAGGTTTCTCTGCCGATCTCGGCGTCTCCCTTGGCGCTTCCGGGGTTGAGACCCACCACCGCCCCGACGCACGTACCCTCAAAGGAGGGACTCTCGGGCCGCTTGAACCACAGTCTCGTGTTGTGCCGCAGAAGTTCGGTTTTTCCGTTGATGAGGCACGGCTCAAAGACCGCCGTGAAGCAATGGGACATGACGGCTCCTTGGGAAAAGGCGAATTTTTTATCTAACGGGCCGTAAAACCTCTCCATTCATGGGGAGGATATAAGGCCCAAATGGGCATTTGGTTGTAAAGCACGCATTCTTGAAGGAAGTGTGCCATGATGTTCATATGAAGATCACCTGCGCCTTTCAATACGAACTCTACGTTGACGAGACCCGACGT
>OOAA01000279.1_pt1 | contig 41017 bp, 38 predicted proteins | sample 1671671 | NCBI WGS metagenome assembly OOAA01 (sample SAMN06348180, study PRJEB24527) | human gut metagenome | biome: human gut; feature: ankylosing spondylitis patient; material: feces | host: Homo sapiens | place: China | collected 2015-10 | reverse complement strand
AGATTCTGTTCTCAAATACAATGAAATGGTACGGATGGCTGCATACAAAGACAGTATTGCTAAACAACTCGTGAAAGAATCTGATAACATTAAACGCACCATTAATAGCTCTAAATAGTTAATATTTGATGAGTGGCGAAGAGTTTTTCTTTGCCACTCAAAACTCTATCGTAACGATAGTTATAATAAACTTTCGCTTTCATCAGAATGCAATTTATTGTTTTCTAATACACATTCTTTACTTGTATTAGCATAGCAGTACACACAAAAATGTTTGCAAGTATTATACATACCGATATCTTTGCTTATCATACAACCACATACTTTTCTCTGCCCTTTATCCTTCATTCCTTTGGCATCCTTGATTTTATGTGGTTTTGATAATTGTCCAAACATATCCCGTTCTGGTAGATAGCCAGTATTTAAGTAATATATAAAGTCTTCATCGTCTGAAAATAGTTTCTTCATTAGCTCACCGTCAATGCAACGATTATGCTCTATGCCATATTGCTCCAAATCTAAGTCTTCGGCACAAGTTGCAAGAGAAATATTCCAGCCCTGTTCTTTCCAAATATCTCGTAGTTTTACCAACCCATCTACTATTTCTGTTTTTTGTGATTGGGTCAATTCTGAAGATTCAACATTATCTTTTGTAAAGCAACCTATCTCTTTTATTAGGTTACTTTGTACTTTACGATATGCTAAGACATCAACGAAACTAAATACAAGTTTGTCGGTATAACCCTTCAGCATATTGCCGACTTTCCACACTTTCGCCAAAAGAGTCCTTGGCGTAATCTCAGGTGTTACAATTAGTGGGTCAAAACGCCAAATAACCTTTTCTTTCCCAACCATATCTGATAGTTGTTTGAATGTCTTAACTCGTTGTTCAACAGATGGAACATTAGGCTCAAACCCTTCGTTTACATAGTCATTCAATGTTACTTGAAAGTAATAATGAATACCACGTGCATCTAATTCTTTCAGATAAGGAAGTATAGGCTTTGGATTCTTCGTCCAAAAAACAATAGCCTTTGTATTCTTGAAAGATATGTACATGGGCTTTTTGTTGAAAGGATTGTACCAGACACAATACCCCTTTGCCAAGCGGTTGAAAAACCACTTGGCATAAAAGGCTGGTATATCTGTAGAGCGACTTGCCGAGATGATGACAGGGGCTGTAGCCTCTACTCTTTCCCCTTTATCATTTATGATATAAACACTATTTGCCCCCATATCTTTTCAACAAAGCATTTTTAAGAGTTTCTCTCAAACTGTCAGAAAAATAATAAGCTTGTTTCTTTTTGAGATTACAAAAGCTGTTTATTACCTGACGATTGTCTAACTTGTCAATTTCTTTGTAATATTTATAACGCAAATTCTTTTCTTTTCGTACTTCTCCAATAAACCAATCGAAATCTTCATGAATTTTCGCTTGATAGCTTTGAGGAATATAATCCTTCATGTAGTCCCAAGCCTTAGGGTTATAATCCGCAAAACGAAACGTTTCGCCATTCCAGAACGAGCCGTCTATTTTCTTAAAACGAAGCGTACTGCTGGGAGTACTCCCCCACCCCAAAATATTTTCGACCGGCTTACGCCGGTATTCACATAATGCAAGAACGGAGTCCGGACACCATCCGAACCCCGTTCTTTTCGTTTTGTCGCTTCGCTCCCGCTTTGCGCGCTTCGCGTTACGCAACCTCGACTATCGCCTTATACGCAGCCACGCTTTGCGCCCTCACGATCTTGCCGCGGAAGGCCAGGCGCGAGCCGACATACGCACTCGCATACGAGGCACCGTGATACGCACTCGCATACGAGACACCGCCATGCGCGCTCGCATAGATGCACCCGCGATAGACCACACGGCCTGATGCTGAGCTGAACCAGTATTTGTCAGAATAGTAAGTGCTGCTCGATCCGCTCACGGCACCAACTGGCACAACGGCCATCCATTTGCCATGAGCCACTGCCGTTATCCAGGAGTCACCAATAGTCGCACCCTTCACCATCATAATCGTACCGTCCGGCATCCAGATGCGCCACTTGCCCACATTGCCACTCGTGTTCGGTATGTCCACCCTGTCCATCATGTCATACTTGTGTCCGTAGATGTCCTCATAGCCCAGGCAGCAGATATTGTTCACCTGCGTCACCTTTGCAGCACCATACTCGTCCTTCTCCACATACCAGGCATACTGATGCACAAGATTGTCCACAAGACTGTTCGTCACATTCGGATTAATCCCCTTCGCCTCTTCGTAGCCCACAGTGTCCTGCATGCCCCTCGATGCCGTACCGCCAGTCGTGCGTGTATTCGAGTGCGAACCTGCGCCACACTGCTCCTGCATGTTCTTTCGCCCATACTTTGCATAGCTCAGATTTGCGATGCGCCAGTGCATCAGCGGGTCTATCTGCTGCATACCTCTCTGCACGCTATAGTAGTGGAAGTCCATCCATGTCATGTTTGCAGTCGTAGAACCACCCGTTATGCAGGAACGCAGTTTTGTGCCAACCACCGAGCTGCCCGCCACACCACAAAGGTGCTCGTCGTTGGGCACCCAGTCAGGCTCCATGTCTTCAATCTTCTCGCTGTTACTCAACACCACCTTGTCAAACTCAGCAGTGTTTAGTATAGAGAAGTAAAGTGCCACGGCTCCTTCCGGCACATCGCTTATCAGATACATGCCAGCCTCAAACTTGTTGCTCAGCGTAGACACGACTATGGACTGCAGCACTGCGCCAGTCTTGTCAACGAATACGCTGCCCACAAGATTCGTGCCTGGCACACTCGGGAAGCGTACACGCTTGTAGCCATCCACACTCACCATACACACAGAGTACGAGCTGTCATTACTGAAAGCGTTGTTTATCGTGTCCCTGCCGCTCATCACCTTTTTGCCATTTGTATAGCCACCCTGCGTTCTCTTGATGTCCTCAAGCGTCATCACTGTCGCCTCCGGCACTCTTGGCATGTGGGCTCTGTCTCTGAAACTGTAGCAGTCATAGTTTCTACCGTTCAGATAGTCATTCACACCCTTGCTCCAGTAGAACGGCTCCAGCATCATCCAGTCGCCCTCCGAGCCGTCAAGCTTTGCGGGGCTCCCGTCCGCATACTTGTTGCTGTCAGCATCGTCAAGCGGGTAGCATGTCATTTCGCCGTCCAGGTTATTCATCACCGTATCAACACCGGCGATGGTAACGTTCCGGGTCGTTGCTTTCTTCGTCACCTTCGCCAATACTCTGTGGCGGTTCTTCAATATCGCCGCCACATGGCCGCTCGGCTTGTAATCGTTGCCGTACTTGTAGCCCGTCTCGTTGTCCAGGTTGCTGATACACACATCGTCGGCAATGGTTTCCGCTCTCTCCAGCATCGTGTATTCCGGCTGCTCGATGTTCAGTTCCGGGAAGTGCTGCTGCAGTGCTTCATACTCCTCGTCATCCTTGTATCTCGTCAGTCGGTATGTACCCACCAGTCGGCAGCTCTCCACATTGCCGCCATTCTCGTCCACACCGCCCGTCTGCATCAGTGAGGCCAGCAGGCTGCCGTCGCCTTCCATGTCGATGCCGGTCACACGCAGGTACTTCACGTTTCCGCACCTTGCGTGCAGCGTCTGCCAGTCCACACCAGGGCAATTGTCAACCACAAGCCTGTTGATGTTGCTTGTGCCCTCCAGCGTCAGACCGCTGGTCGTCAGTTTGCCCAGATAGCGCAGTTCCAGTGTCTGCAACGTTGCCGGAAGCGTTACGCTCGTCAGCGGAGCACCCTGTGCGAAGTTCACGCCGGTCAGAGCTGTCTTGCCTGCCTTCAGTGTCTCCAGCTTCGTGTTGTTGCTCAAGTCTATGCCAGTGAAGCTGCCTGACTTCAAGCCGGTCATATTCAGAGTACGCAAGTTTCGGCAACCGTTCACCAGCAATGCGTTCAGCGTTGTCTGTGTCTGGCCGCAGCTCACGTCAAGCGTCCGCAGGGCGGAACAGTTGTTCAAGTTCAGGGTCTGGAGTATGGCATGGCTAACGTCCGTCAGGTCAAGCCCCATGATGCGGCTCGCACCGTAGATGTATTGCGGGTCATTCACGATGAGGTCCGTGTCAAGCGTCAGTTCCACCTGACTTCCCGTGTCCTCCGCAAGCACTGCGCTTTCGTGCGGAGTACCGCTCGTGTAGCCGTACCCGAAGAAATACCGCTCGCTCGCCGTGATTCTTATCTTCCGGTTGTCACTCCCGAACTTATAGCCGAAGTAGGCTGCGAAACTGTCCTTTCTGTATGTTCCGCACACATACTGGCTGTCCAGCAATGCAAAGCGGTTCTGGATGGTATAGGTGCGGTGGGCATACCGGCTGCCCTGGAGCGCATAGAGGTAGTCATAGTAGCTCGTAGTGCCGTCTGCCGTCGTCACACCCTCCGTCAGCGGTTTGATATACTTGTAGATGCCGTCCTTGTTGTAGATGCGCTCACACCAGTTGCCCATCATCTCCTCATTGAACACCTTCAGCACATACTCCAGCGACATCGTGCTTCGCAGCTTGTCTGCCACCTCTCGCAATTTGTCCGGACAGCCTCTCACAAGTTCCCACAACACGGAATCGTGTCCTGCAAACGCATACGAGCCGATGCTCTCGTCCATCGTCTCCCACGTGATCGTGTAGTCGTATTTCAGAACTGAGTCGTTGCGCTCGCCGAACACCGTGTCCATGTCGTATGGGATGAAATACCATATCTTGCCGTCCCACGTCACGAGCATCATGTTCTTCGCGCGGTTGTCCACAGCCATGAAGTAGTCCGTTATCAGATACCATGCAAACGGCGAGTCGTTGCCGAAGTATTCCGCATATTCGTTCTGGAATTTCGTCGGGTTGCCCTTGCACGAGTATATCCACTCCCAAAGGCGCTTCACCGCCGCCTTGTCCTCCTCATGCGCCGTCGCCCATGTGTCGTCGGCCTTGAAGCGGAACTCCAGGGCGTCGTCAAACGTGTCCATGTTGCTCGTACCAAACAGACATAATGTCTCCGAGTTGTTCAGAAACTCCAGGCAGATACACTTGTTGCGCCCGCCCTTCAGTGTAGCCTCGTCATTGAAGCCCTCGATACCCTCAAAGCCGTAGATGATGCCGCTGCCGCTCTTCTCGTTGTTGAAGTTGTACTTGCCAAGATACACGTTCTCACCCGTGCCGTTGTTGTCGTAGAACAAATCTATCGGGAAACCGTCCACGCCGATTCTCACGTCATAGTTGCCCTTGTAGGCCATTTGTGGCGGAGTCAGCCAGCCGCATCTCTTCCAGATGTCGTTCACCACTCTCACCGCACCCGTATTGTGCGTAGATGAAGAATCCGAGAAGTCCGCCTTCAGACAGAATATGTCTATCGGTCTTGCACCTGGTTTGAACGAATATTTGAAGTCCGCTACCTCCACACCGTTCACATATAGCTTCGTGCCGTACTTCGTCGAGCGGCTGAAGTAGATGCGGTAGTTCTTTCTCGGGTAGGTCGTCGATGAGGTGCCTTGTATCCTCAGTCCGCACTGGTAGATGATGAAGTCATACTCCTTACCGTAGGCAGAGTAGAAGTAGATGTCCACCGGAACCTCAAACTTCTTGTTGTTCGTCTGGTTCACCAGGTTCACGTCGCCCACAATCCTCATCACGCTCTTGCCCATTGCCCTCAGCTTGTCGATGTCAACGTCTGTGCCCTCGTCGTCCATCACCTGGTTCTTCTCGAACAGCACCACCATCTCGTCGCTTGTCGGGCGGTCCACCATATAGTTGGCAAGCTCCTCGTCATCACCCAAAGCACGGCTGTAAACACGCATGTTACGCACCTCCACGTCCGCGCTCTCGCTCGTGATCCTGATGTTCGTCGGTTCTGCCTGAAGCAGCGAATCCGTCGAGGCATACTGCTTCGCGCCGCATAGGATGCCGTTCACATACAACATCATCAGTCGGTTGCCCTTCTTCTCCTGGACCACGAAGGCTATCTTCAGCGTCAGACCGCTTGCGAACTTAGTGCCCACTTCCGAGCCTGCGCCCGTGCGCATCAGCGCCTCCTGCGTGGTCAGTCTGAAACCGACATTGCCGGCCATACAGTCCACCACCGTGCCCTTGCGGTCGGTCACATTGGTGCAGGTCAGTTCCATCTCGTAAGTCGCACCAGTGGTCGTAGCATCTTTGCCGAATGGTTTGCAGCCTATCTCGATATTCGCGCCGTTCGTCAGTTTCAGTGCGTCACCCGTCCAGCCGTTACTCTGCCAGTCAAAGCCTTTAAACGCCGTTTGAACGTCGTTATAACGCCATTCTGCAGGCTCGCTCTCGGCATTGCTTCTGCCGGCTGCCGTCAGTTTCAGCACAAGTCCGGCAGTCGCCTCGCTCAGGTCAATGCCGCTCTCCGTCACCTTCACGTTCAGCTTGTATTCCGTGGTGCCGCACTTCAGCACCATCGCCACGTCGCCCTGCTCCAGGAAACGGTTTGTATATACCTGCGTCGTCCTCGGAACGCTCACCGTCTGCGTCCGTATGCCGTCTCGCCACACACCCACCGTCGCCGGGGTCGTTGTCGGGTCATACGCCACAAAGTCAAATCTCACCTGCTCATACTGGCCGGTTTCAATAGTCGGAGTCAGATGGTCGTCCGCAAAAATGCGTCCGTCACCGAAGGTCAGCTTCGTGCCGATATACGGGGCGTTCTGTCCGGCCTTCAGAATGTCAAAGTAGATGCTCTCACTCTTCAGCGTCAGCTCCGCGCTCGCCTCCATCTCGGCGACGATCTGCACCGTGTGCCGTCCGATGCTCACTCCCGACATCGACAAGGAGAAACTGCCGTTCGTCGTGCCGCTTCTTTTCACCGTCTGCGAGTCCCACTGGTGTCCGTCCAGATACAGCGTCACGGTCTTGTCGCCGCTGCCGCTCACCGCAAAGGGGATGCTCACCGCCTCGCTCACGCCGTAGCCGCCCTTGGCGACACACTCGGCTATGTTGAAGCTGCTGCTCAGCGCAAGGGTCACAGCCTTCACGCTCACATAGCTCTGCCTCGTCTGTGTCTTGCCGGTGGTCGGGTCGGTTGTGGTAGCCCTCACATAGATGTCTGTCGTTCCGAGCAACAGGTATTTCGTCAGATCCAGGGTATAGGTTCCCTTGCTCACATCATGCTGCGTGTCTGCATACATCACCGTAGCGCCCCTCTTCATCTCAATGCTGACTGTTGCCTTCTGGCCCGTGGATGTGCCTTTCTCCTCACCGCTGCTGTACTGGTGGTCATACGTCCATGTCAGCATCGCGCTGTCACCTTCCTTGATGATGGTCTTGCTGACGGCTGCATCCAGCACGATCTTCGTGGTCGAAGCGTCACCGCCTCCACCGCCGCTTCCTGCCGGAATGTCCGCAGACGCTATCTCCGCACCGCTCTTGTTGGTCAGTGCCAGGCGCACGCTGCTGCCGTCGTCACTCAGTTCGGCGTTCATGCCCAAGACGGTGCTTGCCTCTATCTCCATCAGCTTTGCCGTCACAGCAGCGTTCTGCACCGGGTTCGTCGAGCTTGCGTTCAGGCTCTCGTCCACCTCAGTCTCGCTGATGGTGATGGCGACGTTGCCGTCCTCGCCTGGCTCCAGCTTCTTGCCGTTCAGCGTCACGCTCTTCACCGTGCCGTCGCCGCCAAAGTCCTCCCAGCTCGCCGCCTGCTCCCAGCTCTCGATGTTCGTGCCCTTGAACTGCTTGGTCTCCCATTTGCCCTGTGCCGTCTCGTAGGTGATGTAGCGTCCCTTCGCACGTGCCTTTCCTTCCACGGCTGCTATGGCGGTCTCAAGCGTATAGTATCCGCTCTCCAGCGGAACCTGCTCCGTCACGTTATAGGTGTTGCCACCGCCGCTTCCGCTTATCTCCACCAGGTTCTCTTCCTCGTCGCTCCACACATACACCACGCCACCGCACACATACGCCTTGTCCTTCAGTACCTCCGTGCGCACATTGTTCATGTACATGTCCGCGCCAATCCAGTTGTTGCAGTACCGGTTCAGGCCCACTAAGCCGCAGAACACCTTCTTCACCGTGTCATACACCACGGCATCCACCTTCTCATACGACATAGGCAGTATCTCCACGCCTTCCACCAGCCCGTCAAACCGCGCTGTCGCGCCGTTCCTTGCAGCCAGTGCCGTGTCCTTGTACTCCGCTTCCACGCTTTCTGCCTTTGCCACAGCTGCGTTGGTCTTCTGGGCGGCATCCGAGGCCTTGCTTGCCGCATCGTTGGCGGTTTGGGCTGCAGCCTTTGCTGTTGCTGTTGCCGTATCAGCTTTCTTTGCCGATGCGTCAGCCACAGCAGCTGAAGCCTTGGCGACAGCCGCTGCGTCCTCCGCAGGTTTCGACAGCAGTTTCAGCGGAGCACTCACCACCGTCTCGCCTCTCATGGCAGGGAGGCTCACCACACCGTCCAGCGTGCTCACCGCTTCCAGCTCGTCCACACTCTGGCTGGCTGTCTTTATCTGGTTCACAACATCCTGGACCAGTTCCTTTTTCTCTTCTTCTGTCAGTGCCATAGTCATTCGGTTTTATCGTTTTTCAACTGTTCTCTAAGCCCGTCGATAAAGCCGGGCACACACAGACGTTCTGCCACCGTGCCCATAAGGCTTACCTCCTCGTCGGTATATTCGACACTACCCTCGCCATTGTATATCTTCAGGGCGAGTGCGTGAGCCTTGATGCCATTCACGTTGTTGTAAATCATGTCGGCAAAGTTCTCTCTTGCGTCCACCGTATGCGATGCCTTGTGGCTGATGGATGCGTAAATTTTGAAATGCTGAAAGTCTATCTTGCTCATATCGTTGTTATAAATTATTGTTATATAAACAGTAGAAATTGTCATCATAAGGTGCACTATTACCATTGCGTACAATTAGTAACTTTACAACGGAATTGGCTTTTATTGTAATTTTTGACGCCCCAACAAGTACGCTTTTTCTGGATGCAATATCTATATCTGCATTGTTAGATTTATGGCCTACAAGCGTGAGTACAAAGGCGTAATCGTATGTACTACTTCCGAATATCCAATACAGAAATTCGTCTTGTAAGTCCAAATATACTGTCCTGGTGGAGCCACTTGTGTTTTTGAGAAGTTGCAAAGGTCCATCCAGCCAATCTATGCGATATAGCGAGACTAAAGGAAGTTCCGCTGATACATCTTTGATTTTGCCTGCTTGAAGAACGCCACCCTCATTAACCACGATGCTACCAGACGATAATATAGAAACTTGTGGCTCAGATGCGACTTTAGATTCTATCCTAAAAGCAGGACGGAACAAAGATGCGATGTCTTTACCTTGTTGCATATTTTTTTTCAAGTACATAAATGTTGCAGCATCTTCATCGTTTGGGTCAGCGTTAACTCCTAAAAACAACTGATGAAAAGTCCATTTTTCAGTGTTCTCATCATACAAGTAGTTTTGCAATCTTATTTGACTTGCACTAATCAATGTCTTTTGTTCTTCGGTTGTCCAATCATCAATATTACCATAGTGTAGATTGTCTGATGATATTACCAAATCTCCAATATTTCCATTCGATGCGTTTATTTCTCCCGTGAACTTGCCGTTCTTCGCCTCGATGCTGCCATCTTCCAATATCTTGAAATTCTCATTTGCCGTAACAAGTCCTTCAAGCTGTATGTTCGTAGCCTTTATCTTCACACCGTCCTGACCGGCACCGACAAAGGATTTCAGGTTGCCATCCACATCGATTGCATACAGCCCCGACACCTTGGAGGTAACGATTAAGCCCGTCTCTTCCAGTGCCCGCTCGTCCTTGTCATAAACGGCTGCCGATATTTTCACCAGCCGCTCACTCTGCTCGAACAGCGTTTTGTACTTGTAAGTCAGCGCCTCGATCTTGTCTGTGCTCAGCACAAGCATATACAGATAGATGTCGCCGTCAAATGCCAGCTTGAAGTCGCCCGTGCCGTTCCACAGTCCGCTGCAGGTGTATTGCACATAGCCGCCGGTAGTAGCGATTTCCTCGCTCACCTCCATACTGTTGAAGTCCGCAAACCCCGTCTTGTCAACATTCTCAAAACCTATCTTCAGCGTGCCTGCCTTTGCGCAGCGATAAAAGAAACTCAGATACACAGGCAAGGCTTCCTTCTTTCCGTCGCTGTTTGTCGGAAAGGTCGGCACAAAGCGTAGATTCTCATGCTTCTGTCGGATATACTTGTTGCGTATCCGCACCACCTTGCGTCCCATGTCTGTCACCACGCTCGCACCGTCACCCTTCTTCGATAGTGCTGCGCCGTTGGCCCATATCCACCTGTTGCCGACGAGGAAGAACACCGTCTCATTCTCCGAGTTCCACTTCTCCAGTCCCGATGCAAACGTCGGGTTGTTCAGATAGCCCTTCTCGCTTAGGAAATCGTTCCTCACGCTGTCGATAGCACTCTGCACCTTGCCTTCGGTTATCTCAAAACGAGTCTTCACGTCCTCGCCGGTCTCCAGCACGAAGGTTCCCTTCATATAGGCGTTGCCTGCATACAGTCCGTTACCCCGTGGTTGGCGGTCTGCCGGAAACTTGTCGTCCTTAATGCCGTCCAGGTTACCGAGCCTTGCACGCAAAGCGTTGTCAAAAGTCTTGCCACTCACACCGTCCATCACATCAACTCTCGGCTGACCGTCCTCGGTGGCCGATATGAGCACCATATTCTGGCGGTCGGAGTTCGCCGTGTTGCCCATCAGCACACACTCATCACCCTCCTTCGGTTCCACGCCCTCGAACTCCTCCTTCACCACCACGATGCCAGTCTCCGTAACATCGGTCACTTCCACCCAGTAGCTCCGCATATCCTTGCCCGTGAACGTCTGGCAGCGCACCAGGTCGTGCTGTACAAACATATTCTCCTGCTCGAAGGTGATAAGATAGTGCTCGCCCGATTCCTCCACGGTCTTGATGCGTCCGTTGGCCGCGCTCACGCATATCTGACCGCCCACGCTCCTCACCTTCTCGATGAGCAGCTCCAACACGGCCATCGTCTGCCTCACCGTCAGTTTATCCACCGTCAGGTAGGTGCGCCCATCCTCACCTTTCCACAGTTGAAACCCTGCGCCCAGCAGTCCGTCCACAAACTGCCCAGCGCTCCTTATGCTGTCCGAGGTCACGGAGTCAAAGGTCACACCATCAGTCTTTCTCACTGGCTGATTCAGATAATCATCAAACTCATGGTAATCCCACATGTCTGCATTGTCTGCTTCCTTGGCGTGGTCCGCCTCCAGTGCATGTTTCGACTCATCTGCGTTCACAGCATGATCTGCCTCCTTTGAGTGGTCTGCTTCCACCGCATGATCGCTGTCCGTGGCATGAACTGCTTCCTTCGCCAGTTCTGCGATGTCTGCCTTGGCCGCATGCGCAGCCTCCTTCACAGCCATGCCGCCGTAAGCGGTGCCGCTCGTTCTCAGTGCCGACGTACTGCCCTCGTTCTTTGGTTTCTTTATTACCTTGATGTCTATCATTGCTCAATCTCCTTAAGTGTCATTTCTGCATATCCTTCCTCAAGGTTGCGACTGATGCCCTGCACGAAGAAGGTTTTATCCATCATGGGATGGCGATAGTGAGCGAACAAACTCACGATGCCACCATCTGTATCCGTCAACTTCTGCGTCATAACAACCCTTGGTGCATGCCACTCTTTGTAATAGTAGTCCACATACAACTGCTCAGGCTTAGCGCTCATCCCCCTCGAATAGTCATATACCGCCAACAGTCCCTCTCCGGTCAACGTGTTCAATGGAGTGCTCATCTTTACGCTGTCTGTCACGTCCAACGTCTGGCATTCCGCTGCTGTCAGTGCTGAGTTTATCTTCATTTCGATGTCGTCCTTCACGTTCACAAAGCTCTCCTTTGTGTCGCTCATGTAAACGAGGTCGTTGTCACCAGTGTTGTTCACCAGTCCGTTGTCGCTGTATATCTTCACTTCAAACTGCTCCAGCATGATACTACTCACATGCGCCAGCAGCGGTATCGTTGTACTGTTCCATTTCGTGTGTCTGAACCACGTCTTGTGCCGTCTCGTCACCACGTCCCACAATGCGTTCACCGGTCCCAGGATCATAAACTTAACCCTACCGCTCACCTTATCTGCCTTTTTGATTGGTATCGCTATACCCTCTGCATCGATTCCGAGCTCATAGTTCACGTTGTTTTGCAAATCGAACTTGGTACCAACTATCTTGTCACCGATTTTCGGGTCAAAACCTATCGTGAAACACTGCTGGTAGTATTCGTCCTCACTGGAACACTCCTCCAGCGTTTTGTACTTCCGCCACTCAAAGTCCGTCACCTGTCCTTCTGTGCCTTTTTCCACAACACACTTATCCCCTATTATCAGCATACATGCCAGCACACCAACCTTTGATATATGGTCGCTGCCGTCTCCAATGGCACTATACTTGAACTCATACAACTGAGGACCGGTATCCGTAAACGGAACAAAGCCGTGGTCTGTAATTATATCCCAGGTAGTCCCCACGTTCGGAGTCTCCGTCGCCCACCACTGCTGCGTGTAATAGCGTCCGTCACCATTATTACGACTCGGCACGGTCTTGTGCCACCATGCGTATATCATCGAGGAGTAGTGTATTTGCGCGTAGGTGTCCGTCAGTTTCATCACTGGGTTCAGCACCAGTTTTCCGCTCAACACGATATAGTTAGTCGTGCCCTCGTCTGTAGGTGAAAAGACACCGCCCGTCATGCTGCCGCTATACACGGCCCTCGGTATGCCTGCCTTTAGCGAGTTGGCATTCGGATAAGTGGTTGCTTCCTTGTCGTCACAGTTGCCGTTCACACTCACTACCAGGTAGTTCGTCATTTCCACTTTCGATGTCGGGGAGTTGTCCTTTCCGTCCGTTTTCTTCTCCACCTTGCCAAGTGCCATGATGGCAGCACCCTGGTTCTTCGCCAACCAGTTCGGCAGTATATGTTGGTTTCGCCCCTCACTACAGTATTCCTCCATCAGGTTACCGCTCCCGCTCTTTGGGAACAGCCACTGACTGTTGTTCATCATCTGCACATACCAATCAGTTACACAACCACCACTATAGGAGGTTTCCTGTCCGTGAGTCATTGCGTCAAAGGCATTTATTGCTTTCGAACCTTCACCATCACTGCTGTATTCCGTCATGTACTTCTGCTTGTTGCTGAAGGGACTTTTCAGAAGATCGTTGTCAAGCGGACTCTCTATCACACTCTCCATACTCTCCACCTTGGCAGTCAGCATAATTTTATTGTACACCTCGCCTACGCTTATCGTCGTATCCGTGTCTGTCACTAAACCAGTCACGATGTCCGTTGTCTGCCGGGCTGTCGTCACGCTTGCACCAGTCAGCAAATCTCGCCAGTAAATGCGTTCGTCGCCCTTTACGCTCTCCCAGGAGAACAGATAAAACGTGAACCCATCTTGCACAATGTGAAGGTTCAGGTACTTCAGTATCTCCTCCAACACCTCATCCTGCTGCCATACGTCATCCTCCTCATCCCCCATAAAAAGCAACTCACTCACCGTCAGTTGCCCGAATATCGCATACCGGTTACCAGCCAAATCATCCACAGCCTTACTCCCATCGTATAGGTAGCGCATAGCATTACCACCCACGATGTCAAGTTCAGCCGTCACACCACCCAATATCTCTTTCAGCATCGCCAAGAATGTGCGTTGTTCCGCCTCCGCCTTTACTACATTATACAGCACACCGAGCGAGCCGACATCACGATATTTAGCATACTGCAATGCCGTCAGCGCATCGATGCAGCTCAACTCTATCTCGTCAAACTCCTCGTTGTAGCCCTGCGAATAGCTCTGCGGTTCGATAAATCCGGCAAAGAGACATTTCCCCTCACGGTAGATATTCACCACAGCGTCACGGCATGAGGCACAAAAGAAGTCCGGGACAAAGTTCCGCGCCAGAAGGCGTACAGTAGCCTGCTGGCAGAGCAAGTGGTCAAACGTATCGTTCACCTGACTCGTCAGGTCCACTGGATCATCAGTAAACGACAGTTCCCCATTCTTCTCACCAATGACAGTTTCCTTAGTACGGTCACCACCAGTCAGTATATGCACCTCGATGCGCTCTTCCTTTTGGTTGTAAAAATGTCCGTGCAGATACATGCTCCTTATATTTTGATGTTCGTTCCTTTTCTGTTTATTCTCGTTTCGTTGGCAAGCACAGCCACAAGGTCTCTGCCTTTCACCTTCAGCTCGTACACGCCACCACCTCCGCTGCCATTATTACCGATAAGCGACTTCAACTTGTTCAGCGGTGCTATCACCTCCGGGTTGCTTTTCGCCCCAGCATACTCGCCCATCAGCGCCAAGGTCGGGCCATACACAATACCGCCGTTGGCGAATGGTGTCACGGCAACCGAAGCAACAAGCCCTTGCATCATGGCTATAAATCCAGCTGCGATGCCAGCACCAGCAAACGGAATGTAAGCGTGTGCAGCCATAAACTCTGAAGCTGCAAGTTCGCGATACGCCATTGCCTCAGCCTTCACTGCCGCCATCGTTGCAACCGATGCCGCCACCTCTTCAGGGGCTGCCGCTACTTTTGCCGTAGCAGCTGTGGTCGCTGCCACTCCACTTGCAGCGGTCACAGTGTTGGAGACACCAGTTACGGCGGTCAAGGTCTGAATAATTGAGATGATGCCGTTGATGCCCTCATATATCTGAATGGCAGCATCGACAACGCCAGTAATCGTGGACCATGCGTCACGGTTGCCTTGCAGCGCATCGGTGAGCGAGGTGACACCATTGCCCACACCCTTGACCGTGCTCCACGACTTACCTAACGTGACATTGCTTTTGCGGATGCGCTTCTCGTAATCCTCGTAACTGCCGATGAGCTTCTGTATGGAGGCTCGCTGCGACTCGTCCATAGGACTTTTCGTGTCAGCCAACATATCCTGGAGTTCCTTGATGCGTTTCTTTACACCATCAAGCCCAATGGTTTTCAGTTCGAGTGTCAGCGTCTTGCCCTCCATACTGTCGAGCTTCGCCACTTCTTCCTCCATTTCGGGAATGCGCGTGAGTTGCTTCATGGCATCGCGTTTCTTCTCCAGTTCCAACACCGTGCGCTGTATGTCGTCAATCTCCGATGCGCTGGCGTTCTTCTGCTTGGTCTGGTAGTAGCTGATGGCATCATCCAGCGAACGGATGGTGTTCAGTCGGGAGATGTCCTCCGGCTTCTTCAGGTCATCAAGAGTGTCGTCCCATTTCTTCTTCAGGTCATTAAGGGCATTTATCTGCTTCTGTATCTCGATGCGCTCTGTCTCTGTAGCGGTTTTCAACAAGTCTGTATAATACTGCAGCTCTTTTTCAAGCTGGCGGTATGTCTGTATCTTGTCTAAACCGACATCGACATGCGAACTGCGTTCAAACGTCGTTTTAAGGTCATTCAAACGCTGTATTTCAGCATCGATTACTGCAAGTTCATCGGCAGAGGCTTTCTCCCTCAATCCCTGTTGATAAGTGATTTCTGCATCGATGTCCTTCAGGGTGTTCAGTTCGGTGGGACGGCTTGCCGCATCCTGCAACTGCGTTATCGCATCCTGCTGCTTTTGCAGGGCTGCGATTTTCTTTGCATAAAGCGCAATGGTCTTGGTGTCCGTTCCGTTGGCAGTTTCCAGTTTGTTCTGGTAGTACTGAATGTTGTTGCCAAGTTCCTTGTAACTCGTGGCATTGGCGATAAGCTTCTTTCCGCTGTATTTGTCCTGGTTCCCCGATTTACCACTGCCGTTTCCGCTGTCTGTTGAGGGGGCGTTCTGTTTCTTATTGTTCTTCAAGGCGGTCTGGGCGTTCGCAGTCTTTGCCTTGGTGTTCGCTTGCGTGGCCTTTGTGTTTTTCTCCAAATCTGCCGTCTGCCTTGCTGTGGTCTCGTCCTTTATGCCGAAGAACTTCTTCACCCATTCCCATGCCTTCTTTATCACGGCACTCGCTTTTTCGAATGCCTTGACAAGAAAGTCCCATACGGCTGATGCAATTTTCTTCACCGCTGCCCATACAGCATCACAGATATTGCGAAAGGTCTCACAGTTATTGTACGCCGCTATCAATGCACCCACAAGTGCCGCTATAGCCATCACGACAATACCGATGGGGTTGGCACTGAGCACAAAATTCAGGGCAATCTGTGCCACCTTCCAAATGTTGGATGCGACAGCCACCACCTTTGCTGCAGCTGCTTGCGCAAGCGTGGCCACCTTCACAGCTTTCAGTCCTGCCACCACAGTTTTGATGCCGCCGCTGAGCTGCACCATACTCATGAGGGCGATGCCGCTATTAGCTATCCATTCCACATAAGGTGCGGAAGTACTGGCTATTGAGCCAGCCCAATCCATCATGGCGTGCATCTGGTTAGCGAGCATCTGACGTAGGCTCTCTCCCGTAGATGCCATATTGTCGAAGGCTGCGTCTATCTCTCCTGCGGAGTTTGCCATCGCTCCAATGTTCTGCGAAAACTTTTCCTTTTGTTCGCCAGTCAGCGAACCGAGTAGTCGCATTGCTTCAGCACTGCCGAACAACTGTCCGTAAATGGTTTGACTCAACTGTCCGGTCTTTGCCGAATACTCCTGTATGCTTGCATCCAAACCGAGCAGGAAGTTCTCTAAACCACCAGCAGCCTGAATACTGGCTGCATTAAAACCGATGCCCATCTCGTTGGCAGCTTTAGTTGCCTCAGCAGAAGGCTTGATAAGTGAGTTGAGCACGGCAGCCAACTGAGTGGATACTTCAGCCGTGTCACCAGTCACACCCGTTGTAGTGGCGAACACTGCCATCAGTTCGTCCATGGAGACACCAAGCTGAGATGCACTACCACTCACACGGGGCAATGCCTGCGCCAACTGCTCAAAGCTGGTCACACCATTCTTGGCCGTCATCTGTATCTTGTCTTGGATGTTTCCTGCTTGATCCCATTCCAGACCATAGTTTTTGATGAGCGTGGAAGTAACGGTCACCGTCTCTCCCAAGTCCGCAATACCACCAACCGCACTACGGCTTGATTTATTGAGGAACTCTATCCAGTTATCCTCGGGCACGCCATTGGATATAACCTGGTATAAGCCGTTGGCAAGTTCCTCACGCGCAAGCGGTATGTTCTTGCTCAGTTCCGTTATCTGACCAGTCAGTGCTTCAAACTCGTCCCCACTCTTTCCTGCCATGGTGTTGGCACTGCGCATGGCGGTCTCAAAACTGTCGAAAGGCTCGGCTAGTCCGCCCACCATGTCGCTGAGGTCGCGGATCGAGCGGACGGCTGTATCGAACACGAGGCTCTTGTCTGCCATCTCGCGCAGTCTGTTGCCAGTGGCCACAGCGGTATTCCCCACCTCGGAGAGTATGTCGTCAAGACCGTCGGCTTCCACTGTCAGACGTTTCAGAACACCGCCGTCCTCGCTCTTGATGTTTATTCTAAATTCTACTGCTTTTGCCATTGTCTTTTCTTATTTCAGTCCGTAACGTTTCTTGGCTGCCTCAAAGCGTGCATTGAACTCGTCCTTGCTCACCTCCTCACGCTTTTCTTCCTGCTTTTCATCCCAAGGGAACGGTAGAACGTCATGCGCTTGAAGATTGCTTTTTGCATAGGGTTGGATGGCAAAGAGCGCCAACACTCTTGTGCGTTCCCACTCGTTGCGCTCCGCATCGCGCTTGGCTTCTGCCCATCGCTCCCATGCCTTGTAAAACTCAAAAGGGGTACATCGTTCAAAGTCTTCTCTGCTCATCCCGATGCACCCCAATGCCATACCCAACAGTTCCTCGACGCTTACTTCTTTTCCGCCTGGTTGGTCGTTTTTTTTTCTTCACCGCCCATATCCTCGTAGAAGGAGTTCGCTGCGTCGGGCTCCATTAGGTCAGCAAAGCTCTGAAAGTCGTAGTCAAACTCCACCTTGTCAGCATTGCACGCACTTTTCACGCAGCAGTAAACAAACAGTACCAGTTCGGAGATATTGGTTTTCTCCAGCTTGCTCACGTCCTTACCGCTCTCATTCTTGAAGCGCACCATTGCGCCCATGGTCACACGGCAAGGGAACTCCTTGTCGCCAACCTTGATTTTTGTCTTTTTCATACGCGAGATTGTTTTGATTCAGTCTGCTGAGTGGTGTCTGTGATACCCGTACCCACTTTTTCCACTTTGCCGCTGTTCTGAAGCGTAATTGAATACTTGGCATCGTCACCAGCCTGTGCGTCAAGGTCAAGAGAGGTAATCAGATACTTGCCTTTATATCCGCCAGAGGCTTTACCGGTGCGCTTGTCTCCTTCACGCAGATTGTACGCTGCCTCCACGGGCTCACCCTTAAGCATTGCGTCCTTCAACTGGTCATACGAAGGCACCTCATCCGTGCCGTCAGTAAGCACAACACCATCGGCGGTAATCTGTTCGGAGAAACTCTTGATGTAAGACTCCTTCCACTTGCCACCGGATGCCTCTTTAGTCACACGTTCACCGGTCTCCGCTGACGTGTTCACCTTACAACCGGTGGAAAAGCCGAGGGCATTTGTACCCATGGAAAGGATAAGGTCAGTTCCGTCTAAAACACTTGTTGCCATATCTTTCTTGTTATGATTGTTAATACTGTGCCGGTCGCCACTCCGACAATAAAGGCGATGAGAAGCATCTTCCACGGATTTGAACTGCGTTCCTTTTCCGTTCTGGCTTCATTCTTCTGCTGCTCCAATGCTTTCTTGTAGCTCGCCATCTGGCGCTCATAGTACTCGCACTGGCGTTGCAGACTGTCGCAAGTGGCATACACCACGATGATGCCACCTTTGTTCTGCACGGTTGCGCTGGCTCGTCCGTTCTTGGCTCGGTACTCTGCCTTTTCGGGCAGGTTAGTCAGTTCCGCCAGAGGTATCTCCAGCTTGGCTTCCTCCTGTGGTACTGTCTCCGTCCATGTCTGACGCACCTCGCTCTGGAGGGTGTCCGCGGATACTTGTTTCACGCTTTCCTCCGTTGCCACGCTCGCTTTTCGGCTTGTCACGCAGCCCGACAAGAACAGGGCAATCATCATGATGCTTGCAACTGTTCGCAGTGTCGATAGCCTTCCGAAGACGCGCCATCTCGCGTTTCGAGGCTTCGAGGTATCTTCTTGTCTCATTGAGTTCTTCCTTCAATGGTTTCACGATGTTCTCTACCAAGATACGGGTGGCATGCTCGGCGTTGTCCATACGCACCGTCTCGGCATCGGCTTCCGCCTTCATCGATTCCGCTTTCGCTTTCCTTATGGTAGCCCGCAGCGTGCATATTGCAACAATGGTAGCCACCAGACCTCCGCCAAGGAGGATGTTCAGGACTTCGCTGATATTCATGCCATCCATATTTTTACTGTTGGTATATTCCTATTGACTTGAGCCACTTGGCTACATCGAAGGCAGGGCAGGCTTTATTTACGCCCGGAAGGTCGCAATGACCTACAATCTTGATTTGCGGAAAACGCTGATGGAAGTTCCGCACATAGTCGGTCATCGCTTCCAGCTGCGCAGGGGTGCGCGTGTCCTTGGGATGCTTCATATCCTTGGTGCAGCCACCGGCATACACCACATGACGGCTCACACTGTTGTAACCCTTTGCACCGTTAGTCACTTCCCACGGATCAACCTCCGCATCTTCGTTGTTATCGACAAGGCGTTCCACCTTGCCATCCAAGTGTATCAGGTCGGTATAGCCTACCTGCTTCCAGCCACGCCCACCCTTGCTTACTGGGTCAGTGTGCCAGTGGCGTATCTCATTCGAGGTTACCTCACGGCCTTCAGGGGTGGCTGTGCAGTGTAGGACTAAATACTTCATTCTCGCCATTACGCTTCAGCTTTATATCCGCTGGTCATTACAACACCTGCATCTGCCTTCTTGAACATGCAGATGAAGTAGTGGCGGAAGTTAACCTTGTTGCGCTGGTACTCAGGGTCGTTCTCAGCAGGGCTCCAGTACATCTTGGTGGAACCAGTGGCCTTGAACACACGCTGTGTATAGAATGCGAATGAGCAGTGGAAATCACCTGCGGTATCTCCCTTGTCACCGACAGCCTTCTTCTCCCCCTTGGATGTATAATAAGGAGTATTAGCAAATTCATAAATGTCAAAGCCGTAGAGCTTACCCACCTTGCCAGTGTTGCGGTCGATGTTGTACTGCTCCTTAAAGCGCTGGTCTGTTTCCAAGAGGTCGTTCACATGGTCGGTACACAATACGAGGCGACGGTTGGTGGTCGGAACGCCCAACTTGTCGAGGGCTGCCTTCATCGCAAGCAGGTCCTTGACGGTCATTTTGAGACGACCAGTAGCAGCATCACGTTCGCCGGTGGTGGTCAGCACTGGGGTCTTGGCTGTATTCTTCTGGGCGCAGAGCGCATGTGCTGCCTTGGAGAACTTTGCATCGTTGATGGCGTTTGAATGACTCTCCTTCACTCGGGCAATCTTGTCGTAGCTGATGGCGTACAACTCATCATCGGTAATAGGGGTCACCTTGGTCTGGAACTTGTCAAGCTTAATGGCGATGTCCTTGTCATCAAGTGCCTGCAAGGGGATTGGGTAGGTGGTGTTGTTGACAAGCACGTCAGGGTCAACGCCAACCTCCACCAAGTGAATCACATCATTGTCAACGATGCTTGAACTGTCGGGGATTCCATCAAGCCAAGTTCCTGCGAGAAACTCACGCAAGGACTTAACCAACTCTCCAGTCCAAATCTCCTTAAGCACGCCCTCGCGTGCCACGCCCACTGGCATTGCACCGCTCACGGCTAATGCGATGGCATTGGCACCTACTGCACCTGCCACGGGCGACACGCCCAAAGTCATACCGAACACGGCTCCTGTAAACGCATTGAACAGCAAAGCCGTAATCATGGTCAAAATTGTTTTCATTCTTTTTGTATTATTGGTTTGTACTAAAGTTCACACTCCATGCCGTACTCCTCCTTGTAGAGTCGCTTATACTCCTCGGGCTGCTCTTTGCGGAGTGTCAGGAGTTCTGCAGACGGCACATCGCTCAGTTTCTTGTATGTGGCAGGCTGCTGGGTTGAAGCTCCACCATGGTGGCCGATAACGGCACTGAGCTTCATCTGTGGCGACATGGCAGAGATGATGCGCTCCAACTTCTCCTGGCCAATTTCCTTGCCGAGGTTGATGAACTCTTCCTTCTTGTCTGTGGCGATACGCTTCTCGCCGACTGCTTTCTCCACAACGGCAGTGATGCTGGCAAGCGTGAGGGTCTCCTTCTCCTTCTGGAGTCTCTCGTTCTCTTGCTTAGCGGCATTCAGCTCGTTGAGCTTGGCGGTGATCTCCGCATCAGTCGCCGTTTCCGGCAAGCCCAACTGCAGGGCATACTGTTTCTGTTCCATTTGTTTTTGATTATTATTGTTCAACATTGGCAAGGGACACTCGCTGTCCTTGCCGAGAGTAATCTTCTTGCCGTCCTTCTGCAGCACGATGGCATCATCATTGGCTCCAATGTCCACCAAGCTAACCTCAAACAGTTTGCTCTTGGTGACGGTAGGACTGGTCTGACCCTGCACAAGCAGTTCGGGGTCCTCACTCGTCTCCAATATGTCAAGCCCTGCGCTCACCATCTTCAGGCTGCCGAACTCATACTGCTTCTTACAGCGCGTGGATAGTTCGGAGGCTTCGTCAAACATCAGTTCACCGGTCACCTCACCATCCTCCACCTTCAGGTCTTTCACATAGCCTATCACATTACCACGCTCGTGCATATACAGCAGGACGGGGTTGCGCTGATACTGCTCCACGTTCATGCCAGCTGTCAGCACTCTTGTTCCGTAGCTGTTCAGGCTGTCGTTGGTTATTCTTACGCGTTTTCCTTTACTCATATCATTGTCGTTTTCTGGGCTGCATTGCCCGATTCGCAGTGCAATATTACGAGGCAATTGTCTGTCCACCAAAAAAGTGTGCAATGGTTGCACACTTCTATGAAACCATTGCACACTTTTTTGGAGAGCCACCGAAATCGTGGCACTTTTGCATAAGGAATCGGGGCGTGGTATGCCCTGATGTGAACAAAAAACCTTATCAACATGACAAAGGCAGATATTGAAAAAAAGAAATCGCTGGCACGCACGCTCTATCTTTCGGGTATGGAGCAGCAGGAGATTGCGGAGAAGGTGGACGTGTCGCGCGTCACCATATCCAAATGGTGCTCAGCCGAGGGGTGGAAAGAGGCTCGCGCCGCAAAGAACATCACACGCCCCGAACTGGTGAACAAACTGTTGCTCACCATCGACACACTCATTACACAAGTGAATGACTCCAACGACCCTGCACTCATAGCAGGACTCGGCGACAAGTTGGCCAAGCTCTCGTCGGTCATCGAGAAACTCGACAAGAAGGCTAATGTGGTGGATGCCATCGAGGTGTTCATGGCGTTCTCCAAGTGGCTGGAGTACCGCTCGCAGACAGACCCGGAGGTGACTCCCGAACTGATGCGTGTAATCAACAAGTACCAGGACATGTACATCACAGAACAGATGGGCATAAAATAGTGGAGGCAGCCTATGGCAACAGCAGCGGAAAAGAAAAAGGCATACGAGGAGTGGAAAGAGCGATGTAGGCAAGTGCAAGCCATTACCGACACGTCACTCCTGAAAAGCGAAACGCCAGTAGAAAGGGACATGCGTATCAAACGCTTGCTCAACAACTACGCAGCATTCTGCGAGTATTACTTTCCCCACTTCCTGCAATTGCGTGACAAGACGACCGGCGAGGTCATACGCACCATTCACAACGCTCCGTTCCACAACGAAGCTGCACGCAAGGTCCGAAACACGCCCGACTTGAAGGCTGTATTCATGTGGCCACGCGGTCACGCCAAATCGACCCACCTTGATGTATTCACGCCGCTCTGGTTGATGTTCCAACCGAAGCGGCTTATCAACTTTATGGTGGTTGTGGGAAAGTCGGAGGACAATGCCGACCGACTGCTTGGGGATATTCAAGCGGAACTGGAATACAACCAGCGTCTCATCGCCGACTTCGGACAGCAGAAGAACGATGGCGGATGGCAGGAGGGCGAATTCAAGACCAAGAGCGGAGTGAAGTTCCTTGCCTGCGGTCGTGGACAGTCGCCTCGTGGTCTGCGTGACCGTGAATCCCGTCCTGACTACATCGTCATTGATGACCTTGACGACGATCAGCTTTGCAAGAATGATAAACTCGTACACGACCTCACCGACTGGGTGAAGGAAGCTCTCTTTGGTGCGCTTGATGTGGGTCGTGGACGCTTCATTATGGTGGGCAACCTCATCAGCAAGAACTCTGTGCTCTACAATCTCTCACGCACAAAGGGAGTGTTCCTTTCTAAAATCGTAGCGGTCGATCGTAACGGAGAACCGGTATGGAAAGAGAAATGGACCAAAGAGGAGGCGCAGGCTTACCGCGACTTCGTGGGCTATCGTGCCTGGGAGAAGGAGATGATGCACAACCCTATCGTGGACGGTACGATCTTCCGTGCGGATTGGATTCGATACAAGCGTTTGCCAAAGCTCGAAAAGTACGACATGATTGTGTGCTATACCGACCCGTCGTTCAAATCGACAACCTCCAACGACTACAAGGCGAGCCGCGTTTGGGGAAAGATTGGCTCGGAACTGCATCTCATAGACAGTTTCGTGCGCCAGGCGACAGTCAGCGAGATGGTTCGATGGCTATATGACCTCTACGAGCGTACACGCGACACGGTGGCTATTCAGTTCTTCATGGAAGCCAACTTCATGCAGGATGTGATTTTGGACGAGTTCGCCGTGGAAGGTGAGCTGCGTGGCTACCAGCTGCCCATCATGCCCGACAAGCGAAAGAAGCCAGACAAAATCCAGCGTATCGAGGCGGTCAGCCCTCTTTGGGAACGTGGCTTTGTCTGGTACAACGAACGCAAGAAGGAAGACCCCGACATGCAGGTGGGCATCGAACAGACGTTGGCGTTGGAGCGTGGCAGCCGTGTGCATGACGATGCGCCTGACGCTGATGAAGGCGCGATATGGATACTCCAGCGCAATACAAGACAGGAAAGTTTCAAACCGGTGTTCGGCAAAAGGCCGACCGCCAAAAACATTTGGTAACAATGATACAAATAATAAAGGACATTATCTGGGGATGGCAGTGCAAGCGTGCCATCAAGAAAGCCAACAAGCTCTCAAAGCTGCTTGGCATGAAGTATTATGTGATTTACATGAACGGCTCGCTGAAGGTCGTACCGAAACGCACCATCCGCGAACTGGTTGCGAAGCACCGCTTCCGTAAGGGTGTAAAGGTTGCCGACATTGAGCGCCGTGCTATTTATGTGACGCATTAGGAAGGAGGCTGATTATGTTTATCACTGAAGAGGACTACAGAGTGGTCATAGGCGAAAACGCGCTGAAGGTCGTGTCGCAGGCTTCGCAGGAGATACGCGACAAAGCGGAACTGGAGGCTTGCGAGGAGATTGCCGGCTACATCAGACCCAAATACGACACGGAAGCGGTGTTCTCGGCTGAAGGCGAAAAGCGCAACCGTTTGGTGGTAATGTATGCCGCTGACATTGCGCTCTATCACATGATTGCCGCTATGCCTCAAAAGATGGGCAGCGAAATACGCAAGGAGCGCTACGAGCGTGCCATCAAGTGGCTGGAAGGCGTGCAAGCCGGGAAAATCATACCCGACCTGCCGCTCGCCACCGACGAGGACGGCACACCGACTGGCGACTTGCTCATATTCGGTTCACAGAAACAATTACGACATAACTGGTAACGCTATGGATATAAAGAACTTTTTCAGCGGTATGTTCGGAGGTGGCAGTCAAAATATACTGCACACGCCAAATGGAGACTTCAACCTTGCGAAGTCGTCTGACCGCAAGCGAATGAAGAAGATGGTCATCGAACTGCAACGTACCACCGATGCGCTTACACGCAGGGACATTGCCGACTGGCGCAATGCCTGGCAGATGGCTATAAATGTGGACAGCCCGAACCGCCAACGTCTCTACGACATATACCGCGATGTGGATATTGACCTTCACTTATCGGGCTGTGTTCGCCAGCGTGTAGGATTCGTCATGGCGAAGTCCTTCAAACTGGTCGATACAAAGGGCAACGAGAACGAGGAGGCACACCACTATTTCGACCAGGCTTGGTTCAAGCAAATGCTCGAATACGCGCTTGCCGCCAACCTCTGGGGACACTCGCTCATCGAACTTGGCGACCTCACCACCGATGGGGACGGATGTCCTTGCTATACGGATGTGAAGCTCATTCCACGGAAGCATGTCATTCCGGAATACGGCCGTGTGATTCAACAGCTCGGGCAGGACTGGACTACGGGCATCGACTACCGCTCCGCACCATTCTCCGACTGGCTCATTGAAGCCGGACGGTCTGACGACCTCGGACTGTATCTGAAGGCTGCCACGCAGACCATTCCGAAGAAAAACATGTTGGCATTCTGGGATTCATTCGGCGAGATTTTTGGTATGCCGATGCGTATTGCACGCACCACCTCACGCGACCCCAAGGAGATGGGACGGCTTGAACAGATGCTTAAGGGTGCCGGAGCAAGCCAGTACATGGTGGCTGGGCAAGACACGGAGATTGAGTTTGTGGAGAGTGGCAAGGGCGATGCCTTCAATGTCTATGACAAGCGCATCGATCGCGCCAATTCGGAACTATCAAAGCTCATCATCGGACAGACGATGACCATTGAGGACGGCAGCAGCCTCTCACAATCAGAAACACACCTCGAAGTGTTCGAAAACCTGGTTGAAAGCGACTGCACCATGCTGTGCGACATCGTGAACAACCAGCTTATCCCACGCATGGTGAAGCATGGTTTCCCGATAAAGGGGCTGCGCTTTGAATGGGACGATGCGGTGGATTATACTCCGGAGCAGCAGGTGGCATACGAAACGATGATTGCCGACCGCTACGAGGTGGACCCGACATATTTTGCGGAGAAATACAGTATGCCTGTAGGCGAACGACGCAACGCCACCCCCATGCTACCCAGTGGCAGTGACGATGATGGCGACAAGGGCAACAATGAGCCACAAGACGATGACGACAAGAAGAAAAAGCAGCAGCAAAACGCACACGGCTCTTTTTTCGATTAAGCCCCAGCGATTACCTGGGGCTGCACCAACGCTATGCCGAAATAATAGGCAATGATACCAGTCTTTCTTCCTTATGTCTCAGCAAAAAGGAAGAAGAAATTGAGGCTATTGCTAAAAAGTGGGCAAGTGTCATCAGTAATAAGTATGCAAGAGGAGATGCAGAAGAGGCTGCAAGGATTGTGTTAAGAAGTGGGATTGTAACAGAACTACCCGAGTTGCGTGAGGCGGATTTAGGAGGAAGAAAACGCTTTTTTGGTCTAACTCGTGCAGATTTTCACGCTGCTATATGCGAAGGAGACACCAATGTTATCAAAGTGAACAAACGTGCTTATAAAACATGGGTAAAGGATACTGATGATGCAGACCGTGGAGGATGGCATGCCCAAAGAAACACCATCTTACACGAATTGGGGCATTATATCGACTTTTGCAATGATCCCGATTTTTTCCGATCAGTGGAACACGAATGGAGCTTGGATGGCGTGGACAGGAAATTTGTCAAGAAGCAACTGTCCGAGTATTCCCTTACCAATCGTGCCGAGTTTGAGGCGGAACTGAACTCAGCAATACTAAGCGGAAAGGTTTTCTCTGAGGATATACTTTCGCTCTCACACATGAAACAAACAAAAACAGCTATTGCCAAGCAATTACTTGACTACGGCTCTGGAAAGAATGTGTGTCTTCCGAGTGAAGAGGTTAGCAAGGGCTTCAAGGATGCGATGAAAGTTGTATTCAACCAAAAGGGTGGTTCTTTCTCTATTGACATCATGGCAGATAGCAAAGTTCAAAATCTGATAGAGGCTCATACTGATGTGCTCAACAGAAATATACAACGCTTGGAAATGTCTGACACCATGCGCAAGCGGCTTACACGCTCTAACTATATCTTCTCGGGCATGAAGACTTTCCACGAACTCAACGAGGCATTCCCTTCATTGCTCGATTCTAACGGCAACAGAAAGACGTTCGAAGCCTTTTTGAATGATGTTCGGAAGATAGACAACACCTACAACTCCAACTACCTCCGTGCGGAGTACAACTTCGTACAGTCGTCTGCGGAGATGGCTGCCAAGTGGGAACGTTTCTCGGAGGACGGCGACCGCTACAACCTCCAGTACCGCACGGCAAACGATGGCAAGGTGCGTCCGGAACATGCTGCGCTAAATGGCGTAACGCTTCCGCCGTCAGATCCGTTCTGGGAGGAATACTATCCACCCAATGGATGGAACTGCCGTTGCACTGTAGTGCAGGTGCGCAAGTCCAAATATCCTGCCACACCCCACGACGAAGCGATGGCACTGGGTGAGGAGGCTCTGCAACGTGACACAAAGGGCATCTTCCATTTCAATCCAGGCAAGGAGCAAAAGACAACTCCTGATTATAACCCTTATACCATCAAGCGGTGTCGTGATTGTGATATTGCAAGAGGTAAGTTGGATCTTGACAGAAAGCCTGTTGCAGACAACGAACTTTGTGCTGCTTGTCGATTGGTACATAAATGCGCCAATGCGTACACAGATTCAGGAAAAACAAATCTGTCTGTTGAAGACCGTGATGTGATACTTGCAAAGCCTTTGGATGAACAATACTTCACCAAATATATGGGTATCAAAGGAAAGGTGTTACAACACGAGTTGGCTTGCTCTACAGCAGAAGACTATAAGCGAGTTTTAGATGTGGCTATTGCTTTTGCCAATGAATATGGTGATTGTTTCCTCAATCCAGAAATTCGTTTCAATGCAAAAGAAGGAAGAAGAAAGGTCTATGACATGATTCCAGAAGACAGTAGAGCAAACCCTGATTTGAAAGTAGGCGAGTTTGGATATATTGATGTGAAATCACCAGAGAAAGTAATGAACTGTTGTCGTAATGCAAACCATGCTTCTGATGCGCAACACGCTTGCGTTTGTCTAACTGACCATTGCTTTAGAAAGCCAATTACGGAAAGACAAATCCAAGATAGGAACAAAGCCATTTGGGATAGTAAAGATTATCACCATGACTACATCTTTTGGTATGTCAATGGCAAGCTCAGAAAATACAAGAGACCAATGGAATAATCCGTTGGTCTCAGGTTCTGCAACGTCGCAGGCTGCTTTCAGTGGTTTTCAGTATGTCGCTCCCACGCCACAAAGGTAATAACAAATTTTCAAAACACAACAAGTTATGAACAAAATTTTCTCATTTCTAAAGAAAAGCAACCGCTATAAGCATCTTGTCGGCGGTTTATTGGTCGGTCTGTGCGCATTGTCGCCATGGGCAGCCATCTATTCTACCATCATTGCAGCCTCATGTCTCGAACTCAAAGACAAACTTCACGGCTGTCCTTGGGACTGGATTGACTGGGCTTGCACAGTGCTCGGGGGCTTCATCGCAATGTTATTTTGGCTCATTGTGTAATATTCATTCATCTTTTGCACAGAGAATGAGTAACTTTGCAAACTGGTAGAGTTTCCCATAGGCCGTGTGGTCTATCGCGGGTACAACAATGCGAACGCGAATGGCGGTGTCTCGAATGCGAATGCGAATAACGATGCCTCGAATGCGAATGCGAATGTCGGCTCGCGCCTGGAAATCTAACTAATCGGCGTACAACGATGGGGACGTGTCCCTAATGTGGAGCCGAGGGAAACGAGCCACAGCAAAAGCACCAATATAAAGGTGGAAAGCTGAAACATCAAGTGTCGGGCAATAGAGTTTGGTAGGTCGGTAACGATTCGAAGAAGTTTGGCCCGGGGAAAGGAAGGCCCTTATCTTCCATCATAAAAAGAAGACCATGCACAGAGAAGGCTATATCATGCAAGAGATAACGTCCTACGGCAATATGTCGGAGGCGTTTGACCGTGTACTGCGTGGGAAGAAGCGTAAGAAATGCCGTCAAGGACGCTATCTGCTCGCACACCGCGAGGAGGTGATTGCAGAACTGACTGCAAAACTTGCCGACGGTTCCTTTCGACTCGGCAATTATCATGAACGCATCATCTGTGAGAATGGCAAAGTAAGACACCTGCAAATTATATCCATGTACGACCGCATCGCAGTGTATGCCGTGATGAACGTGGTGGACCAACATCTGCATAAGCGTTTTATCAGGACGACTGGAGCAAGTATCAAGAAGCGTGGCACACATGATCTCCGCAAGTGCATGCAATTAGACATGGAACGTGACCCCGAAGGCACACGCTACTGCTACGAGTTCGACATCAAGCATTTCTATGACAATACTAAGCCTGAGTTTGTCATGTGGTGCTACCGCAGAGTATTCAAAGACAAAATCCTGCTGTCGCTCCTGGATCATTTTCTTCATCTTCTGCCGGAGGGTATCAGCTTCGGGTTGCGAAGCTCACAGGCTTCTGGCAACCTCTTGTTGTCCGTGTTCCTCGACCATTATCTGAAGGACAAATACGGCATCCGCCATTTCTACCGTTATTGCGATGACGGTAGAGTGCTCTGTGGCAACAAGCAAGAAAATTGGCTGGCACACGGCATTGTACATGAGCAAGTCGAAAAAATTGACCTTGAAATCAAGAAGAACGAAAGGGTATTCCCATCAGCGCAAGGGATCGACTTCTTGGGGTATGTGACATTCAACGGATCATACTCACTACTGCGCAAGCGCGTCAAAAAGAAGTATGCAAGGAAACTACACAAAGTCAAGTCAAGAAAGAGACGGCGAGAACTGATTGCGTCATTCTACGGAATGGCCAAGCACGCTTGCTGCCGAAATTTGTTTTATAAATTAACAGGCAAAAAAATGAAATCATTTAAGGATTTGAATGTCGCTTACAAGCCGGAAGACGGCAAGAAGCGATTTGCGGGTGCGGTGGTAAGCATCCGCGAGTTGGTGAACCTGCCCATCGTGGTAAAAGACTTCGAGGTCGGAGTCAAAACCAGCCAGGGCGAAGACCGCTGTGTCGTGTCCATTGAGCAGAACGGCGAGCCAAAGAAATTTTTCACCAACAGCGAGGAGATGAAAAACATTCTCCAGCAAGTGAGTGAAATGCCAGACGGCTTCCCATTCGAGACCACCATCAAAGCGGAAACCTTCGGCAAAGGTAGAACAAAGTACATTTTCACATGATGAACAGAGTAAACGGAGCACAAGGGGTAAAGCTGCTTGAATGCACCAACCCCGTCAAAGGAAAATGGCGCGTCCGCTGGGACGTGCATAACAACGAGGATGGATCTGCCGACTATATGGAGGCTGAGTTCAACGGAAAGCCATCTGAGGATACCATCAAGACCATGGTGTCGGAATGGTTCAACGACCGCACGAACGAGACCATACTTTCTGGCTTCGTGTGGAACGGCATGAGCGTGTGGCTCTCAAACGAGAACCAGTTCAACTACAAGGTGGCATACGACTTGGCTGTGCAGTCTGACGGCAAGACATTGCCGGTCACGTTCAAGTTCGGAACAGACGATGTGCCATGCTATCACACGTTCAACACCATCGAAGAACTGACGGACTTCTATACCAAAGCCATGCAGCATATCCAGGACACACTGGCTGACGGATGGAAGAGCAAGGATAATTTCAATTTGGAGTTATACCGAGACTAAGAACAATCCCTTCGGGGGAGGGTAATAAAAAAGCCCCCGGCCTGTTAAAATAGTCGTCTCACTTACTTTTTTAACACACGTTACCATCAATAGGCACGACCGGGGGCGTAAACCCTCGTTCGCCTATTGATGGCTTTTTTTATGTGTGCGCGCGATGCGCTATGTAAGTGAGACGGTGCAAAAGTACTAAATATTTCTGAGAATGAAACTAATTGAGATACTGAATTTGAACAGGGAACTGCTGATTTACCTCCAAAAGGCTGGTATAAGGCTTGACGATGTGCAATATATCGACCTATTTAAGGAATACCGCACACTTTCCGCACAAGGCGAGAAGGTGTCATATATCGTGGCAAGGCTCGCCACAGAGTATGCCATAAGCGAGCGTAAGGTGTACAGCCTTATACGGCGTTTCAAGACTGACTGCAATCTGCTTGCAGTGTAACGTGTGCGTATGTTCATTGACGATGGGGACCGTCTTGTTACCTTTGTACCGTTTTCAAATTCAAAACGGTTATGAACAAATACCATCAAATTTTGCAGAAGGTGCTTGCCGAGGGCAAGTGCCAACAAAACAAGAAGGGAAGCATACGCTATCTGCTCAACGAGCGACTGGTGCTTTCCCCTGCTGACCTGCTCGACATATTCGAGGGGCACGGCATCGCACGAAAGAAGTTAAAGAACGAGCTGCAGCTCTTCATGCAGGGTGAACGCAATGTGAAGAAGTATCGCGAGGTGGGCATCAACTGGTGGGACTACTGCGGTGCCATTCTCGTAAACTCCTACCCTACCTACTTTGAGAAGCTGCCGCCACTCATCGCCAAAATCAACCGAGAGAAGCGCAACAGCAAGAACTATGTGCTGTTCCTCGGCTCCACCGATGCGGAGACAAACCAGGCACCGTGTCTGTCACTCGTTCAGTTCCAGATTGAGAACGACGAATTAGTGGTGTCGGCTTACCAGCGCAGCTCGGACGCGAACCTCGGCTTGCCGGCCGACATCTACCACCTCTACCTCATGGCCCGGCAGATTGACCTCCCATTGAAATCCATCACGCTGAACCTTGCCAACGTGCATATCTATGAGAACAACATCGCTAACACCCGGCTGCTGCTCGAAGGAAACGAGAACGTGAAATTTGAGTTGAACGTATAGCCATGAGAAAACAGTATCTTTCAGCACCGCTTCCGTTCGTGGGACAGAAGCGCATGTTCGCGCGTGAGTTCATCAAAGTCTTAAAGCAATACCCAGAGGACACGGTGTTTGTCGACCTCTTCGGCGGTTCGGGGTTGCTGTCGCACATTGCCAAGTGCCAGAAGCCTGGTGCCACGGTCATATACAACGATTTCGACGGCTACCGCAACCGCCTGCAGCATATTCCCCAGACCAACCATCTTTTAGCTGACCTCCGCAAAATGGTGGAGGGCATTCCCAAGCACACCTGCATCCGAGGCGAGTTGCGTGAACGCATCTTCGAGCGTCTGGAGCAGGAGGAGCGCGAGGTGGGTTACATAGACTTCATCACCATCACGTCAGGACTGATGTTCTCCATGAAATACAAACTGAGCATCGCGGAGATGCGCAAGGAGGCTCTCTACAACAACCTGCGCAAGACGGACTATCCTCTCTGCGATGACTACTTGGAGGGCATCACGGTGGTGTCGTGCGACTACAAGGAGGTATTCGCCCGATACAAGGATGTGCCGAATGTGGTGTTCCTCGTTGATCCGCCGTACCTTTCCACCGATGTGGGCACATATAATATGTATTGGAGGCTTTCTGACTACCTCGATGTGCTGACCATTCTTGCCGGACATCACTTTATATATTTCACTTCCAACAAGTCATCCATTATTGAGCTTTGTGAATGGATGGGCAAAAACCCGACCGTGGGCAACCCATTCAAGAACTGCCACAAGGTGGAGTTCAACGCCACAGTGAACTACAGCTCGCACTACAAAGACATGATGTTGTTCACCGATGCCGCCTAACGGCGTTATAATTCGATTCTAACGGCATTAAAAAGCCCCGGCGGTATATTATCCGTCGGGGCTAAATCGTTGCGACATGGGCGGTTTATCGCAATAGGTAACGCACCGCATAACAGTCGATGCTTTCAAGTATCTCTTCGTGGTTGTGGTTGGTGTTCGTCTCAACAAGCGCCATGCCGTTAAAATCATCACCACTCAATCCGTCAAGGGCTGTATGCACCTGGTGGCAAAGGTCGAAAGCTGCATCATGGCCACCGTCAGCCCAGTCTGTCACAAGGTGAATAGTAACAAGTCCCTTGCCACGCTGACTGCCACCTTGAAATGGTGACCACTCTATCTTTCCAAACTCCACAAAGACGGCTGGACGCGCCCATCCTTCTTCCTGCTCTACAAACTCCACATTGTGGTTCCACAAATCGATGTGCTGCACTTCAGGCACATCGCTCGCCAGTTTTGCTTTAATGGCGTTGAATAATTCCTTTCTCATTTCAATTTATATTCGTGTTCAAAATACTCTGCAAGGTTCTCCTCGATGATGTCCTTCACCGCTTGCTCCACTTCTGGCGATGCTCCAAGAAATCTGCGGCGCGGTATCTTGATGCTCTTGCCTTCTTTCATCAGAGCCATGTGCTTCCAAAACTCGGCCTCGGTGCTCAGTTGTATGGTGCGCTTGTCGTTACGTCTCTCACCGTTCTTCTTGCGTCCGAATGAGCCTGTCGCCTCATGGTACTTATGCCAGAAGAATCGCTTCATCCTCGCCGTCACCTTTATCTCGCCTCCATCGTTGTGTATGGCTGCATAAGGCAGTGTCGAGCAGAACGTGATACTGCTGTCTGTGGTTCGGCTGCTGATGCTCTGCCGCAACTTGCCGGTGTCTATCAGTATGGAACCGCCAGGACGTGTGGGGCTGCTTCTGCGTTGCCACGCCTCGTTGAAGAATGCCTGCCGTTCAAAGTTGCGGTCAAACTCATCACTCAACTCCACCCTAACGTCGTTTAGGATATTGCGGATAATTTTCTGTATGTCCTGGTTCATCGTCAAAGTCGAATTTTAGAAACGTCTGTGCCTCTTGTGGCACTTCGTTCTTAGGGTCACAAGAGGCATTGAGGAGGTTGTAGAAGGTTCGTTCACATATACCATAAACAGGATACACGTACCTTCGCCATATCTCGCGGTTGCTGATTCCGCTTTTGGCATGTTGGTCGTATATCCTATTTATGTCGGTGACACGTTTCTGATAGCTTGCTCCTCGCCTCTTGCTCATAAAATGTTTTAGTGTCTGTCTCTTGGTTTATAGGGACGGATGTCATAGCTCATCTTTGCGCTGACGGTTACTCTGCCCGTTCCCTCACATTGGTCACATGTGCTTTCTTTGCCAGTCTCCTTGTCGTGGAGACGACCTGTGCCGTAACACTTACGGCACAAGGCCACTTTCGGTTTCTTCTCCACTTCCAGTATCATACGGCATCCTCTTTCTTGGGTTCAACGTAGAATGTCTCGTCCTGCACCACTTGGATACCGCATTTGTTCATCTGAGGAACCATATCCTCCACGTCGCGGTCTGCAAGGAGTTTGTCCTTGGCTATCTCCTCGGTCTGTCGCAGATAGCCGGGCAGGAACTCCTTCACCAGCTGCAGGGCGCTTGCCCATGTGAAGCCTTTCAGGGTCTTCAGCTTCGGTGTACCCGTGCGGAAGCCGATAACGCCATGCGCCATCTCAAGACTCTTTTTCTTGGTGAACAACTCTGCCTGGTTCTCGGTAGCATAAGCCTGGAGAGTGGCGAAGGCTTTCTCCATCTCACCTTCCAGTTCTGCCAACTTGTTGGCATACTTCTCGCGGATCTTGGCACACTGCAATTCAATGTCTGCCGTGATTTTCGCACTCTGTGCGTCTGCCTTTGCGTAGGCTGCGAACGCTTCGTCGGCTGATTCTCTTGTCACACCGGTAATGATTACTTTCTTTTCTCTTTTTGCCATTGTCGTAAACTTTTTGTTGATTATTATTTTGATTGTTTATCACTCGTCGTCTTCAGGTTCTGGCCAGTCGCCTTCTTCCAGTTCCTTGTCTATCTCGTATTCAATACACTCAAGAAATTCGATGTACTGGTCACCTTGGAGTTCTCTGTATGCGATGCCATGAATGTATTCCATCACACGCTTCACTTTCTCATTCATGCCTCACCTCCATTTCCAATTGGTACCATCATGTATTCCACTTGTGGCTGTGCTGGAGGTGTCGGTTCTTTCTTAGGTTTCAGACCTCCCTTGCGCTGGATGGAGCGGAGCTTCACCGATAGCTGCTCCAATTCCTCATTACTTAGTTGGGAGAACACCTTGCCGGCAATACGCTGATCCTGGCAAAATGCGTTGATGCGTGTCCAGTCTGTTGTATCGATGCCGAGCTTCTGCATCAACCTCAAGCACTGGCTTCGATGCTTGCGCTGTACGTCCTTGGCGGTGCGTATCAATTTGGCTGTAACACCTTCGAGCTTGTCGCACATTAAGTCGTACTCCTTACGGGTCATTTCCCTAAGCGAAGTGGTACGTCCATTGGTGAATTGGCTCACCACTCCTTCCTTGAACTCATCGCCCAGTTCCTTGGTGGCAAACTTGTAGCTCTTTTTGAGTATGCCATAGAAGCGTGCGAAATTGGTTACTTCCTGTGCCATATCTATTTCAATTTTGACAACCTTATTCTTTCACTTAACACCTTCAAATTACATTCAGGACAACACTCACCCTCATCTTTCAATGGATGAGGATTGTTTCCATAGCCGATTTGGGTCTTACCGCAAAGGCAGCAGGTGTATTCACGAACATTGTTCTCATGACCTTCAAACATCACTTTAATGCCGCACGAACTGGCAACATCCAGTTCCAGTTTTGCTCCCTTGCTCAATTCCCAGCCTTGCAGCATATAGATGCAATCACACTTCAAAAGCAGGGCAATGTCCACCCTCATGTGCTCCATCCAGTGTGCATCCTGCGAAATACCATTTTCAAATGGGTTCACCGGCTTGTAGCCTTTTATGGAGAGATAGCGTGCTGCATGATTAAAGGCAGCCTTGCGCTCATCGAGATCGTAGTGGGCTATCGCTCCGCTGATATAAACTTTCTTCTTCATCTCAGTTATGTTTAGTTGTTAGACTTGTCATTATAAACCTCCACGGCTTTCTCCGCCCAGATGGTGTAGTATTCACTTACGTTGCCTGAATAGCGTCCTTGACAGTAAGCACGGAAGCCTTGCGTCCTCACCTTCACTCCGGCAGCGTATTTCAGTCTGATGGCAGGTTTACCAATGGGCTTGCCTTTGTCCTCTTGACTGACGAATATGAATGTCTTACGCTTGAAGCGTTCTATCAGCGCCTTGGTCAGTGAATATTCCCACCCTGCTTCGTATGCGTACTGGTAACTGTCCACAATGATGAACTTGGCACTCTTGGGCTTCGCCAGACGTTCTTCCAATGCCTTGATGTCACCATCGGTAATGATGCGGAACGAGCCTTGAACGTCACTCATCTTGAACTGGGCGAGCCGTCTTTGCATCGACAGGCCAACGCCCTCCTCCAAGGACACATACAACACGCTGCCTATACCGCAGAGCATCTTGGCAAACTGCATAACGAAGGAACTCTTGCCACTGGCACTGGGACCACTGATGAACCATGTGTCGCCCTCTTCAGGCTGACCGAACACATCTTTCCATTGTCCTTCAAATGGTAGCGCCTTGCACTTAATATTCGCCACATCCTTGGGGCTATATGCTCGCTTTGCCATATCACTTTTCTGTTTTCAGTTGGGCTATAAGTTCATCCGCCATTTCTACTGAATAAACTGCAAATTTGCCACGTCCACCCAGTTCTGGATTGGAGAGCATAGCGCACATGACATCTTTTGCAATCTCATACCGACGCTGCTCCCAGTTGGGTTCATTGCCTTTTCTCATTTCGCGGTGAATGCCAATTACAGCGTCCATATATTGCATTTCTATCTTTGTCATCATACCTATACTCTTTTCAGTTTCTCAATTTCCGTATAAACTCGTCTCAGACCACCACTCGACTTGCGCACCAGCGTAGCAATATCCGCACCTTCAGGGGCGTTAACCTTTGCCACCACGCTCGCCTGGTCTTTAAGGAACTTCTCACGCTCCTTGCAATCGTCGGGCGTTACCTTCGAGTAGCGGTCACCGTATCGGCTGAGCATCTCTGTATAGCCCACTTTCTTGCATTCAATGGAGCGGTTGATTTTGGCTTTCAGTCCGTCCGCACCCATCATATACCAGGCGCAGCATCTTTCTGTAGCGTTCCACAAGGCTTTGAGTTCCAGGAATGCCTCATACTGCAAGTCGCCAGCTTCGTCCAAAATGATGAGTGGTGTGTCGATTGAGCGCAAGTAATAGACCAAATCCTCGTACACGTCGCTGTATCTTCCGTTGCTACCCACACCGAACTCAGTAGCTATCTTGCGCACCAGCTTCAGTTTGGTCTTCACTTGGGAGCAATCTACATAGATGGCATTGCGGTGGCACTGCACATAATAGCGTGCCGTGAATGTCTTGCCAATGTTGGGTATATCACAAAGTATCGCACTCAGTCCGCTCTGTTGGCTAAACTCCAGCTGCTTGGTGATATAGTCGAAGGTGGCGGTGCGTGCTGGTTTCCATTCAATGCCTCCTCTGAGGTTCACACCCAGTCTTCGGGCGATGGTTATCCAGTTGGCTTCGCTCAGTGCCTTGTCTGTCTGACCATTCTTGATGGTGCTATATACCGAGGTGCTGATGCCCAATGAAGCAGCGTGCTTGGCATCGCTCGGATAGTTCGTGCGGTTGGTGGCTATAGCCTCCAATATCCGCTTCTTGTTCTCATTCGTTATCATGTCTCACGTTATTTTAATTGTATTCTAATATCATTCTATAAATCTGCCAACGGGTCAGAAATGTGGTAGCTCACTTCCATTTCCTGCTCGCTTTCCATCGGTGGAAGTTCAATCGGTGGCGGTGGTGCAGCCTCTTCTGAGTGTTCCGGCTTGGATATGCCAACAGTTGCAATAGCGTTCTTCTTCACGTATGCATTGAATGCTGCTATCTTCTTCTGCTGGTTCACGAATATCTCCTTGTCCTCGTCAGTCTGCTCTGCATCGGCAGTGTTGAACGTGCCCACGTCCTCAAGCTTGTCGATAAGTCGGTCGTTCTGGAAGATATAAACGTCGGTTGCGTTGCCGTCCTCATCGGTCAGATAGTAGGCATCCACCTTGTAGTTGTTCGGATCGAGACGTTCCATCACTTCAGTCTTGCTCAACCACCAATCCTTATACGCCACTCTGCAGTAGCTGTTCCTGCGTATGGAGGTCTCAGTGTGCTCGCCGATGAAGCGTGCCCACACCGATTTGTCCATTGGCTGAAGCGTTGGGTTCATATTGGCTTCAAGCACTTGCCAGCGTGTCATGCAGGGGTATTTCTTCTGGTTCGGGTGAAGGGTATTGTTGAACTCCTTGATGTCGCGGATGTCGTCAGCAATCAGTTCTTCCCATGTGTAGTACTGTTTGTCCTCGTAGGTGTCATTCTTCTCGTCAAACACCTTCTTGGCTTCAGTTCGGTAGTGTCTGTCCTTGGCGTAGAAACGTCCGATGCCGAGGTGGTTTCTATGCTCCACACGGCGTTTCTTGGCACCGTTCATCGGCTCAGCGTATTTCTCTTGGGAGTTCATCGGGGCGCAGAAACGCACAAATGGGAACAATACTCCTGCCTTCAGGAAACTCTCTTTCCACTGACTCATCAAGTGGTTCTCCACCTCAACCTGCGCTGGGCAACCCCAGCCCTTGTTTTCTATCAGTCGGAACATCGAACGGAAGCAGTCGGCAACCAAGTCCACGTTCTTGTTGCGGTTGTAGGCGTAGCCCACCACGCACTGGCTTGTCACATCGTAGGCGTAGTATGCCTTCGGCCTTGCCTTTGTATCCTTCAGTTTGCGTGGGAGGTCGCGGTCATCGAATGAAATCTTTGAGAACGAGAACTCAGGCGCATGGCGGTGAACGTGTGGCATCTGCTCGTGCATGAATGTGGTGTAAGAGTCAAGCGAGTGTTCAATAAACAGTCGGTTCTTGGGCTTGTTCAGATAGTTCATAATGGTGCTTTCGCTAAGCGACTTCGGGTCACCGTTCTTGTCGGTCCACTCGCTCGGGTCGAAAAGCTCGCCCGTCTCCGGATCATACACGTCCAGTTCACCGCACACAAACGAATTGTACATCTCCCACACATTCGTATTGAACGGCTTGTTGGGCTGCACGGCTATCGACAGAATCAGACGCTCGGTACGGTAATCCACCTTACGGCTTGTCTGGTTGCCGAATTTCTTGCTTATAAGGCATTCATACCCGTCACGCTGATACTCGTTTACCTTCTTGCGAAAGCGCAGCATACTTGCCGGCAAAGTGTGCCCGGTCTTCATGCGGTAGCCTTCCACAGCTTGCGACATCATGCTCCAGTCATACTTCTGACCCATCGTCTTCTGTATCGCCTTGGCGTTGTTGTAGAGCTTGATACAAGCATTCAGCACGCTGGCGTTGGTCACATACTCCTTCACATGAGCGTCAGTAGCATGATCGTGCCCAGACTGGTTGCGCCAATCGTTGAAATAAGCGACAGCTGCCTGGTCCACCTCGTAGTTGGCATCAAGCCAGGCAAGCAGCACCTCAAGCGACGGATCTGGATAAATATCCTTGAGCTTGTCCTGATAGGCATCGGGCAGACTGCTGACCGCAATGAGCGCATAGTTATTCGAAGAGCCTCCACCACGACGCACAACATCTATGCGACCGCGTGCGGAGAGCTGCTTGTAGTTTGATACGGTCATCACACCGCCATCCACAAGTTCCCGCATCGAGATGCAAAGTCTGTTATCGTGGTACTCCATACTTACTCCTCCTTATCTCAATGTTGCAGCCCAGTTCTGAATGGCTTCGATGTCCTTCACAAAGATGTTTTCGTAATGCTTTACGCTTTCACCACCGTAAAGAACATCCGCATCTCCATTGCTCTTATTAACTTCAATCATAGCACCATTAGGAAGGTACTGACGCATATAGTTGTCATAGTCATGGAAAGTCTCCACCTCTGGCAACTCGTTCATCACGATACCACCATTCTGTATCGCACAACAACGAATGCGCTTAGCCAAATCAGAGTTGCCACGATTTGGATTAAACGTCAAGGCATTCCAAACCATAACATTGGTCACGCCGAAGATTTTCATCAACTTCTCACGAACCTCTTTTGTTACATGAATGTACTTTTTCATATCTCACTTGTTTTTACGTTATACTTATTTGTGGAGTGTGGGGAGTCGAACCCCGTGGCTGTCCTACGATCTTCGCTTTCACTTATTCCAACTTTCCGGCCATTGCAACCGTGCCACCCCTGCGGTCTTTCCCGCTGTCATCCGAGGCCGGCCCTGCCGACGATCCAGTGCAGCACCCAGGGCCTCCATGTTATCCTGCAATCATTTTACCTCGTTTATATTCGGTCTTACGCTACATCCGTAGCAGGACATCAGCCGTCTTGTCAATCTCGCCACATAACATTCTGGTGCTGTAAATACGATGCCGTCATCTTCTGTGTAGCTGAAACTAACACCATCCATTATCAGAACCATTGCCACCTTGTGCTTCACGCTCTGCGTCTGCCATTCCTTTAATTCGTTGTCGTTCATATTCTTTAATTGCAAAAATTCGTTATTCTCGGTCATTTTTCGTACCTTTGACCGCGCGTTAAATACTTAACACGCTGCAAAGATAGTGATTTCTCACGAATTACAAAAGAAAAATCGGGATTTATTTCGATTAAATTTAGAATTATGGCACATAACGGGACAATTCACGAAAGAATCAAGCACCTCGTTGATATTAAAGCAGGTGGAAAGAATACAGTATTCGCCCAGAAATTAGGCGTTAGTGAAGCTAATATAAGAGGTTATATAAAGGGAGTCATACCCAAAGCTGACGTTTTAGAAAAAATCGTGATTTCTTACGATGTAAACGCAATGTGGCTTCTCACTGGCTTAGGGAGTGACACCTTACCTAATTCCGAGCCAGGAAGCCCTATTCTTGCAACGACAGAGACAAGCATTGCCACATTCTTTGGTCAATTAGAACCATACATACAAAGCAAAGATGCTAAAATCATACAACAAGCAGAGGAAATTGGACGTCTCAAAGAAACCATAAAACAACTGTCTATCGAAAAAGAAAAGCATGTATCGGATGTCGACACTTCAAATATTGCAAGTGCAGGGTAAACCCATTTCATGTTATCCTAAAATCCGCAACTATCATCCAATACACGATTAAGGGTAGATTTATGAGTCGT
>OOAA01000269.1_pt1 | contig 42409 bp, 40 predicted proteins | sample 1671671 | NCBI WGS metagenome assembly OOAA01 (sample SAMN06348180, study PRJEB24527) | human gut metagenome | biome: human gut; feature: ankylosing spondylitis patient; material: feces | host: Homo sapiens | place: China | collected 2015-10 | reverse complement strand
CACTGGCCGAGACCGACATCGTGTGCAGCTCGGTGAACATCGGTGCCACCAAGGCCGGTCTGAACATGGACGCCATCAAGCTGATGGGCGAGGCCGTGAAGAAGGCCAGCGAGCTGACCGCCGACCGTCAGTGCATCGGCGCTGCCAAGCTGGTGGTGTTCTGCAACGCCCCGGAGGATAACCCCTTCATGGCCGGTGCCTTCCACGGCCCCGGCGAGCCGGACTGCGAGATCCATGTGGGCGTTTCCGGCCCGGGTGCTGTGCGCGCCGCGCTGGCTCGTCTGCCCAAGGACGCCCCCATCGATGAGGTGGCAGAGCTTGTAAAGCGCACCGCCTTCAAGATCACCCGCGTAGGCCAGCTGGTGGCAAACCTTGCCTCCAAGGCACTGGGCGTGCCAGCCGGCATCATCGACCTTTCGCTGGCTCCCACCCCGGCCATCGGCGACAGCGTGGCCAATATTCTGGAAGAGATGGGTCTGGAGACCTGTGGCTGCTGCGGCACCACCGCCTGCCTTGCCCTGCTGAACGATGCTGTGAAGAAGGGCGGCGTGATGGCCTCCAACCACGTTGGCGGCCTGTCCGGTGCCTTTATCCCGGTCAGCGAGGATGCCGGTATGATCCACGCTGCCGAGATCGGCTGTCTGACCATTGAAAAGCTGGAAGCCATGACCGCCGTCTGCTCTGTGGGCATCGACATGGTCATCATCCCCGGTGACACCACCCCTGCCGTCATCAGCGCCCTGATCGCGGACGAAGCCGCCATTGGCATGGTGAACAGCAAGACCACCGCCGTGCGCGTCATCCCCGCCATCGGCCGCAAGGCCGGTGAGGTGCTGGACTTCGGCGGCCTGCTGGGCTACGGCCCCATCATGCCGGTGAACAGTCACGACCCCTCGGTATTCATCAACCGCGGCGGCCGCCTGCCCGCACCCATGCAGTCTTTGAAGAACTAATACGAACCCTCTCAGTCATTGCGCAGCAATGACTGAGAGGGTTTATTTTTTGTATAATCCCGCTGCAACAGACCCATCCTCTGGTTATCATTTCCAGAAGAGGGGTCTGTTTTTTATGGTGCGTTTTTTCTTAAAGCCGCTTTCCGTCCGGCAGATGCGGCTGCTATGCGCCAGCTTGCTGGTGGGCTTTGCGCTGTGCGGCGCTTTGCAGGGGCTGTGCTGGGGGCGCACCCAGCTGGATGCCGGGGCAGCTCTGTGCGCCGACACCCTGCGGCTGCACATCCGGGCGGCCAGCGATGCCGTGGCTGACCAGAGCGCCAAGCTCCGGGTGCGGGACGCGGTGCTGGCCGTGATGCAGCAGTGTCCGGCGCACAGCGCACCGGAGGCGCGGGCATGGGCAGCGGGGCAACTTTTGCAGTTCCAGCTGGCGGCGCAGCGGGCATTGGCCACGCAGGGCATCCGTGCCCCGGTGCGGGTGTATCTCGTGAATATGTACTTTCCCGCCCGGCGCTACCCCACCGGTCAACTGCCCGCCGGGCGGTACGATGCCGTGCGCATTGATATTGGCAGCGGCGGCGGGCGCAACTGGTGGTGTGTACTGTACCCGGGGCTGTGCAGCTTTGCGCAGGGCGGCTACGCCCTGCCTGCGGAGAACGACCTTGTCTGCGGGCAGTACATCCTGCGGTTCCGGCTGGTGGACTGGGCACACCGGCTGACTGCCCGGCGGCAGACAGTGCTGCTGGCGGGGTGACGCCGCACCCCGCCGGAGCATAGCATGGAGGGAAAGGAGGGATCCCTCTATGGCGATTCCCGGTTATTATTCCCTGCTCCAGCGCGGCTCCTCCGGGCCGGACGTGGCACTTGTGCAGACGTGGCTCAACGGCGTGCGCGATGCGTGCACATGGTACGATGCGCTGAAGGCAGACGGCAAGTTCGGCGCAAGCACCCAGCGTGCCGTGCAGGAGTTCCAGCTGAAGAACAAGATGAACATGGACGGCAAGGTGGGACAGAACACATGGAATGTGCTCTACACCCGCTACACCGCAAAGCACGGGCTGAAAGTGCCCTACCCCGGCATCGTGCTGCACACCGGCTCTTCCGGCGGCACGGTGCGTCTGGTACAGCAGAAGCTCAATTCTCTGGGCGAGCGGCTGAAAGATGACGGCAAGTACGGTGCGGCCACCGCTGCCGCCGTGCAGCGGTTCCAGCGGCGCAACGGCCTGCCGGCAGACGGCAGTGTGGGCTGCGCCACTTGGGAAAAGATGTTCTGATATACGCAGGCCGTAAAACGATTTGGAATGGCCTCCGCGTGCGCTTTGGCCATATTCAGCGGAAGAATCATTTTAAATTTCGGGACACCGGAGCGTCCGCAGACGCTCCGGTGTCCCATTTTCACAGAAGGGGTCGCAACGGCAAACAGCAGTTGTCCGTTTTTCTGTTCTCCTTGGTTGCGCGTGCAGCGGCGGCTGCGTTATAATAGGGCAAAGCATTTTTTGAAAGGCGGTGTTCCTGTTTGCGTTTTCTGCATTTGTCCGACCTGCATCTGGGCAAGCGGGTGTGCGAGTTTTCCATGCTGGAGGAGCAGCGGTATATTCTGGAAGAGATCCTAACTTTGCTGGATGAGACCCCTGTGGACGGCGTACTGCTGGCCGGGGATCTTTACGACAAGCCCGTTCCCCCTGCCGAAGCGGTGCGGCTGCTGGACTGGTTTTTGACCCAACTGGCGGCGCGGAAGCTGCCGGTGTTCGCCATCAGCGGCAACCACGATTCCGCCGACCGGGTGGCCTTTGGCGCTGCCCTGCTGGCCGACAGCCGGGTCTACGTCAGCCCGGTGTTCACCGGCGCGCCGCAGCCCATCCCCCTGCAGGATGCCCACGGCACGGTGGATGTGTACTTACTGCCCTTTTTGAAGCCCGCCATGGTGCGGCACGTCTGGCCGGACGAGCCTATTGAGAGCTACAACGACGCCCTTGCCTGCGTGCTGCGGCACTGCACCCCGGACCCCGGCCACCGCAGCGTGCTGGTGGCGCACCAGTTCGTGGCGGGTGCTGCCGCCTGCGAGAGCGAGGAGCCCTCGGTGGGCGGGGTGGACAGCGTGGACGCCGCCCTGTTCGATGCCTTTGACTATGTGGCGCTGGGGCATCTGCACAGCCCGCAGAAGGTGGGGCGGGAGACCTTGCGCTACTGCGGCACGCCGCTGAAATATTCTTTCTCGGAGGCGGGGCAGCGCAAAAGCGCTACCTTTGTGGAGCTGGGTGCAAAGGGCGAGGTGCACATCACCACCGCGCCCCTGACCCCCCGGCACGAGTTGCGCGGGCTGCGGGGCAGCTACATGGAACTAACCGACCGCCGCTGCTACGAGGGCACCGCCGTGGACGACTATCTGTACATCACCCTGACCGACGAGCAGGATGTGCCGGATGCGCTGGCGCGGCTGCGAGTCATCTACCCCAACCTGATGCAGCTGGACTACGACAACCAGCGCACCCGCCAGCAGCAGGAGATCTGCGCCCCGGAGCGCACCGAGAGCATCTCCCCGCTGGAACATCTGGCTGCCTTTTACCAGCTGCAAAATAATCAGCCCCTGACCGCCGAGCAGACGGCATTTTGCCAGGAACTGATCGAGGAGATCTGGAAGGAGGGCGACACTGTATGAGACCGCTGCGACTGACCCTTTCGGCCTTTGGCCCCTATGCCGCCGAGATCACCCTTGACCTTGAAAAACTTGGCAAAGGCGGGCTGTACCTCATTACCGGCGACACCGGTGCGGGCAAGACTACCATTTTTGACGCCATCACCTATGCGCTGTACGATCATTCCAGCAGCGGCATCCGGGAGGGCTCCATGCTGCGCTGCAAGTATGCAGACGACAAGACCCCCACCTTTGTAGAGCTGGAATTTGAGGTGCACGGCGTGCGCTACACGGTGCGCCGCAACCCGGAGTATCAGCGCCCCAAGGCCCGGGGCGAGGGCATGACCACCGAAAAGGCGGATGCCACCCTGACCTACCCGGACGACCGCCCGCCGGTGACCAAAGCCAAGGATGTGACCGCCGCCGTGCAGGAGATCATCGGGCTGGACTACAACCAGTTTTCTCAGATCGTGCTCATCGCGCAGGGCCAGTTCACAAAGCTGCTCAACGCCTCCACCGAGGAGCGCAGCCGCATCTTCCGCAAGCTGTTCCGCACCCAGCGCTACGCCCAACTGCAAGAGCGCTTACAGGCCGAAGCATCCGCGCTGAACCAGCAGCGCACCGCCCAGAACGCCAAACTGGACAGTCTGCTGGGCGGGCTGCAATTCAGCCCGGAGGACCCGGACGCCGAGGCGCTGCGCGCCCTGTGCGCCCAGACTGTGCCGGAAACGGCACTTGCTTTACTGGACGCCCTGACCGCACGGCAGGCGGCAGCGCTGGAAGAAGCCGGCACCGCCCTGCAAGCCACCGAAGCCCAGCTGGACACGGTACAGCAGCAGCTGGGTGCCGCCGCACAGGCGCAGCGGCTGGCGCAGCAGCTGGCTGCCCGGCAGGCAGAGCTTGCCGCCGCAAAGCCCGCACTGGACGCCGCCCGCGCCGAAGCCGACCGCCACGCCGGGGACGCTGCGCAGCTGGATGCCCTCACCGCGCAGGTGACGCAGGCGCAGAGCGCCCTTGCAGCCTATGACGCACTGGACACCCTCTGCCGCCAGCAGACCGAAGCGCGGGACGCCGCCCGGCTGGCGGCGGCGCAGGCGCACAAGCGGCGCACCCAGCTGGACAGCCTGAACGCTGCCCTTACCGCCGCTGAGACCGAACTTGCTGCGCTGGCAGACGCGGACACCCGGTTGTTGGCGCTGCAAAACCGCAGCGCCCAGTTGACACAGCGCGGCGAAGCACTGACAAAGCTGGAGCAGCGCCTTGCGGACTGCCAGCGACAGGCCAAGGCCGCACACAAGGCGCAGGAGAGCTACCGCGCCGCTGCCGCCGCACAGGACGAAGCCCGCACCCGACAGAATACGCTGGAACGGGCATTCTTGGACGCACAGGCCGGGCTGCTGGCCGAAAGTCTTGTCGAGGGCGCGCCCTGCCCGGTGTGCGGCAGTACCCATCACCCCGCCCGCGCCCTGCTGCCCCATACTGCGCCCACGCAGGCACAGGTGGAAGCCGCACGGCAGGCCGCTGCGGAAGCTGACCTGCAGGCGCAGAACGCCAGCGCTGCCGCCCAGAGCGCCCTTGCCGCCGCCAACGAGGCGAAAACTTCTCTCCGGCGGGACGCCGAGACCCTGCTGCCGGAGCGCTTTACCGCCCCGGAGGGCACAGTCCCCCTCACCTTTGCCCTGATGACCAACGTTCTGGCTGAAGAGAATGCCGCTTTGCAGACGGCACAGACAGACTGCAAAGCACAGTGCCGACAGGCCGAGGCCGACTGCCGCCGCAAGGCGCAGCTGGAAGCCGACCGGCAGGCCAAGACCCGCCAGCGCCCGGCGCTGGAGCAGGCCGCTGCCGAGGCCGACCGCAGCGCCGCCGCCCAGAATGCAAGTGCTGACGCGCTGGAGGGTCAAATCGCAGAGCGGCGCGCCGCTCTGCCCTACCCCCGGCGCGCGGACGCACAGGCGGCACTGGACAAGCTGGAAGCCGACCGCCGCGCCCTGCGCACCGGTATGGACACGGCGCAACGCCGCCTGAAACAGGCCGAGCAGAGCGTTGCCGCCGCTGAAGCCGCCGTAGAGGCGCTGACCGCACAGCAGACCGCCGCCCAAAAGGAACTGCCCGCCCGCAGCGCCGAGGAGCTTACCGCACAGCAGACCGAACTGACCGCCGCGCGGGAGGCTTTGCGCAGCCGGGAAAAGCAGCTTTCGGCACAATTGCTGCCCAACCGCAAAACAGCGGCGCAGTACCGCGCTGCCGCCGAAGCGCGGCAGACGCTGGAAAGCCGGTGGCAGTGGGTCAGCGCACTGGCTGCTACGGCGGGCGGCACTTTGACCAGCAAGCAGAAGATCAAACTGGAAGCCTACATCCAGATGAACTATCTGGACCGCATTCTGCGCTATGCCAACACCCGGCTGATGCAGATGACCGCCGGGCAATACGAGCTGGAGCGCATCGGCGCAGAGAACCAGCGCAGCCAGTCCGGGCTGGACCTTGGCGTCATCGACCACTACAACGGCACCCGCCGCAGCGTAAAGACCCTTTCCGGCGGCGAGAGCTTCAAGGCTTCGCTGGCGCTGGCGCTCGGCCTTTCGGACGAGGTGCAGAGCAGCGCCGGGGGCATCCGGCTGGACACTTTGTTCCTGGACGAGGGCTTCGGCTCGCTGGACGAGGAATCGCTGGAGCTGGCCATCCGGGTGCTCTCCGGCCTGACCGAGGGCGACCGGCTGGTGGGCATCATCTCCCATGTGGGGGCGCTCAAGGACCGCATCGACCGGCAGGTGGTGGTGCACAAGGCCCGCACCGGCGGCTCCACCGTAGAGCTGCGGGTGTAAAACGCCGCCGACGGGGCACACTAGGGGCGGAGGTGAATTTTGATGAATTCTCTGGAACCCTTCATCCGCCACGAACTGGAAAACCAGCCCGGCACCGCTGCCGCCCCGCAGGCAAGCAGCACCCGCAATACCCCGCCGCTGGGCAGTATGCCCCTGCAGCCCCCGGCTGCGCCGGACAAGCCCGGCACCCAGCTGCCCCCGCCGGAGCTGCCGCAGCCCGAAAAGCCCGGTGTCCCCATGACTGACGGCACCCCCATGGCCTGCCGCCAGAAGAATGCCGCCGCCTTTCTGGCCGGGGACGTGCAGACCAGCGTGATGGCACACTACGCGCCCGGGCTATTCAGCACAAAGCAGAAGCTGCACAGCCGCCACCCCGCCCCGGACGAGGATACGGCCGCCGTTTTAGAGCTGGTGGAATGGCGCGAGGACGCCCCTTACGGCTGAGCGTAACAAAAATTTTTTAAAATATTTCAGTTTACCTGTTGAAATCTCGCCGCACTTCCCTTATTATGGTAGCATACAAACATAAAGGCAGGTTTTGCAATATGGCAGAGATCAAATACGAAGTTGTCCAGCGTGTAGCCGTGCTGAGCCAGCGTCCCCGCGGCTGGGAGCGTCAGCTGAACCTTATCAGCTGGAACGACGGCGAGCCCAAGTACGACATCCGCGACTGGTCCCCGGACGGCACCCGCATGGGCAAGGGCATCTCCCTGAGCCACGACGAGTTGGCCATCCTCAAGGGCATTCTGGAGGACATGGAGCTGTGAGCGGGGGCGACCGCGCAGAGTTTCTGGACATCTGGCAGCAGCATGTCACCCGCCCGGGCAGCGAAAAGCTACTGGACTGGCTGGACAAAAAGACGGATTTTTTCACCGCACCGGCGTCCACCCGTTTTCACGGGGCCTGTGAGGGCGGGCTGTGCATGCACAGCCTGAACGTCTACCACGCGCTGCACGACAGCTTTTTCACCGAGGGCGAAAGCGAGGAGAGCTACGCCATCTGTGCCCTGCTGCACGATTTGTGCAAGGCCAACTACTACAAGCTGGGCACCCGCAATGTGAAGAACGAAGCCACCGGACAGTGGGAAAAAGCGCCCTTTTACAGTGTAGAGGATCTGTTCCCCTACGGTCACGGCGAAAAGAGCGTGTTCCTGATCGAGCGGTTCATGAAGCTGAAGGTGGAGGAGGCGGTTGCCATCCGCTGGCACATGGGCGGCTTTGACGATGCGGCCCGGGGCGGCTGTTTTGCCATCTCGGAGGCCTACGACAAGTACCCGCTGGCGGTCAAGCTGCACATCGCAGACCTGCAGGCTACCTATCTGATGGAGCACCGCACCAGCAATATGCGCTGAATAAACTAAACAGGCGGCTGTACAGCATTTTGTACAGCCGCCTGTTTGTTTGTAGAAATTTTCAGCAGCCTTCTCCGGCGCAGAGGGCTTTCACCTTCTGCACGGCGGCAGCTACAAGGCTGCCGATGGGCTGGTCGGGCACGCCGACGATATAGTTTTCACAGTGGTTCACCGGGATCAGCACCCGGGTGGCGCTGCTCTGGCACACTGCCGTGGCCATGGCGGGGGTGATCTCCCCCAGCAGCGCGTCTGCAATGACGATGCCGATGGGCCCCACGATGATATCCGCATTGCGGCAGTTCACCACCACGGCGTTCTCACCGGTGGCGGCGCGCTGCGCCCCGGCCTTGTGCATGGCCTGCGCGGCAACGCTGTTGGTGCCCACGGCCACCAGCCGGATATCCGGGCACTGGGCGCTGAGGGCGGCCACCAGCTGGCGGCCCAGTCCCCCGCCCTGCCCGTCAATGACAAGCACGTTCATGCCGTACCTCAGAAGTCGATCTCTTCCAGCCGCAGCAGCGCCAGAATGTAGATCTTGACAGCCTCCAGCAGCTTGTCGATGGGGGCAGCTTCGTTGGCACCATGCATCGGGCCGCCGAACTCCGGCAGCTTCACATCCTCATGCTCCGGGCCGAAGCTGACAGCATAGGGGAAGTGACGGGCATAGGTGCCGCCGCCCATGGTGAAGGGGGTGGCATTCTCGCCGGTCACCTCGTTGTAGGTGTCGATGCAGGCACGGATGGCGGGGCTGTCGGCCTCGATGTAGAACGGCTCGGCAGCATCCACATCCTCCAGCTTTGCGCCCTCGCCCAGCGCAGCGGTGACCTGTGCGGTCAGCTTTTCGCCGTTGGTGCAGGTGGGGAAGCGGCTGTCGATGGTCTGCACCAGCTTGCCGTCCTCCATATAGATGCGGCCGCCGATGATGGTCAGCGGGCCGAAGGGGCCGTCGGCGCAGTCGATGCCAAGGCCGGTGCCTGCGGTGGAGCTGTGCAGCTTGCGCAGTGCCTCCAGATAAGCGCGCTCGGCGTCGTTGCACAGGCCGTTGTCCAGCAGATAATCCGCCACCAGACCGATGGCGTTCACCGTGCCCTCCGGCATAGCGGCGTGGCCGGATTTGCCCCAGCCGCGCACCCGCACGCCGTCCCCTTCCGGTTCCAGCGTGATGTTGGGGGCGTTCTTCAGCTTGCGGATATCGGTCTTGACCAGTGCGCTGGCGCGGTCCGGCACCGCGTTGTTGGCAACACCGCCCTCAAACTCCGCAATGACGCCGTTGCACACCGGGCTGACGATCTTGCCGCCGAAGTGGCCCTTTTCGCCGTTGCACACCGGGAACTCCGCATCCGGGGTAAAGCAGAACACCGGGGCGGGGTAGTTCTCCAGATAGTACTTCACATCGTTCATGTGGGTCTCCTCGTTGTCGCCCACGATGGCACGGATGGGGTAGCGCAGCTGGTAACCCTGCTCCTTGAGGAACTTCAGCGCGTACAGGGTAACGATCATCGGGCCCTTATCGTCCGAGACACCGCGGCCCAGCAGCCAGCCGTCCTGAATGCGCATCTTAAAGGGGTCTGCCGTCCAGCCGTTGCCCACGGGCACAACGTCCACATGGCAGATGGTGGCCAGATATTTTTCCGGGTCCGCACCGGCCAGCTCGGCATAGCCGATGTAGTTTTCGCAGTTGCGGGTGGCAAAGCCCATGCCTGCTGCCAGCTCCAGCGTCTTGTCCAGTGCGGCCCGAGGGCCTGCGCCGAAGGGTGCGCCCTCCTCCGGGGTGCCCTCCACGCTGTCGATGGCGACCAGCGCTGCAATGTCCTGCAGCAGCTGCTCCTTGTTTTCCGCAATGTATGCGTCAATTTTCTGATTCAGTGCCTGATCCATGTTCTATAACGTCCTTTCTGACCGGGAGCAGATCCCGGTTTTCACAACTGTTACCCAGTTTAACACACTCCGGGCGGAAAAGCTACCGGCATTTTTCACGACAAAAGCGTCCGCGTTTTGTCAGCCTGCCGCAAACAGCCCGCTGAGCGCACCCAGCAGCCCGGCGCTTGCCAAGCCCATGATGATGCCCGCCAGCAGCACACCGCCCATGCAGGCGATCAACACGTCCTTGAACTTCATATCCAGAATGGAGGCTGCCAGCGTGCCCGTCCACGCACCGGTGCCCGGCAGCGGGATGCCCACGAACAGCAGCAGCGCCACGGTCATGCCCTTGCCGGCCTTGGCCTCCAGTGCGCGGCCGCCCTTTTCGCCCTTGTTGATGCAAAAGCGGCAGATGGGGCCGATAAGGGGCTTGTGGTAGCCCCAAATGAGGAACTTGCGGGCGAACAGGTAGATGAAGGGCACCGGGATCATATTGCCCAGTACGCACAAAAGGTAGGTGGGCAGCACCGGCAGCCCCATGCCCAGCCCGATGGGAATAGCTCCACGCAGCTCAATAATGGGCACCATGGAGATAAGGAAGATCAGAAGATAATTTTTCAGCATTGGCTTCTCCTTATATTACAGGTCGATCTGCAGCTCCACCGGGCAATGGTCGGAGCCAAAGATCTCGTTGTGGATCTCGGCGGCGCGGATGCGGTCTGCAATGCGCCGGGAAACGATAAAATAGTCGATGCGCCAGCCCGCGTTCTTTTCCCGCGCGTGGAAGCGGTAGCTCCACCAGCTGTACTTCACCTCGTCCGGGTGCACCACCCGGAAGCTGTCCGCAAAACCCGCCGCCAGCAGCTCGGTCATCTTGGCGCGCTCCTGATCGGTAAAGCCTGCGCTCATGCGGTTGGTCTTGGCGTTTTTGATATCCATCTCGGTGTGCGCTACGTTCAGATCGCCGCACAGGATCACCGGCTTTTTTGCGTCCAGTGCCAGCAGGTACGCCCGGAAGGCGTCCTCCCACTCCATGCGGTAGTCCAGCCGCTTCAGCCCATCCTGACTGTTGGGGGTGTAGCAGTTTACCAGATAAAAGCCGGGGTATTCCAGCGTCAGCACTCGTCCCTCGTGGTCGTGCTGTTCCAGCCCGATGCCGGTGGTCACCGCCAGCGGTGCCGTTTTGCACCAGCAGGCTGTGCCGGAGTATCCCTTTTTCTCGGCAGAGTAGGTATATTCGGTGTAGCCCTCCGGCGCAAAATCCGCCTGTCCCGGCTGCATCTTGGTCTCCTGCACCGAGAAGATGTCCGCGTCCAGCGCGGCAAAGCTTTCGGCAAAGCCGTGGGTCAGGCAGGCGCGCAGGCCGTTCACGTTCCAGCTGATCAGTTTCATGCTTTTCTCCTTATTGTTATGCCTGATATTTTGTTTTCCATGCGCCGCTGCGGAAGCGCAGCACAAAGCAGGTCACGCGGCAGGTCCAATCGATGACCATAGCCACCCACACGCCCACAGCGCCCCAGCCCATGCGGACGCACAGCAGATAGCTGAAGCCCAACCGCCAGCATGCCATGCTGAGGATGGACACCACCATGGTAAATTTCACGTCGTTTGCCGCGCGCAGGGCGTTGGGCAGCACGAAGGACAGCGGCCAGAAGATGATGGCGCAGCCCGCATGGATGGTGACCAGCGTAATGGCCAGCTCCATGGTCTCGCCGGAAAGGGCGTAGATGCCCACCAGCTGCCGGAGGAACAGCAGGATTGCCCCGTTGGAAAGCCCCATGGTAATGTAAGCCCACAGCAGCAGCTTGCGGGTGTAGTAAACGGTCTGTTCGTGGTCGCCGGCACCGATGCAGCGCCCCACCACCGTGATCATGGCCAGACTGATGGCCTTGCCCGGGATGACGCCCATGCCGTCCAGATTGTTTGCCACCGCGTTGGCTGCGATCTGCACCGTGCCGAAGGTGGAGATCATGCTCACCACCAGAATGCGCCCGGCCTCGAACAGGCTGTTTTCAAAGGCCGAGGGGATACCGATCCCCAGAATGCGCTTTGCCATGCCGCCGTCCAGCCGCAGGGTCTTGGGCACGGTAAGCACCGCATCCTCCCGGTAGCACTTGCGCAGGATCAGCGCCGCAGCCACCACGCGGGATACCACGCTGGGCCATGCTACGCCATCCACGCCCATTTTGAAGCCGAAGATGCACACCGCATTGCCCACGATGTTGATGATGTTCATCAGAAAGCTGATCTGCATGGAGATTTTGGAGTTGCCGATGCTGCGGAACAGTGCCGCACCGCCGTTGTACAGCGCCAGAAACGGGTAGCTGAGGGCGATGATCTGCAAATACTTCACGCCCGCGTCCAGCACATCGGTATCAATAGAGCCGTAGAACAACCGGATCATAGGGCGGGCCAGCACAAAGCATACCGCGCCGATCACCACACCGGACAAACCGCTGAGCAGCAGCAGCTGACCGGCGCTTTTGTCGGCATTCCCGCGCTCTTTTGCGCCCAGATACTGGCTTACCACCACCGCGCCGCCGGTAGCCAGCGCCGCAAACAGCACGATGATAAGGTTATTGATCATATCCACCAGACTGACGCCGGAGATGGCTGCCTCGCCGCAGCGGGACACCATCATGGTGTCGGCCATGCCCACCGTCACTTCCAGCAGCTGCTCCACCAGCAGCGGGATGGCCAGTACCAGCAGTTCCTTCTGGCTGAACAGCGGCTCCCGCCCACCGGTCAGTCTGCTTTTTTCATTGCCATGCAGTAGCTTTGTCATTCGTTTCTCCCCTCTCGGCACCGGGCGCTTTTCCCGGTACGCCACCGCTGCCCGGCGCGTGCATTCTTCCGGTTGCAGCAGATGTGTCCATCTTAACACACCACCGGCTGCTTGTAAAGCGGTGCAGGCTACATCCCGCGAAAAACCGCTTTCCGAATAAAGGCTTCCCCCAAAGGGTGAAGGCTTTTGCTCCGGACAGGCTGCAAAAGTTGATTCCATTGCCTGCCGGTTTTATAAAGGTGTCCCTGTGCGGTTTTCCGACTGCCATTCCGTTTTATGCTTGTTCGTCAGTTTGCCGGGAACTTTCTATAAAATTTGTGCGTTTCTACAAAAATGCGATTTCCCGCGTATTTTTGGGGAGAAATTTTAAAAAACCTCTTGCAATTTCTGTTCCAAAGTGGTATGTTGTATCCAACAAAAGCGAAGCTTGGATACATCTTCTCTTTGGAGCGGCAACTTCGGCTCCGTATGCGCCTTTGTTTTTACCTTGCTATTTTCTTCATTTACCTTCTTATCATTTACCCTGCCTGTCCCGCAAGGGACGAGAAAAGCGATGACCCACCTGCACGGGTTGTCGCTTTTTCTTTTGCCCACAGCCGCCCGCAGGGGGGCAGAGTACAAGCCGCAAAAGCACTGCTCTACAAGATGACGTGCCGCAACTGCTTTTCCCTGTCCCGCCCCAAAAAGTTTGTTTGAATAAACATCCCTGCTTTTTCTTGACATCCCTTTGTATGCGTGTTATCTTAATTTCCGTCAATTAGCTTACCCTAACCATCTGAGGGGCTTTGCCCCGCAGGTTTTTCTTTGCGCGCAATGTCAGGTAATGCTAACTACATGATTTCTATTCCCTGCCAGTGTGATGAAAGGAGCATTTTTTCATGAGAACCAAAAAATTTCTTTCCCTGCTGCTGTCGGCGGCTATGGCGTTCAGCCTGCTGACCGCCACTGCCTTTGCAGCAGCCCCCGCCGAGGAGGAAAACGGCTTTTTCGATTTTCTGCTGGGCAAAAAATATACCTACCTCTACGCTGCCCTGACCTGGGACGAGTACTGGGCAAACGAGAAGGTCTATGCTGCCGGGAGCACTGCCTCCTCTGCACAGCTGGACAGCCACGAAGAGCAGGACCTTGGCGCGTTTGACGCGGTCTCCCGCGCAACCGTCAACCATGGTCTGCACCGCGGCAGCTTCCAGAGCACTGCCGTGATCTACGCCAAGGACGGCAGCACCTACACCGTTTCCCACTGGTCGGACGATGGCAAGACCATCTATCTGGCCGATGGCACCACCGTGGGCTGGAACCGCGGCACCATTACCAAGGCCGACGGCTCCACCGTGCAGATGGACCACTACGAGGTGCTGGGCACCAAGTATGTGCCTGTGCGCGTAGCCACCAGCGACCTTGCAGATTTCTGCTCCAAGTACACCGTGGTGGAAAACGGCGGCCAGCTGGCGGGCGGCTACTCTGAAAAGAACCTGACCGCCTACGCCCTGACCGCTGCGGTGGACAAAAACACCAACGGCCTGAAGTACGCAACTAAAAACGGCGACGGCTACACCTTCTCCGCTGCACACAACGGCACCGGCTCCGGCGTGGCAGAAGCCGCCCAGAAGGCTGCCGAGGGCCTTACCGTGAATCTGCGCAGCGGCAGCGACGTGGGCAGCTTTGGCGAGTTTATCCGTGTGGATCTGAACGGCAACTACGGCGAGCTGGGCTCCCGGATGCAGTCTGTGGTGTGGACCTACTACGGCAACGACAGCACCTACACCCACGCCAAGGCCTCCTACGGCACCAAGTTTGCAGCCGACAACTGGATGCACAAGTCCATGGGCATCCAGTTGGGTCTGAGCGATTCCGCCCGCTGCCAGCTGCCGGAGGGCACTGACGGCACCGGCTACTGGACCATCACCATCCGCGCACTGGGCTACGCCGACACGGTGGTCAAGTTCCAGACTACTGCCGAGAACCTTGCCAAGCACGAGCTGGCAAGCGATGCCGACCGCGCCGCCCTGCAGGCTGTGGTCGCCGAAGCACAGAGCAAGGCAAAGGCCGCTTACACCGCCGACAGCTATGCCAATCTGGAGACCGAGTTGGCCGAGAGCGTGGAACTGCTGAGCCGCGAGACCCTGTATAAGGCCGCTGCACTGGAGCAGGTGACCCACCTGACCGATGCCGTGCAGAACCTGAAAGCTGCCTGATCCGGCAAAAACAGAACACCAAAAAAGCAAGGTCGCTTTATGCAGGCGGCCTTGCTTTTCCGTGTCAGGAGGAGTTGGAATGAACAAAAAACGATGCAACACACTGCTGCCGCTGGTGCAGCTGCTCCCGGCGGTGGCGGCAGCGGCAGCCGTGCTTTTTGCCCTGCCCCGCACCGTGCCGGTGCTGGCTGCCGTGCCGGAAAAACTGACAGCCGTGGTGGAGCAGCCGGCGGAAGCCGCTTCCGTTGAAGCGGAGGAAGAAGCCCTGCCCAAGCTGCCCTATGCCAACGGCGTATACGTCGGCTCTTCCCGGGGCTACGGCGGTGCCGTCCGGGTGCAGGTGACCATGGAAAACGGCAGCATCACGGAGGTGGAGGTCCTGGACGCTTCCCACGAGACAAAGCAGTTTCTGCGGCGCGCCAAGCGGCTTTTGACCACCGTAGTGGATGCCCAGAGCTGGGAGGTGGATGCCGTTTCCGAAGCCACCTACACCAGCCGGGGCATTCTGGGCGCGGTGCAGAACGCCCTGACCGGCGAGGTGGTGAATAATCCCCTGCCGCCGCAGCCAGAGCCTGCCGCACCGCTGGTGGTGGAGGAATTTACAGCACCCTCCACCTACCTTGACGGCATCTACACCGCCGAAGCCATAGGCTTTGAGGGCAAAATTACAGTGCAGGTCACGGTGGCAGAGGATAAGATCACCGATATCACGGTTCTGAGCGCCGAGGACGAGGAGGAATATCTCTCCCGGGCAAAGCGGGTCATCCCCGCCATTCTGGAAGGACAAAGTCCCAACGTGGATGCCGTTTCCGGTGCCACCTACTCCTCCAGCGGCATCCTGAACGCCGTCAAGCTGGCATTGGCAAAGGCCGCGGTTGCCCCGGCAGAGGAAGCCGACCCGGAGCAGGCCGCCCCGGAAGAAGTGGTAGAAGAAACTGCGCCGTCCGAAGCGGCAGAACCCGAGGAAACGCCGGTCACTGCGCCCACCGTGGAGGTGGTGCAGCCGGAGGAAAAGAGCGCTGTTTCCGCGTGGTTCAAGGAAGTGTGGCAGCAGCTTTTCCCGGCAGAAACACCGGACGATTCTGAACCGGAACCGGCATCTTCTGCGGAGGTGCTGCCGGCATCCGAGGCGGCGCTGCCGCCCGAAGAGACCGAAACCGAACCTGAAACGGAAGGAGCAGCGGAATGAAATACAAGAATTTTCTCCTCCGGGCGGTGAATCTGCTGCTGATTTTGGGGGTACTGTGGCAATACCAGCAGGTGGCGCTGGTCCGGGCTGCGGCGGTAAGCCAGCGCAAGCAGGAGATTGCCGAAGTGGAAGCCTACAACGCTTCCGTTTTGCAGGCGCAGAGCGCAGCGCAGGCAGAGCAGAGCCAGAGCGGCTACCGGGACGGCACCTATGAGGGCAGCGCCTTTGGTTTTGGCGATGTCATCCGGGTGTCGGTAACCATCCAAAGCGGAAAAATGACCGATATTGCGGTGCTGGACGCTTCCGGTGAGGACAAGCCCTACTATAAACAGGCGCTGCCTTTGCTGGACGAGATGCTGGCAGTGCAATCTGCCGAGGTGGATACCGTTTCCGGCGCTACCCTTACGGCAGAAGGTCTTATCGGTGCAGTAGAGGACGCACTGGGAAAGGCGGCAGGATGATGGAAAAAACACAGACAAAACCTTTAACGGCGGCGCAGCAGCGTCAGCGGGACAAAAAGCGCCGTGCATGGCTGCGCACCGGGGTGCAGCTGTTCTTCTTTGTGTCCATGCCGGGCGCATTCGTGGCCGGGTTTTCCGGGGTAAAGCAGCTCTTTCTGCACATCGGTGCGGGCGAGGTGCTCTCGGCGGACAGCTTCACGCTTTCCCTGCTGGGGCTGTGCGGCTTCACGTTGCTGTTCGACAGGTTTTTCTGCGGGTACGCCTGCGCCTTTGGCAGCTTGGGCGATGCCGTCTGGGCACTGTCCGGGCTTGTCCAGAAAAAGCTGTTCCACCGCAAAAAGCCGCTCCGTCTGCCGGAGCGGGCGGTACTTTGGGGACAGAAGTTCAAATATCTGCTGCTGGCAGGGCTGGTGGCGCTGTATGTGACCCGGCAGGAAAAGCTGCTGACCGGCGCAAGCCCGTGGGAGGTGTTTTCCCGCCTGACGGCTCTGCGTCTGCCGCCGGAGGGCTTCGGCGTAGGCATCGCGCTGCTTGTGCTCATTTTGCTGGGTATGGCGGTGCAGCCCCGGTTCTTTTGTCAGTTCCTCTGCCCCATGGGTACGGTGTTCGCCCTGCTGCCGGTGCTGCCCTTTGCACGGCTGCACCGGCAGAGCGAGGGCTGCGTCCCGGGCTGCAATGCCTGCAAGCAGCAGTGCCCGGTGTGCCTGAAGCTGGAGGAAAGCAGCCTGCGCAGCGGGGAGTGCATCGCCTGTGAAGCCTGCGTGGGCACCTGCCCCAAGCAGAACATCCACCGGTGGGATTTGGCTCTTTGCAAGCGCCCGTGGCTGCCGGTGCTGGGCAAGGCGCTGCTCTTTTTCCTGCTGGGCTGCTGGCTGGGCTTCTGCCGGTTTATCTGAAACAAAAAAGGGAGGCCGCCGCACAATATCGTGCAGCGCCTCCCTTTTGGCTGGGAAATCTATCATTTCGAAACGCCGGAGCGTCTGCGGACGCTCCGGCGTTCCATTTTCACGGTAAAGGCTTCTGCTCCAGCAGGTCTGTCATGCTGCGCAGGCTGATGCCAAGGGTGGAAAGGTTATGCAGCATTGCGCTGGTAGCCGGGGGCAGGATGCCCAGTGCGCCCAGAAGGATGAGCGCAGAGTTGAAGCTGAGGACAAAGCGGTAATTGCTGCCCACCCGCTTTTGCAGGGCGTTGGCAATGGCTTTCAGGGTCACCAGCTCTTCCAGACTGTCTGCGCGGATGGTCACATCGGCGATCTCCCGGGCGATGGCGGCACCGGAATGGATGGCGATGCCGATATCTGCCGCCGACAGGGCAGGAGAATCGTTGATGCCGTCGCCGATCATCACCACCGTATGTCCTTCGGCTTTGGCGTCACGGACAAAGGCGGCTTTATCCTCCGGCAGCACCTCCGCAAAGCAGCGGTCCACCCCCACCTGCGCCGCAATGGCGCGGGCGGTGCGGTCACTGTCGCCGGTCATCATGACGGTCTGGGTGATGCCCAGCTTCCGGAGCTTATGCAGCACCTGTGCCGCCTCCGGGCGCAGGGGGTCTGCGATGCAGATGACCCCCGCCAGCACCCCGGACGCTGCCAGATACAGGTGGGAATACTGGGGGTCCAGCGCATCGAATTTTGCCTGTTCCTCTGCCGGGATGGTGCAGCCCTCGTCCTCAAAAATGAAGTGGGCGCTGCCGATGACCACCCGCGTGCCGCCCACCCGGCTGGCAATGCCGTGCGCCACGATGTACTCCACCTCGGAGTGCATCTCCTCGTGGGAGATGCCCCGCTCCTTGGCGGCGCGGACGACAGCGTTTGCCATGGAATGGGGGAAATGCTCTTCCAGACAGGCAGCAAGCTGCAATACCTCCTGCTCCCCGCAGCCGGAGAAGGGCACCACCTGCACCACCTGCGGGGTGGCGTGGGTGAGGGTGCCGGTCTTATCGAACACGATGGTGTCCGCCTTTGCCAGCGCTTCCAGATACTTGCCGCCCTTTACGGTGATGTGGTATTCCCCACACTCCCTCATGGCAGAGAGCACCGCCAGCGGCATGGAAAGCTTCAGCGCACAGGAGAAATCCACCATCAAAATGGAGATGGCGCGGGTGACGTTGCGGGTAAAGGCGTAGGTAGCCACCGTACCGGCAAGGCACCACGGCACCAGACGGTCAGCCAGCTGCAAAGCCCGGTTCTCGGTACCGGACTTGAGCTTTTCCGATTCCTCGATCATGGCCACGATCTTATCGTAGCGGTTGGCACCGCCCTCTGCCTTGGCCACAAGAACGCACTCGCCCTCTTCCACCACCGTTCCGGCGTAGACAGTGGCACCGGTGGTCTTGCGCACCGGCATGGACTCGCCGGTCAGGGCGGCCTGGTTCACCATGGCCTCGCCCTCCAGCACCGTGCCGTCCAACGGGATCATATTGCCGGAGCGCACCACTACCTCATCCCCGGCGTGGACGCGGGTCAACGGCACCAGCACCTCGCCCTGCGGGGTGCGCACCCAGACCTTATCCACGTTCAGCGCCATGCTGCGGGCAAGGTCGTCCAAGCTCTTTTTCCGCGTCCACTCCTCCAGCAGGCTGCCCACCGTCAGCAGAAACATCACCGAGCCTGCGGTGCTGTAATCGCCCCGCAGGAGGGAGGCGGTGATGCTGAGCGCATCCAGCACCTCTACTTCCAGCTTGCGGTGCAGCAGGCAGCGGACGCCCTTCCAGACAAAGGCGATGGAGCGCCACACCGTATACGCCGCCGCGATGGGCGCAGGCAGGAACACCTTGCGGAACACCCGGCCCGCCACAAGGCTGACCATCTTCTCCTGATATTCCTGATTGATCTTCCGGCTATCGTGGGAGGTGACCAGCACCTCTAATTCTTCGTTGTCAAAGCGGTAGGCCGCCAGCAGGGCGGCAGCGTCCTTCCGGCTGCCCCGGTAGGTCAGCACCACATCTCCGGTGCGCTCGTAGACGGTGGCTTTCTGGATGTTATCCTGCCCGTTCAGGTAGGCTTCCAGCACATCTGCCCGGTGCAGGGTCATGCGCACAGCGCAGACGTGCACCCGCATCCGTCCCCTGCCTTCATGTAAGATCGTACATTTCATTGTTTTTCTTACCCCTCTGTGTAAAAAAGAGCCGCCCAAGGGCGGCTCCGCTGCGCTATATCACTGTGCAGTCTGCTCTGCGGGCTGCTCTTCTTCAGCCGTATCCTCGATGACCTCCTGTGCAGCCTCGGCGGCGCGGCTCTCGTTGATGGCCTTTGCATCGGCAAGGATGTCCCCTGCTTCCTCCTGCACCTTATTCACGGTCTGCATGGTGCAGTCCTTCATCCGCAGCACCGCTGCGGTGGTCTGGGTGTAGACCTTTTTGGCGTCCTTGCTGGACAGCACCTTGAAACCGGCAGAGCCGAACACCACACCACCCAAAAACAGTGCAAGCTTTTTTGTATCAAACATATTTACCCCTCGTTTCTGTATTTCCCATCTGTGTACCCGCGCCCGGAGCGGGGCGGGCTCTTTATCTTTATATTTTAGCACGCTTTCGGGCGTTTTCAATATTTTCCGACGATGTTAGGTTGTATTAACATTGTTAGCAAAAGTTTGCGCAGCAAAAAAAAAACAGGGCACTCCCCCGGAAGGAGTGCCCTGTTTGATGCATCTGTTATGCAAGGTGGAACAAATCGATCAGCACGACCATGGCAAGGCCATAGTAGACCACGACCGCCACCAGATCGTTGATCGTAGTGATCAGCGGACCGGAAGCAACAGCCGGGTCGATATGGATCTTGTGGAACAGCATCGGGATCAGCGTGCCCACCAGACTGGAAATGACCATGGACACGATCAGCGACAGCCCGACACAGCCGGACAGCAAAAAAGCCGAGGTCCAGACATAGCCCTTGAAAAAGTGGATGTAGCAGCCCAGAAAGCCCAAGGCCATCACGGCCAGAATAGCACCGTTCAAAAGACCCACGCGGGTCTCTTTCCAGAGCAGCTGCAATTTTTTGGAAAGGGTCAGGTTTTCGTCCACCAGCACACGGATGGTCACCGCCAGCGACTGGGTACCGACGTTACCGGCCATATCCAGCACCATGGACTGGAAGCAGATGACCACCGGCAGCACCGCCACCACCGATTCAAACGCGCCGACGACCGAGGAGACCAGCATCCCGAGGAACAGCAACGCGATCAGCCACGGGAGACGCTTTTTCACGCTTTCAAATACGTTTTCGTTCAGATCCTCCTCGCCGGTCAGACCGCCCAGCTTTGCGTAATCATCGCCCATCTCATCATCGACCAGCTCGACCACATCGGACGAGGTGATGATGCCCACCAGCTTACCGGCATCGTTCAGCACCGGCAGGCTGCGCTCCGCGTAGTCCACGATACGGTCGATACAATCGCTGACCTGCTCCCGGTCTGTGACATAGGGATAGGAGCGGACGATCAGGCTTTCCAAGCTTTCCTCTGCCCGGGCAATGATGAGGTCTTTCAGGTCGATGGCGCCGTAGAAGTGCTCGTTTTTATCCACCACATACAGGGTGGAGATGTTGTCGTTTTCTCCGGCCTGTTTTACCAGCTCGCTCATCGCCTGCCGGATGGTCATATCGTTTTTGATGGAGATGTAGTTGGTGGTCATCCTGCTGCCGATCTCATCCTCGTCATAGGAGAGCAGCATCTTCACATCTTCCACCGAGTCCTTGTCCAGCTTGTTGACGATCTCGTTTTTATCGGTATCGTCAAGATCCTCCAGTGCGTCCACCGCATCGTCCGAGTCCATGTTGGAAATGACCTTGGCGGCCTCGTGGCTGGGCAGCTCCTTCAGGTACGGCTCGGCATCGTCCAGATAGGTAAAGATCTCGGCAACGGTATCCACACCCAGAATGGAATAGAGCGACTGGCGTTCAGCGGGAGTCAGCGCCTCCAACGCATCCGCCAGATCTTTTTCATGGTAATCAGACAGTTTTTCAGCCAGTTCCGCCTTGGGCAGACCGCTGTGAATGATGCTCAGAATTTCCTGTACATAATTCTTCTGCATGGGTAGTTCCTCCTGATTCCGCGAGCTTGACAAATCAAAATCCATCGCTCCGCTTCAAATTTTGCACTTCATCATAGCACATCCGGTATGCGGCGGCAACCCTGCCAGCGTGAATTTTTTGTAAAAATCCGGGCATAAAAATCCCCGCCAAAGCAAAAGGCTCCTTATCCGCAGAGCATAACTTTGGCTGAGAAAATGCCGTTCTGATAGGTAAACGTGCTTGCACCGCCGGTCTTTTCTGCAATATGGCGGACAGACTGGATGCCGATCCCGTTTTCCCTTCGCTTGGAAGAGCGGAACACCCCGCTTTTTTCGTGAACTGCGCCGTCAAATGCGTTTTCCACTTCGACCAGAAGAAGCCGCTCGGCATGGACATACGCGGTGATCTCGATCTTCCGCCGGGCGGGTGCAGTGCGAAGGCTGGCTTCAAATGCATTTTCCAGAAGATTAGACAGCACCAGACACAGATCGATCTCGTCCACAGGAAGCACCTGTGGTAAGTCGAGTTTGGCACAAAAGGGAACACCCTCACGCTTTGCAAGGGCGCAATAATAGCCGACAACACTGTCCGCTGCACGGTTTTCGCAGAAATTCATATCCAGATCCGGGATCCGGGAGACCGTTTTTGCAAGGTAAGCCTTCAGGTTATCCAGATCTCCTGCCTCGGCCAGTGCGGAGATCTGATTCAGCTGGTGGCGCATATCGTGCCGCGCCTGCCGGGCTTCTTCAATGGCGGCTTTCAGGCTTTCATACCGCTGCTGCTGCATGGAAAGAAACTGATTTTCCTGCTGCAACCTTGCATTCCGGTTAAGGCTGTTTGCCATCAGCAGAAAGATCGCATTGAACATGAACATCAGAAACAAAAGCGCGATGCTCATAACGATGTAGACCTGCAAGACCCGCCCTGTCCGGAGCGTTATCTGGTAGCGCGGGGTTATAAAAAGGTTCAGCAGGATGAACACCAGCGGCAGTACCCAGAACACATACCACGTCTGCGCAAAATTGTCATCCTCCACCATCGCGCGTACTGCGTGGGTGGCGGGATAATAGGCTGCGGCAGTGATCAGCCAGCAGACCGCATTATAAAAGATGCAGGCGCCAAAGCAGAACCACGGCTTGTCCGGCGGCAGCTGCATCCGGATCACGATTGCCGTGCCGACGGCCCGGGACAGGCTGTTCAGGCACGCAAATACCGCGCAGACCGCCAGCGCGATGGTTCCGGATTTCCAGAGAGAGAGCCGCAGCGTTTTGAGATACAGGAAAATTGTCACAATCGTTATGAGCAGCAAGGGGAACGCGGTCGAGAGACCGAAATGATAGCAAAGCAGCCCGCCGCCAAGGCAAAGCCCGAGCAGCAGCGGCACCGCCCCTGCTGCAAGCTTTGCGGGCGGCAGCTTCAGATAGGAACCTACCGGAAAATACGCAAGCAGCAAACCGGGAAACACGACCGTAAGTTCCAGAACCGGGCGCAGAACGTCCTTCAATCCGCACGCCCCCTTTGCAGCAGAAATTCCATAAAGGCCTGCCGGGCAGCTTTCAAAAGCTCCTGACTGACATAGACGCGGCTGCCGTCCGTCATACAGAAGGCGGCAGCCTGAAAATCGGCAGCATTCTCCATATTGATGATCGCGCCACGTCCGCAGACAAAAAAGCGCGGGTCCTTTTTGAGCGGCTCGGTGAACGCTTTGAAGCTCTGGCGCGTAGCAAGCGTTTTGCCGGCAGTGGTGCGGATATTGATGATGTGGGCGAAATGCTCGGCGGATATGATATCACGATAGCGCAAATGGATGTCGCTGCCATCCACCTTCACCGTCAAAACCGACTCCGGGCGGGGGAGTTTTGCGAGCATTTCATCCAGCAGACCGGACAGCTCGGCCTCTGAAAAGGGCTTGACCAGATAATGAAATGCCCGTACCTGAAACCCCTCGAGTGCATGGTCTGTCGAGGTGGTGGTAAAAACCAGAAGGCAGTCTGCATCGGTTTTCCGAAGTTCCCTTGCCGCATCCATGCCGCTTAAACCATTCATGTAAATATCCAGAAATGCGGCGGTAAAGCGCTGCTCTTTTTCTGCCGCCAGAAAGGCTTCCCCGCTGTCAAACTCTAAAATTTCCGCATCTGCGCCGCGCTGGCGCAGCTGCCGCACCAAGCGCTCCTTCAGCAGTGTGCGCTCGGTATCAAGGTCATCGACGATTGCGATCCTCATGCTGTATCAGGAAGCCGTTTTACAGCTTCCAACCTCCTTTATAAACTCTTTCATCCTGATTATAGCACAGTTGCCCGGTTATGTCGCAGCCGAAAATGGGATTTCGTGACGGAAAAGGGGCTTTCGTGCTAAATGGCTTGAAAAGACCATGCCTGTCCGTATACTGAAAGCAGAGAACGCCAACGATGGCGCAAGAGAAAGGAGGCACGCTGTGTACCGAATTGCCGTGCTGACAAGCAGCAGGGCGCAGGAAGCTTTTCTGGCAGAGCAGATCTCGCGGTTCTGCGCCGAACATTGCTTGTTCCCGAAAATGGACTGTTACCACGATCAGGAAAGCTTTTTTGAGGCTGCACGCAACGAGCCGCTGACAAATGCCGTGATCGCCCTGCCGGGGGTCGACGGATTGAATGCAGTAGAGCATCTGCGCGCGCTTTGTCCACAGACACGCATTATCTGGTGCAGCGATCTGGATTTTTCGCTCCATGCCTTCCGGTTGCGTGCAGACTATTTTCTGCTGGAGCCGGTGACCGAAGCCGCCTTGCGGCAGGGATTCCGCATCTGGCTGGATGGAAAAAAATCAGGCGGAGCAGCACTGGTCTGACCGAAACGAACACAACAAGGAGAACGGTTTATGAAAAAGAGAAACATCGTCCATTCTGCGTTAAGCCTGTCGCTGACCGCAGCATTGTGCCTTTCCATGGCTGCCTGCGGCGGAACACAGACGCCGGCAGACAGTGCTGCCGCTTCGCAGCCCGCTGCCCCGTCCGCTGCGGTACAGCCCTCTTCAGCGGAACAAGCCTCTGCGGCGCTGCCGGTAAAGGCTCTGAACCCCAAGCAGGTAGAGGAAAACCCTTACATGGCCAAGAGCGATGCAAACATTCATCACGATGGCTACAACACCGACTCGACGGATGAGATCCTGCCGCTTGCCATCTATCCGGAGATCAACGTTTCCTATGAGACGACGAACGCGAACGCTTCGCCCGCCATCTACTTTGACAGCTACGGTCATGCCGTTGTGCCGCTGCTGGGCGGCATCGCCATCCGAGACCTGAACGCCGAAGAGACAAAGACGCTCGGCTATTTCTCGCCAAAGAAGCATGACGGCGGCGGTTACGTTATCCAGAGCTCCTATACCTTCCTTGACGAATCCAACCGCATCGTCTGCCCCACGAGCAACAACCATGTGCTGATGCTCCGCGCAACGGATGAAAACGGCAATGTTCTGCCGGAATTTGAAAAGGTGCTGGACATTGATATCAAAGCTGCAGCCGAGGCCGCGCTTGGAAAAGAACTGACGCAGAATCTTCTGTCCGTGGTCTTTGACTATGACGGAAACCTCTGGTTTGCAACGGGAGGCTTCCGCATTTATCCGCAGCGCCAGCAGCAGGGCGTCATCGGCTATATTGCCCGCTCGGCCATTGATGCGATCCTGAACGGCGAGCAGACAGACCTTTCAAAGGCTGTTTTTGTCCACGAACTGACCCCCGGCGAGGGCGCTGAAAACGGCATCGCCGCCTCCAAGGACGGTGCGGTGGTCCTGACCAACCAGAACTGCTATCTTCTGCGCGCAGAAGAAGGCGTAGACGTTGTATGGTGCACGCCCTATGAGAGCGCGGGTGCAAAGGTGAGCGGCGAAGGCGATAAGACCACCGGCGGCGGTCTTGCGTGGGGCGGCGGTTGCTCGCCCACGCTGACACCGAACCTTGTGCTGTTCACGGATAATCAGGACCCTGTAAACCTTCTTGCGCTCGATATGAAGACCGGCGAGGTCGTGGCAAGCACCCCGGTGCTGGATGACCTGCCCGAGGGCTATCAGGTAGCCGTTGAGAACTCTGCCATCGTCTATGACGACGGCGAGGGCACCGTCAGCACCATCGTCTGCAACTGGTTCGGTGCGGGCAATGCAGGTCTGGCTGATCCCAACAACGACTCCTCCATCCAGAGCTACGCCAATATTTACGACCAGAACTGGCTCATGAAGGGCAACATCATGATCGCCCCCGGCATCGAGCGCGTGGACACCGTAAAGGCCGCAAACGGCTACGAGATGAAGAGCGTCTGGTGCCGGAACGACCTGAGCGACACCTCCATCCTGAAACTCTCCACCGCAACGGGCTATATCTACGGCTATGTGCAGGATGTGACGACCGGGATGTGGCAGTACATCATTCTGGATTTTGAAACTGGCGAGACTGTTTTCACGATGGATGTTTCCAACAAGTACGGCTATAACAACATGGCCATTGGAATGTATGCCGGCAACAGCGGCAATGCGCTCTACTGCCCGACAGGCTATCTGGAACTGCTTCGTTTGCAGGACCGTTTCGTTTATCTGCCCGAAATGCCCTACCGCAAGGTCGATCTTGATCAGGCAGCAAGAAATGTCCTTTCGCAGGAACAGTTTGCGCAGGACGGCGGCGAAGGCACCGTTGCAAGCTGGCGCAACACTGTGACCGTCCGCAACGTACATCCCAACACCACGGTGGCTTTCCGTATGAACAACCTGTCCGGCAGTACCTCCGGTCTAAACCTCTACACCTATGGCACGGACGGCAAGCTGGCAAAGGTCGATCCTGCACTGTGGTCGATCACAGACGAGGACGGCAAGGCTGTAACGGAACTTACCGCCGGTACGCTCTACGAGCTGCGCGTGACCGTCGCCGATGGCGGCGCTCTTGACCTGAGCGAGACGGAAAAGGAGATCAGGCTCTCCGTTGTACTTGGAAAGTAAATCCGTTCCGGACTGTTGCAAAATAGCTCTCTGAAAAATATACAAGCCCCGGAATCTTTTTCGGAGCCTTTATGGCTCGAAAAATTGAAAGCCTTGCCTGAGCCGTAAATTCCGGCACGATCCAAGAACCAATAAACCAAAAAATCCGAACCCTTCTCCTATCGAGAAAAGGTTCGGATTTTCTATTTCAGTGGCAGTCCTCCTGGTAGACATTCCTACACGTTGCCCCGCCTGCGGCGTTGCAGTGCTGTTCAAGTCCTGTTATCCGCCGTTGCAGCCAAAGGGAAATAGTCATGTAAAACAAAAAAGACAGCTTTTGATAGCTGTCTTTTTTGTGGTGCAGGAATGCAATCCAAATCCGAACTATTTCCCTCGGATGCAACTTCTGTCGCTTCTCCAAAGGTGACGGTCTGTGTTCCTTCTTTATAGTTGAAGGTAATGAGAACCTTATCATCATACAGGTAAATCGCATTGATAAAGGTATCCACCAGTGCCTGCCGCTGGTCTTTCAGGCTCATGTCCAGCTTGCGGAACCGCCGCAGCCAAAAGCGAATGAACTCCTCTGTGACCTTGGGCTTTGCCAGCTTTTCTTCTGCAATGCGGGCTTCAAGCTCACGCTTGGTTTCTTCGAGCTGCTCCAACCGCTCCTTGGTGGAGCTGGTCAGGATACCGGCCTGAATCGCATTCAGCATATTCTGGATACCCGATTCCACATCCCGGAGCTGCTTTTCATAAAGAGGAATGTTGGTGTTCTCCTTGTTTTGCAGTTCCATCACCTTGGCAATGATGGACTCCATAGCGGCATCGTCTTTCACAAGTTGCATGGTCTGGTTGACCACAAGATCTTCCAGCCACTGTTTACGGACAGTTTTCTTCTTGCAGCCTTTATGCTTTTTGGCAGTAGCGCATTTATAATAGCGGTGGACTTCGCCCGTCCGGCTCGTGCCGCTTTCGCCAAACATCAACGCCCCACAATAGCCGCAGAACAGCTTGGTGGTGAGCAGGGAGTCATCCTCTGCCTTTCTACGGGCAGGGGCTTTCTTGTTTTTCATCCTCAAACAATTCCAGTGGAATGATGGGCGAGATAGCATCCGGTACGACTACATCCCGGAATTTCAGCTCCCCGATGTACCGCCGATTCTTGAGCATATGTTCAACGCTGTTATAAGTAAACGCACCGCCCACCGGGTTCTTGATGCCGTTTTCGTTCAGCCAATCACGGATCTCCTTCATAGTGGAGCCTTCATTGTACTTCCTGAACGATTCCAGCACAAAAGGAGAGGTGAGAGGGTCAATATGGAACTTCCGTTCCGAATCCAGCGTATAGCCAAAGGTTCCACAACCACCGTTGCAGCGGCCTTTCAGGATGTTCTCAGTCTGTCCACGCACGACCTTCTCGGCAAGGTCGGCGGAGTAGTATCCGCATAACCTTCCAGCACCGATTCCAGAATGATGCCTTCCGGCCCCTCGGAGATGATCTCGGTGGCAGACATAAGCTTGACACCGTTCTTCTTCAGCTGGGTCTTGTACCGGGCACTGTCGTAGCGGTTTCGGGCAAAACGGTCCAGTTTCCAGACCAGCACAATGTCGAACAGCTTCTTGTCACTGTCCTTGATCATCTGCTGAAACTCCGGGCGGTTGTTCGTCTTGGCAGAGATGGCACGGTCAATATAGTGCTTGACGATGGTGATGCCATTCTTTTCCGCATAGGCCGTGCACTCCCGGATCTGGCCTTCGATAGATTCTTCACGCTGGTTGTCGCTGGAATAGCGGGCATAGATCACGGCGGTCATGGCGGGCACCTTCATTTATACATCATTGAACGGTAATATGTTCAGCGAAGCAATATTTCGTATAATGTATATACCATGCTTTGCAGAAGATGGTAAGTCTTTTATAGTCTTTTTGTAAGAGTTAGCAAAAAGATCCTCTAATGCCCGATAAATATAAAACATAGTCATACACCATTATGCTAAACATCCCTAGAGGAATTGTGTCATTTTGACATGCTGACATTTCCGAGAAGAAGCCCACCATGAAGATCGTGCCTGTGTTCCACGGCAAGACCGGCGGCGGCTACCTGACCCAGTTCTACCCCCATCTTGGCCCTGTGACCTATCTGGGCATTACGCAGGACAAGGACGGTCACTTCAAGTTCGTGATGGCTGAGGGCGTCAACGAACCCGGCCCCATCTTCACCTTTGGTGACACCAATATGCGCACCCGCTTTACCTGCGGCGCACGGGAGTTCTGCAACCGCTGGAGCGAGGCTGGCCCCACCCACCACATGGCTGCGGCTACCGGCCGTCACATCGACACCATTCTGAAAGTAGCAAAAATCTTCGATGTTCCTGTGGACATCATCACCCGATAATTAAGTTTGAAGAGGAAAAGAGAGGTATTTATCATGGGTATTCTGGATATTGAGATCGTAAAAGGCTTTATGCGGATGTGCAACGATGGCTGGCTGCAGGGCTGGCACGAGCGCAACGGCGGCAACCTGACCTACCGCATGAAGGAAGAGGAAGTGGCACAGTGCCGCCTCTTCTTTGACCCGCAGCCCCGCGAATGGGTGAACATGGGCGTGCAGGCCGATAATCTGGCGGGGGAGTATTTCATCACCACAGGCTCCGGAAAATTCTTCCGCAACGTGGAGTCGGACCCTGTCCACAGCATCGGTATTGTGGAGATCAACGACAAGGGCGACAGCTGGCGCATCGTCTGGGGTCTGGAAGATGGCGCAAAGCCCACCAGTGAGTTCCCCAGCCACTTCATGAACCACAGCGTCCGCAAAGCAGCTACCAATGGCGCAAACCGTGTTATCTACCACTGCCACGCCACCAACGTGATCGCCCTGACCTACATCCTGCCCCTGACCGACCGGGACTTCACCCGTGCGCTGTGGCAGAGCGCCACCGAGTGCCCGGTGGTGTTCCCGGAGGGCGTGGGTGTCTGCCCGTGGATGGTGCCCGGCGGGGCAGATATCGCCATGGCCACCAGCGAGCTGATGAAAACCTATCAGGCCGCCATCTGGGCACAGCACGGTCTGTTTGCCTCCGGCCCGGACTTTGACATCACCTTTGGTCTGGCCCACACCATCGAAAAGAGTGCCGAAATTTACGTCAAGGTGCTCTCCATGGGCGGCGGCATCATCCGTCAGACCATCACCGACGACGACCTGCGCGCCATCGCCCGCGACTTTGGTGTGACCCTGAACGAGAAGTTTCTCAACTAAGGAGCAGAACATGGAGCACATGGCATGGAAAGGCCGCATCAAGCCCGGCTGCAAGGCTGAATACCAGAAACGTCACGCGGAGATCTGGCCGGAGATGGTTAAAGTTCTGAAAGACGCCGGCATCTGCAATTACAGCATCTTTTACTGCAACGATGAACTGTTCGGCTATTACGAGTGCGAAAAGGGCGTTGCCTATGCCGAGAAGGTGCAGGCAGAAAGCCCGGTGGTAGACCGTTGGAACGCGTACATGAAGGACATTCTGGAACTGGAAATGGACCCCGTGACCGGCGCACAGCCCAAGCTGGAGCAGGTGTTCCGGCTGAACTGAGCGGCAACCTTTTATAAAAGAAACATGTCAAGAGCCATTCGTAACAAACTACGGGTGGCTCTTTTCTGTTTGCGCTCAAACAATATTGCGCAGAAAAATCGGACGAATTGATCTAAAAAATTATTTGTATGTAGAAGAATGGCAAGAAATATTGTCCATTTCAACAAAACAATAGAGAAAAGCGCAAGAATGTATACAACACAAGCGCAATATCGTTTGAATTTTTGGCTTCATTCGCAATTCTTTGCGAGAAAGCTGGCCCCAAAGGCTGTATAATTATAATCAGGAAGTCGCACCGAACGAGCAAATCATTTAGGAGGAATGACACTGAAAAAGACATCAAAAATCTTGTTGACCGTCATTGTCGTCGTGCTGCTGGGAATCGGAGTTTCCACCTTTTTCAAGGTAAACGGCAGCATTGGCAGTGACAAGATCCAGCTCCGGCTGGCGCACGGTCAGGCGAGCGATTCCGAGATCGGCGGCACGATCGCGTATCTGTCCGATCTGGTGGCCGAAGATGAGAGCATGAACATGGAAGTTTCTATCTATCCCAGTGGTGTTCTGGTTTCTGAAACGGCCATGGTCGAGTTGGTACAGGCCGGTGTTCTGGACATGGCAAAAATCAGCGCAAATATGATGGTCATGAATCTGGCTGTCGGCACCATCACTCCTCCCGTTGGCAACGTCCTGTTCGTGGGATGCTCGTTGGCAAAGCAACGTCTGGAGAATGTGATGAAAAGTCTGGTTCCGTTCTTTGTGGCAATTTTCATCTCACTGATGCCGGTCACATACATCCCTGCTCTGAGCGAGTGGCTGCCTACTACGCTGGGCCTGATGTAAGCCCCACGGTGCAAATGCTTGTCAAACCTGAACAGATATGACATAATCAAGGCAAGAACACCGCCTGTTCAGGAGAAAAGGAGCATTTCATGAAAACAACATGGCTGCACAGCATGGTTCAGGGTGATGCGACCCAATATTACCGCAAACGAAACGGCATTATGGTGGAACACATGGTTCGTCCGGCAAACTTTGATATGCAGTACAACCACTTCCATCAGGAGTACGAAATTTATCTCCTGCTCCGTGGGCGGCGGCAGATGTTCTTTGAGAACCGCGCCTATGAAGCACAGGCCGGGAACCTGATTCTCGTGGACAGCGGCCAGATTCATATGTCCCATTCCATCGTGGGAGACCCGGAAACCGAATACGAGCGAGTGATCCTCTATGTAGACCGGGACATTGTGGAAAAGGTCGATAAGATGTTCCCGGAACTGAAGATCGGTGCGTTCTTCCACAAGCACTACGGAATTTACGAACTGACCCCGAAGCAGACAGCGAATACCCGCCGATTGTTTCTGCAAATCATGGAGGAACTGGACAAGGCAGAGCCTATGAGCCAGACCGCTATTCTTTCGGAGTTGATTCTAGGCTTCATCCACTTCCGGCGCAGCAATCAGCAGGTCGCCTGCCTGAACGATGTGCAGGAGGGTAAGGCCAGCGGCGGAAAGTTCGATACAGTCTACCAAATCTCAGACTACATTTCCGATCACTTTCAGGAAACGCTCTCGCTGGACAGCCTTGCCGAGCAGTTTTATATCAGCAAGTATTATCTCAGCCGTTCCTTCCATGAAGTGACTGGCTTCGGCATCAACGAATACATCAACATCCTGCGGGTAAAAAAAGCGCAGAGCCTGTTAGAAACAACAACACTTTCCGTTTCCGAAATCGCAAGCCGTACCGGGTTTGAGAGCATCACCTATCTGGGACGTGTGTTCAAGAAATATCAACACGTTACGCCTGCACAATATCGAAAATCGCTTACTTCAACCGCTGAGAAAAACAATACAAATACATGAGGTGTTTCTTATGGCAAACGAAATCAAAAAAGAACTGATTCAGAAAAAGCTGGATCTTGTTGTCCAGAAGCTGATGCACCTTGGTGCCCCCGAAAACGAGGACACTTTGAAAGAAGGCGGCGAGGCCATCGGATTTTTTAGCCGTGACTTCGGCATCAAGGAGTGGGACTGGCCGCAGGGCATCGGCCTGTACGGACTGCTCAAAATCGCCAAGATGCAGGATTCGGAGGAATACCGCACCTTCCTGCATGATTGGTTCAAGGAAAACATTGCGCAGGGTCTGCCTTCCCGCAATATCAACACGACTACTCCGCTGCTGACTCTGTGTGAATTGAACGAGATTTACCACGACCCTGAGTTTGAAGCCCTTTGTCTGGATTGGGCAAAGTGGCTGATGGAGTGCATCCCGCGTACCCGTGAGGGTGGCTTTCAGCACGTCACCAGTGCCAACGGCGACCGTCAGGGCGTTCGCCTAAACGAGAGCGAGATGTGGATCGACACCCTGTTCATGACCGTCTTGTTCCTCAATCGGATGGGCCAGAAGTACGGCAAGCAGGAGTGGATCGACGAATCCATTAAGCAGGTGCTGATGCACATCAAGTATCTGTACGATACCCACACCGGTCTGTTCTTCCACGGCTGGTCGTTCAATCGGATGGACAACTTTGGCGGCGTGTTCTGGTGCCGCGGCAACAGCTGGTTCACGCTGGGTATTCTGGACTATCTGGATATGTTTAAGGGTACGCTGAATCAGGGCGTCAAGACGTTCATTCTGGATACCTACAAAGCACAGGTGCGCGCACTGCGTGACCTTCAGGGTGAGGACGGCCTTTGGCATACAGTTCTGGATGACTCCACCAGCTACGAAGAAACTTCCGGCTCTGCTGCTATCACCGCTGGCATCCTGAAAGGCATCCGCATGGGGATTCTGGATGATTCCTACCTGCCCTGTGCCAAGAAAGCTATCCGTGCAATCCTCAAGAACATCGACACCGATGGTACGGTGCTGAAAGTATCCGGCGGTACGGGTATGGGCTACGACCGCGACCACTACAAAAACATTCTGATTGCTCCCATGGCATACGGCCAGTCGCTGACCATCCTTGCACTGGTGGAAGCACTGGAAACCTTTGAATGATATTTCACTGAGGCTTTTGTTGCTGCGCAAACGCGAGCTTGCCTATGGCAGGCGGAACAGTCTCATCACACCACCAGCAAAGAGAAACAGGGCCTTCCCGACGGGGAAAGCCCTGTTGTACATATCGCTATTGTCTGTGGATTTTCAGGGTGCGTCCATTCAGGGCGCACCCTGTTTTTGTTTTGAGAAAAAACTTGAGAAATAAATCTTAGGCCTTTGTTAGGATCAGGCACTCATACGGACGCAGGGCATCGTTTCTGTCAGGATAGTTTCCCAGCAGCTTATCTGCATCTGCCCAGCCCTCTGGCAGGGTGTAAGGTGCGTCATGCTCAGTCAGGTTGCACAGCACCAGCAGTTCTTCCCCATCTTCCGCACCATAGCGGCGGTAAGCCAACAAATCGGCATTGTCCGGGTAAAGAAACTTGATCTTGCCCTCGCTGATGACCTTGTGGGTCTTGCGCAGATGCACCAGCATCTTGTAAAAGCTGCGCACAGAATCTGGGTCATCCACCTCAGCAGCGGCGTTGATGGCCTTGTAGTTGTCCGCCAAACCAATCCACGGAGTGCCAGTGGTGAAGCCCGCATTTTCGCTGCTATTCCACTGCATCGGGGTGCGGCTGTCGTCGCGGCTGCGCTGGGCGATAATGTCCAGCGTCTCGGCCTCGGTCTTGTCCTGCTCTCGCAGGATCCTGTAGTAGTTGAGGCTCTCGACGTCGCGGTACTGCTCGATTTTCGTGAAGTGCGGGTTCGTCATGCCCAGCTCCTCACCCTGATAAATGTAGGGTGTGCCGCGCATAAAGTGGATGGCTGCCGCCAGCATCTCGGCGCTTTCCTTCCAGTAGGTCGTGTCGCTGCCAAAGCGGCTGACCGCACGGGGCTGGTCGTGGTTGCACCAGAACAGCGCATTCCAGCCGCCGTGGGCCTGCATTCCTTCCTGCCAGGTCTGGAACAGCTTCTTCAGCACCATGTGGTCAGGCTGCATCAGTTCCCACTTCTGACCATTCTTGTAATCCACCTTCAGGTGATGGAAATTAAAGCACATCGTCAGCTCGTGGTTGCCCTCAGCGGTGTAGCCGATGCAGTTTTCCAGCGTGGTGGAGGACATTTCGCCAACGGTTATCATACCGTCGATGCCGCCCGCGGCGACCAGCTCCTTCAGGTACTTGTGGACGTTGCGGCCATCGGTATAGAACCGCCGTCCATCGCCCTCAAAATCGTCCTCATAGACCTCCGGCTTGGAGATGACGTTGATCACATCGAAACGGAAACCCTTGATGCCTTTCGCCTTCCAGAATCGCAGGATGTCGGCCATTTCCTCCCGCACGGCGGGGTTCTCCCAGTTCAGGTCGGCTTGCATGACGTCGTAAAGATGCAGATACCATTTGCCAAGGCACGGCACGTATTCCCACGCGGGGCCGCCGAATTTTGAAACCCAGTTCGTCGGGTAACGGTCGGGCGTGCCGTCCTTGAAGATGTAATAGTCCTGGTACTTTTTGTCGCCCGCCAGTGCTTTTTTGAACCACTCATGCTCAGTGGAGGTGTGGTTGAACACCATGTCCAGCATCAGGCCGATGCCGCGCCTGTCCGCCTCGCGGATAAGCTCCTCCAGATCCTCCATCGTGCCGTAGCGCGGGTCGATGGCACGGTAGTCGGCCACATCATAGCCGTTGTCGCGCTGGGGCGAGGGGAAGAACGGCGTCAGCCAGAGATAGTCAACGCCCAGGTCGGCGAGGTAGTCCAGTTTCGCGGTGACGCCCTTCAAATCGCCGAAGCCGTCACCGTTCGAGTCCATGAAGGATTTCGGGTAAATTTGGTAGACAACTTTATCTTTAAAATCATTCATGGTATACACCTCACAAAATCAGGCAATGCCTTTCTTTTTGCCGACGCTGACGGTCAGCACAAAGGGCACAACGATGGCAATGAGCATGCACAGCGCAAAGCTGAGCATATAGGCGGGCTGGATGGACAGAATGCCGGGGATGCCGCCGACGCCGATGGCGTTGGCCGTGGTGGAAGTAGCCACACAGACAACTGCTGCGACGGCAGATCCAATCATGCCGCAGATAAACGGGAAGTGGAATTTCAGGTTGACGCCGAACATAGCGGGCTCGGTAACGCCGAGGTAGCAGGAGATGCAGGCGGGTACGTTGACCTCCTGAGCGTCCGCGTTCTTGCGCTGCAGGTAGATCATACCGAGGACGGCGGAGCCCTGCGCAATGTTGGAAAGGGCGATCATGGGCCACAGCATGGTACCGCCGAAGTCGGCGATCAGCTGCATATCGATGGCGTTGGACATGTGATGCAGGCCGGTGATAACCAGCGGAGCATAAACAAAACCGAAGATTGCGCCAAAGACCACGCGGAAGGAGCCGGAAATGCCGGCGTAGACGATGTCAGAAATGAAGGTGCCGATCTTCCAGCCGATGGGGCCAAGGACAGTGTGGGCGATGATGACGGACAGCACCAGCGAGCAGAAGGGCACAACGATCATGGAAATGACCGCCGGGCAGATCTTGCGGAAGAATTTTTCCAGATAGACCAGCGTGAACGCGGCCAGCATGGCGGGAATGACCTGCGCCTGATAGCCGATCATGTTGATGGTGAAGAAGCCAAAATCCCATTTCGGGATGTCCGCCGCTGCCGTGGACGCGACGGAGTAGGCGTTGAGCAGCTGGCCGGAGACGAGCGTCAGGCCGAGGACGATGCCCAGGCTTTGGGTCGTGCCCATTTTCTTTGTGACAGACCAGCAGATGCAGACCGGCAGCATATGGAAGATGGCTTCGCCAATCAGCCACAGGAAGCTGTCAACGCCGGACCAGAACTGGCTGATGTTGCACAGGGTTTTGGTGCCGTTTTCAAAGAAGTAGATGCTGTCAATGCAGTTGCGGAAGCCGAGAATCAAACCGCCGGTGATGATGGCGGGAATCAACGGGGCAAAAACCTCCGCAAGCACGCTCATGACCTTCTGCAATGCGTTCTGGTTCTGCTTGGCTGCGCTCTTGACAGCGTCCTTCGAGACACCGTCAATGCCGGATACCGCAATAAAGTCGTTGTAGAAATCGCCGACCGTATTGCCGATGATGACCTGGAACTGGCCCGCCTGGGTGAAAGTGCCCTTGGCGGATTTCAGTGCCTCGATCTTGGCAACGTCTGCCTTGGCGGGATCGTTGAGGACAAATCGCATACGCGATACGCAGTGGGATACTGCCGCGATGTTCTCCTTGCCGCCAACGTACTCAAGCAGCAGCCGCGCGTCCTGTTCGTATTTACCCATAATGTTTACCTCCTTTTGCCCGGTAGAGCGGGCATCTTCGAACTTGTTCATACGGGTATCTTCAAACTTGTTCATACAAGTTTTGTTTGTGGTTTCAGTATAGTTCACTTGTTCAGACAAGTCAAGCGGATTTACAAAAAATCATGTTATGTTTGAAAATTTTCAGCATATCGGACAAGAGAATGCCTTGAAATTCAGGCGCAATCACGGTATACTGAAATCAATGTTTGAACAAGTTGAGGTAAACAGCCATGCCAAAAGCAAAATATGAAGGAATTTACCGCAGTATCAAAAAACGCATCGAAGCGCAGGACTATCCTTACCAGTCCCTGCTTCCCAGTGAAAATACGCTGATTGCAGAATACGACTGCTCCCGCAACACGGTGCGCCGTGCAATTGCGGAACTGATCGCCGACGGCTATGTGCAGTCCATGCAGGGGCGCGGCGTGCGGGTCATCTACCAGCCGGTGGGCAAAACGACGTTTACCATCGGCGGCATCGAGACGTTTCAAGAAACCGCCCGCCGCAATCGTCTGCAAGCCGTTACCCGCGTCATTCGGTTTGAGACCATCATCGCAACGGAACAGTTTGCCGCGGAAAGCGGATTTTCTGAGGGCGATGAATTGTGGGCGGTACAGCGTGTGCGTTATCTGGACGGAAAAGCACTGATTCTGGACATCAACTACTTTTTAAAGGAATTTGTACCCGGACTGACAGAGGAAATCGCATCCCATTCCATCTATGATTTTATTGAAAACGTGCTTGGAATGCAGATCATCACCAGCAAACGGCGCATCACGGTGGAACACGCAACTGCCCGTGATGAAAAGCTGCTGGATATGGACGGCTATGATTGCGTGGCGGTGGTGGTAAACCAGACCTTCAACTCGGACGGGATGCTGTTCGAGTACACCCAGTCCCGGCATCAGCCGGACTATTTCTGCTTTCAGGACATCGCCACCCGAAAGAAAAACTAAAGGCGATGTGCTTCGCTATAAAGCACATCGCCCAAACTCAACTCATGCAATTTTCATATCCGCCTTACGGCACTCTTACAGTGGTCTGTCGTGCTTTCTTATGATAAGGTCTAGGACGTTTTTCGATGGAAGCAAGGGATTCGTTCTGTTTTCCAAAGAATACAAAAAATCCGAACCCTTCTCCTATCGAGAAAAGGTTCGGATTTTCATTGTTTGGTGCGAGTAGTGATACAGAACTTTTCAAAAACCATCGTAGTACAATTCGTTTTTAAGGTCATCGGATAGCAACTTGCTTGTATTGCACCCCGATGGGCAGCCGTGTTTGAAATATAGTTGCCTTTTATATACCACACAACCTAAAAATTATCAAGTACGCGCAGCGTTCACTTCTCCCATCACCGGGAGCAAATGAACGCTGCTTTTTTTGTTTACAACGAAAGGAGGCATCCGTGAAATGGCAGTATTTCGGGTAGAAAAGAACAGCGGCTACACGGTCATGTCAAACCACCACCTGCGGAACCGGGCCTTGTCCCTGAAAGCCAAAGGTCTTTTATCCCAAATGCTCTCCCTGCCGGAAGATTGGGACTACACCCTGCAAGGGCTGGCCCGTATCAACCGGGAAAGCATTGACGCGATACGGCAGGCCATCCGGGAACTGGAACAGGCGGGCTACATCCAGCGTTCCAGAGAACGGGACGAGAAAGGGCGGCTGCGCGGTGCAGACTATGTGATTTTCGAGCTGCCGCAGCCTGTCCCTGCATCGGTTTCACCTACATTGGAAAATCCAACGTTGGAGAATCCCACGCAGGAAAACCCTACGTTGGAAAATCCAATGCAATTAAATAAAGATAAACTAATTACAGAAAAACAAAAGAAAGAGGGATTAAATACCGATTCCATTCCTATCCATTCCCCAAACCCCTTGCCTTTGGACGAGGACGAGGCAGAGGCACCGCCGCCGGAACGGACGGGAAGCCGAAAGGAAACGGCCTATCAAATCTACCGGGGCCTGATTTTGGAGAACATCGAGTATGACACCCTCACCCAGAATCCCCGGATAGACCGGGAACAGCTGGACGAGATCGTGGACATCCTGCTGGAAACGGTCTGCACTTCCCGCAAGTCCATCCGGGTGGCCGGGGACGATTACCCGGCAGAACTGGTCAAGGCGAAATTCTTGAAGCTGGACAGCCATCACATTGAGTTCGTCATGGACTGCCTGCGGGACAACACCACCAAAGTCCGAAACATCAAGCAATACCTGCGGGCCATGCTGTTTAACGCCCCCAGCACCATCAACAGCTACTATGCGTCCCTTGTGGCGCACGACATGGCACAGCCCGATTGGGGCCGCCCGCCCAACAACTGACCGAAAGGAGCGTCCACCCATGAGAACCCTTTACCTGCGGCGGCTGGTGGTTCCACCCTAGCTGCTGTTTTTCCGACTACCTGCCAAGGAGGGATGCTGAATGCAGGAAGAAGTCACCCAGAAAACTATTGCCCTGTCCATGAAAACGGGCAAGCTCACCGCCCAAGCGTTGCAAGCTGCCCTGAAAAAATATTTGCAGCACCGGGCCAAGGGGCCAAAGCTGCACCACGGCAAGCAAAGCCTGAAACAGCTGAAAGCCCATGGTGCGGCCCTGACCAACATTGAAGTCACGGAGGCGAACATCGGGGCGTTCAAGCCCTGCGCCAAGAAGTACGGCGTGGACTTTACCTTGCGCAAGGACAAGACCACCCAGCCGCCCCACTACATCGTGATCTTCAAGGCCAAGGATGCGGATAATCTGGAACAGGCGTTCCGGGAGTTCACGGCCAAAACGCTCACTAAAGAGCAGCGGCCCTCCATCCGCAAGGTGCTGACCGCAGCCAAGCAGAAAGCGGCCCAGCAGCCGAAACGCGCCAAAGAAAAAATCAAGCAAAGGGGGCTGGAACGATGAAGCCTGAATGGAAAAAGCTGCTGGTGCTGAATCTACCGTATCTGCTGTTCGTGTACCTGTTCGCCAAATGCGGGCAGGCGTACCGTCTGGCGGCGGGCGTGGATGCTTCGGCAAAGCTGCTCCACCTGACGAACGGCATCTCTGTCGCCTTTGCAAGCCCGCTGCCCAGCCTGCATCTGTTTGACCTGTGCGTGGGCGTTGCCGGGGCGGTGGCTGTCCGGCTCATCGTGTACAGCAAGGGCAAGAACGCCAAGAAGTACCGCAAGGGCGAGGAATACGGTTCTGCCCGGTGGGGCACCGCTAAAGACATTGCCCCGTACATCGACCTCAAGTTTGAAAACAACATCCTGCTGACCCAGACCGAACGCCTGACCATGACTGGGCGGCCCAAAGACCCCAAAACAGCCCGGAATAAAAATGTGCTTGTGATCGGCGGCTCCGGCAGCGGCAAGACCCGCTTCTATGTGAAGCCCAACCTCATGCAATGTTTCCCCACTTCCGACTATCCCACCTCATTCGTGGTCACAGACCCAAAAGGCACACTGGTTCTGGAAATGGGCCAAATGTTCCAGCGGGCAGGCTACCGGGTGAAAATCCTGAACACGATAAACTTTTCCAAGTCCATGAAGTACAACCCCTTTGTCTACATCCACTCGGAAAAAGACGTGCTGAAGCTAGTGAATACCCTTATCGCTAACACCAAAGGCGAGGGTGAAAAATCAGCAGAAGATTTTTGGGTGAAGTCGGAACGGCTGTTCTACACCGCACTCATTGGCTACATCTGGTACGAGGCCCCGGCAGAGGAAATGAACTTCACCACCCTGCTGGAAATGATAAACGCCAGTGAAGCCCGCGAGGATGACCCGGACTTTCAAAGCCCGGTGGACCTCATGTTTGAACGGCTGGAACAGAAAGACCCGGACCACTTCGCCGTCCGGCAGTACAAAAAGTTTTTGCTGTCGGCCGGCAAGACCCGTTCCTCCATCCTGATAAGCTGTGGTGCCCGTTTAGCCCCATTTGACATCCGGGAGGTGCGGGAGCTGATGGAGGACGATGAAATGGAACTGGACACCATCGGGGATGAAAAGACGGTATTGTTCCTGATTATGAGCGACACGGACACCACCTTCAACTTCATTCTTGCCATGCTTCAAAGCCAGCTTATCAATCTGCTGTGTGACCGTGCGGATGATAAATACGGCGGTCGGCTGCCTGTCCATGTACGGCTGATTCTGGACGAGTTCGCCAACATTGGGCAGATTCCCAACTTCGACAAGCTGATCGCCACCATCCGCAGCCGGGAAATCTCGGCATCCATCATTTTGCAGAGCCAGTCGCAGCTAAAAGCCATCTACAAGGATGCGGCCGAAATCATTTCGGACAACTGCGATTCTGTTCTCTTTTTGAGTGGGCGGGGTAAGAATGCCAAAGAGATCTCCGATGCGCTGGGGAAAGAGACCATCGACAGTTTCAACACCAGCGAGAACCGGGGTTCTCAAACCTCCCACGGACTGAACTATCAAAAATTAGGAAAGGCGTTGATGTCAGAGGACGAAATCGCAATCATGGACGGCGGCAGGTGCATTTTGCAGCTGCGGGGCGTGAGGCCGTTCTTCTCGGAGAAGTTCGACATTACAAAGCACCCGCACTACAAGTACCTTGCGGACGCGGACAAAAAGAATACCTTTGAGGTGGACAGGTTCTTATCCACCCTGCGCCGGAAACGGCAGCAGGTAGTCGCACAGGACGAAAGTTTTGACCTGTACGAAATCGACCTGTCGGATGAAGATGCAGCCGCCGAATGAGGCGGCATTTTTTGAAAAAATTTTTGAGTGCCGCAGAACAAGCGGCAGAAAGTGAGGACCTTATGGAATTTTTCAACAGCGCAGTTGATACTTTGCAGACGATTGTGGTCGGTCTGGGCGGTGCCCTGTGTGTCTGGGGTGGCATCAACCTGTTGGAGGGCTATGGACAGGATAACCCCGGCAGCAATGCTCATGTACGGTAAAGTATCACAAGAAAATTATGTCGAATTGACAGCCGCCTCCGCTATACCGAATAAGGAAATAAAGAGTCCTCAAATTTTGCGCTACTAAATGAAGACGAGCGGAAGTAATCTCCCGCTCGTCAGTAAACTTAACTATGCCATATCAATCCCGCTTCTTTCCCGCCACCGGCACTAAGAACAGCGCGGGCAACAGCAGGAAAGCGGTACAGACCAGCCCCCAGGGTATGGACACCTGCTGGGCTACCAGCCCCACAATAGGCCCGCCGATGATCTGCCCGAAAGAGTCCAGCTGTCCGCTGGTGGAAAAGACTGTGGCGCGCATTTTCTCATCCACATGGTCGTTCATCCAGGCGGCCAGCACAGGCTCCTTGATGGTGCGCATAAGCCCCGCCAGCAGGAACACCAACAACATGAACCAAAAGCTCCGCCCCACCGCGAAGAGAACCAGGCACAGGATATACCCGGCGCTGGTGGACATGACCACACTGGTTCGGCTGACAGTCCCTTTTTTCTCCATGCGGGCGATGAGCAACTGAGAAGCCAGAATACCTAAGCCGTTGCCGATAAGACTGATAACACCGAACCAAGTGACGCTGTTCAGCGGCCCGATAACGGGTATTACCGTGTCATCCAGAAAATGAGCGGTGGAGAGCCGGTCAAAGCCTTCACTGGCAAGTCCCCCGCATAGTGTGATTGCTAAGAGCGCCAGCAACACAGGTGCGCCTTTCACAAAGCCCAGGTTGAGCTTGAACAGGCAGACAAAGTCTTTAAGCAAGCCCTGCCGTTCCTCAATAGCAGGGGAGAAGTTGGTTTCTGGCATGATGCGAACCATCACCAGCCCCAACAACAAGCACAAACTGCCCCCCAAGATGATAGGCATTTGCAGGTTTATGTTTCCCAGCAGTGTGCCCAGCACCACGCCCAGAACGCCGCCGATTTGCCCCATTTGACTGCCCCGCAGGAACACCTTGTCTATGGGTTTGTCCTCTTCCTCCGAGGCAATCCACGCCTCCAGAGCGCCGGTGATGAAGGTATCACCGCAACCCCAGACAACCTGGGCCAGCAGAACCGTCGCGAACCACGGTAGCGCACCCTCCATCAGAAAGCCCAGGCCGTAGAGGAACATTCCAATCAGCACCGAGCGCCGACGGCTATACAAATCCGCCACCACACCGGTGGGCATCTCGAACAGAAAGCAGGAGGTCTCCTGAACCGTCCCTACCAGGACAAGCTGGAAAGCATCCAGCTGCACCACCTCCAGGTGGTACACGATGGAAAGCACTGTGGACATAGAAACCGCCAGGGAACAGACAAATCGGAACAGCAGGTAGACAGAATATGCCTTTGAATTTTTAGCAAACATGAAGTTACATTCTCCTTTCAAATCTCATTTTATATGACTTTTGCAAGCTGTTAAGCTAACTTGTGGA